>Ga0302279_10000097_pt1 | contig 117095 bp, 116 predicted proteins | sample III_Bog_N3_3_FD_194541 | JGI IMG/M metagenome (GOLD analysis project Ga0302279, IMG submission 194541) | Peat permafrost microbial communities from Stordalen Mire near Abisko, Sweden - III_Bog_N3_3 | ecosystem: Environmental > Terrestrial > Soil > Wetlands > Peat | place: Sweden: Abisko...
ACAGGTCTTTACGGTGTCGGACGGGTTCGTTCCGGCATCACAATCGTCGCTGTCGAGCGCGGGCCAGAACTTCAACCTGACGGCTTGGATGGTGGCTCTGTCGGACCCAGCGAACTACGGCCAGCTCGAGCTGTACGAGACCCCGCAGGGCTCAACCGGACCGGCTAATGCGGACGCCGAGATCTCGGCTGATTCAACTGTGTCAAAGGACATCTCGCTGCTGGACACGAAGGGCTCCGAGGTTCTGCTGGGAGAGACCCTCATGGTCCCCATCGCCAACTCCATGGTGTATCTGCGCCCGCTCTACGTGTCGCCGACGACGAACCCGCAGCCGCAGCTGCAGTACGTGGTGGGGGTGCTCGGCAAGACGGTGCAGATCGACACGTCACTGACCGCCGTCCTGTCCGATCTCCTTCAGACCACCGTCCTCCCGCCAGCATCAGGGGTGTCCTCGGCCGGCACGGTGCCGGCGGCGGTGGCGGGCCTCCTGCAACAGGCGCAGACCGACTACAGCAGCGCACTCGCCGCGCTGAAGGCGCAGAACCTGTCGCAGTTCCAGACCGACATCAATGCGATGCAGCAGTCGATCGCCCAGGCACAGCAGGTGATCAGCGCCACGACGGGCGCGACCACCACCACCACCACGACCTCGACCACGGTGCCGGCGGTCAAAGGGAGCAAGACGTCGAAGAAGGACACGACGACTACGACCTCGCACGCCACCACGACGACCTCGGTCCCCGCGAGCACCGAGCCCAAGAACGCCACGACCACCACCTCGACCACGCTGGTCTCGGCGGCGCCCAAGACCTGAGGGCGGTGCCGACGCGCCCGAGCTGCGGCACCGGTTGCAGGACGGGCCGGGGCGTCCCATGATGGGGCCAGGCGAGGAAAGGAAGTCTTCCCATGGGACTGCTCGACAAGGTCAAGGCCCAAGCGACCGCGGCCACGGAGATGGCCAAGGACGCGGCGGCCAAGGGCCAGGCCAAAATGAACGATGCCCAAGCCAAGAAGTCGGCCGACAGCATGCTGCGGGACCTCGGTGCCGCCTTCTACGCCACCAAGACGGGGCGATCCACCCCGGCCACCGATGGTGAGATCGCACAGCTCGTGACCGCCCTCCAGGCGCACGAGTCCGAGCACGGTCAGATCACGCTGGCGCCCGAGTCCGCTGCAGCCGCCCCGACCGCGACGCCGGCCGACGGTTCGGCGGCTCCCGCTCCGCCCCCGCCCCCGAGAGCGGCCGACCCCTCGTCCCCACCACCACCTCCGCCGACTGCGCAGACGCTCTAGGCCGCCGCCGGCTCCTCCCGGCACAAGGGTGAGCGGCGAGCTCGAGATGCCGCCGTGGTGGGCCACCCCCCGTCCATGTAGGATGTCAGTTCCGCCGCGGGGTGGAGCAGTCTGGTAGCTCGTCGGGCTCATAACCCGAAGGTCGGAGGTTCAAATCCTCCCCCCGCCACCAAGCAGTCGCAGGTTCGGGCCGATCCGAGAGGGTCGGCCCTTCTGCTGCCCCGAGACGTACGTTCTCGGAGTTGTGGGACCCGGAGGTGGGTGCCCCAAACGAGGGCCGCGCGCACGAAGCTCCCCGTGAGAGCGCGGGCCCAGGCCGCGTGACCCGGGACCTCGGTGGGCCCCACGGCGTGGGTTCACGCGAGGATGTCCTTTTTCGGAGGGGCCATTCGTTCCCTCAGTGGATCCGGCAGAGTGAGCCGGCCACGACAGGAAGGAGAAACAAGTGCCTCAGTACGCAGCACTGATCTACGAGAGCGGGGATCCGGATTGGTCGGTCCTCGACACCCCAGAGAAGCAGGCGACCATGGCCGAGTACGGCGCATTCGGGGCCGCAGCGTCAGCGGTCATGCGGGGAGGAGCCGCGCTCTATCCCACCTCGACGGGCACGACGGTGCAGTTGGAGGGTGGCAAGGGTGGCAAGGTCGTGACCTCGGACGGCCCGTTTGCCGAGACATCCGAGGTGCTCACGGGCTTCTACCAGTTCGAGTGTGCTGATCTGGACGAGGCCATCGCATGGGCGGCGCGCATCCCGGCCGCGTGGAGCGGGAAGGTCGAGGTGCGCCCGATCATTGATTTTGGTGCCGACGCCTCCTGAGGCGACGTCAGCAACGGCAGGTCGCGCGACCCTCGTCCGGCTGGTTCGGGACGAGGGATCGCGTGTCCTCGCCACCCTGGTCCGCACGACCGGCTCCTTGGAACTGGCCGAAGATGCGGTGCAGGACGCGGCTGTCAAGGCGCTCGAGTCGTGGCAGTGCAACGGGGTGCCGCCCGAGCCGCGAGCCTGGTTGACGGTCGTCGCGCGCAATCGGGCCCTTGATCTCGTGCGCCGTGAGTCCCGGCGGGCGGACAAGGAGGCCGCAGCCGAGGCCCTGCTGGACCCGACGGTTCCGCTGCCTGCCCCCGAGGTGGTCGACGACGACCTGCTGCGATTGATCTTCACCTGCTGCCATCCAACTCTCGGAGTCGAAGCGCAGACGGCACTGGCGCTGCGGACCCTTTGCGGTCTCACCACTGCCGAAGTGGCACGCGCCCTCCTGGTACCGGAAGCCACCATGGCCAAACGTCTTACCCGGGCTCGACGCAAGATCGCGGTCGCCAAAATTCCCTATCGGGTCCCCACGGTCGACGAACTGCCTGACCGACTCATCAGCGTGCTTGCCACCGTCTACCTGCTTTTCAACGAGGGGTACAACGCAAGTGTCGGCGACGATCTGATCCGCAGTGACCTGACGGCAGAAGCCATTCGGCTCAGCCGCTTCCTCTATGACCTGCTCCCGCACGAGCCGGGCACGAGCGGTCTGCTGGCACTCTTGCTCCTGCAGGAGTCCCGTCATGGAGCTCGACTCGACGACTGCGGCGATATCGTCCTTTTGGCCGACCAAGACCGCACAAAGTGGGACCGAGCCGCCATTTGGGAAGGCATGTGCCTGCTCGGCGTGGCATTGCGCCGGACCCCGACACGACCGGATCTCTACGCGACCCAAGCAGCGATAGCCGCCTGCCACGTTCTGTCCCCGACGTGGGGCGAGACGAATTGGGAGGCCGTACTGAGCTGGTACGACGTGTTGCTGGCGATCAACGACACTCCGGCGGTGCGGCTCAACCGCGCGGTGGCTGTGGCTGAGGTACATGGGCCACAAGCCGGCCTGCATGCGCTCGAAGCGGTCGGTTCGTTGGGGGACGCGAGTCGGGTCGAAGCCGTTCGTGGAGATCTTCTCTTCCAGGCCGGCAAACTCCCCGAGGCCGCAACGGCGTACCGCGCTGCGCTGGCGCGACCGGGCAACCGCGCCCGGCACCGGTATATCGAGAAGCGAATCGCCGACTGCGTGGCTCGCTGTTGAACGAGCCGATTGTGGGTATGGCGCCCGCCGGCAATGCGCCTCCAGGGTGATCGGGGTTCGCCGGGGAAGCGGACCGGAGAACCTCCTTGGGTCATTGTTGGATGACCCCTCAGTCCCGGAGCTCCTCTATCACGTCCTTTGAGTGCGTCACCGGCAACCGGTTGCCCTCCAGTTCGATCCGTGATCCGCTGACGGTATCGACGAGTTCCAAGACGCGCACATTCACTCTCTGGTGGACGGTGGCCTCGAGGGCAGAACGGGCGACTCGAAACGTGAGCGACGTCGGTTGTGCCCGTCGGGTCGATGCCGCGAACCCGTACACGGCGGTGGCGGAAACACCAACCAGCATTTTGGCGGGCAGTCCGGACATGTCGTCCGCCGCCCGCATTCCTGCCAGCGAACCAGCTCCCACACCGATGCTTTCGGCTGCACCTCCGACCATGCCCCCCACTTCCCCTCCAGCCAATCCGCCGGCGAACATGCCACCACTGTGGCCGCGCGGATTGAACTGACCGACCGCCAGGATTGTGTCTTCGATACCATTGGCGACAAGTGCGTCTTGCACCAGCCGAACCATTTCTTCCTCCGACACAGTCAGAACCTCGCTTCGCTGAGTGGCCTCAGGGAACGTTACCGGGTTGGGTGATTCGCGAGGCTTGGTGGCTCCTTCTTACCTTGAGCGGAATCCCCGCTCCCACGACCGCCACTTGCTGGCCAATTTTCGGCGATCCTTAACGCGACCACCACCGTCGCCGTTCCGGGATCACGACTTGCGGTCGCTGGTAGACATCGGAACCAACGCTCGTAGGATTTCGTTGGGGCGGCCGGCGGGGTTCCACCGGTCCTGAATGGAGGTGGCGACGTGGACCAGACCAGGGTGTCGGTGGCGCGGTGAGTCGATCGGCCAGGCGATACGCGATGGATTCGTAGTTGACCCGCCACCCACGGAAGTCGGGCCATGCTTCTTCAGCTGTACGTTCGGTATGGAAACCCACTGTTTCCAACATCAGTACGGCGGCGGCGAACTCTTCGAACGTGAGCTGAATCGGACCTTCGGGGTTCGGATCGGGGTCGACAGTCCATCCCAGGGTGACGGCAATGCGTTGCAGCAGGGTGAATCCCATACGGAGGCACAATCGAGCCCGTGACGACGCCGTACTGGGGGCCAGTGCGAGGTGCATCGCCGCACTGTCCAGCACAGCGAGCAAGCCGAGCAGCCAGGAGAACCAGGGTTCTGGCGACCGGAACAGGAGGAGAATCGGATAGGTGGTGTGGCTCTCGGCCACGTCAGCCGCCCATTCTTCCCACGTCGCGTAGAGGTCCGGCAGCGTGTCGGTGATGCCGACGAGTTGATGGCGGGCAAGTAATTCGGGTCCCCAGGCCGGAGTACCGGCCCGACTTTCGAGTAGCGACACGAGGCCCTCGCGACGGCTGAAGGCGCCGTAGAGGGCGGGAAGATACGCGATTTGCAGGGCGACGATCACGACCCAGATGGCGCCAACTGCAATATCGATCCCGGTGTCGGCGGGACCACCAATATGGACTGCGCCGACGGTGAACAGCGCCGTGAGGGCCTGCAAGAGGCCTTCCGAAAACGAGTGAACCGTCGGTATCAACATCAACCCGAAGCCCACCACGAGACTCGCTCCCCAGAAGAGCAGTTGCGCAATGAGGGCAACTGGCGCGGTGGGCGCTAAAATCGCATCTTTGCCTTCGTAGCTCTTGGCCAGACGTGACAGCCCGACGAAGACCAGCCGTACCGAGCGATTGACGGGGAGCGTCAGACGCTCGACACCGGCGGGACGCCGCGGGAGGACCATGGTCAGGAGAACCTGAGTGACGGTCACACAGACAATCAGGAGGCCGATCGCAAAGTAGACCTGGTTCACTGGTGCATCATCCTCCGATTGAGCTGAGTCGAACCAGCGCGTTCCACGGATCTGTTAACTCCAGGATCGATTCCTGCCGTGGATTCCGGGCAGACAGCGGTATGCCCTTGCCGGTCAGAGCGGAGACGAAACCGAGTCTCTGTCCCGCCCACATTGAAGGTGCCTCGGTGGGAGCCGTTTTTCATCAGGCCGAGGGAGAAGACAGCCAAGGTGACCAGTCCCCCTCGGCATCGGTCGTTTGCCCCACCTCAATGAGATGACCATCGGGATCCCGGATGTAGCAACGAATTTCGAACGGGTGCTGTTTCGGTGGCGTAAGAAATTGAGCGCCTCGGGCACTCCATTCTGCATACCTGGCATGGATGTCGGCGACCCGGAGATTGAGGAAGCTGCTGACACGGTCGGGGTCGGGTGGTGTCTCCAAGGTGACGGCGGGCTTATCGTCGGTCGGGCCACCACCGACGTTGATGATGATGAAGATGTTGGCGAGTTCGACATACGTCAGGTCTCCAGAGGTGAAGGCCACCCTGCCGCCAAGGACTTCGGTGTAGAAGTGTCGAGAGCGCTCAACGTCGTTCGACACAATGAAGTGCGTCGCCACTATTCCGTTTGCGGGCGGTGTGAACTGGGCCAAGTGGACCTCCATGTAATGGGCCTTTGGCCCATTTGCCATGGGCCTGAGCCGTTTTCAAACCTCTCGCGCCGCGACCGGAGGCGACGACGTGTTCCTGATTGTCTCCCTCAGTAAACAGCGCCGAACAGGCCAAGGGAAGATCTGGGACGGAGATCCGCTCCAGGCGGACGTCCGTGGCCCTCGGAGTTCTGGAGCATGCGTGGTCGGCTCATCCCTGGGCTCCCGTGACGATCCATGTCCTCATTCGTCATCCTCCGTGAGCCGAGCGGGAAAGCCGCCCCGGCTGACCGGCCCCCACTGCTGAATCTCCACCCTCACGAGCACCTTGCCTTGCGTGACCATGGCCCGGCGGTACTCGTCCCAGTCGGGATGCTCGCCGCTGATCGACCGGAAGTAGTCCACCAGACCGTCGAGGGCCTCTGGGAGGTCGGTCACCGTTGCTGGACCCGAGACCTGCACCCAAGCATCGCCGAAGGAATCCGAGAGCACGCAGAGTGAGGCCTGGGGACGGCTCCGCAAATTGTGGACCTTGGCACGCTTGGGATAGCTGGAAATCAGTACGGACCCGTCGGCGGCGACACCAATCGTGACGGGCGACATCTGGACGCCGCCGTCAGAGCGAAACGTGCTGAGGACGGCGTGATGACGGGGCCGTATGAATTCCTCCAACGCGGCACGGTCGACGTCGGTATCCGTCGCGAGAGGGCGGGGCATACGTCCGACGTTAACGGGAACGCCACGGGCCGGCTGGTGCCGGCGAAGGCCAGACGTCCTTGGCGAACCCCGTTGCCCGTCTCCAGAGGGCGGGAGACGGCGGGCCGCATCTCGTACCTGACCAGGGGCATCCACCTCCACAAATCCCGCCGACGGGATCTCGACCGAAGGTGCATAACGGGATGCATTCGTGGGTACGAAAGTTTCAGCTCACTTTCGAGGGGAGGAGACGTGGCGACAGTTACCACGGAACAGTTGGGACGGTCGAGCGGGGACGATCGTCCCGATGGATCGATCCGGAGCCTGATACCCGCCAGGCTCGACCGCTTGGGCTGGTCGCGATTCCACACCCGTTTGGTCATCGCTCTCGGTGTGGCATGGGTACTGGACGGCCTCGAGATCACGATCGCCAGCAACGCCGAAGGGCTCATCAGCCAGAAGTCCGCCCTCAATCTCTCGTCCTCGGAAGTGGCCTTCGCCGTCGGGACGGTCTACCTGCTCGGCGAGGTCGCCGGCGCACTCTTCTTCGGCCGGATGTCCGACAAGTTCGGCCGGCGGAACCTGTTCATGATCACCCTGGGTGTGTACCTGTTCGGTGGCGTGATGACTGCGCTGACCCTCGGGCACTCGCAGGGATGGGTCTACTGGGTCTGGGTCTCCCGCTTCATCGCCGGTATGGGGATCGGTGGTGAGTACGCGGCCATCAACTCTGCCATCGACGAGCTCATCCCTGCCAAGTACCGGGGCCGGGTCGACATCGCCGTCAACGGGACGTACTGGGGTGGCGCGCTCATCGCCACGCTGTTCTTCATTTTTGTGGTGAACCACCTGCCGGTGAGTTACTCGTGGCGGGTGGCCTTCCTGGTCGGCCCGGCGCTGGGGTTCGTGATTCTCTTCGTTCGCAAGAACCTGCCCGAGAGCCCACGCTGGCTCCTCATGCACGGGCGTGAGAAGGAAGCCGAAGCAGCTGTCAAGAGGATCGAGCAGGAAACCGAGCGCGGCGGCGGCACCCTCGGTGACATCGACGAGTCCAAGGCCCTGGAGATCACCCCGGCCAGCGACATCGGCTTCGTGGCGTTGGCCCGGACCCTGTTCGTCCACTACCCGAAGCGGGCCATCCTGGGCGCCACCTTGATGATCACCCAGTCCTTTCTCTACAACGCCATCTTCTTCACGTATGCACTCGTCCTCACCAAGATCTACGACGTCCCGGCGACCGACACCGCCTACTACTTCATCTTCTTCGCCTTGGGGAACCTCATCGGCCCACTCACCATCGGACATCTCTTCGACACCATCGGGCGGCGGAAGATGATCGCGGGAACGTACATCCTGTCGGGGGTTCTTCTCGCCATCAGCGCCGTCCTGTTCGATGCGGGCGCTCTCAACGCCGTGACCCAGACAGCCTGCTGGTGCGTCATCTTCTTCTTCGCCTCGGCCGGCGCGTCGGCGGCCTACCTGACCGTGAGCGAGATCTTCCCGGTCGAAGTGCGGGCCAAGGCCATTGCTGTCTTCTTCGCCATCGCGCAGAGCTTCGGAGCCTTTGGCCCCTGGCTCTACGGTGAACTCATCGGAAACGGGCAGGACCACTTCAAGCTCTTCATCGGCTATCTGATCGGTGCCGGGGTCATGGCCATCGGCGGTCTCGTGGCGATCTTCTTCGGCGTCGACGCCGAACAGAAGTCACTCGAGGACATTGCCCAGCCGCTTTCCGCCAGTGGCCCGTCGGCCCACCTTTCGGCGGTCACCGGTTCGCCACGGTCCCCGGCGGCGCGCAGCATCATCTCCTGACCTGGTCCGATGCGGATCGCCCCCCCCGGAGCCCGGGAGGACCTCGACCACTAACGTGCCACAGAACTCGGAAAAGGGAGTGCCATGACCAACGAGACAGACGCCGTCACCACGGCGGCCGCGGACCTGACGCACGCCATGAGCAGGCTGGTCAAGGCTATCGATGATGTCGGCGACGACGGGGAGGCCGCCAAGCACCTGCCCGACGGCCTTCCCGAGGAGCTCGAGCGCCTGGTCGCTCGCATCAGCGCCGACAGCGGTTTGGCCGGCTGATTCGGTCGGGTTCGAGTCTCTGCTGCTGAGCCGGGGGACCGGCTCAGAAGAAACCGTGCATTCACGACGCCGAAACGAGGCTGACACGTGACCTTTCTACGGTGCCTGCAGGCCTGAGCCCAGGGATCGCCGTGGCGGGACGATCCGGGTCGTTGGGCCGCGAACGCAGAGAAGGAGACCCCATGAGTGGAAGCAAGGCCCGTCTGCAGGCGATCGACGCTGTGAAGGCGTACACGCCGCCAGCGGAGAGCTTCGCGGCGTCGGAGGCGCCGGGAGAGATCTTCGGCGAGAACGTCTTCACCAAGGCCGTCATGCAGAAAAGGCTGCCCAAACTGGTCTTCAAGTCGTTGATGGCCACCATTGAGCATTCCAAGCCGCTCGATCCCACCGTGGCCGACGTGGTGGCGGCGGCCATGAAGGACTGGGCCATGGAGAAGGGGGCCACGCACTACGCCCACGTCTTCTATCCGTTGACGCATCTGACCGCCGAGAAGCACGACAGCTTCCTGGAGCCGGGCGAGGACGGGTCGTCGATGGCCGAGTTCGCCGGGAAGACCCTCACCCAGGGTGAGCCGGATGCCTCGAGTTTCCCGAACGGGGGCCTGCGCAACACCTTCGAGGCCAGGGGGTATACGGGTTGGGACGCCACGAGCCCGGCGTACATTCTCGACAACCCCAACGGCAAGACGCTCTGCATTCCCACTGTCTTCATTTCCATGACCGGGGAGGCGCTCGATCACAAAACACCGCTGCTGCGCTCCCAGCAGGCGATGGCGAAGCAGGCTGAGCGCGTGCTCCGGCTCTTCGGTCATGAGAACCCGGACGCGGTGGTCTCCTTTGCCGGCGCTGAGCAGGAGTATTTCCTGATAGACCGCAGTTTCTTCCTCAGCCGCCCCGATCTGCTCAATTCCGGCCGCACCCTGTTCGGGGCCAAGCCACCGAAAGGCCAGGAGTTCGACGATCACTACTTCGGTGCCATCCCCGATCGCGTCCTGGGCTACATGCTCGACTGCGAACGGGAGCTCTTCAAGCTCGGCATTCCGGCCAAGACCCGCCACCAGGAGGTGGCCCCCGGTCAGTTCGAGCTGGCACCCATGTTCGAGCGCTCCAACGTGGCGGCCGACCATCAACAACTCCTCATGTCCACCCTGAAGCGCATCGCCCAGAAGCACGGGATGGAGTGCCTGTTCCACGAGAAGCCCTTCGAGGGGATCAACGGGTCGGGCAAGCACGTGAACTTCTCGCTCGGCAACTCGACCCAGGGCAACCTCCTTCTGCCCGGCGACACGCCCCACGCCAACGCCCAGTTCCTGGTGTTCTGCGCTGCCGTCATCCGGTCCGTGCACAAATACGGCGGCCTTCTCAGGGCCTCGGTGGCGTCGGCCAGCAACGACCACCGGCTCGGGGCGAATGAGGCTCCGCCGGCCATCATCTCCATCTTCCTCGGCGATCAGCTGACCGATGTCTTCGATCAGATTGCCAAGGGCGGGGCCAGCAGCTCGAAGGAGAAAGGCATTCTGGAGATCGGGGTGGACACCCTGCCGGTGCTTCCGACCGACCCCGGCGACCGGAACCGCACCAGTCCTTTTGCCTTCACGGGCAACCGTTTCGAGTTTCGTGCCCCAGGGTCCCTGCAGTCGATCGCCGGCCCAATGGTGACGATCAACACGATCCTGGCGGAAGCATTGGACTACATCGCCACCGAACTGGAATCACACATTGGCAACGGGACCGATTTCAACGACGCCGTGCAGAAGGTTCTCGAGGACGTCATCACCAATCACGGCAGTGTCGTGTTCAACGGTGACGGCTACACCGATGCCTGGCCCATCGAGGCTGAGGCTCGGGGCCTGCCGAACCTCCGAACGACATTGGACGCGCTGCCGGAGCTCATCAGCGAAGACTCCATGGAACTCTTCAGCCGCTACGGCGTCTTCAACCACCACGAAATGCACAGCCGGTACGAGATCGCCTTGGAGCAGTACATCCTCAGCGTCGGGGTCGAGGCACGTTTGACCCTCGAGATGGCCAACACCGTGATTCTGCCCGCCGCCCTGCGCTACCAGACGGAGCTGGCGACGAACGTGGTCAGCCTCAAGGCGGCTGGAGTCGAGGCCGATTCGTCGGTCCTCAATGAGGTGTCGGCGGCGATCGGGGCACTGCGCGAGGGTATTGACATCCTCCGTGCCGACCTGGCCGGCGATCACGAAGGCACCGCCGAGCAGGAGGCTGCGTACATGCAGGCCAAGGGCCTGCCGGCCATGAGTGCGGTGCGGAGCGCGGCCGACGAATTGGAAACGATGATCGCCGACGACCTGTGGCCGCTCGCCACGTACCAGGAGATGCTGTACATCCTTTAGAAACGGACCCGCCCGCGTCGAGAGGCGGGCCATCAGACATGGGGAAGGGCCGCGCCGGGTAAACCTTGGGGATGCGTATAGGCATCTCCATCGGCACCGCGTTTTCCACCAACGGGCCCCGGGGCCACCGGGAAGGGCCGATCATGGTGCGCAGCCAGATGCAGGCTGCCAACCGCGCCGGCCTCGATTCGTTGACCCTGGGCGACCACCATTCCACCGGCCCCGGCGGGTACGTCCAGAACGTTCCGATGCTCGGCCGCCTTCTGGCGGAATGGACGGACCGCCCCGCCGGCTGCCTCTTCCTCGTCCCCTTGTGGAATCCGGTCCTGATGGCAGAGCAGATCGGGACGCTGGCCGCCATGTCGTCAGGGCCGTTCATCGTCCAAACCGGGCTGGGCGGTGGTGGCGCCCAATTCCGCGCCATGGGTGTGGACCTGGCGCAAAGGGCCGCCGGTCTCGAGGAGGGGATCGTGCTCGCACAAGCCCTGCTGCGGGGTGAGACGGTCGACAGTGCCCACTGGGACGTCCATGGGGCGCACGTGGCGCCCCTCCCACCCGAAGGGGTCGAGTGGTGGATCGGTGGGGGAGCAGCCAAGGCGATCGACCGCGCCGCCCGGCTCGGGGATTGTTGGTACGGGAACGCCGACCTCACTCCGGCGACGGCCGCTCAGCACATGGAGGTCTACCGTGAAGCGTGCGCCCGCCATGGCCGCAGTCCGGTCCGCATCCCCATCCGGAAGGACGTGTTCATCGCCGAGGACCGTGCCGCGGCCGAGAGAGTCGGGGATGCTCTCGTCGCCGGCGGCTACCGTGGATTCGCGCGCGATGCAGTGGCCTACGGTAATCCCGTCAGCGTCGCAGAGCAGCTCTCGGCCTTCAAGGAGTTGGGGTTCACTGACATCATCATCAGGACGATGTCACCCATCCCTCCGGAACTCGGACCCGACGCCGCCGACCGATCAGTCGAGTTGGCCGCCGAGGTGCGTGCGCATCTCGGCTGATTCGGGCGCGTCGGCGCGGATCAATCGCGTGCGACGGTTCTGGCCACCGAGTCGAGCGTGCTCTCGGACCTGAGCAGGAGGTCGGTGCACTCCACGTTCAGCGGGCGCCCGAGGTGGTACCCCTGGGCGAACCGGCAACCGAGCGCCCGCAGGGCGCTCTCCTGGACGGAGTTCTCCACTCCTTCCCCGATCGTCTCGTACCCGAGCGTGTGAGCGAGCTGCACCATGCCGGCAGCGAGGCCGTGGGCGTCGTCGCCGGACCCCAGCGTTTGAATGAAGGACTTGTCGATCTTGACGATGTCGACCTGGAGCCGGTCGAGATGGGACAGCGAGGAATAGCCCGTCCCGAAGTCGTCGAGCGCGATGCGCACGCCCGTCGACCGCAGGTCGATCAGGTTGCACACCGTGGACTCGTTGTCGGCCAACAGCGCGCTCTCGGTGATCTCCAGAATGAGCGATCGGGGGTCGAACTGGCACGCCATGACCTGCGCGGCAATACGTTGCGCCAGCTCGGGGTCCATGAGCTGGCCGGGTGAGAGGTTGACGCTCATGACCAACCCCGGGCCCCAGAGGCCCTGCTCCTGCCATTGCACCGCCTGCAGGCAGGCCGAACGGAGGACGAAGGCGTCGATTTCGCCGATGAGTCCCAGCTCCTCGGCCAGCGGGACGAACAGTCGCGGGTCGACCAGGCCGCCGAAGGGATGAGCCCAGCGCACGAGTGCCTCGAAGCCGATGATCCGGCTGGTGGCCATGTCGTAGATCGGCTGGTAATGCGTGAGGAGATCGCCGTCGCGGATGGCGGTACGCAACTCGCGCTCCTGCTCAACGCGGGCCAGGACCGCGGCATGCATCTCTTCGCGGTAGACCTCGAAGCGGTCCTTGCCGCTTTCCTTGGCCTTGTACATGGCGATGTCGGCATTGCGCAGCAACTGCTCGCTGGTGATGCCCGGCTCGTCGAACGCGATGCCGATACTGCCCGCCGAGGCGGAGGACCGGGTCCCGGCCGGGACAGCCTGGCGGAGAGATTCGAGGATCCGCCCAGCCAAGTGGGCGATGTCGTCCCGCGACGCCACGTCTTCGATGAGCACGGCGAATTCGTCCCCGCCGAGACGGGCCGCCGTGTCGAGCGGCCGCAGGCACGTGGAGAGTTGCGCGGCCACCCGCTTCAGGAGTTGGTCGCCCTCTCCGTGCCCCAGGCTGTCGTTCACCGTCTTGAAATCGTCGAGGTCGATGAAGAGCACGGCCAGGTGCGAGTCGGTGAGGCCGTTGCGTGCGAGGGCATGCTCGAGCCGGTCCTGGAACAATGCTTTGTTGGCCAGACCCGTCAGGGAGTCGTGGAAGGCCCGGTACTCCAGTTCGTCCTCCAGACGGATGCGATCGGTGACGTCGCGGAAGCTCCAGACCCGTCCGACAATTGCGCCGTCGACGGTCTGCGGCCGGGATGACATCTCCAGGGCTCGGCCGTCCTTGAACTCGAGGGTGTCGAAGCTCTCGTTCTCAGGCTTGTGCAGCAACTCGCGGTGTCGCGCCAGGAAGGATCGCGGGTTGAGCAGCTGATCGAGGACGAACGTGAGCTTGGAGGAGTCGTCGCCGACCGCCACAAAGCCCTCTGCGATGCGCCAGATTTCGGCGAAGCGCCGGTTGGAGCCGGTGATGATCCCGGCGTTGTCGATGACGAGGATGCCGTCGGCGGTCGAGTCGAGCGTGGCGGTGAGGAGCGAAAGCGTCTCGCTCAGCCGGTGCTCGGCGGCGACCTGCTCCGACGCGTCGTGGGCCGAGATGACGAATCCCTCGACGGTGGGATCTTCGATGAGGTCGACGATGCTCAACTCGAAGGGCACCGTGGACTGCCCATCGTGGCGGAGGAGCTCGACTCTGATGGTGACGGGGTGGACAGCGGTCGCCCCGCTCGCGGCTTCGCGCAGCGCGGTCATGACCTGGGAGCGGTCGTCCTCGGCCACGATGTCGGTGAGCGGACGCATCTCAATGAGTTCGGGATCGTGACCCAACAGCCGGGTGATCGCCCCCGATGCCGATTCGAGCAGCCCGGTGGCGGATACGAGCATGATGACCGAGCCGGCGTTGTGGACCAGTGACCGGAAGCGCGCCTCACGGCCGCTGGCCAGCTCGAAGCGCCGGCGCTTGGTCAGGTCGCGCAGACAGAGGAGCACGAGGTTCTTGCCGGAGAGTCGCAGGGGCGTGCCGACAATCTCGACCAGGCGCCACCCCGTGACGGATTCGACGCGGATCTCAATGGGGTCGCCGACCTGCTTGTCCTGAATGGAGGTGAGGGAGCGCAGCACCAGTTCCTGGTCGTCCGGGTGTACCAGACTCAACCCGGAGATGCCGACACCTTCGGACAGCGATCGCCCGAACAGCTCCTGTGCGGACGAGTTACCCCAGGCGACGTTGCCTTCCTCGTCGACGATGACGACACTGTCGGGAAATTTCAACAGGGCGCCGGCCAGTGAGGCCACATCTTCCATGGATGAGCTTGCATCGACGGGAGGCGAGGCGCTCCAGGATCCGGAGTCCCGTTCACCCACCGGGGCATCACCGACTCTGCGCTCGCGCGACCGTTCTCGGCCTCTCTCTCGCCATGCCATATCCCTACTGTCGGACAACTCCGGTTCCGATATTGGTTGCAATCTGGTTGCACAGGCACGGATGGGCGCACGAGACTGGCTCGACGAGTCGCTCACCCCGACGGAAACGGCGGTGTTACAGAAAGGCATCACCGGGCACGGGAGGCGGTGAGGGCGGGAGACCCGGCATCGGGTTGTCCCACCACAATGTCTCCTCGACCCGGTGGGCGATGCGCCAACCCTCCGGTGTGCGGACCAGACGGTCGTGGTAGGCGCCGCCGACGACGAAGAGCCACGGCTGGCCGTCGACCTCGGCGCCGTTGGGATTGGAGAAGTCGGAGTGTGCGGTTGCGGTCTCCGCTCCCGGCGTGAGGTCCACCGCCGTGTTGAGCACGAGGTGTTGCGTCCAGGTGAAGAAGGGCAGGACGGTGGCCAACCAATCGCCCACCTCGGGCAATGAGCCACGGATGCCGCCGGCCGACCGGTAGTCGAGGGTGGCGTCCGGGGTGAAGACGCTCCCGAGATCGCCCCAGCGGCGGTCGTCGACGATGCGAGCGTACCGGACGAGGACATCGTCGATCTCCCGCCGGTCCATAAGGTAAGCCAGGTCATCGGTCATGGGGCCGACCGTAACGCCGCCCGGTCCACCGGGGCGAGCGTGGTCCAGCCTCTGTAGGGTCGTGCGATGGCACGCGAGGTGGTGACCGGGTACTGCTGGCCGCAATCGGTTGCGGCCGGCGATCAGGTCGGCCTGCACCTGTCGTCATCGGGTGGCCGGCCAGTGCGGCTCCAGGTGGCGCGGATCGGCGCCCGGCGTGAGGTCGTCTTCACCGCTGATGCCGTTGCCGTCGACGAGCACGCGACACCCAAGGATGCCTCCTCCGAGGGCTGTGGGTGGCCCGTCGCCCTGACGCTGGACGTCGACCCGACGTGGCGCTCGGGCTACTACGAGGTCACCTTGGAAATCGACGTGGGCGACAAGGTTCGGCGGGATCTTGCGTTCTTCGTCGTCCGTCCATCCCGGCGCACGCGCATCGTCCTCGCGCTGGCGACCAACACGTGGCACGCCTACAACGACTTCGGTGGACCGAACCTGTACACCGGGGGTACTCACGTATCGATGCAGCGGCCGATGGCGGCCGGGTATCTGTACAAACCACCGGGCAAGGGACGGCGCGTCACCGGCACGGGCGCGCCCGATCCGCAGAACGCAGCCCATGTGGGCTACATCCAGATCAATCACCTCTCGGGCTACGCCGGGTCGGCCGGCTGGCCGGACTGGGAGCTCCCCTTCCTCGAGTGGGCCGAACGCCAGGGGTTCGAGATCGGCGTGTGCACCAACGCCGATCTCGAGGAGCACCCCGAGGTCCTGGCCGACGCCAGCCTGTATCTCTCAGTCGGTCACGACGAGTACTGGTCCAAGGGCATGCGCGACACGGTGGAGTCGTTCGTCGCCTCCGGCGGCAATGCCGCCTTCTTCTCGGGTAACACATCGCTGTGGCAGGTGCGGATGGAGGGGGACGACCACGATGTCATGGTCGGCTACAAGGCTTTCTTCAAGAACGACCCGCTGTTCGGAACCGAGAGAGAAGCGGAGGTGACGACCTTCTGGTCCGATGTCGTCGTCGGCCGCCCCGAGAATGCCATGACCGGGGTTTCTTTCACCCGCGGGGGCTATCACCGCATCGGGCGCAACGTGACCGCCGGTCTCGGGGGGTACACCGTGCACCGCGCCGGGCACTGGGTCTTCGACGGCACCGGTCTCGGTTACGGCGACGTGCTCGGTGCCTCTGCCACCGTCGTGGGCTACGAGTGCGACGGGTGCGCCTTCACCTACCGCGACGGGCTGCCCTACCCGACCGAAGAGGACGGGACGCCTCCGACCTTCGAGATCCTCGGGACCTGCCCCACCCAGCACTTCACGCGGGAGACGGCGCCCCGCCCACCCAAGCCGGGGGAGCCGAGCGAGCTGGAGTACATCGCGTCACGGGTCTTCGGGACGCGTGAGCCCGAGGCCATCGAACGGATCCGCCACGGCCACGCCGTGCTGGGCGCCTTCACCAACGATGCCGGCGCCACGGTGCTGACCTCGGGGTCGACCGACTGGGCGCACGGCCTGGCCGGGCGCGACCCGCAGATCGAGCAGATCACGCGGAACGTGCTGACCCGCCTGGGGTAGTGGCCCGGCGTCAGTTCAGGCCGGCGTGACCTCAATGAGCACGTCGCCGTTGGGCTGCATTCGGGCTTCGTCGCCGGACGCCAGCACAATCGTCGTAAAGCGACTCTGCACCAGGGCGGGGCCCATGACCGGGGCCCCCGGATGGAGTGCATCGCCGTCGTAGACGGGGACGTCGTCGTGCCATGCCTCACCGGTGAAGACGCGGCGATGGCCGATCGGCTCCACCGCGGGGGCATCCTCGAGCACGACCTCCCCGGGCTGATCGACCAGGCCGGTGGCCAGCAACCGCACGCCCCGGACGACCGGCTCTTGGGAGCGGGCCTCAATGAGCCGAGCCTCTTCGTTGCGGCGATGGAACTCGCTCACGGCGCCCTCGAGCGCGTCCTGGCTGATGGGGCTCCCGACCGCCTTGTCGATGGGAATGGCGACATCGAACGTCTGCCCGGGGTAGACAAGGTTGATCCGCCATTCGTAGACCCGGCGGTCCGAGGGGATGCCCGCCACGTCGAGCGCAGCTTCCGCCGACGTCATGAGCTCCTCCGCCAGCTCGCTCAGCCTCCCGAGATCGATCGTCCGCCAATCTCCCTGCAGCGTCCGGGCCTCGTCGATGACGTGGTTGGCGGTGAGCAGGCCGAGTGCGGAGAAGGCCGGTGCGGCGCGGGGGATGAGGACACGGCGCATCCCGAGCAGCGCGGCGTGGCGTGCGGCGTGCACGGCGCCCATGCCGCCGAAGGCGACCAGGTCGAGCTCACGGGCGTCGACGCCGGCCAGCGAAAGAATTCGGCGGACGGCGTCGCACATGTGGGCATCAATGATGGCCACGGTGGCCACGGCGGCCTCCTCGGCGTCCAGTCCCAACGGCTTGCCGACGGTGGCCAGGGCCTGACGCGCCCCTTCGAGGTCGAGGTCGAGTCGTCCGCTCCAGAATGCGGCGGGGTCGAGGCGGCCCAGGACCAGGTCGGCATCGGTCACGGTGGGCTCGGTTCCGCCTCGCCGATAGCACACGGGCCCGGGGATGCTGCCGGCCGACTCAGGACCCACTGTGAGCGTGCCGGCGCGGTTGCGGCTGAGCGATCCGCCCCCCGCCCCGATGGAGTGCACGTCGACCATCGGGAGGGCGATGCAGTAGCGGTGTCGCCAGTTCCAGTCCGTCTTCACCTCAGGCCGTCCGTCGCGGATCAGGCACACGTCGTAGCTCGTGCCGCCCATGTCGACACTGACGACGTCACTGAGCCCGGCGGTGGCGGCCGCGCGCGCCGCCGCGACCACGCCACCCGTCGGACCGGAACTGATGGTGGCGAGTGGTCGTGTCTTGGTCGCTCTCGGGGTGGCCACGCCGCCGGAGCTCGTGGCGAGGAGCAGCTCCTCCTCGAATCCGGCGTCGTGGAGGCGTGACTCCAGGCGATCCAGGTAGCGGACGATGGGCGGCCCGACGAAGGCGTTGACGAGCGTGGTCGACGTGCGTTCGAACTCGGGGGGCTTCGGCCACACTTCATGGGAGAGCGAGATGAGCTCGACGTCGGGGTACTCGTCCAGAATGATCTCCCGTGCCTTCAGCTCGTGGCTCGGGTTGAGGTAACTGTGCAAGAAGCACACCGCGATGGACGTGACGCCGAAGGCCCGCAGCCTCGCCGTCGCCTTGCGTACGCCTTCCTCGTCGAGCTCCCGGTCGACGGTGCCCTCGCTCGTGACGCGCTCGGAGATCTCGAGCCGCACCCGGCGGCGGGCGATGGGCTCCGGTGCCGGGTAGCTGGGGTCCCAGATGTCCTCTTTGTAGCAACGCCGCATCTCGATTTCGTCGCGGAAGCCTTCGGTGACCAGCAAGCCGGTGGGCGCGCCGGTCATCTGAATCATGGAGTTGTCCGCTGCCGTGGTGCCGTGCACGATCGAAGCGCACTGACCCAGCAGCGCACCGGCGTCGGCCAGATTCTCCGCTTCGGCCAACCGGGCGATGCCGGCCAGCACGCCGTCGGACTGGTCCTCAGGGGTGGTCGGGGTCTTCTCCAAAATGATGGAGCCATCCGGGCGGAGGAGGACGCAGTCGGTGAAGGTGCCGCCGACGTCGACGCCGATGCGGTAGCGGTCGTGGACGCTGCTCATGCCCCTGTCTCCTCGTTGGATCGATCCGATCGGAGTCGCTTCGTGGCGTCGTAGTCGATGGCAAGGTCCATGGCTTCGAGCGTGCCCGTGATCACGACGCCGTAGTCACGCTGTGCCCCCTCCACCGAGACGTACTCGTCCCAGACGTCGTCGAGCACGGCTTCGACGTCCCTCTCGAGCGGATCGCCCCAGCCACCACCTCCGCCGAAGTCGTAGACCAGTTGGTCGCCGGTCTCGAGGAGGTGCGCGGTGACGACAGGGGAGACCCTGACCTCACGTTCGGTCCCCTTGCTGACGAAGCAGATGTCCGGACTCCCGGGGAGGCCCCCGGCGATGCCCGGGTGCAGGTGGCGCTGATTGACGCAGTACTGGCTGATGGAGGTGGGCGTGCGGGCCTCCTTCACGAAGTGGCTGCCGCAGCCACCTCGGAACTTCCCGGGACCACCCGAGTCCGTCAGGTAGTTGCGGCCCCGCAGAATATGCGGGAACAACCGCTCGTTGAGCTCGGCGGACGCTTTGATCAGGTTGCCCATGGCCGGGGCCAGCGCCCCCCAGCCGTCGACGCCATCCACCCCGTTGACCCAGCCCGCGCTGACTTCGCCGCCATGGTCGAAGAAGGATTGACCCGTACGCGGGTCGAGGTCCCCCCACATCTGCCTGGGGCTCCCGAATTTGTAGGTCTGGGGGGCGCAGCGCTCCGGAATGATCTGGGACATGGCGACGGCGATGGCGTCACCGACCTCGACGCCCGGGTGGTGCGTGCCCGAGCTCACCGGCTTGGGTTCCACGGGGTTGAGGCAGCAACCGAGCGGGACGCGGAGTTCCACGCAGTCGAAGAAGCCCTCGTTCTTCGGGATGGTGGGGTCCACCAGGCTCGCCAGCTGGGCGATGGCGTTACCGCGCGTGTTGCCGAAGGTGGACCAACCCGAAATGTACGGGCGTGTGTCGGATCCTTCGAAGTCGAGGATGAGCCGGTCGTCGTCGACGGTGACGGCGACGTGGACATGGAGATCCTGGTTGCCCTGCGGGTCGCTGTCGACGTAGATGTCGGCTTCGTAGGTCCCGTCGGGCCAGCTGCGGATCTCCTCGGAGAACCTCGTGTGGGCATCGGCAATGGTGTGGGTGACGGCAGCACGGATGGTATCCGCACCCCAGTGCGTTGCGAGCTCCTGCAGCCGGGCGGCGCCCAGTTGGGCGGCTCCCACCTGGGAGCGAAGGTCGCCGATGAACCCGGCAAGCCGGTTGTTGGCCCGCATGGTCAAAATGACGTCACGGCGCTCGTAGCCGCCGTCAATGATCTTCAGCAACGGGTACCGCGTGCCCTCGCTGTACACGTCCTTGGCCATGGTGTTGTAGCCACCCGGCACGGCGCCGCCGGTGTCGCCGTGGTGGCACTGAATGGAAGCGATCAGGAGCAGGGCGCCGTCGTCGTCGAACACCGGAGCGAAGACGTTGAAGTCGGGCAGATGCCCGCCGCCGTGGTACGGGTCGTTGGCGACGATCACATCGCCGGGCTTCAGCTCGTCGCCGAAGAAATCGATGGCGAAGCGGACGGGGAGGGTGCTCGACAGCATGAACTGCGGGATGCCGACCGAGAGTGCGGCCAGGCGGCCTTCGGCGTCGAGAATTGTGGCGTTTCGCTCATTTGACTGGTTCAGGATCGGCGTCGTTGCCGTGCGGGACACATAGGTCGCCATTTCGAAGCAGACCGTCTCCATGGCCGATCTGATGACCTCGGCTGTCACGAGATCGATCTCAGTGGTTTCCGACATGGCTCCCCTTCAGGTCGTGTGTCTTGCGTTCGTGCTCACCAGCGGGTCGGTCCCCGCCGGCGCCGCCCCAAAGAAGGGTACCCGAGCCGTTCGGGACGAAGAATCGGCCGATCAACCGGCAGGGACGATGGACCGGGCGCCGCACCGGCAGGCGACACGGCGGTGGCCCGGTAATCGTCACGAGGCCCGGAAGCCGAGGTCAGAGGCGCTCTGGCGCCGGAGCGGTCCGATCGCCAGGGGCGGCGCCGGCATTCGTGGTGCTCCGGCCCCGGGACGAAGGCCATCACCCCTCGAAAGGAGGAAACAAAGGGTGACAGGTGAGCGTTCTAGTAGTTGGATACAAAGAGCCACCAGTGGGTGGCAAAGGAGTAGAGATGAGCGACCGTTACCGCAAGGACCCCGAGGCCGTTGCGAAGTTGGGCCCGAGGGAGTACGCCGTCACCCAGGAGGCGGCCACCGAGCCGGCCTTCGACAACGAGTTCTGGGACAAGAAGGAGGCTGGCATCTACGTCGACATCGTGTCGGGGGAGCCTTTGTTCGCCTCCCTCAAGAAGTTCGACAGTGGATGTGGCTGGCCGAGCTTCACAGTCCCCCTGGACCCGGCCAACGTGGTCGAGCACCAGGACATCAGTCACGGCATGATCAGGACCGAGGTCCGTTCGGCCCACGGCGACAGCCACCTCGGGCACGTCTTCAACGACGGTCCCCCGGCCGACGGTGGCCTGCGCTATTGCATCAACTCGGCGGCGCTGCGCTTCGTTCCCTATGAGGATCTCGAGGCTGAGGGATACGGTGAGTACACGAAGCTCTTCGAGGGAGGAGCGACCAAGGAGGAGGTGGCCCGGTCATGAGTGCCACGACCGAGAAGGCAGTTCTGGCCGGTGGGTGTTTCTGGGGGATGCAGGACCTCATTCGCAAGCGTCCGGGGGTCATCACGACCCGGGTCGGGTACAGCGGAGGAGATGTGGCCAACGCCACGTACCGCAATCACGGGACCCACGCCGAGGCGATCGAGATCATTTTTGATCCGACCGTCACCTCCTATCGGGACATCCTCGAGTTCTTCTTCCAGATCCACGACCCGACGACCAAGAACCGCCAGGGCAACGATGTGGGGCTGAGCTATCGGTCGGCGATCTTCTACGTCGACGACGAGCAGAAGCGTGTGGCCGAGGACACCATCGCCGACGTCGAGGCCTCGGGCCTCTGGCCCGGCAAGGTGGTGACCGAGGTCGCCCCAGCTGGGCCGTTCTGGGAGGCGGAACCCGAGCACCAGGACTACCTGGAGCATTACCCGAACGGGTACACATGCCACTTCCCTCGACCCGGGTGGGTCCTGCCCCGGCGCAGCGACGCGCTCGCCGGATAGGCCGGCGCCGTGGCCGACGGATCGATCGACTCCGCAGCCGAACCGAGCGGCCCCGGCTGCGTCGAATGCCTCGCGGCGGACGGGTGGTGGTTCCACCTGCGCCGTTGCGCGGCATGTGGCCACATCGGCTGTTGCGACAGCTCGCCCAGCCAGCACGCCAGCAAGCACGCTCAGCAGGACGGGCACTCCATCGTCCGCAGCTTCGAGCCGGGCGAGGACTGGTTCTGGGACTACAGGACCGAGCAGTACTACGACGGTCCCGCATTGGCGCCGCCGGAGCACCACCCACTCGACCAGCCCACGCCGGGACCGGCCGGCCGAGTGCCGGCGGACTGGGAGCGTCACCTCCACTGAGGCGCCCATATCCTGCAACCAGGTGAACGGCCCGCGTCGGTGGTCGTTGGCCCAGAACGATCGGAGTCCCCGTGCCCGCTGTCACCGTCACTGACCTGACCACCCTGCCGGCCCTGCAGGGCCTCGACCGCACCGCGGTCGCCGAGCGCCCGGTGCGGTCCGTCACCACTGCGCCACGGGGCCTCGAAGGCGAGGGTTTCCCCGTGCGCCGGGCCTTCGCCGGCGTCAGCCTGCAGGACCTCGACCCGTTCGTGCACATGGACCAAATGGGAGAGATCGAGTACGCGCCGGGGGAGCCGAAAGGCACACCGTGGCATCCTCACCGGGGCTTCGAGACGGTGACCTACATGATCGACGGCACGTTCCAGCACCAGGACTCGCACGGTGGCGGGGGTGTCATCAGGGACGGCGCCACGCAATGGATGACGGCCGGAAAGGGCATTCTGCACATTGAGACGCCGCCCGAAGCGCTCGTTGTGGCCGGCGGGCTGTTCCACGGCATTCAGCTGTGGGTGAACCTGCCGTCGCGGGACAAGATGATCGAGCCGGCATACCAGGGCCTCGAAGCCGATGACGTGACGCTGCTCTCGACCGGCGACGGGGGCGCCCTCGTGCGCATCATTGCCGGGGATATCGCCGGTCACCGCGGGCCGGGCTCGACGCACACGCCGATGGCGCTGGTCCATGCATCCGTTGCCGCTGGGGCGCTGCTCGAGCTCCCGTGGGACCCGAGTTTCAACGCGCTGGTCTACCTCCTGGCCGGTTCCGGACAGGTGGGGAGTGACGGCCGACCGGTCGCCAGTGGGCAACTCGTCACCTTCGGACCGGGCGACTTCGTCTCGCTGCGGGCGGACGACACGCAGCGGGACGGGACGAGCCAGCTAGAGGTGCTGATCCTCGGGGGCCAACCGATCCGGGAGCCGGTCGAGCACTACGGGCCCTTCGTCATGAACACGAAAGCCGAAATCGGCCAAGCTCTCCAGGACTTCGAAGCAGGGCGCCTGGGGACCATCCCGCCCAACGCGCTGATGCCCCATGTACCCGATCCGGACCCCGTGCGCGCCGAGCACACCGGCATCTGATCTCCCGAGCCGCGTCGCGGCGGCTCCGCTCTCAGGCCTGCGGCCGCAAGCCGTCCTCGATCATGACGAGCAACCGCTCGCTCTGATCCGTGGTCAGGGTCGCGCTCATGCACATGGAGCCGATCAGTTGCATCACGTCGGACGCGTCGACGTCGGTGCGCACCACGCCCGCCTCCTGGGCCCGGGTCAGCACCACGCCCAGCGCGCCCTCAATCCGCTCACGCGACGCTGAGCGCAACGCCGGGTCCTTCTCGAACGCCTCGTGGAGTTCGTTCATGAAGCGCTTCTTGCCCATCGCATAGCGGACGAAAGCCTCGAGCCAGGCCACGAACGCGGGCCACGGCTCCAGATCGGCGCTCACCGTCCGCGCCACGGTCTCCAGCTCGTCGACGTCGTCGACGTAGACGGCCTCCACCACGTCGATCCGCTTGGGGAAGTGCCGGTACAGGGTGCCGATCCCGACCCCAGCCTCCTTGGCGATGGCCTCCATCGAAGCGCCGCCGCCGTCCTGGTCGAAGACCTTGCGGGCAGCGGCGACCAGGAGTTCGTAGTTGCGCTTGGCGTCGGCCCGCATCGGGCGGGCCGACGCGACCTCGTCCATGCGATCGACCGTCGCCGTCTTCGGTTGCGCCGTCATTCCTACGTTCCCTCCCCGGCCAGAGCCAGGCCAAAAGACACGGTTGCAAAGCGGAGGCACCCTCCGTATACTAAACGGAGGAAGCTTCCGCTTACCAGAGTACCAGCGGAGAGATCGGAATCAAATGCCTTCTTCACTCACTGTCGCGCCCCGTCCCACTTTGGCCAGGGGACCTGCGTCCGGCCCGTCCGGACCTTTCAAGAGTCTGCTCACCAGACCTTCGGTGTTCCTGTTCGTCATTCTGACGGCCCAGCTCATGGTGGTCCTGGACACCACCATCGTCAACGTGGCCCTGCCGCACATCCAAGAGGGCCTCGGCCTCTCCGGGGGCGAGTTGTCCTGGGTCATCAACGGGTACCTCCTCACGTTCGGCGGGCTCCTCCTCCTGGGCGCCCGTTCCGGCGATCTCCTCGGACGCCGCCGCACCTTCCTGGCCGGCATCGCCATCTTCACCGTGAGCTCGCTCTTCGGCGGGTTGGCCGTCTCCGGCTGGATGCTCCTGTCGGCCCGCGCTCTGCAGGGGGTGGGCGCCGCCCTGGCCGCGCCGTCCTCGCTGGCGCTGCTCACGACCATCTTCTCCGACGGGCCCCAACGGGTCCGGGCCATCGGCCTCTTCACAACGGTGTCGGCCGCGGGCGGCGCCATCGGGCTGGTAGCCGGCGGCGCACTGACCCAGCTCGTCTCGTGGCGCTGGGTGATGTTCGTGAACGTCCCGATCGGGATCGCCGTCCTGCTGGTCGGGCGCATCGCCCTGCAGGAGACGCCCCGCCGCACCGGGCACTTCGACATCGCCGGGGCTCTCACCTCGACCCTCGGCATGGTGGGGATTGTGTTCGGGCTCGTCGAGGCCGGTACCCGCGGCTGGTCCAGCCTGCTCACCGTCGGCTCGCTCGCCGTCGGGGCCTTCCTGCTCGGGCTCTTCGTGCATATTGAGACCCGGGCCGAGGAGCCCATTGTGCCGTTGCGACTGTTCGGCAGCGGGACGCGTACGACGGCCAACGTCTCGCGCGGGCTCATGTATGCCGGCATGTACGGCATGTTCTTCTTCGTCGGCCAGTTCCTCCAGGACGTACAGGGCTACTCGCCGCTCCGGACCGGCCTGTGCTTCCTCCCCGTGCCGGCATCGGTCTTCGTGTCGTCCCAGCTGGTCAGCAAGGTCCTGATCCGCCGGATCCACCCCAAGGTGCTGATCATGAGCGGCATCAGCCTCACCGTGGTCGCCCTCCTCATGTCGAGCCAGCTGCACGCCGGGGCGTCGTACTTCCAGATCTTCGTCAGCCTCGTCCTCCTCGGTACGGGCTCGGGCACCGCACTGGTACCCCTGACGCAAGCCGGGCTTGCCGGCGTCGATCCCGCCGACGCCGGAGCGGCGTCCGGGCTGGTGAACGTGACCCAGCAGGTGGGAGCGGCGCTGGGGCTGGCGGTGCTCGTCACGGTGCTGAGCGCTGCCGCCGGCCATGCCCAGCTCAAGGCTGGTGCCAGCCTGCCCACCCACCTGGTGCACGGGCTCGATGTGACCTTCGCGGTCGCCGCCGTGTTCGGGGTCGCCGCACTGGTCATGGTGGCCCGCCTGGTGCACCTGCCCGCGCCTGAGCGCCCCAGGGCGTCCGGGTCGGACGAAGGCGACGTGGAGCGAGCTCGTGCAGCGGCAGGTGCGGAGTTCGAGCTCGTGGACGGCGAGGGCTTCGAGTGGTCGGGTCCGGAGCTGGTGGCCTAGACATCGGCTGTGTCCTTGTCCACGGTCGATCAGATCGCCCCCCTCGAAGCCCCGCACACCGCGTTACTCGTCATGGACTACCAGGCGGGAATCGTGGCCCGGGTCCCGCAGGCCGATCAGCTCGTGGAGCGGGCGCGGGCCGCCATCGATCTGGTCCGGGACTGGGGCGGACAGGTCGGCTACGTGCGGGTGGCTTTCGAGGACGAGGACTACGACGTTCCCGACTCGAGCCGGATGGGAGCGTCGTTGCGCGGATCAGGCCAGGCGTTCCACGCCGACTCGCCGACCACGGCCATTGACGAGCGCGTGGCGCCTGCGGTCGGCGACGTGGTCGTACGCAAGACACGGGTCGGGGCATTCTCCACCACCGACCTGCACGACCAATTGCAGGATGTGGGCGTCGACACTCTCGTGCTGGCGGGCATCAGCACCAGCGGGGTGGTGCTGTCCACAGTCATCGAGGCGCACGATCTCGACTATCGGGTCTTCGTGCTGGCCGACGGATGCGCCGATACCGACGCCGAGGTCCACGCCTTCTTGCTCGAGAAGATCCTCCCGCGCCGGGCCGATGTGATCACGCTGGCCGAACTGGCGGCAATCCTGTCACGACGTTGAGCCTGGCGGACCAGCGCGACCTGGTCGGGTTCAGTACTCGGGAGACACGGAGTCTTCGAGCACCGCCTCCGGCTCGACCCGCCGTCCTGGGTGCACGTTGATGAGGATGCCGCCGAGGAGTGCAGCCAGCACGAGGATCCCGGCGGCCCATCCGCTCGCCGTTGCGTAGCCGTGCACGGTCGCGTCGGCCACCACGCTGGCGCTCTGCGCGTGGTGGGACGCAAGGTAGGTCGCCGTGGCCGCCGCGGCGATGGTGTTCAGAAGGGCGGTCCCGATAGAGGCCCCGATCTGCTGGGAGGTGTTGGTCATGGCCGAGGTCACGCCGACGTCCTTCGGGTCGGCGTTCTGGGTGGCCGTGCTGATGCAGGGCACGATGGCCAGCCCGAGTCCGAAGCCGAGGAGCAGTTCGCTCGGCAGCACGTTGGTCACGTATGAGGCACCTGGCGACAATTGGGTGAAGAGGGCGACGCCGAGAGCCGCCAGTAGGAGTCCGGGGACGACCAGCAGCCGGGTACGCACGTGCGGCATGAGGCGGCTGGCCACCTGTGTGGCCGCCAACGCGTTCATCACCATCAACGGCAGGAAGGCGACGCCGGTCTTGAGCGGGGAGTAGTGATCGATCGTCTGGAGCAGGTAGGTGAGGAACAGGAAGGTGCCGAACATCCCGACGACGGCGAGCAGGATTGTGATGAACGAGCCCGCCCGGTTCCGGTTGCGCACCACGCGCAGCGGGAGGAGGGGATTGGGGCCCCTGCTCTGCCACAGGACGAACGCGCCGAGGAGGACGGCGGCCAGGACCAGGGCCACGATGACGTCCGTCGCACCCCACCCGCTGGTGCCGGCCTCGCCCAGCCCGTAGACGAGGGCGACCAGGCCGCCACACCCGAGGATGACGCCGAGGACGTCCAACCGGATGCCGGGTATCCCGGGTCGCGTGGGGATCATTGTGAAGGCGCCGAAGAGGACCAGAGCGGCGATCGGGAGGTTTACGTACAAGCACCAGCGCCAGTCGACGTACTGGGTCAAGAAGCCGCCGAGGATGAGCCCGAAGGCGGACCCGGCGATGGCAATGGTGGCGTAAATCCCGAAGGCCCGTCCCCGCTCGCGCGGGTCGGAGAACGTCGAGGTGAGGATCGACAACACCGACGGTGCCAGCAGGGCGCCGAAGAGGCCCTGCAGCCCGCGGGAACCGATCAGCATGAGCGTGGTCTGGGACGCCCCACCGAGCGCCGATGCCAGGGCAAAGCCCGTCACGCCGATCATCAGCGTGCGCTTCGGCCCGAACATGTCGCTGATGCGACCGCCCAAGAGCAGGAATCCGCCGAAAGCCAGGGTGTACGCCGTCACCACCCACTGCCGGTCCGTGTTCGAGAACCCGAGGTCGTGCTGCGCCGAGGGCAGGGCGATGATCATGATCGTCGTATCGAGCACCACCATGAGCTGCGCGCCGGCGATGATCACCAGGATCCACATGTGGGCCCGGTGCAGTGCTTTCTCCGGCGCGCCGGCACCGGCGGCGTCCTGCACGATCATGGCGGGCCCGCTCACGAGGCGTCGCGCCTCGCCACCGCCGGGCTCATATCCGGAGAGTTCACTCCGTTTACCATACAAGGCAAGCGGAGCGATCAGTCCACGTCGCCCGGGCTCCCGTGGGCCACCATCTGCACATGACCGACACCAAGCGGGACGCATTCATTCGGCACCTCCCCAAGGCCGAGTTGCACGTGCACATTGAGGGCACGCTCGAACCGGAGCTGGCGTTCGAGCTGGCGGACCGCAACAAGGTGTCGCTGCCGTACCCCGACGTCGATGCACTGCGTCGTGCCTACGTCTTCGACGACCTGCAGTCTTTCCTGGACATCTACTACGCCAACTGCGACGTACTCCGCACAGAGCAGGACTTCTCCGACCTGACGCTGGCCTATCTCACGAAGGCGGCGAGCCAGGGTGTCCGGCATGCCGAGATCTTCTTCGACCCGCAGACGCACACCGCACGCGGTGTTTCCTTCGAGACCTGCTGCACAGGGATCCGTCACGCCCTCGACGAAGGTGTGACGCGCCTGGGGATCACGTCCGGCCTGATCCTCTGCTTCCTGCGCGACCAGAGCGAGGAGGCGGCGCTGCAGATACTGGAGGAGGCCCGGCCCTTTGTGCACCACCTGACGGCCGTGGGCCTCGATTCGGCCGAAGTCGGCCACCCGCCTTCCGCGTTCGCCCGGGCGTTCCGGCAAGCCCGGGAGATGGGTCTGCCGGGCGTGGCGCACGCGGGAGAGGAGGGTCCCGCGGACTACATCTGGGAGGCGCTGGACATCCTCGAGGCGCGGCGCATCGATCACGGTGTGCGCTGCCTGGAGGACGAGCGGCTGGTGCGGCGGCTCGCGGCGGAGCAGGTCCCGCTCACCGTGTGCCCACTGTCCAACGTGAGGCTGCAGGTCTTTCCGTCGATGCGCCAGCACGACGTGCAGGCTCTGCTGCAGCACGGGCTCCTGGTCACGATCAACTCCGACGATCCGGCCTATTTCGGCGGGTACGTCGCTGACAACCTCAGCGCGGTGGCCGACGCCTTCGATTTTCCACCCGAGACGATCCTGCAATTGGCGCGGAATTCCTTCCGGGCCGCTTTCCTGACGGAACAGGTCAGGACGGCGTATCTGGCCGAGGTCGACGCGTTCGCCTGATGCGGCAGGCGTCACGGGTGCCATGGTCTCGGTCCGGGCGCCGGAGTGGCCACCGCACAGCGCGGTGGGGACGAGAAACGCCATGATGGTCCGATGGCTCACGCAAGAATTGCCGGGCTCGTGCTCACGCCGGGGGCGAGTGCCGGGCGTGAGCAGTCGGGGCTGGTCGCCATCGACGAGGCGGTGACCCGCGCCGGCGTGGCCGTCGAGCGCGTCGAGTTCCCGGGACACGCGGCCGGCAAGCGACGCACGGATCCGCCGGCGGTGTGCATCGAGACGGTGCGGGGTGCCACCACGGCGTTGGCCGAGCGACTCTCAGTGCCGACCAGCCGGATCGCCATCGGCGGCCGTTCCTTCGGCGGGCGTATGTGCTCCATGGCTGCCGCCCACGGCCTGCGTGTGGCCGCTCTGGTCCTGATCAGCTATCCGCTGCATCCACCGGGCCGGCCCGAACGGCTCCGCACGGAGCACTTCCCTGCCCTCCGCTGCCCGTGCCTCTTCGTCTCGGGCCGGCGCGATGCCTTCGCCACCCCTGACGAGCTCGAGCGGGAGACCGCGGCCATTTCGGGTCCCGTGACGCTCCAGTTCGTCGACGGAGACCATTCTCTGCGCAAGAGCGAGGCCGAGGTCGCCATGATCGTGGCCGAGTGGGTCCGAGGGACGGGCCGGCGCATCTAGGCCGTGCCCTCGCCGTAGGTGCAGGACACCTTCGGCCGCCAGGCGGGGGTGCGGCATCCCGCCCTACGGTGTGGCATGTCCACTCCTTCGTCCGACGCTCCACGCTGGCGCGTGCTCGTCACAGGGGCGACGGGGCGGGTGGGGTTCCCGGTGGCGCGGGCGCTGGCCTCCTCGCACCAGGTGTTCGGGCTGGCCCGGTGCCGGAATGACAGCGACCGGGCGCGTCTGGAGGAGGCCGGGGTCGAGCCGATCGTGGCCGACATGGCCGACATGGACCTGCGTCACCTGCCCAGTGGGATCACGCACGTGTTCCACGCGGCGGCACGCCTCGGCCGTGAGGCGCAGGACGAAGACTGGCAGCAGGTCTTTGCGACGAACGCCCAGGCGTCGGGCCGCCTCGTGGCGGCGTGCCCGGGCGCCGCTTTCGTGTACTGCTCGACGGGTTCGGCCTACGCGTACCAGGGGCAGCGGCCCTTGCGCGAGGACGATCCGCCCGGAGTCCACCTCGGGGCCTACAGCCTCTCCAAAATTGCCGGGGAAGCCGTGGTGCGTTTCGCCGCGGAGCAGGCGGGCAATCCGCTGACCATCATCCGCATCTTCTCGACCTACGGGCCAGAGGGGGGCACGCCCGTCAACCGGCTGCGGCGGATCCTCCGCGGCGACGAGGTCGTTCTCCATCCCGATGCGCCCAATAACTACAACCCCATTTATGAGGACGACTACGTGCGTCTGGCCGTCCGCGCCCTCGAGGTCGCTGCCCCGGTTCCGGTCGTCGTCAACTTCGCCGGCAGCGAAACGGTCAGCGCCGAGGAGTATTGCGCCTACCTGGGTGAGCTGGTCGGCCGTCCCGCCCTCATCCGCTACGACGCCGCCGCGCCATGGCCGATCTGGCCCGACGTGACCCGGATGCACCAGGTCCTCGGGCGCACCGAAGTGTCCTGGCGAGAGGGTATGCGCCGCGTCGTCCAGACGGTGGGCTGATCCGTCGCGGTCCGGCGGCGTGCCGTGGCGTCTCTTCCCACTGATACCCTATAGGGGTATACGGTACGAGAGGAGGACCGCCGTGCGGCCCGGGTACATCGAGAGCAAGGACGCCTTGCAGAAGCGCCTTCGCAGGGTGGAGGGCCAGGTCAGGGGCCTGCAGCGCATGGTGGACGAGGACCGCTACTGCATTGAGATCCTGGAGCAGGTGTCGGCTGCGACCAAGGCCCTCCAGGCCGTGGCCCTCGAACTGCTCGATGACCACCTGGCGCACTGCGTGTCCGACGCCGTCCGTCAGGGAGGCGACGAAGCAACCGAGAAGCTCAGCGAAGCCTCCGCGGCCATCGGCCGGCTCGTCCGCTCCTGATCCCCATGCTGGCGACAGCCACCGTCCTGGTGGACATCGGGCGTTCGCTCCGAGAGGGCTTCTTCATGTTCTGGGAGACGCTCTGGCCCCTTGTGCTCGGTTTCGGCCTGGCCGGAGCCGTCCAGGCATTCGTCAGTCGCGACGCCATGCGCCGGCGGCTGGGCGACCACCGGGCACCGGCCGTCCTCCGGGCCTCGGGCTACGGCATGGTGTCCTCTTCGTGCTCCTACGCCGCGTCCTCCATGGCGAAGTCGCTCTTCGTCAAGGGTGCGGACTTCGTCGCGTCCATGGTCTTCATGTTCGCCTCGACCAACCTGGTTCTCGAGTTGGGGATCGTGCTCGTCGTGCTGATGGGGTGGCAGTTCGCCGTCAGCGAATTCGTCGGGGGCAGCATCATGATCTTCCTCCTGGCCACGCTGGGGGCGTTGTGGTTGCGCGGGCGTCTCGTGGTGCAGGCCCGGGAACGCCTCGAGGCGGCGGCGCCCGTCTCCGAGCACGAGCACGGCACGGCTTCGGAGGGCGACCGGTTGCCACTGAAGGTTCGACTGCGGTCGCCGGCCGGCTGGGCGGACAGTGCGACGTACACCATGTCCGACCTCACCATGCTGCGGCGGGAGTTGGTCGTCGGCTACACCGTGGCGGGTTTCCTGACCGTGCTGGTGCCGGCGTGGGTATGGCAAGCGGTCTTCCTCACCGGGCACGGATTCTGGACCAGCGTCGAAAACGCCATTGTCGGACCCTTCATCGCCATCATCAGCTTCGTCTGCTCCATCGGCAACGTCCCCCTGGCGGCGGCGCTGTGGAGCGGGGGCATTTCCTTCGGTGGCGTGATCGCCTTCATTTTCGCCGACCTCATCGCCTTCCCGCTGCTGCTGATCTACCGCCGGTACTACGGCACGCGCCTCATGCTTCGCATGCTGGCGGTGTTCTGGGCCCTGATGTCGACCGCTGGCTTGCTTACAGAGCTGCTCTTTCGCGCCGCCGGCCTGGTGCCGACCATACGACCGACCACCATCGCCCCCGCCCATTTCTCCTGGAACTACACCACGTACCTGAATCTGATCTTCCTGCTGCTCTTCGGCGTCCTCTACTGGCTCTACCGCAATCGCGAGCGGTTGGGCGCAGGGGATCGCTACGCGCGCGACCCGGTGTGCGGCATGCAGGTCGAGAAGGCCCACGCGCCGGCGACGCGTGACCACGGCGGCGAGCGGCAGTACTTCTGCTCTGATCACTGCGCGGATCGTTTCGTTGCCGATGCGGATGACAAGAGCCGTGCCGCGCCGCGGAGCACGCACGGTTCAGCAGCGGGCGTCCGACCATGACCGTTCGACCGCGCTCCGCCGGCAGGGCAGGGGAGTTACTGCATCTCCCCCTCGCCTTTGACCTCGGCGCCGATCTTCCCCATTTCCCGTTCGTGCCCGGCAACTTCGGGGTCGAGGGTGTTCCCCTCCGCCGCGGCTTCTTCGTCGACCGTCGGCGGACGGTCTGCGGCATGGGAGGCTGACGCCTCCAGGAGCTCTTCGATCTTCGTCGCCTCGTCGACCTCGGCGTCCGGGTTCTTCGATCCTGCAGTCATGGCCCTCCTTCGGTCCTCCCTTTGAGCATTGCCAAACAGGGGCATCTCTAATCACGGTCCCTTCGGGAGCCCCGGCGTCCCACGGCACGAGCCGGATGGAATCGCTACAGTCCCAGCGATGCCCGACTACGACGCCATTGTGATTGGAGCCGGTCACAACGGCCTGACCGCGGCGACGGTCATGGCCCGGGGTGGTCTGCGGGTGCTGTGTCTGGAGAAGAACCATTTCATCGGCGGGATGGCGTCGACGACCGAGCTCATCCGTGGCTACCGCTTCGAGCTGGCCGGTTCCATCCAATTCCCCGTGCCGAACCAGATCTTCGAGGATCTCGAGCTCGGCGCCTGCCCGATCTACGAGCCGGAGGTCCAGTCCGCCAGCATCAGCGAGGACGGCCAGCCGCCGATTGTGCTCTATTCGGATCCGGAGCGGCTTCTCGAGCACCTCGGCGAGAGGATCGGGATGGAGGCAGTGCTCGGGATGGCCGAGGTGGCGGCATGGGCCGAGGCCCCAGCGCGGGCCATCGGCCGCTTCGACGTGCGGACGCCGCCCAAGTCGCTCGACGAAATGTGGGCCTGTGCCGCCAACGAGTCGGAGCGGGAGGCCATCCGGACCGCCATGTTCGGGAGTGTGATGGATGTCGTGGACCGTTACCTGCCCGACCCGGTGAAGCACGGGCCGGTGCGCAGCATGTTGGCCTTCCTGGCCGTCAACTCCACCTACCGCGGCCCGTTCTCGCCCGGGAGCGCTCTCTGCCTCGCCTTCGCGCTCGCTTCCCCGGGAACGGCCACGATGTCAAAGGTGCGAGGTGGTCTGGGCACCATTGCCGACCACCTGGCCCGGATGTTCGAGCAACATGGTGGCGAACTGCGGCGCCATGCCAAGGTGTCCCGCATCGTCGTCGAAGGTGGCGCCGTGACGGGAGTCGAACTGGGCGAGGGCGACGTGGCGACAGCGCCGGTCGTCGTGTCCAACCTCGATCCGACCACGACATTCACGCATCTGCTCGACGCCGGCAGCCTCCCCGAGGGCTTCGCCCGTCGCGTCGGTGCCATCGATCACAGGGCGGCCTATTTCCAGGCGCACTTCGCACTGAACGGATTGCCCGAATACCGCGCGCCGTACGAGGAGTTGAACGACACGGCGCTGGGGCGGAACGTCACGTTCTTCGGTACGGCCGAACAGCTGCAGCGGGACTTCGAGGGCTGCGTGCGGGGCGAGGTTCCGGCGTCCCCGAGTTTCAATCTGCAGATCCCCTCGCTGGACGATCCGACGCTGGCTCCCGAAGGTATGCATGCCGCCAGCAGCTTCGCTTTCTACCTGCCGATCGGTGACCGGGAGTCCCAGGGCCGACTGCGGGAGGAAATGGCTGCGCACCTCGTCGCCAAGATCGCCCGGGCCGCCCCGAACTTCCCGGACCTGATTGAGCGGCAGATCCTCTACCCCGCCTACACCTACGAGTTGATGTTCGGGTGTGCCGGCGGGGACTTCACGCACGGCTTGCTCCAGCCGGAGTTCATGGGGCCCTTCCGGCCCGGACCCACAGGGTGGCCGGACGAGCCGGTGCCCGTCGAGGGGCTGTACCTCTGCGGTGCTGGGTGCCACGGCGGGCCAGGCGTCACCTTCATTCCGGGCTACAACTGCGGCTACGCCGTGCTCGACGGAGTCAGTGACCGGTTGTAGCGCAGCTGGCGTTCCATGAAGGCGAGGAAGAACGCCACTGAGAAGGCCAGGCTGGTGAAGAGGCTCATGACGAAGAAGATCCAGGCCCACTGCAGCCCGCGCCGCCGACCCTCGGTGATGGTCCACAGCGGCAGGAGGACCAGGTTGACGATCGTATAGTCCTGGGCGGCCGAGTCGGCGGCCCAGTTCGAGAAGAGCATCTTCGTGTAGTTGATGTAGCTGGCCCGGTGGCCGTAGAGGTGCACATAGCGCACGTTGAAATACCACCCGAGCAGCAGCGAGCACACGCCGACCGCGTAGTACAACCCTTCCAGGAGCGAGACGCGCCCGGCCTGCCCTCCTGAGAAGAGGCGGCGGTTCACGGCGAAGGCGGCGACCGTGCTCGCGATGCCGAGAATCCCGTAGAACACCAGAGAAGTCGTCACTGTCGTCCCCCGCTCCCTACGCGCCGTATGGCGTGCGTGCGCGCACACCCTATGGGGGCCACCACGGCAGCGCCGTGGATCGTCAGAGGAGGTCGAGCAGCCTCTCGGGCGGACGGGCGATGACGGCGCGATCCCCGACGACGAAAATGGGCCGTTCCAGCAGGATCGGGTACCGGCTGATGGCTTCGAGCAGCGCATCGCCCTCCTGATCCGCCAGCGCAAGTTCGCCATACGTGGGCTCACCGGTTCGCATCATCAGCCGGGGATCGTCGATGGCCAGTAGCCGCATGAGGCCTTTCAGGTCGGCAACGGTCGGCGGTTCGTCGAGGTAATGGATCGTGTCGGCCTGCACGTGGCGCTCCTCCAGGAGAGCCAGAGCAGTCCGGCATTTCGAGCACGAAGGATTGCTGTAGATCTGCGGCGGCATCATGGCCACCTTACGGTGGGGCGCTCAGGCCGATGCAGGCGGGAGTGCGGCCTCCACCTGCGCCCAGGTGTAGGCGAAAGCCGGCACCGGCGCGTTGGCCACGGCCAGCGTCACTGCCATGGACGTGCCCCCCTTGTCGCCGCGGTGCATGTCGCTGTTCACAGCGATGGCAGCGCCCATGGCCAGGTTGGGCCCGGAGCCGAAATCGTCCAGGATGCCCTTGCGGTGCCCCCAGCAGCCGGCGGCGCCGCGGTGCTCGCAGTCGAGATTGCCGCTGTTGAAGCCGTCGTTGTACATCCACCCGTAGACCGCGTCGAGGCCGTTCGAAGATCCGCCGGCCCACTCGGCGTCGTCGAGGTCGTAGGCCTGCCCCGGGTCGGGTGGGTCGTTGGCGTCGTCGGCCCCCTGCTGCGCGTTCCGGTCGAGTGCCGTCGTCAGGCCGCCGAAGACCGGGAGACCACGGTCCAGCCGCTCGAGGTTGATGGCGACGAACAGTTGGTCGGGAATGCTCAACCGGCCGAAGCCCGTCGGCAGCACCATGGGACGGATCCCCTCCAGCGCATGGGCGTGGTTGATGGCGTCCAACGCGGCACCGAGGCAGGCCGGGGAGTCGTCGGTCCCGCCGTCGGCACAGACGCGCGTGAAGTCCGGTACCGGGGCCACGTTGTGGCTCGGGTCACGGATCCCCGTGTTGGACTCCGACGAAGGAATCGCCCGCAGCGGTTGGAGCTCTCCGGCCGACGTGGCTCTCAGGGCCTGCTTCCATGTGTAGGCGTACGGCCCGGCGTGGCCAGATGTGGCCAGCAACGCCGCCAGAGAGGATCCGCCGCGGTCTCCGCTCGATGTGTCGCCCGTCGGGTCATAGGCGACCCCCATGACGAGACCCCGTGCGCCGAACCGCTCGAGGACGAGCCGGCGGTCAGCCCAACAACCCGAAGTCTTGGAATCCGAGCACCCGGGCACGCCGCTGTCGAGGCCGTCGTTGTACAGCCACTCGAAGTCGGCATCGAGCCCGTTGTCGACGTCACCGATCCACTCGGCCGCCACCGAGCCGTAGGCCGGGCCGGGTCGGCCGGGAAGGCGGGCGGCGTCGGCCGCTCGCCGGGCGTCGGCATTGAGGGCGGTCGTGAGACCGGTGAACGGGGCCAGGCCGCGGTCAACCCGCTCGCGGTCGACGGCGACGAACAGCTGCTCGGCAACGGTCAAGCGCGGGAAGTCGGCGGGCAGCACCATGGGGCGCACGCCCTCTTCGGCTCTGGCCGCGTCAATGGCGTCGAGGGTGATGCGCAGGCACGGGCCGGTCGTGTCGGCTCCGTCGGGGGCGCAGGTGTCGGGGTAGTTCGGATCGGGAGAAACCGAGTGGGCCGGGTTGCCCAGCCCTTCCCCCACCTGCCCTCCGGATGCACACCCGGCCAGCACGAGCGCCAGCGCCAGACCCGCGCCCGACCACAATGGAAGACGTCGAGGTCGCCGGCGGGTCAGGTTCCGGGCACGCCGCATCAACAGACCAACGTAGTCATGCGGTCCGCCATCACGGCAGCGGGTCGCGGCGCGGGTTACGGCGCCTGACCACCCGGGCTCCCGAAGCGGGGCGGGCGCTTCTGCAGGAATGCCCCCACGGCCTCTTGCATGTCGTTGGTCATGGACGACAGGACCTGAGTCCGGTTCTCGAGGTCGATGCCGGCCTGGAGCGAGCCGACCTCGAGCTGGGACCACATGACCTCCTTGGTCATCCGGACGCCCCACGGCGCGTTCGCTGCGATGAGGCCGGCGGTCTCGAGCGCTGCACTCTGCAACTCGTCGTCGGGCACCACGCGCAGGACGAGGCCGATGTGATCAGCCTCTCCTGCGTCAATGATGCGCCCCGTCAGCATCAGCTCCCAGGCCCGCGAGGCGCCGATCAGCCGCGGGAGGAGCCAACTCACGCCGATGTCGCAACCCGAGAGCCCGAGCCGCACGAAGGCGACGTTGAAGCGTGCCGCGGCGCCGGCAATGCGGATGTCGCTGGCCAGGGCCAAGGCGAGGCCGCCCCCGGCCGCCGGACCGTTGACGGCGGCGATCACCGGCTGGGGCAGTGCACGCAGCTGTGGCACGAGGGCGGCGATGTCGGTTTGGGTGGCGAATGTGCCCTCCACGCGGTCGAGGTCTCCCGCTCCGGGCGCGGTGCCGTAGCCGGCGAGGTCCAGTCCGGCACAGAAGCCCCGGCCGGCACCGGTGAGGACGACGACACGGCACGCACGGTCCCTGGCGATGCCCGCCAGCGCCTCGTGCAGCTCGCTGATCAGGACCGCGTTCATGGCGTTCAAGCGTTCCGGCCGGTCAAGGGTGATCCTGGTGACGCCATCAGAGGGGTGGTCGATCTGCAGTGTGTTCACAATGTGATCCCTCCGCTCGGTTCGCCCATATCCTGCAACACACGGCAGAGCTGCGCCGCCCGTTGGGCGGCGGGCCGGGACGGGAGCACAACATGGGGCTGCAGTATTCGAGCGTGGTCGATGCTCCGGTGGAAGAGGTCTTCGCCTGGCACGAGCGTCCCGGAGCTCTGCCCCGCCTTCTCCCACCGTGGCAACCGCTCAAGGTCGCGCAGGAAGCACCATCCCTCGTGGACGGGCAAGCGATCCTGCAGTTGCCCGGAGGGGTGCGCTGGGTCGCGCAACACTCCGATGACGACCCGCCGCACCGCTTCGTCGATGAGCTCGTCTCGCTCCCGCTGCACTGGCGGCATACCCATTCCTTCGAGGCGATCGGTGTCTCGGCAACCCGGGTCATCGACCGGGTCGACACGCCCGTACCGGGCTCGTTCCTGTTGCAGACGTTCCGCTATCGGCATCAGCAACTCGCCGATGACCTCGCGGCGCACCGGAGGATGGCGGGGCCGCTCCTCACGGTGGCGGTCACGGGATCTTCGGGTCTCATCGGTTCGGCCCTGTGCGCCTATCTCTCCACTGCCGGGCACCGCGTCGTCCGCCTGGTGCGCCGCGCGCCGAATCATCCGCTGGAGCGGACATGGGATCCGGTTCGGCCTGACCCGCGTATGTTCGAGGGGGTCGACGCGGTCGTGCACCTGGCCGGCGCGTCCATCGCCGGTCGCTTCAACGAGGCCCACAAGCGACGCGTGCGCGACAGCCGTGTCGGCCCCACGGAAGGACTGGCCCGCGTCATGGCCGCCCTACCGGATGGGCCGCGGGTGCTTCTGAGTGCCTCGGCCATCGGCTACTACGGGTCAGATCGAGGGGATGAGGAGCTGACCGAGGAGAGCGGCCGTGGGTCGGGGTTCCTGGCGGAGGTCGTGGAGGCGTGGGAAGCGGCGGCAGAGCCAGCGGTCGCCGCAGGTGTGCGTGTGGTGCACGTGCGGACGGGCATTGTGCAGTCCGCACGTGGAGCCAGTCTGAAGCTCCTCCGCCCCCTGTTCTCGGCGGGCCTGGGCGGACCGCTCGCTCCTGGTTCGCAGTGGGTTGCGTGGATCGATCTCGACGATCTGCTCGATGTCTTCGGCCGGGCCCTGGCCGACGACGCACTCGCCGGCCCGGTCAACGCAGTGGCGCCACTCCCTGTCACCAACCGGGACTACACCTCCATCCTGGCCCGGGTCATGCGGCGGCCGGCGCTCATCCCTGTCCCCGCCTTCGGACCCCGGCTGCTCCTCGGCGCCGAAGGAGCGCGCGAAATCGCCCAGGCCAGCCAGTGTGTTCTTCCGGCCCGGCTGGCCGCGGCGGAGCACGTCTTCCGATACCCCTCGCTGGAGGGATCCCTGCGCCACCAACTGGGCCACGTCGATGCTGCCTTGCCGGGGGAGGAGACCGGCTCCTAGGCGGCGGAGCGGGGGAGTCACCTCACCGGGACCCCCCTGCCATCACGTCATCGGCCGGTCTCGCCGGTGAGAGAGAATCCGTGCATGGATATTCACGGAAGTGCACTGGTCACAGGGGCGAGCCGCGGTATCGGCCGGGCCGTCGCCCTCGAACTGGCCCATCGCGGCTTCGACACGGTGGCCACCATGCGGGATCCCGCAGCCGGGACCGGGATAGCCGCTGAGACCGAAGGGCGGCTCGAGGTCCGTCGCCTCGACGTCACCGACCCCTCGACCTTCGACCTTCCGTCGGACCTGCGCGTGCTCGTCAACAATGCGGGCATCGACACCGACTACCTTCCGGTCGAGCACGCCAACATTGAAGACTGGCGCCGGATGTTCGAGACCAACGTCTTCGGCGTCGTGGCGCTGACCTCGGCGGCCATCCCGGTCCTGCGGGCGAACCAGCCGTCGGTGGTGTGCACCGTCACCTCGTCGTCCATCATCGCATCCGTTCCCTTCTTCTCCGCCTACAGAGCTTCCAAGGCCGCCGCATCGGCGTTCGGCGACAGCCTGCGGGTCGAAGTGGCGCCCTTCGGGATCCGGGTGGTCGAAATCCTCCCCGGGCCGATCGACACCGACATGTTCCGACTGAGCACCGGAGAGCAGGGCGCGGCCCGCTTCGACGACTACCGCCCCCTGGCCGACGTGGCGGAGTTGTTGCGACGTGAGCACGCCGACCCCCGTGTGGTGGATCCGGCCCAGGCGGCATCGACCATCGTCGATGCGATCCTCGACTCCACGGGACCCCTGCGCTACGGCTGTGATCCCGTCTCACTGGAACTGCTCGATCTGTGGCGCCAGTGTGACGACGAGACTGTCTTCACCATGACGGGGCAGTCTCTCCTCGATCAGGCCCGATAAGAGGTCTGCCCGCGTACCGATCGCGCGCCACGGGCCTGGCGCAGGACGCTGCTCTCGGCACGCTACGTTCGGCCCTCAAAGAAAGGTCTCCGTGGATTTCGCCGTCGTCTTCGCCGTCTTTCCGATCATCTTCATCGGCGAACTCCCGGACAAGACCATGTTCGCGTCCCTGGTCATGTCGACCCGGGGCCGCCCGGCTCTCGTTTGGGTCGGTGCCGCCGCGGCCTTTGCCGTGCATGTCGTCATCGCGGTCACGATCGGCGTCGCCCTCTTCCACCTCTTGCCACATCAGGTGCTCGATGCCGTTGTGGCGGGCATGTTCCTGGTGGGCGCCGCGCTTGCCATGCGCGAGGCGGTCAAAGAGAAGAAACAGCGTCAAGAAGAAGTAATCGTGGAACGCGAGGTCGCATCGCATCGTCGCGTTGCCGTGACAGCTTTCTTGGTGATTTTCCTGGCCGAATGGGGCGACCTCACACAGATTCTCACCGCCAACCTGGCCGCCCACTATCACGACCCGATTTCTGTGGCGGTGGGTGCCGCCCTCGCGCTGTGGGCGGTGGCCGGGCTGGCCGTGATCGGCGGGCAGAGCCTTCTCCGCTACATCAACCTCTTCACCATCCGGATCGTGACCGCTGTCGTGCTCGTCGCGCTGGCCGGGTGGGCCGCGTGGAACGCGGCGCATTGACCCGCCCTGAGAGAGATCGGGCCCGGAAGCCCCCGCCGCGCTGCGCGATCAGCCGACAGGTGCGGCGAACCGGTATCCGATGCCCCGGATCGTGGTGATCCACCGCGGGTTCTCCGGATCGGTTTCGATCTTCAAGCGGACACGGCGGATGTGTTCTGTGACGGTGGATCGCCCCTGCCATCGTCCGTTGGATCCCCAGACCCGCTCGAGCAGGTCCTCGCGAGAGAACACCCGTCCCGGTGCGGAGGCGAGGAAGGCGAGGAGGTCGAACTCTTTGCGGGTCATGGCGACTTCGACACCGCGGACCGTGACCTTGCGGGTGCCCTGGTCGATGACGAGTTCGCCGTGGTCGAGTGTCGTGGTGGGCGTGGCGAGACCGCGCCGCAGGACCGCTCGCATTCGGGCCTCGAGCTCGGCGAACGAGTAGGGCTTGGCCAGGACGTCGTCAGCGCCGAGGTTCAGGAGCGCGACCCGGTCCCGCTCGGAAGTGCGACCGGAGCAGACGATGACCGGCACCGAGCTCCGGCGCCGGATGGACGTCAGGACGTCGGCGGTGCCGCCGCCGATGTCGAAGTCGAGGATGACGAGGTCAGAGGGATGCGCGAACACGGCCTCCAATGACTCGTCCACGCTGGCCGCCTCGGTGACCGCATAGCCGGAGCGCTTCAAATAGTGCTGCAACGCCCGGCGGGTGTTGGTGTCGTCCTCGGCCACGAGGATTGTCTTGTCGGTGACGACGTCACCTGCCGGCGTGAACACGGTCGTCGGATTGGAAGCGACCGCACGAAAGCCCTCCCCATAGGGGGTTGACTGTTCTGAGACATTCAGGGGGGACGTCACGCGGCACCGCCTCGGGCGCGCACCGCAGTGGCCCCGCCGGTGCCCTGACGCCCGGCCAGCGCTTGTGGCGAGCCAGTCTTGTCCATTGTCGCCTCGTCCTTCTCCGCACCGAGTGCAGAACCGTTCATTGCGCGCTCGGACCGACGCAGACTTCGCGTCACAACCGCCTGATGCCGAGCTCTGTTCTCTCTATCGGCACAAGACGGTTCCGGCTCCATAGGACTTTTGGACCAAAGAATTGATCTTCCGTAGTGCAGTCGCGACACGGTGCATGCATGGACGCCGAAACCTGCCGGCACCGCAGCCTCTTCAAACGTCGTCGGGCAGGCTGAACCGGTAGCCGACGCCTCGAACAGTGGTGATCCAACGAGGCGAATCCGGGTCAGGCTCGATCTTGAGTCGGACCCGACGGACGTGTTCGGTCACGGTGGAACGGCCTTGCCATTCCTCGGTCGAACCCCACACCCGCTCGAGGAGGTCCTCACGGGAGAAGACCTGCCCGGGTGACGCCGCCAGGAATGCGAGAAGGTCGAACTCCTTGCGCGTCATCGGTACCGGCTTGTCGCGCACCGTCACCGTGCGGGTGTCGCGGTCGACGACGAGCTCTCCGTGGATGAGGCAGGTGGCCGCCGGCTCGCCGTTGCCGCGCCGGAGGACGGCCCGGACCCTGGCTTCGAGTTCGGCGAAGGAAAAGGGCTTGACGACGAAGTCGTCGGCACCCAGGTTGAGGGTGCGGATCCTGTCGTCCTCGGAGTCCCTCCCGGAGCAGACGATGACCGGCACGGCGCTGTGGCGGCGGATCTTGGCCAGCACGTCGGTGCCGTCGAAACCGGGAAGTCCCAGGTCAAGGAGTACAAGACTGGCTGAGTGCTGGAAGACGGCCCGCAGCGTGGAGGGCCCGTCTGCGGCCTCGGTGACCCGGTAGCCACTCCGCTCGAAGTACTGGAGCAATGCGCTCCGGCAACTGTGATCGTCCTCGGCCACCAGAATGGTCCGCTCACCCTGCTCGGCTCCGCCCGGTGAAGCCAGCGGGTTCGTGCCGCCCCGGTCCAGGGGCATGTGATCTCTGTGGTGAGTGGGGGCGCGTGTGGCGACGCCGATGGGCGGATTCATTCGCCGACCCTCTCGAGGTGTAGGGGTGTGTGACCCATGTTGTGATTGTCGGCTGCGCGTTCTCCAACCTTGAGAAATCGCTATTTCCTGCATCACCCGTCCGATCCCTTGGCGCGGCGCGGCGCTGGCCCGGCCCGCGCCTCGTGCGGCCAGAAGTCGGCAGGCGTTCTCCGAGCTCCCCCGTTGTGTCCACCTGCTCGGTGCGCGTTGCTCCTGTTCGGTGTGGTGGTCGGCACGGCAAAGTAGTGAGTGCGGAGCATCCGAAAGACGGGTCGATTGCTGGTGTTGCGCGCTCGCGGTCGGGCCCTTGGAGAAGTTGCGCAAAGGTTGCGTTGGCTCTGCAACCGTTCGACAACGCTCACGCAACCGTCCTGCTAGAGGGTGATCTATTAGAGTGGTTTCTACTCCTGATTAACGAAATACACATGATCAAATGATCGCTTCAGGAGCGAAGTAGCACCGGTCGGATGGTGCAAATAACAGAGGGGGAAAGAACGTGGGATTGACAGCAAGTCCGCTTTCCACGGCGCAGGAGTCGGCAGAGGCGGGAATCGAGAGTCTGTGGTCTGAGTTCAAGCGGACCGGCGAGCAGTCGCTTCGCAACCAGTTGATCATCTACTACTCGCCGTTCGTCAAGTACATCGCCGGCCGCGTGCTGGCCGGGTTGCCTCGGCATTTCGACGAGGAGGATCTCGTCAGCTACGGCATCATCGGTCTGATCGATGCCATCGAGCGGTTTGAACTCGACCGCAATCTTCGCTTCGAGACGTATGCCATTCCGCGCATCAAGGGAGCGATCATCGACGAACTGCGATCGATCGACTGGGTGCCCCGGTCCGTACGCACCAAGGCCCGGGCCGTCGAACAGGCGTTCACGCACCTGGAAGGGACGCTGCGGCGTACGCCGAACGAGGCCGAGGTCGCGGCTGAGTTGGAGATGTCCGTCGGCGATTTCCACAAGGCGCTGCGCAAGATCTCGACCGTCGGCATGATGGCGCTGGACGAGGTGCTGCGCGGCGGCGACCGCTCGGAGCGCTCCACGCTGGGCGAGACCCTGCCCGACGGCTCATGGGGCCCGGTGGACACCTTCGAGGCGAAGGAATCCAAAGAGGCGCTCATCAAGGCCGTCGACGGGATGCCGGAGCGAGAGCGCACCGTGCTGATGATGTACTACTACGACGGGCTGACGCTGACCGAAATCGGACAGGTCCTCGGCGTGACCGAGAGCAGGGTGTGCCAGATCCACACCAAGGCACTCCGCCAACTCCGCTCCAAGCTGGCTGACCGGCCGGAGACCGTGCGGATCGCCGTGGCCCCGACCCCGGCCCCCGCTCCGGCGCCCGCGCCACGGCGCGCCGCTGCAAGCCAGCGCGCCGGTCGAGCTCGGCTGCAACTGCTGGCCAGCTAAGTCGCACAGTGCTCCATCCGTCCGGTGACCGGAGCGGTCGCCTGACGGATGGAGACGCGCCGGCAGAGGTGCATGAAGGCAGGCAGGGCGGAAGGCGGATACGGTGAGGCCGTCCGACTGCAACCTGAGTTCTGGAGGCACTGCATGCCGTTGCACAACCGGGAGAACATCCGGGATCAACTGATCGATTCGGTCTATGCCGATCAGGGGCTGAAGTCGGCGCTGCCGCAGACGCACTGTCCCGACGACGAGATGCGGCCGGACGACGTCATGCGGGCGATCTCCGACGAGCTCCTCCTCGACGGCAACGCGCGGCAGAACCTGGCGACGTTCTGCCAGACCTGGGAGGAGCCAGAGGTCCACCAGTTGATGGACCTCTGCATCGACAAGAACCTCATCGACAAGGACGAGTATCCCCAGACGGCTGAGCTGGAGCGGCGTTGTGTCCGCATGCTGGCCGGCCTGTGGAACGCGCCCGACGACGGGGAACCGGTCGGTTGCTCCGCCATCGGCTCGTCCGAGGCCTGCATGCTCGGCGGCATGGCCGCCAAGTGGCGCTGGCGGGCCAAGCGAGAGGCGGCCGGCAAGCCGACCGACCGACCCAACATGGTGTGCGGCCCCGTCCAGGTCGTCTGGCACAAGTTCGCCCGCTACTGGGACATTGAGATGCGGGAAATCCCCATGGCACCCGGGCGCTATCAAATGGACGTCGAGCAGATGCTCGAGCAGGTTGACGAGAACACCATCATGGTGGTGCCCACCTTCGGTGTCACCTACACGGGTTCCTACGAGCCGGTGCTCCAGCTCTCCCAGGCCCTCGACAAGCTGCAGGAGGACACCGGCCTCGACATCGATATCCACGTCGACGGCGCCAGCGGTGCCTTCCTCGCCCCCTTCTGCGCCCCCGACATCATGTGGGACTTCCGCATCCCCCGCGTGAAGTCCATCAGCACGTCAGGCCACAAGTTCGGCTTGGCCCCGCTCGGCGTCGGCTGGGTGCTGTGGCGGGACAAGGCCGACCTGCCGGACGACCTCATCTTCCACGTCACCTACCTGGGCGGCGACATGCCGGTGTTTCAGATCAACTTCTCGCGCCCCGCCGGCCAGGTCGTGGCGCAGTACTACAACTTCGTGCGACTCGGCCGCGGCGGCTATCGCCGGGTGCACGAGGCCTGCTACAACACCGGCAAGTTCCTGGCCGAAGAGATCGTCAAGCTGGGCCCCTTCGAACTTCTGTGCGACTCGGATCCTGAGAAGGGGATCCCCTCGGTGGCCTGGCGCATCAAGCAGGGCGAAAACCCGGGCTACACGCTCTACGACGTCGCCGACCGGCTGCGGGCTCGCGGCTGGCAGGTGCCGGCCTACCCGCTCACGGGTGCCGTGGCCGACATTTCGGTGCAGCGGATCCTGGTGCGCCAAGGCGTCAGCCGCGACCTGGCCGGGATTCTCCTCGAGGACCTGGAGCAGGCGGTCGCCCACTTCGACCGCCACCCCGTCAGCGTGTCCATGACCAAAGAGGAGTCAGGCGGCTTCAGCCACCTGTAGGGGTCGCGGCGCCGGCGAGGAGCGGTGGCCGCAGGGACCAGTCGACACGCAGGGTTCGGCGCCGGAGGAAGCGCGGCTTCCCCACCACCGCCGGTCGGTCGGTGGTCCAGGGTGCGGGGGAGGCCAAGGTGACGCCGGCCAGGGCTCGCAGCGCGGGATCGTAGGCGGAACGGATCCAGGCGAACCGGCGCCACACCTCCTCCTCCCGTCCCGGCTGGACGACGAGGATCTCCGACAGAGCCGCCATGGCGGCGTCGTAGTCGGCCCGGCTGACGCTCGTGGCCGGGGCGGGATCGCCCGAACGGGCCATGAGCTCGGGGAGTCGTGTCGGTGGGGGCAACGGGATGTCGACGGCGCGGGCGATGCGCACGATCAGCGGGAGCCCGTAGACGAGGATGGTCAGCGGTCCCTTCTGGGTGTCGGCGAAGACCGCGCCGACGTCGAGGTCGGAGACCGCGAAGACCAGCGCAGCGGCGTCGAGCACCGTGCCCACGGTGGCCACCCACGATTGCTCGGCGTCGGACTCGGGGAAATAGCTGAGAATCGGGAACGCGGTGTGGGTCTGCTCGAGGTCGAGCATCCAGTCGGCTGTGTTCCGCCAGAGTTCGGGGCTGTCGAGACTGCCCAGGCGCTGCAGGCTCTGGAGGAACTCCGCAGCGCTGGGCGGCGAGCCGGCAATCGGGCGGAGTCGGTTCGTGCCCTTCTCACGGTCGTTGTAGGCGGAGTAGATGGTGGGCAGGTAGCTGATGAGGAGGGCGACGAGGCCCAGTCCGATGATCGCCTCCACGAAGGCGATCCAGATCCGGCCCGCCCCGTTGGGCTCGGCGAAACCCATGGTGGTGACCGAGGACACGCTGATCTCGAAGGCCCGGGACCAGGTGAGGTCGTGCGAGCCCCAGTAGATGCCGGTGAAGGCCAGCATCATCAGGATCATCCAGGCCAGCGGGAGGCTGACGAGGGCGACCGGCGCGTACAGGCTCCGCAACGACATGGCCAACCGGTCGTTTCGCCGCCGGTGGACGAGGAGACGGTGGACCAGCGCGAAGACGAACTGCGACAAGCGCGGGAAGCCCTGCCGGGGCAGGACGACGGTCTTGAGCGCCGAGCCCAGGACGGCGGCCGCCACCAGCGCGCCGACGAGCACAGCGAGCGAGTGGGTGACGATCATGGTGGCCGGGTCGGCGCGGGCGAGCGACGGGTCAGGAGATCGACTGCGCCGCTTCCTGGACCGCCTTGTCGACGTCCTTCTTGTCCACCTGCAGCTCCTTGGCCACCTTCCTCTGGGCCTTCAGCGCCGCCTTCTCGATGGCGTCTTCAATCGTGGTCTCGCCGACGATCACCAGGGCGGCCTCGCCGGCGTCGATGGCCTCGCCGAATTCCTTGACGTCAGTGCGGGACATCCCCTTCCACAGGTGCCCGCTCACGCCGCCGATAGCGGCACCGGCGATGGCCGATCCGATGATGGAGGGTGGGAACAGAATGCCGACCAGGGCGCCCGCGGCGGCGCCGCCCCAAGCGCCGTGCCGGGTGGTCGTCTCGTCCTTGTTGACGTGGATCTTCCCGTGGTCGTCCTTGGTCACGACGGCGGCGTCATAGGTGCCGATGGCGCCGACAGCGTGGAGGTCCTTGACGACGTCGTAGTCGGCGCGGGCGTCGACCTCGCTGGCATAGGTCCCGATGTAGATGAAGACGCCGTCGGCCTTCGACATGGCAACGCTCCTTTTCCGGTGCCCACTGGCGGGCACCGCGCACCGGCCTCTCCGGAGCGCTATCCCCGAGGGTAGGCCGGGATGGCGCGGCCCGTGAGGACTTCCGGGCGGCGTGCCTTCCGGTCCGTCTGGCATGATCGCTGGCGGTGCCTCTCCCCCCGGCAATCGAAATCGCGCGACAGGCCACGTTGCGCCCCATGACCGACATCGCCGCCCAAATGGGCATTGAGCCCGGGCTTCTCGAGCCCTATGGCAATGCTGTCGCCAAAATCAGCCTCGACGCCGTGGAAGCCCTGGCGGACCGACCGCGGGCCCGCTACGTCGTTGTCACGGCGGTGACGCCCACGCCGCTCGGAGAGGGCAAGACCACGACGACCGTCGGGCTCGGGCAGGCCCTGGCCTGCATCGGGAGGCAGGCCACCATCGCCATTCGGCAGCCATCCATGGGGCCGACCTTCGGCATCAAGGGTGGCGCGGCGGGCGGCGGGTACAGCCAGGTGGTCCCGTTCGAGAGCCTGAATCTGCACCTGACGGGAGATCTGCATGCGGTCACGGCGGCCAACAACCTTCTGGCCGCCATGGTGGACAACCACCTGTACCACGGCAACACGTACGGGCTGCATCCGCACGATGTGACGTGGAAGCGCGTGCTCGACGTGAACGACCGCTCCCTCCGTCACATCGTCAGCGGTCTGGGGGCGAGACAGGACGGCACGCCGCGCCAGACCGGATTCGACATCACGCCGGCCTCCGAGGTCATGGCCGTGCTGGCCCTGTCGACGTCGCTGCGCGACATGCGCCAGCGCATGGGTCGCATCGTCGTCGGCTACACCGCGGCCGGCGAACCGATCACGGCCGAACAGATCAAGGCGGCCGGCGCCATGACGGTGATCATGCGTGACGCCATAAAGCCCAACCTGCTGCAGACACTCGAGAACACCCCGGTGCTCGTCCATGCCGGTCCCTTCGGCAACATCGCCCACGGCAATTCGTCGATCGTGGCCGACCTGATCGGTATGCATGCCGGGGAGTTCCTCGTGACCGAGGCGGGGTTCGGCGCCGACATGGGAGCCGAGCGCTTCTTCAACATCAAGTGCCGGACGTCGGGCCTGGTCCCCGATGCCGCAGTGGTGGTGACGACGGTGCGGGCGATGAAGCTGCATTCGGGAAGGCATCGCGTCGTCGCCGGCCGGCCGTTGCCGGCGGCCATGCTCGAGGAGAACCCCGAGGAGGTGCAGCTCGGCGCGGCCAACCTCCTGGCCCACCTCGCCATCGTGCGCCGTCACGGCGTCACTCCCGTCGTCGCCATCAACGCCATGGAGGGCGACTTCCCGTCGGAACTCACTGCCATCCGCGACATCGCCGCCTCGGTGGGGGCGCGGGCTGCCGTATGCACGCACTTCGCGCACGGTGGGAAAGGGGCCGTCGAGCTGGCGGAGGCGGTCGTCGAGGCGACCTCGGAGCCCGGTGAGTTCCGCATGCTCTACGACGACGAAGCGACCCTGCGGCAGAAGATCGAAGCGGTGGCGACCGAGGTCTACGGTGCCGAGGGGGTCGACTACTCGGCCGCGGCGGCCAGCCAGCTCGATCTGTGCGAGCGGGCCGGGTTCGGCTCCTTCCCCGTCTGTATTGCCAAGACCCACCTGTCCATTTCGTCGGATCCCGCGCTCCGGGGTGCGCCCAGGGGCTGGCGCCTTCCCGTCCGCGAGGCCAAGGCCAATGTGGGTGCCGGGTTCGTCACTGTGATCAGTGGGGACATGCGGACCATGCCCGGGTTGTCGGGCAGTCCCGCGGCGGAGCGGATCGACATTGACGAGAACGGCGACGTGGTCGGCCTCTATTAGGCGAACCGGGACGAACCATGGGCTGCCTCCTCGCACTGTTCGCGGCGATTTCGCCACGCTTCGTCATCTTCTTGCTGTGGATCTTCTCGGACCGAATGACCCTGGCACTGCGTTCCGGCTGGGAGGGCATCATCGGCTTCCTCCTCCTGCCGTACACCACGCTCTTCTATGTCCTCGTCTATTCCCCGGGGAAGGGCGTGGACCCGCTCGGCTGGGTCATCGTGGCCCTCGGGGTTGTGCTCGACGTCTCCTCGCACCTCTTCAGCTCGCGGGCGCGGCAGCGCCGGGCACGTCGGGCGGCGGACGCTTAGGCGAAGCGGAGACGCAGGTCCGGCTCGGGCCCGAATGAGGACACGCTGGACCCGCCGGCCTGGAGCTTGTGCCAGCCCGCCACGCCGATCATGGCCGCGTTGTCGGTGGCCATGGCATGGGGTGGGATGAGCAGCCGGGTGCCGAATTCGTCGGCCAGCACCTGGGCCCGCGCGCGCAGAATGGGGCTCGCCGCCACTCCGCCGACGATGGCCAGTGCCGGATCCCCGAACTCCTCGAGCGCCCGGCGAAGCTTGGCGATGAGCACGTCCATGCAGGCGGCGACGAACGACGCCGCCACCTCGCTCTCCGAGAACCCGGGATCGGCCCGCACGTGGTTGACCACTGCGGTCTTGAGCCCCGAGAAGGAGAAGGCGTAGCCGTCGGCGAGCATGGGTCGCGGGAAGCCGAGCACGTCCTCTCCGGTGGCGGCGAGCCGGTCGAGCACCGGGCCGCCCGGGTACCCGAGGCCCAGAAAGCGGGCGACCTTGTCGTATGCCTCGCCGATGGAGTCGTCGACCGTTTCGCCGAGGAGCTCGTACCGTCCCGGTTCCGTACAGCGGGTCAGCATGCAGTGGCCACCGGATACCAGGAGCGCGATCTGGGGGAACGGCACCTCGGGGTCGGCCAGGTAGACGCTGGCCAGATGGCCCTCCAGATGGTTGACGCCCACCACGGGGATGCCCCAGCCCAGAGCCAGGGATTTCGCGGTCGCGATGCCGACGAGCAGTGCGCCGACCAGGCCTGGCCCCGAAGTGACCGCCACGGCAGTCAGGTCCTGGCCGGAGACACCGGCCTCGTCGAGCGCGGCCGCGACAATCGGCGTGATCGTCTCGAGGTGGGCGCGACTGGCCAACTCCGGGACGACCCCGCCGAAGGCGGCATGCAGGTCGATCTGGCTGGCCACCACCGACGAGCGGACCGACAGTTCGTCGTCAATGACGGCAGCGGCCGTTTCGTCACACGACGTCTCAATGGCCAGCAGCGTCCGGCTCATGGGGCCTCCTCCAGCGCGTCGGCAATGGCGCGCCGCGCAATGGCGCCCTCGCGCTCCACCGATGGTTCAGCACCGCTGACGTTCACCAAGGTCGAAGGAACGTCCCGCAGCGTTCCGCCGTCGACGACCAGTTCCACCGAAGAGCCCAGACTCTCCGCCACGTCCTGTGCGGTGCGCGGCGTGGGGGCGCCGTGGGGGTTGGCGCTGGTGACGACGAGGACGCCCGTCTGCTCCAGGAGCCCGCGCAGGAAGTCGTGATCAGGGATACGCACGGCCACCTCGGCGCGCCCCTCCAGCCAGGCGGGCCGGTCCAACTGCGGCTCGAACCCGAAGGCCATGGTGAGGGGTCCCGGCCACCAACGCCGGGCCAGCGCCTCCGCTCCCGGGGTGAAGGCCACGCCGAGCTCGCGCACCTGGGCGACAGAGGCGGCGAGCACGGGAAGGTGCATGCCCTCGGGCCGCCCCTTCATGCGGTAGATGGCGCGCCCGGCGTCGACCTGATCCGGCCGCGCCGCCAATCCGTAGACGGTGTCCGTCGGCACCACGGCGACGCCTCCCTGCAGCAACCAGTCCGCCGTCACGCGCCGGCCCTCGGCATCGGCGCGCAGGACCCTCATCTCCCCGGCCACAGGTCTCCCCCAGTGTCCGTTCAGAGCCGGAGCGGGCGGGTGGCGGCGCCGACGAGCGTCGGATTCGAGTGCCAGTCCACGCCTGGCACGTCGATGTAGAGCTCGATCTCGTTGCCGTCGGGGTCGAGGATGTAGATGCTGTGGGTGACCGTGTGGTCGGCGGAGCCGACCACGGTGGCCCCGGCGGCCTGGACCGAGGCCAAAGCGGCCCGTAGGTCGTCGTCGGTCTCGCCGACATTGAGCCCGAAGTGGTACATGCCGACCCGGCGCCCGGGCGGGATCGGCGTGGCGTCGGGACCGACCTCAATGAGCAACAGCTCGTGATGGGTGCGACCCGATGAGAAGCCGGCCGCGCCGACCGGGACCTCGCCGGGACCGGGCAGCACCTGTCGCCACCCCAGGACGTCGCGGTAGAAGTCCACGGAGCGCCCGAGGTCGCGCACGTACAGCACCAGGTGGCCGAGCTCGCGAACCGTCATGCACGCACGCTACCGGTCGGTTCGGCATCGACCGACGCTGCGGAGCGGACCCAGGTGGCCGTCGCCGGCATGCCGGGCCCGAGATGGATCGGGACGTCGAATGGCTGGGACTCCAGTCCGGCCGCCTGCATCAGTTCCGTGAGGGCCTGTGGGATCGCGGCGGCGACGTCCCACAGCCGCGGGACGGCGCGGGCATCGGAAGCGAGTCCCCAGTACAGGACGCCCATGTTGCTCATGATGGTGATGTTGAGGCCCATTCCGTCCATGACGGGTCCGAGGGGGAACATCCCGAGCATCTGGCTCCCGCCCAGGTAGAGGGGGAAATCCGGACCGGGAACATTGGAGATCACCAGGTTGGCGACAGGCCGGTGGCGGTCGGCCAGCTTCATCCCGGTGTACAGCCGGGCCGCGGCGGCGAACACGTTGGGCGTGGCGTGCTCGGCCCAGTCCTGCAGCGTCGTCGCCCCCAGCGCCTGATGTTCCTCCTTGGCTCCCTTGGTCCCCTCGTGAATGAGCCGCAACCTCTCCAGCGGGTCCTCAATCTGGCAGGGCAATTGGACGAACATCGCCGACACCTTGTTGGAGCCCTTGAGCTCGGCCACGTCGGGGGTCACCGAGACCGGGACCACCGAGACGAGCGGGATGTCGGGCAACTCGTCGCCGGCCAGCAGATAGGTCCGGAGTGCTCCGGTGCACATCGCCAACACGACGTCGTTGACGGTGGTGCCCATTTTGTCCTTCAGGGCTTTGGCGTCGGCCAGGCTGGCGGCGGCGAAGGCCACCCGGCGCCGGGCGTGCACGGCGACGTTGATGGACGTACGCGGTGCGGTCAGCGGCAGGGCGGCCTTGCCGCCCGTGACACCGTGGCGGATACGCCGCACGTCGAAGAGGCTCCGGGTGGTGCGCAGCACCGTGCGCCCGAGGTCGAAGGGTGCCACCAGGCCGGCCATCATCGCCTGCGAGACGAGTTCCAGGCCGGACGGGATGCGGGAATCGAACGGCCGGGCCGTCTGCGGCTGCGACGGCGGGGGGTTGGGCTCCAGGTCGAAGAGGACGCCGAGAAGCTCCGCTCCGGACACGCCGTCGATGGTGCTGTGGTGCATCTTGATGACGAGTGCGATCTTCCCGTCCTCGAGGCCCTCGACGATCCACATCTCCCAGAGTGGGCGGTCCCGGTGCAGCTGGCGACTGATGACGTCGGCGGCGAAGTCGCTCAGCTCCCGCATGCCGCCGGGGGAGGGCAGCGCGGCCCGCCGCAGATGGTTGTCGATGTCGAATTCGGGGTCGTCGACCCACACGGGGTGGCCCAGCCGCATGGGCACCTCGACCAGGCGGCGTTGGAACACCGGCGCCAGGGGGATGCGGTCGCTGATGAGCTGGCGGATCCGCCGGAACGAGTAGCCACCCGGCACCGTGGAGGGGTCGAAGACGGCGGCCATGGCCACGTGCATATGGAGGGTGGGGGTCTCCATGTAGAGGAAACTCGCATCGAGCCCGGTCAGCCGTTCGGGGGTCATCGACTCTCCTTGGAAATCGTGGCGGCGTGCATAACCTCGCGCCTGCGCCAGGCCAGGGCAAACGGGGCATGGGCCCGTCCGACCTGGGTGGACCTGCGCACAGCGGGCCGGTCGGGTGAAGATGGTGGCGTGCCGTACGCCTTCTTGATCGTGACGCTCGTGGGAGCCGTGGCCGTGGCGCTGGCCTACCGCCCCATCCGCCGGGAACCCTTCACCGTCCTCAGCTTCACCTGCGGCTGGATCGCCGGCGAGCTGGCCTTCCAGAACATCCTCTGGCAGGTGGTCGCCACGGGCCTCTTCATCTGGGCCGGGGCGCTCTCGAACTGGGCCGGCTGGTTGGGGTTGGCCGTGGCGGTGGTGGACTGGATCGGGCTGGTCGGGCTGGGCCTGGCCGGACAACGGGCCGCCGACGTCACGGCCGCCGCGCTGGCCGACGTGCGCAGCCCCGCCTTCCCTGTTCCTGCCCAGCCCACTGCACCGACCTGGGGCACGTGGTGGCGGGTCACCCGCGCCATCCCCTTCAAGTCACGGGCGGTGCGGGTGACACGGAACATCGACTATTGGGGCGACGGCCAGAAACGCCACCGTCTCGACGTCTACCAGTCCAAGCTGGCGCCCCCGGGGAAAGCGCCCGTCATGGTGTACATCCACGGCGGCGCCTGGATGATCGGCGAGAAGCGCGAGCAGGGCAAGCCGATGATGTACGAGCTCGTCGCCCGGGGCTGGGTCTGTGTCGCCATCAACTACGGGCTCAGCCCCAAGGCCACCTGGCCGGACCACATCGTCGACGCCAAGCGGGCCGTGGGGTGGGTCAAGGAGCACATCGGTCAGTACGGGGGCGACGCCGCTTTCGTCGCCGTCAGCGGCGGTTCGGCCGGAGGGCACCTGTGTGCCCTCCTGGCCCTGAGCGCCGGTGACCCCGCGTTCCAGCCCGGGTTCGAGGAGGTGGACGCCTCCGTGCAGGCCTGCGCCCCGTTCTACGGGGTGATGGATCTGACCAGCTCCCCCGACGGCGCGGCCATCTTCGGCCCGGGCCTTCGCAAAATGCTCGAGAAGGGCGTGATGAAGGTCACCGAGTCGGAGCACCCGGAGCTCTTCCGGGACGCCTCGCCGACGTACCGGGTTCGGGCCGAGGCTCCGCCGTTCTTCGTCCTGCAGGGGGTCAACGACACGCTGGTGCCGGTGGAGTCGGCCCGGAAGTTCGTGGAGCGGCTTCGTTCCGTATCCCTGGCCCCGGTGGCCTACGCGGAGTTGCCCCTGGCCCAGCACGCCTTCGACGTCCTGGCATCCCTACGGTGCCAGGCCACCACCTCGGCCGTTGCCGACTTCCTCGAGGCCGCCCGGGCCGCCGGGGCCGCCGGGACAACGGCCGATGGCCTGGGTGTGACGCCCTCGAGAATTGTTTCTGACGTAGAGTCAGCTCCCGAATTGTGACCTCCCACCCCGACCGGGATTGAAGCGGGAGGGAGGGTCGGAAAATCGAAAAGGGGTGGCTGTGGGGAACGTCGGGACGTACGGCTGGAGCGAGCGCGGGCAGGGGGGCCGAGTGCTTCGTGGCCTGCTGGTCGGCTCGGTGCTCGCGGGGTCGCTCGCTACGGGGGGATTTGCCCTGCTGGCTTCGGACCCGGCCGGAGCGGCCTCGTCAGCCTCGGGCACCTGCACGCCGGCCCTGGCGCCGACGGCAGCCCAGAACGCGGCCACGACAGGGATCACGGCGAAATCCGTGACCGTCGGCAACGTGTCCATCATCACGGGCCCCGTCCCGGGCCTGTTCGAGGGTGCACCAATCGGTGTGAAGGCCTACTTCGACATGATCAACGCCCAGGGCGGAGTCAACGGTCGCAAGCTTCTCGTCGACTCCAAGGACGACGCCTTCAGTGGTCAGCAGAACACCACCGAGACCCAGGAAGCGATCGCCAACGACTTCGCGCTGGTGGGGAGTTTCTCTCTCTTCGACGGGTACGGGTGCGCAGCATTGGCCAGCAACACTGCCGTGCCCGACGTCTCCGTGACGCTCGACGCCGGCACGAACGCGTTGCCCAACGACTTCAGCGCACAACCGCTGTCGGGCCAGGAGACTCTCGGGCCGGTCCAGTACTACAAGAAGCACTACCCCAAGGACACCACCGTCGGCGCCATCGTCTCGGACGTCTCCTCGGCCAAGACCCAGATGGCCCAACAGTTCGCCGGCATGAAGAGCCTGGGTTACAACATCGCCTACGTCGACGATGTCAATCCGCTGGCCTCCGACTTCACGACCGATGTCATCAACATGAAGAACAAGGGCGTGAACGCGGTCGATCTGACCGGGATCGACTGGCAGGACGCCGCCATCTTCGTAGAGAACGCCAATACCCAGAACTGGCACCCCGGGCTCATCTTCTCGGGAGGTCCCGTCTACGCCGACCAGTTCATCTCCCACGCCGGCGGCCCGGCGGCGACCAACGGGATTCAGATCGGACAGGTGTACGCCCTGTACCTCGGGGAGGACGCCGACAAAGTGCCGGCGGTCAAGCAATTCGACACGTACGTGAAGAAAGTGAACTCGTCCTGGTCGCCCGATCTCTACACGCTCTTCGGATGGGCTTCCGCAGAAATGTTCGTGCAGGCGCTCAAAGCCGCCGGGCCGCATCCGACCAGGGGATCCGTCATGGCCCAGCTGAGGAAGATCACGAGTTACAACGCCAACGGACTCTTCGGAGGCTCGGATCCGGCGGCCAAGACGCTGACGCCGTGCTTCGTGCAGGCCGGCATCAAGAACGGGAAATACGTCCGTGAGCTGCCCACGGGCGGTGGATTCGACTGCAACGCAAAGTTGTACAACGCTTCCGGCGTCACGGGCTAAGTCCCGCGTCGCGTTTGGGGGTGTCGCAGGTGGTCACCAGGTGAAGCCGTGAGCGTCTTCCTCTCGTTCACCGTGCTCGGCATCGTCTTCGGCGCGGTCTACGGCCTCCTGGCCATCGGCCTGGTCGTCACCTACAACACGACAGGCGTCTTCAACTTCGCCCAGGGCGCCGTGGGCACGGTGGCCGCCTTCTCGTACTGGGAATTGTGGCAGAACGAGCACTGGCCGTTCCTGCTCGCCATCGCCTTCATCGTCTTGGTGGAGGCGCCGCTGCTCGGGCTCGTCGTCGAGTTCGTGCTGTTCCGGCGCATCCACGGCGCCACGGTCGAGCGGTCGCTCATGGTGTCCCTCGGCCTCCTCGTGATCCTTCTCGGTGTGACCACGATCTTCTGGAGCAGTCCCGACGTCATCCGCTCCGTCCCGCCGTTCTTCACCCAGTCGGACGGGACCGTGTTGTCGGTCCGTCTCTTCGGGGCCAACGGCGTCACGCTCCAGTACCAACAGATCATGATCGTGGTCGTCACCGCGGTGGTCGGCGTCGCGCTCGGGCTGTTCCTGCGCCGCGCCCGGCTCGGCGTCGCCATGCGCGCCGTGGTCGACGATCCGGAGCTCGTCGCGCTGGCGGGGGCCAGGCCGTACCGGATGTCGCAGATGGGCTGGGTGCTCGGCTTCATGCTCGCTGCACTCGCCGGAGTGCTCATCGCTCCGCTCATCGGGCAGACCGGGTTGACGTCGACCCAGCTGACGCTCCTGGCCCTCAACGGATTCGCCGCCGCGGTGGTGGGGCGGTTGCGCAGCCTCCCGATGACCTTTGTCGGTGCCCTCGCCCTCGGCCTCATCACCTATTACGCCCAGGGCTACCTTCCCGGCCACATCAACGCCGGCCTGGCCGCCGTCCTCGTCGAGGTGATCCCGGTGGTCTTCCTCTTCGTCGTGCTCCTCGTGATCCCGGCGGCTCGGCTCGCGGCGGCGGGACGCCTGGCCGTCCGGCCGGTCCCCAGGGTCGTGACCGCACGCCAGTCCGCCGTCGGTGCGGTGTTGCTCGTCGCGCTCATGGTGGTCCTGGCCGCCATGGTGGGAACGACGGCCCTCTCGACCCTCTCGCAGGGGCTGGCGCTCGGCATTGTGGGGCTCTCGCTCGTGCTCCTCGTGGGCTTCGCCGGGCAGGTTTCGCTCTGCCAGCTGACCTTCATGGGGATCGGTGCCTTCACCATGGGCAAGACACTCGGGGGTGATTCCTGGTGGGGACTACTCCTCGCCGTCGCGGTGTCGGGTGCGGTCGGCGCGTTGGTGGCCCTGCCCACCCTGCGCCTGCGCGGGCTCTACCTGGCGCTGGCGACCCTCGCCTTCGGCGCCGTGATGTACTCCGCCTTCTTCGACAACTCGAGCGTGATCTCCGACGGGACCCAGATCAACGTGGGGCGGCTGCGGTTGCCCTTCATGAGCAGCGTGGGCAACCAGGCCGAGCTCATCGAGGTGGCTGTGGCGGCGGCGCTGTGCGCCCTGCTCGTCGGCCTGGTGCGCCGGAGTTCGTTCGGCCGGCGTCTCGTGGCCATGAGCGACTCGCCCGCCGCCTTCGCCATGGTGGGCCTGAACGCGGTCCGCACCAAGGTGATCGTGTTCAGCCTGTCGGCCGCCATGGCCGGTCTCGGTGGTGTCTTCTACGCAGGGCAGCAGGGCGGCATCGGCGCCACCGACGTGCAGTACATCGGCAGTCTGACCCTCCTCCTCTTCGTGGCCATCTGGGGGATCCGCACCATCACGGGCGCGCTGCTCGGAGGCATGACGGCCGCGGCGCTCCCCGTCCTGCAGACCCATCTGCCCACGTCGCTGGCCGACCTGGTCGGGCTGGCCGCCGGCATCGGCATCGTCCTTTTGGCGCGGCACCCCGAGGGGGTGCTCGGCATGACGTGGCTCACGAACCGGGTACGCCTGCCCTTCGGGGGTGCGGAGAACGAAGTCGGTCCCATCGCGATCGAGCCGGAGGTGGTCGGTGCCGCCTGACCTATCGCACGCCGCCACCCTGGCCGTCGACCGGGTGAGTGTCCACTTCGGCGGGGTGGCCGCGCTCTCGGATGTCTCGCTCCGTGCCGAGGCGGGAATGGTGACCGGTCTGATCGGTCCGAACGGCGCCGGCAAGACCACCTTGTTCAACGTCATCACCGGGCTGCAGCGACCAAACGGCGGCTCCGTGTGGCTGGACGGGATCGACGTCACCCGCACGCGTACCTACAAGCGGGCCCGCCTCGGCATGGCGCGCACCTTTCAGCGCCTGGAGCTCTTCTCGACCCTCAACGCGGTGGACAATGTGCGCGTCGGGCTCGAGGCCTCCGGCAGGGGCGCCGCTTCGTCTTCCGCCCTCGATCTGCTCGAGCGCGTGGGCGTGAGGGAGGAGGCGGCCGCACCCGTCTCGTCGCTGCCGACCGGTTCGGCCCGCCTGGTCGAGTTGGCCCGGGCGCTGTCGACCGATCCCAAGGTCCTTCTCCTCGACGAACCGTTCTCGGGCCTCGACGAGCACGAGAGCGCCGTCCTGGGCCGCCTCCTGACATCGCTGGCGGCGGAGGGCCAGGCCATCCTCTTGGTCGAGCACGACATCGACCTGGTGTTGCAGATCTGTTCCATTGTGCACGTGCTCGACTTCGGCCAGGTGATCGCCTCGGGTCCGCCGGACGACATCCGGCGCGATCCGGCGGTGCAGGAGGCCTATCTGGGCCATGCCAAGGACGCCGGGTGACGGCGCCCGGGCAGGAGGAGGCCGGGCCGGGCTCCGGCGTCGCCCTCGAGGGTATCCACGCGGCCTACGGTCGGATTGAGGTGCTCCACGGCGTCGACCTCCAGGTGCCGGGCGGCAGCGTGTTCGCGTTGCTGGGTCCCAACGGAGCGGGCAAGAGCACGCTCCTCAAGGTCATCAACGGCCGTCTGCGCCCGACGGCCGGGACGGTCGCGGTGGACTGGGTGACACCACCGAGCTGGAAGCCCGATGTCCTGGCGCGGGCGGGCGTCATCGCCATCCCCGAGGGGCGCGGGGTGTTCCCCAACTTGACGGTGCGCGACAACCTCCGCATGTGGACGTACCGCGGGGGTCTCACCACCGCCGAGGTCGAGTCACGCGCCTATGCGCAATTCCCCCGCTTGAAAGAACGCCGGAAGCAACTGGCCGGAACGCTCTCGGGAGGCGAGCAGCAGATGCTGGCCATTGCGCGCGCCCTGGCGGGGAACACCAAGGTGCTGCTGCTCGATGAGCTCTCCATGGGGCTGGCGCCGATCATTGTGGCGCACCTCTACGAGCTCGTGGCCGACATTGCGGCCAGCGGGGTGACGGTCATCGTCGTCGAGCAATTCGCCGAGACCGCCCTCGGCGTGGCCGACCGGGCCGCCATCATGGTGCATGGCCGTGTCGCCCACGAGGGGACGCCCGAAGAGATGGCTGAGGCGGCTCAGTCCGCCTACCTCTGACGGGCGGTGATCAGGTCTCGTCGGCGAGCACCACGTGCACCGACAGCCCATCGCCTGCGCTGACCATCAGCTCGTCGACGCCGCCGGCATCGACGATGTCACCCCTGGCCGCCTCCACTGCGGCCAGCGTCTCGGGCGGACCGCTGATGGTGAGCAGCGTGACCCGTGCCCGCATGGAACGCTTGTTGGCGGTCTTCTCACGCCGGATTGCGCCGAGGACTTCGGCCGCGGTCGCCAGCACGGATTTGTCGGCGCCCGCGTGCGGACCGACATCGGTGGCTTCGGGCCATGACGCCAGGTGCACCGAGCCCTCCTGCCACCAGCTCCAGACCTCTTCGGTGACGAAGGGGAGGAACGGCGCGAAGAGCCGGTGCAGGGCGGACAGGGCCACGGCCAGCGTCGCTCGGGCCGAGTCGGTCCCCTCGGACGCCCCCTCGCCGTAGGCGCGGGTCTTGACCAGCTCGACGTAGTCGTCGCAGAAGGACCAGAAGAACGTCTCGGTGACTTCGAGGGCACGGGCGTAGTCGAACTCGTCGTGCGCTGCCGTGGCCGCTTCGACAAGAGTGGACAGCTGCGACAACAGCGCGGCGTCGAGAGGCATGTGCACGGCGTCGATCCCGGGCACCGGGCCCTCGCCAAGGCGGCCAAGGGCGAACTTCGATGCGTTGAGGATCTTGATCGCCAACCGGCGCCCGATCTTCATGACGCCCATGTCGAGCGCGGTGTCCGTCCCGGGGCGACCGTTGCAGGCCCAATACCGCACGGCGTCCGAGCCGAACTCCTCGAGCGTGGCCATCGGCGTGATGACGTTGCCCTTCGACTTGGACATCTTCTTGCGGTCCTTGTCGAGGATCCAGCCGTTGATGGTCGTGTGCCGCCACGGCAGCACGCCGTGCTCCTGGTGCGAGCGCAGCAAGGTGGAGAAGAGCCAGGTGCGGATGATCTCGGGGCCCTGAGGTCGGAGATCCATGGGGAAGGTGGCTGCGAACAGTGCAGGGTCGTCCTCCCAACCGCAGGCGATCTGCGGCGTCACCGACGACGTGGCCCACGTGTCCATGACATCGGGGTCACCCGTGAAACCGCCGGGCACACCGCGCTGCTCGGGGGTGTAGCCCGCCGGCACGTCCGTCGTGGGGTCCACCGGCAGCATCGCTTCGTCGGGGACGATGGGCGAGGCGTGGTCGGCCTCTCCGTCGGGGCCCACGGGATACCAGACCGGGACCGGGACGCCGAAGAAGCGCTGCCGGCTGACCAGCCAGTCGCCGTTGAGGCCGCTGACCCAGTCGTCGAAACGGACCTGCATGTAGGGAGGGTGCCAGTCGAGCTGGGTCCCCCGGTCGAGCAGCTGACGTCGCAGGACGTCGTCGCGGCCACCGTTGCGGATGAACCACTGCCGGCTCGTGACGATTTCGAGCGGGCGGGTTCCCCGCTCGTAGAACTTCACCGGGTGCTCAATGGGCCGGGGGTCGCCCACCATGTCCCCTGATGCCGCCAGCATGTCGACCATGGCTCGTTGCGCCTGCTTGACGCTCCGTCCGGCGATGGCGCGCCAGGCCTCGCCGTCGGGCACGCCGGCCGGCGGTGTCTCGGTGATGCGCCCCGACCGCGTGACAATGCTCCGCGTCGGCAGATCGAGCTCGCGCCACCACACGACGTCGGTGACGTCGCCGAACGTACAGATCATGGCGATACCCGATCCCTTGTCGGGTTCGGCCAGGGGATGGGCCAGGACGGGCACCTCGACCCCGAAGAGCGGCGTGTGCACCGTCGAACCGAACCGGGCGGCGTAGCGCTCGTCGTCGGGGTGGGCGACCAGGGCCACACAGGCGGCCACCAGCTCGGGGCGCGTCGTCTCGATCTCGATGTCGTCGAAGCGAAGGCGGTGGTAGGCGCCGGCCAGCTGACGATCCTCCATTTCGGCCTGGGCCACTGCCGTCTGGAAGTCCACGTCCCACAGGGTCGGCGCTTCCGATGTGTAGGCCTCGCCACGAGCCAGGTTGTGCAGGAACATGCGCTGACTGGCCCGCCTGCTCTTGTCGTCGATGGTGGCGTAGGTGCGTCCCCAGTCGACCGACAGCCCGACGCGGCGCCACAGGTCCTCGAAGGCCCGTTCGTCCTCGACGGTCAGCTGGTGGCAGAGCGCTATGAAATTGGGCCGGCTGACGGGGATGTCGTCCTTGCCGGGTTCGTCGGGCGGGGTGAAGTCCGGGTCGTAGGGGAGTGAGGGATCGCAGGTGACCCCGAAGTAGGTCTGCACCCGCCGCTCGGTCGGGAGCCCGTTGTCGTCCCATCCCATGGGGTAGAAGAGCTTCCACCCCCGCATGCGCCGGTAGCGGGCGATGGCGTCGGTCTGCACGTAGCCGAAGACCGAGCCCATGTGGAGCGATCCGGACACGGTGGGAGGGGGCGTGTCGATGGAGAAGACCTCGGCCCGGGTGGCGGTGTCGTCGAAGCGGTAGGTCCCCGCTTCCTCCCAGGCCGGGGCCCAGCGCTCCTCCAGATTGTCGAGCGTGGGCTTGTCGGGGACGCGGGGCGCTCCGGTCGTTGGGGTCGACATGATCGGGTTACCGTACCCGGGTGCTACGCCTTCACGACACCGCGACGGGCACGGTCCGCCCGTTGGAGCACCGCACCGAGGGGGAGGTGTCGATGTATGTGTGCGGCCCCACGGTCTACGACCTGCCGCACATCGGGCACGGCCGTTACAACCTGGTCTTCGACGTGCTGCGGCGCTACCTGCTGTTCTGCGGCCTGGCCGTCCGGTACGTGTCGAACATCACCGATGTGGACGACAACATCATCAAGCGCGCCAACGAGCAGGGCAGGACGGAGCCCGAGGTGGCCGCCGAGTTCGAGGCGCGCTGGTGGGAGGCCATGGACTCGCTGGGTGTGCTGCGTCCCGACGAGACGCCACATGCGACGGCCTACATCGACGACATGGTGGTCCTGGTAGGGGACCTGCTGGACCGCGGCATCGCCTACGAGACGTCCGACGGCGTCTATCTCAACGTGGAGCAGGTGCCGGGCTACGGGCTGCTGGCGCTCCAGAGCCTCGACTCCCTCAAATCCGGGGCCCGGGTCGAGGGCAGCGAGGAGAAGCGGTCCCCGCTCGACTTCGCGCTGTGGAAGAAGGCCAAGGAGGGGGAGCCCGCATGGGAGGCGCCGTGGGGAGCCGGCCGCCCCGGTTGGCACACCGAGTGCGTGGTCATGTCACTCGACCTTCTCGGCGACGGCTTCGACCTGCATGGCGGCGGCCGGGACCTGGCCTTTCCCCATCACGAGAACGAGCGGGCCCAGGCGGTCGCCGAAGGCCGGGCCTTCGCCCAGCACTGGGTGCACAACGGCTGGGTCGAGGTGGACGGGACGAAGATGTCCAAGTCCCTGGGCAACTTCACTTCGCTCACGGACCTGCTCACACGCTGCGACGAACGCGCCTACCGCCTGCTCGTGCTGCGGGCGCACTACCGCTCACCCGTCGAGGTCACGGCACCGACGCTGGCCGACGCCGAGAAGGCACTCGAGCGACTCGACGGGTTGGCCCGGCGCTTCGGCATCGGGGACCTGCTGGCCGAGGGCCGTGGCTACGTGGTCGAGGATGCCGATGCCGTGGACGCCGATCCGGTGGCACTGGCCTCCTTCCATGCCCGTATGGACGACGACATGGACACGCCGGGAGCCCTGGCGGGCATCTTCGAGCTCGTCACGGCGGCCAACTCGGCCGCAGACGCTGAGAACGTCGACGAGGGAAAGCGCCTGGCCGGGACGGCTGCGGTGCTCCTGGCCGCGCTCGGCGTGCCGCTGCGCACGGCGGACTCGGAGGTCGACGCCGAGTCGGCGCACCTCGTGGCGGCACGCGATGACGCCCGGGGTGCCAAGGACTTCGCCCGGGCCGACGCCCTGCGGGACGAGCTCGTGGCCCGTGGGTGGACCGTCGAGGACACCCCGAGCGGCACCGCCATCCGTCGCTGATCTTCCAGGAATTACCAGTTCAAAGTCAATTTCAGCCCGACGGGTAGACCAGTGACTGCCGGGTAGGTTACTATGTAGTAACAAGGGACCTTCGGGTTGTCGCGACGGGCGTGGCAGATGTTCTCCAGCGGCGGTTCCACTGATGAATTCAACGGAGCGGCATCGGTCGTCGGCCGGGGCCGCGCAAGGAGGGCGAACCATGTCTGACTATTCCCTCGAGCTCAACGAGGACCAGCTCCAGATCGTCAAGTGGGTGCACGAGTTCGCCGAGAACGTCGTCCGTCCCGCCGGTCCCGAATGGGACGAGCGTGAAGAGACGCCGTGGCCGATCATCGAAGAGGCGGCCAAGAACGGGCTCTACTCGTTCGACTTCATCGCCCAGTGCTTCGCGGATCCGACCGGGCTCCTCATGTGCCTCGTGAACGAGGAGATGAGCTGGGGTGACGCCGGCATCGGGTTGGCCATCTTCGGATCCACCCTGGCCGTGGCGGGGATCTTCGCCAACGGCACCTCCGAGCAGATCGGGGAGTGGATCCCACAGTGCTTCGGGACACCCGACGACGTGAAGCTGGCGGCCTTCGGGGTCTCCGAGCCCGACGCCGGGTCAGACGTCTCCTCGCTGAAGTCGCGCGCCGTGTACGACGAGGCCAAGGACGAATGGGTACTCAACGGGACGAAGACGTGGATCACCAATGGCGGCATCGCCAACACCCACGTGCTCGTCCTCTCCGTCGATCCCGCGCTCGGGAGCCGCGGCCAGGCGAGCTTCGTGGTGCCCGAGGGAACGCCCGGGATCTCCCAGGGCCAGAAGTTCAAGAAGATGGGCATCCGGGCCTCCCACACCGCCGAGGTCGTCCTCGAGGACTGCCGGGTGCCGGGTCGCTGTCTCCTCGGCGGCAAGGAGAAGCTGGACGAGCGCCTGGCCCGCGCCAAGGAGGGCAAGAGGACATCGACGCAAGCGGCCATGGCCACATTCGAGGCGTCCCGCCCGATTGTGGGGGCGCAGGCCGTCGGTATCGCCCGGGCCGCCTACGAGTACTCGCTCGACTACGCCAAGGAGCGCAGGCAGTTCGGCCGGGCCATCATCGAGAACCAGGCCATCGCCTTCAAGCTGGCCGACATGAAGATGCACACCGACGCCGCCCGGCTTCTGGTGCACCGTGCCGCCAACATGGCCGCCACGGGCAAGAAGTTCGAGAACGGCGAAGGCTCCATGTCGAAGCTGTATGCCGGTGAGAACGCAGTATGGGTGACCGATCAGGCCATCCAGATCCTCGGTGGCTACGGCTACGTCCGGGAGAACCCGGTCGAGCAGTGGCACCGTGACTCGAAGATCTACACCATCTTCGAGGGGACCTCAGAGGTACAGCGACTGGTCATCTCCCGGGCCATCTCGGGGATCCACATCAACTGACCTGACCTGACCTGACCTGACCTGACCGGGTCCGGGCCCGTCTGAGCCGTCGGCGACGCCGCCGTCGGCTTCCCGGAGATGGCTGCAGGGCACGGGATAGCGTCGCCGCATGCCCGCCGTTCCGCTCCGGCGCAACCGCGACTTCGTGTTGTTGCAGACAGGTCAGTTCCTGTCGAGTGCGGGCACGCAGGCGACGGCCATTGCCTATCCGCTCCTTGCGCTCGCCCTGACCCACTCTGCGGTGAAGGCGGGCCTCGTCTCCTTCGCCCGCACCGCCCCCGTCGCCATCCTGGCCATTCCGGCCGGTCTGGCGGCAGACCGTTGGAACAGGCGGGCGTTGATGATCGGCGCCGACGCCTTGCGGGCCGCCGCCATGGCGGGCCTGGCGATCAGCCTGGTGGTCGGGGGCGTCCCCTTCTGGGTGCTGCCCTGCGTGGCCTTCGTCGAGGGCATCGGCTCGACCGTTTTCAACGCCGCCCAACCGGGAGCCCTGCGGGCGGTCGTGCCCGCCGAGCAGTTGCCCGAGGCCGCGGGCGCGCAGAGCGGTCGGACGGCGGCCGTGCGCATCATCGGTCCGCCCCTGGGCGGTGTGCTCTTCGAGGCCGGGCGCGCCCTCCCTTTCGTGGTGGACGCCTGTTCCTATGCCTGCTCGACGGCGTCGCTCCTGCTCATGCGCGGCCACTTCCAGGAGGAGCGTGAGCGCGACCACTCCTCCGCCCGTCGCCGTGCTGCGGAAGGGTTCTCGTTCACGTGGCGCCAGCCGTTCCTGCGCACGACCGCCTTCCTGTACGGCCTGTTGAACTTCACGGCACTCGGCTTGCTGTTCTGCATTGTGGTCATCGGGCAGGGCGAGGGACTCTCGGGAGGCGTCATCGGGCTCTTGACCGGTGTGTTCGCGGCCAGCGTCGTCGTGGGCTCCTTCCTCTCCCGCTTCATCCGCTCCGCCCTTTCCGTCCACGCCGTCCTCATCCTCGAGGTGTGGGCCTGGCTGGGTTGTGCCATCTTCCTGCTCTGGCCCCACGCAGTCGTGCTGGCCCTCGGGCTCGTGCCGGTCGGCCTGGCGGTGCCCTCGACCGACTCCGTCGTCAACGGCTACCGCATCGCGGCGACGCCCGACCGGCTCCTCGGGAGGTCCGAGGCCGTGCGCAGCGCCATCGCTTTGTCAGCCGCCTCGCTCGCTCCTCTGGCTGCCGGGCTCCTCCTGCAGCACTCGACACCGCGGTGGACAGTGGCCTGCTTCACCGCGTGGGCTCTGGGCCTGGCCGTGTGGGCCACACTGAGCCGGGCGCTGCGGGACCCGCCCCCACTGGTGCCGGGCGCAGCGGCCTCATGACCGACGCCGGCAGACCGGCGCGTCGCACCAGGCCGGGCCATAGTGTCGGCCTGCCCATGCCCGCGGTCCCGCTTCTCCACCACCATTCGGACGTCACCCCGGCGTGGCTGACCGATGCCCTGACCCGGGCCGGCCGGCTGGCGGACGGGGCATCGGTGCGCTCGTTCGAGGCAGCGCCCATCGGGACTGGGCAGATGGCCGACACGACACGGTTCACCCTCACGCTCAGTTCGCCCGAAGCCGGCCCGGCCAGCGTGGTGGGCAAGTTCGCCTCGGCCGACGATCAGAGTCGGGGCACCGGCCTGGCCCTGCGCGCCTACGAGATAGAGGTCCGCTTCTACCGCGAGGTCGCGGCGCGGGTCGCGGCGCGGCTCCCGGCGGTCTACCTGGCCGAGGTGGAGCCTGCGACGGGGTGGTTCACCCTCCTCATGGAGGACATGGCCGGCGCCACCCAGGGTGATCAGATCGCGGCGTGCGGCCCCGAGGTGGCGGCGGGCATTCTCCAGGAGATGGCGGGCCTGCATGCGCCCTGCTGGGAGGCACCGGAGCTGGAGCGCCTCGACTGGCTCAACCGGTCCACCCCCGAGTCCGACGGCTTCCTCGTGGCCCTGGTGTCCTCGTTGCTCCCCGGTTTCTTGGAGCGCTACGGCGACGCGCTCGATCGGGAGCACCAGGCGGTCTGCCGCTTCTTCGTCGACCACCTGCCCGACTACCTGCGCCTGCGGGGCGGGCCGCGCACGGCCAGCCATGGCGACTTCCGCCTCGACAACCTTCTGTTCCAGCCGGGCACGCCGAGGCCGGTGGTCGTCGATTGGCAGACGGTGGCCTGGGCCGGCGCGTCCATCGATGTGGCCTACTTCATCGGCGGCTGTCTCAGCGCGGAGGACCGTCGGGCCCACGAGCCCGAGCTGTTGGCGGGTTACCACGATGCCCTCTGCCACCGTGGGGTGCGTGACTACTCGCTCGAACAGCTGCGCGCCGACACCCGACGCGACACCTTCGCCGGCCTGCTGATGGCCATTGTGGCGTCCATGGTCGTCCAGCGGACCGAGCGGGGCGACCTGATGTTCCTCACCAGCGCCACCCGTCACGCGCAGCATGCGCTCGACGCCGACGCGCCCGCACTGCTCCTCGGCGTGGCGTGACAGAGCTTCTGGTGCTCTGCACGGGCAACGCGGCGCGTTCGGTCATGGCCGGCTTCATGTTCGATGCCCTGGGCGCCGGGCGTCCGGATGATCCGCTGCACGTCGTCACCGCGGGAACCCACACCATCGACGGTCAGCCGATGGGCCTGCGCACGCGCACGGCCCTGTCGCGTCTCCCCGAGTTGGCCGGGGCCGACTTCCGTCGGCACCGGAGCCGCCAGGTGCACGGGGTCGATTTCGAGCACGCCGAACTCGTGGTCGTGATGGAAGCGGACCACGTGCGTTTCGTGCGGCGCCAGTTCCCCGATGCTGCGGCCAAGACCGCCACCATCCGCCACCTGTGTGAGCACCTGGCGCCGGCGCCGCCCGTGCTGGGCCAGCGGGTGGCGGCACTCGGACTCGACACGGTCGAGCTCAATGACAGCGAGGACGTCCTCGATCCGGCGGGCCACGAGGCCGACGTCTACGCGGCGTGCGTCGATGAAGTGTGGGGGTTGTGCCAGAGGCTCGTCACGCTGCTCTGACGTGCCGCTCTGTGCAGCCGGCGTGATGCAGCCGGCGTGATTCAGTCGGCGTGGACCGAGCGGAGCCCCGCCCAGGCGAGGTCCGCCATGCGCCCCGCCAGCTTCTGCGCCTCCTCGTCGACCGCCGCCTCCGAGTCGGGGCGCTGTGCCATGAAACGACGGCTGGCCCCTTCGGCCATACCCACGATCCCGTAGGCGAGAAGGCGGCGGTGGTCGTCGTCGAGACCGGCGTCGATCAGCGGGTCGATCGCTTCGGCAATGGCGTCCTCTACGGCGCGCAGGGCGCGTCCCAGCTCGAGGTCGTCCGCGTGATCCCGGCCGTAGAGCAGGCGGAATTCCGCCTCGTGGCTGACCACCAGGCGGAAGTAGGCGGCAAAGCCCAGCTCGACCTGTTGGCGTGGACCGTCGGCCCGCATGACGGCCCGCCCGATGGCGGCCAGGAGGTCCTGGGCGATGGAGTCGACCAGCTCCAGGTACAGGGCCCGCTTGGAGGAGAAGTGCTGGTAGAGGAGCGGTTTTGTCACCCCGGCCGCCTCCGCGATGTCGTCCATCGTCGTGGCGCGGTAGCCCCGTTGTGCGAAGAGCTCCAGAGCGACCGTGACGAGCTGCTGGCGACGTTGTTCCGCCGTAAGGCGCCTGGAAGACGCCTGTATCGCACCCGACATCGGCTCAGGTTACCGAACGGTCAGAGACCGGGAACGCGCGCCAGCACCGCGGCCAGGCGGGCCGGCAGGTCGGCCAGGTTGAAGTGGTCGGCCGCCACCCGCTGGTTGTGCGCAATGAGGCGCGGGTCCGGATGCTCCAGCCAGTGGGCCAGCGGTGCCGGGACGGCCGCGTCGAACCATTCGAAGCCGAAGGCCGCCAATTCGGCTGCCACCGGGTAGGGGCCGATGGCCAGCGGCCGCCGGTAGGTCGCCGACTCGACGGAGGGGTTGCCGAAGCCCTCCCAGAGCGAGGGGAGCAGGACGGCGTCACAGGCGGCGTAGGCGTCGGCGATGGAGCAGCCACCGGACGGCGGCCCGCGCAGGACGCGGCAACGGGCTCCGGCGACGAGGCGCTCGAGCTCGGGTCCGTAGCCGTCCTCGGCGGGTCCGAGGAGCCAGTAGGTGGCGTCGAGCGCATCGGCCAGGGCAATGGCTCCGCCCACGTTCTTGCGGGCCAAGGCGCGGGTGGGCTGCAGCAGCAGCGGCGTCCCGTCGGCAACGCCCAAGGCCTCGCGCACGCCGGCCCGTTCACCCGGTGCGGGATCCGGATCGAAGGCGTTGTAGATCGTCGTGGCGGCTATCCCGCGGACGGCCAACTCGGCGCGGCTCAGCTCGTTGATGGTCACGTGGGCCCACGCGGGGTCGTCCGGCGGCGGCGGGAGATGCGCCAGCTGGGGGCGTTGCCAGGGCAGGTCATGGTGATGCAGGAGCGTCGGACGTCCGGCGCAGGCCGCCGCCACGACGGCCGCCGCTCCGGGGTTCAGGGGGAGCGAGCAGAGGTTCTCGACGATGACCAGGTCGGCGCCGGCCAGCGCCGCGTCGACCTCCGCCCGGGTCGGTGGTTCCGGCGCGTGCATGGCCAACCCCGGTAGGAGCACATCGGCCTGCCCGGCGCCTGCGACGGAACGCACCGTCCAGCCGCGGAGTTCCAGCGCACCAGCCCATTTGGCCGCCTCGACGGCAACCCCGTCCTCGCCACCGAGACGGAACGAGACCATGCACGCCGTCACCACGCACGAACTGTAGGCGTGCAGGGAGAGCCCACCGGCCGGTCGACTAGCGTTGACCCGATGGCAAAACGGGCATTAATCACAGGTGTGACGGGCCAGGACGGCTCGTATCTGGCCGAGTTTCTGCTGACCCAGGGCTACACCGTGATCGGGATGGTGCGGCGCTCGAGCACCCTCAACTTCGAGCGGATCGCCCACATTCAGGATCAGATTGAGCTCGTGGCCGGCGACCTCCTCGACGAAGTGTCGCTCATCAACATCCTGCGTGACCACCGGCCCCACGAGGTCTACAACCTGGCGGCCCAGTCCTTCGTGCAGACCAGTTTCACGCAGCCGGTGCTGACCGGTGAGACGACGGCATTGGGTGTGACGCGGATGCTCGATGCCATTCGCCTGGTCGACCCCGAGATCCGCTTCTATCAAGCGAGTTCGTCGGAGATGTTCGGCAAGGTGCAGGAAGTGCCACAACGCGAATCGACGCCGCTCTACCCGCGTAGCCCCTACGGCGTGGCGAAGGTCTACGGCCACTGGATCACGGTGAACTACCGCGAGAGCTACCAGCTCCACGCCTCCTCGGGCATCCTCTTCAACCACGAGTCCCCGCGGCGCGGGCTCGAGTTCGTCACGCGCAAGGTGACGCACGGCGTGGCGCGCATCGCCAACAAGCTGCAGGACAAGCTGTCGCTCGGCAACCTCGACGCCCAGCGCGACTGGGGGTATGCCGCCGACTACGTCCGCGCCATGTGGCTGATGCTGCAGCAGGACGGGCCGGACGACTTCGTCGTGTCGACGGGTGAGACGCATGCCGTACGGGAACTGTGCCGGGTCGCCTTCGAAGCGGCCGGGTTGGATTGGGAGCAGCACGTCGTGATCGACGAGCGGTTCCTGCGCCCGGCCGAGGTCGATCTGCTGGTCGGTGATCCCTCCAAGGCGCACTCCGTGCTCGGGTGGGAACGCGAAGTGGACTTCACCGGCTTGATCACCATGATGGTGGAGGCCGACCTCGACCTGGTTCGCAAGAGCCTCAGGTAACCGGGGCCGCCGCGCTCCCCGCAATGCCCGTCTCCGCCGCGATCTCGGCCGATCCGGCCGGTGTCCTCGTCGCCTTCGGCGCCGGGATTCTGTCGTTCGTCTCGCCCTGTGTGCTGCCCCTCGTGCCGGGTTACGTCTCCATGGTCTCGGGTCTCTCGGCCGCCGAGCTGGAGGCCGGGGGTGAAGGCGCGACGCCGTCGGCCGCCTTGCGCCCGGTGCTGCGCGGCATCGGCCTCTTCGTGGCCGGCTTCACCGTGGTCTTCATCGCTCTGGGAGCGACGGCCTCGAGCATCGGACGTCTGCTCAGTGCCCATGAAGTCGCACTGGCCCACCTGAGCGGGGCCGTCATCATCGTCCTCGGGGCCGTCATGCTGCTGGCGGCGCTGCCGGCGCGGGTGTGGGCCCACGCGGGTGCCGGCACGCTCGGGGTCGTCTCGCGTGTCACCGGCGAGCGGCGTTTCGACGTACGCCCCTCGCGGCTCGGCGTGTGGGCCGCGCCCCTCATGGGGATGGCGTTCGCCTTCGCCTGGACGCCGTGCATCGGGCCCATCCTCGGCGTCGTGCTCGGCCTGGCGGCGCACAACGGGACACTGCCCGGGGGCGTGCTGCTGCTGTTCGCCTATTCGCTGGGGCTGGCCGTGCCCTTCGTCCTCGTCGGCCTGGCCTTCGGACGGCTCACTGCCGCGCTGACCCGGGCCCGTCAGTGGCTGTGGGCCGTCGAGCTCGTCGCCGGCCTCGTCCTTGTCGTGTTCGGCGTGCTGCTGCTGACCGACAACATCAGCTGGGTGTCGACGGAGCTGTCGAACCTCCTCAACGACCTCGGTCTCGGACGGCTGTCCAAGAGCTAAGCCGTGCCGGCCAGCACCTCGGCGAACGTCCGGGCGAACGTGTGCGCATCGCCCGGCCAGCGCGCCGACACGTAGAGCCCGTCGCGGACGACCCAGGCCGGACGCCGGTCGTCCAACGAGTCGCGGGCGCGTCCGCTCGTCTTGCGCCGCCAGTCGGGCGTGCCCTTCACCACGTCGGCGAAGTCGGCGGGACCGGCCAATGCCCGGGTCACCTCTTGCTGCACCGACATGAACCCCGGGCGCTGCCCCGGCTCCTCCATATAGGTCCGGTAGTAGTTGGCATCCCAGAACCGCGAGGAGCGGGCGATGCCCCAGGCCTTGCGTTCCAGGGCCCAGGTGAGCGCGGTGGTCCGCCGGCCGTGCAGCACGGACCGACCCGTGACGGGATCGATCGCCCGCGCCGCCACCAGGACCCCGTGGCAGATGGCCCCCACCGGCTTCTCGGCGCGGAAGGCCTCAATGGCCATCTGTTGCACCTCGGGGCTCTCGAGATACGGGCGCATCCCCCGTGCCCGGTGCCCGCCGGGCAACACGAGCGCGTCGTAGCGGCTGCGCCGGGCCGCGCCCCAGTGCAGGGGCGATGCGAACGCGGCGTCGCGCAGCAGGTCGGCGTAGGCGCGGCGGGCGTCGGTGTTGGCCCGCAGCACGCGGCCCACCACCGTGATGTGACGCAGGCCGGGGATTGCTCCCCACGGGTCGAGGCCCCGCCCCGTCACCATGAGGTCGTCGGCCCGGCCGGGCTGACCCGACGGCGTGGCAAAGACGACGTCGTGGCCCGCCGCCGCCAGGACCTGCCAGCTGACGGCCACCTCTGTCGGGTCGAAATCAGTGGCCGGCAACGGCATGAGGACGGTCACCATCGGCGGCAGAGACTCTACCGACGAGCGCCTAGGGCCCGGTGGGGTCGCCCGCCCGGGTGCACAGGTGCTCCAGCGATCCCGGGCCGCTCATCGGCCGGCTGCCCCGATCGGAACTCCGGTCCAGCTGGGAGGCCCTGTCCGCCCCTGCGAGCGGGAATGCGCCGGTGCCTTCCCGGTGGCCGTTCCGTCGCCTGACCCCCGCTTGGAACCCTGGTACCTCCCACCCCTACCATGGAGGGGAAGGCCATGGCCCCTGTCGTCCACTTTCGCGCCGCGGTCGCACTCGCCGGCCGCTTCCCTGCCCTTGCCGGGGTCGATCTCTCTCTCGACCAGGGTGAGGTCATGGTCGTCGTGGGCGCCAACGGCGCCGGTAAGACCAGCCTGCTGCGGGCCTGCGCCGGGTTGTTGCCGGTCACGTCGGGCGCCGCCACCGTGCTCGGGGTCGATCTGACCACGGATCACACCTCGGTGCGCCGCTACGTCGGGCTTCTGGGCCATGCCGCCCCTCTCTACGACGAGCTCAGTGCGGCGGAGAACGTCCAGTTCGCCGTGCGCGCCCTCGGCCTGCCGGTGGCGGGTGCCGACGAGGCGCTCGAGCGGCTCGGGCTGACCGGTCGCCTGCGGACCACCCCGGCTGGCCGGCTGTCGGCCGGCCAGCGCCGACGGGTGGCACTCGCCGCCCTCTTGGCGCGCCGCCCCGCGCTCTGGTTGCTCGACGAGCCGCACGCCGGGCTCGATGCGCCCTCGCGCGCCCTCCTCGGGCAGCTGATCGGCGATGCGGTGGCGGACGGGGCCTCTGTGCTGTTGTCGTCCCACGAGCCTGAGCTCTCCGTCCCTCTGGCCGACCGCGTCGTGGCGATGGGCGGAGGGCGCGTGACCGGAGAAGAGCCGGGCGGCCGGCGTGTCACGCTCACCGCGGTGCCGGCGGCGGCAGCGGTCGAGTCGGCCGCCACCGGGGGTGCCACCCATGTGGCATGACGCGGTGCTCGTGGCCGGAAAGGACCTCCGCATTGAGGCGCGCGCCCGCGTTGCGCTGTGGCAGGTCGTCCCCTTCGCACTGCTCGTGCTCGTCCTGTTGGCCTTTGCCATCGGTCCGGACCAGGCATCGCTGCGCCACGCCGCGCCCGGCATCTTCTGGGTCGCCCTGCTGTTCTCGACGGTGTTGGCCATTCAGCGCAGTGTGGCCGTCGAGTCGGGGGAGGGCACGCGCGACGGACTGCGTCTCTCGGGCATCGACCCGGCGGGGATCTTCCTCGGCAAGGCGGCCGCCGTCGGGCTGCAACTGCTCGTGCTGCAGCTGGTGCTCTGGGCCGGCATCACGTTCCTCTTCGACGTCAGGGTCCACGTCGTGTGGCTCGCCCTCACCGCCAGCCTGCTGGCCACCGTCGGCCTCGCCTGTGCCGGCGTCCTCTACGGCGCGCTGTCGGCGGGCCTACGCGTCCGGGACACCCTCCTGCCCCTGCTGGTGCTGCCGGTCCTGGCCCCCGTGTTGCTGGCCGGATCCAAGGCCTGGGAGGCCGCGCTCGACGGCAACGCCGGGTCGGGGACCCAGTGGCTCAAGATCCTCGTCCCGTTCGCAGTGATCTATCTCGTGGTGGGCATCGTCCTCTACGGACCACTCCAGGAGGCCGCATGAGCGCCATGACCCCGAGCACTGGGACGATGACCCGACGGCCACGCTGGCTCACCGTGGTGGGGGTGCTCGGCGTGGTCGCCATGGGGTTCACGGTCTGGCTCGGACTCTGGGTGACACCGCCGGACGAGTTCCAGGGCAACCTGGCGCGGCTGCTCTACATCCACCCGGCCATCGCCACGGTGGCGTTGTACTGGGTCGGGCTGGTGGCCGCCGGCGGGAGCCTGCTCTACCTGTGGCCGCGTACGCGCTCGTTGTTCTGGGACCGGCTGGCCGCCGCGTCGGTCGAGGTCGGTGCGGTGTTCGCCGCGCTCACGCTCGTCACCGGCGCCCTCTGGGGCCGTCCCGTCTGGGGCGTCTGGTGGACCTGGGACGCCCGCCTCACCTCGACCGCACTGCTGTTGTTGCTCGAGATCGGCTACCTGGCGCTCCGCCGGGTACCGGCCGAGCCGGCCATCCGTGCCCGGCGCTGTGCCGTAGCCGCGCTGCTCATCGCCATCGACATCCCGATCGTGCACTTCTCGGTCGACTGGTGGAACACCCTGCACCAGGGCGGCACGTTCATCGACCCGGGCTTCCAGATTCACGCGTCGCCCTCCATGTCGTGGACCTTCCTCCTCGGCTTCATCGCGTTCTCGTTGCTCTTCGTCTGGCTCCTCGGCGTGCGCTACCAGGTGGAGGTCCTGCAGGACGCCGTGGGCGATCAGGAGCTCGAGGTCTCGCTGAGCGAGCGCTGGAGTGAGGACACCGAGCTCGTCGGTGCTGGCGCCGGCACCGGCACCGGCACCGGCACCGGTGTCGGCGCACCGGTGCCGAGCCCGGGCGGAGATGCACCGTGAGCTACGTCGACGCCGGGTATTCCATCGCCCTGGCCACGCTGTTCGTCTACGCCGTCAGCCTGATCCTGCGTCGCCGGCGCTGGGAGAAGGCGCTGCAGATGTCGGAGCCGGGGGTCGAGCCTGAGGGCGCGCCGGCCCACGGCGATCCGTCGTGACCGACACGACCACCGAGCCGACTCCGCCGCCCAGCCCGCCAAGCCCGCCGACACCCGAGGACCACCAGGGTCCTCCGGTGCCGCCGCCCCCGCGTCCGCGCCGGCGAATGAGCTGGCGGCTCCTGGCCGTGTTCGCCCTCCTGGCCGTCGCCCTCGTCTTCCTGCTCGTCGAGGGACTGGGCAGCTCGCTCGACTACTTCGACACGGTCAGCCAGGCCATGGCCCACCGGCAGACGCTCGGCACCCAGACGTTCCGGTTGGAGGGCACGGTCGTGCCGAACAGCATCCGTGCCACCGATGGCGGCTCGAACTTCGCCATCTGCCAGGGCTCCGATGTCGTCCACGTGGCCAACACGGGGAGCCCACCGGGACTGTTCAAGGCCCGCGTCCCCGTGGTCGTCGTGGGCCACTTCACGTCGGACACGTCGGACCAGTTCGTGTCGAATTCCATTCTGATCAAGCACTCCAGCACGTACATCGCCCAATACCCGAACCGGGTGAAGAAGTCGACAACCGGTCCGGCCTGCTGATGCTCGACGCCAATCTGGGGACGATCGGTGTCTGGCTGGCCTTCCTGGCCTGCCTGGCCGGCATTGTGGTGAGCATCGTGGGGCTCGTGCCCCGCCGGCACGCCGCCGGGGAGACGGCGGCACCGGTCGCGGAGGGACGCCAGGGGACCGATGCCAGGCTCCTGGCTCCGGTCATGTGCATCGGCGCCCTCTTCGCGGCCGGCGCCATGGAGCACGCGTTGGTGACGCACGACTTCACGCTGGTGTTCGTGGCCCAGAACAACAGCACGGTCACCCCTCTGCTGTATTCGATCACCGGGATGTGGTCGGCGCTGGCCGGGTCGATCTTGCTCTGGGGCCTCATTCTCTCGGTGGTGTCGACCATCTTCGTCTGGCGGTACCGTAAGCAGGCAGAGGACTCGGTCATCCGTTACGCCACGCTCGTCCTCTACGTCGTCTCCGCCTTCTTCTTCGGCCTCATGGTCGGTCCGGCCAACCCGTTCATCACGGCGCCGGGGGCGACGCAGGGGCTGGGGCCGAATTCGCTGCTCCAGGACAACCCGCTGGTGGCCATCCACCCGCCCCTCCTCTATGTCGGCTTCGTCGTCTTCACCGTGCCGTTCGCATTCGCCATCGGCATGCTGGCGACCGGCCGGGTGGGGGACCGCTGGCAGATTGAGTGCCGGCGCTGGACCCTGGTGGCCTTCACTTTTCTTTCGGTGGGCATCGTGCTCGGCGCCTGGTGGTCGTACCAGGTGCTCGGGTGGGGTGGGTTCTGGGGTTGGGACCCGGTCGAGAACGCGGCGCTCCTGCCCTGGCTCTGCGGGACGGCCTACCTGCACTCGACCCTGGTCCAGGAACGCCGCGGCCTCATGCGGGTCTGGAACCTCTCCCTGTCGATCGCCACGTTCGCGCTGACCATCCTCGGCACCTTCCTGACGCGGTCCGGGGTGATCACCTCGGTGCATGCCTTCTCGGAGTCGGATCTGGGGCCACTGCTCATCGGATTCTTCTTCGCGGTGGTCATCGTGGGATTCGGACTCATCGCCTGGCGGGGTGACCGCCTCCGCTCGCCGGGCGGCATTGACGCCCCCCTCGGCCGCGAGGGCGCGTTCCTGCTCAACAACGTGCTCTTCGTCGGCTTCGCGTTCGTCGTGCTGCTCGGCACCCTGTACCCGCTGCTCTACGAGGCGGCGACCCAACAGCAGGTCACTGTGGGCGCGCCGTTCTTCAACACCGTGGCGATCCCGGTCGGCCTCACGCTGCTCTTCCTCATGGCCGTGGCCCCGGTGCTCAGCTGGCGCAAAATCAACGGTCCCGTGCTCTGGCAACGTCTCGCCATCCCGGTGTGGATCGGCGTCGGCACCGTCGTGCTCTGCGTGGTGTTCGGCTTGCGGGGCATCGGCACGCTCGTCGGGTTCGGTCTCGGCGCCATGGCCGCGGCCACCGCGGCCCGCGCCCTCGTCCTCTCCGTGCGGGCGGCCCACGCGCGTCACGTCGGCGTATGGCGCGGCCTCGTCGGGCGGGCCAACGGCGGCATGATCGTGCATCTGGGCGTGGTCGTGCTGGCGGTCGGGATCATTGCGGCGACCTCCTACCGGCACCAGGCCGAGCTCCCCATGCACAAGGGAACGGTGGTCACCTACGACGGACACCGCTTCGAGTTCGAAGGACTGCGCACCGTCACCTCGCCCTCGCGCACAGCGCAAGAAGCCATCGTGAAAGTCGACGGCGCCACGTTCTATCCGGCGACGACGAGCTTCGGCAGCGCGCTCTCGGTCGTCGGGACACCGGCCATCGACTCCGGTCTCTTCGACGACGTCTACCTCACCTTCGATGCCGTCGGTGGTCTCGGCGCGTCCTCGGGGAACCAGGCCATCAACAACCTGCCCAAGGGGTCGGTGGCCATCGGCGTGGTGATCGAGCCCCTCGTGGCCTGGCTGTGGGCCGGTGGCCTCCTCATCGGCGTGGGCGGCCTCCTCGCCCTGATCCCGGGGTCGCGCCGACGGCCCACCGACCCGGCCTCCGCCGCCTCGGATCTGGTGACGGGCGCTGCACCGGCACAACCGCGGGCGCGTGACACGGCGCCCGAGCCGGTGGGCGCACTCGTGGCGCGGGGCGCCACGGGACCGGTATGAGTCGCCGCCGCCGTCACGCCACCCGCTGGGTGGCGGGTTCGGTCCTCCTCGTCCTGGTCGTGGTCGGCATCGTCCTGGCCACCCGGACCCCGCAGGAGGCCACCGCCGTGTCGAGCCCCCTGCTCGGCCACGAGGCGCCCGCGCTGACCGGTACCGACCTCATCACCGGCAAGCCGGTGTCCCTCGCCGCGTTGCGGGGCCACTACGTCGTCGTCAATTTCTTTGCCAGCTGGTGCATCCCGTGCCAGGACGAGGCGCCCGAACTCTCGCGTTTCCACTACGAGCAGTCGCGCTCGGCCGGTGGTGCGGACATGGTCAGCGTGGTCTTCCATGACACGACGTCCACCGCCCTGGGCTTCCTGCGGGAGAAGGGCGACCTCTGGCCTGCCATCGCCGACCCGGGAGGCGCCATTGCCGAGCGCTATGGGATCACGGGGCCACCGACCACGTTCATCATCAACCCCGCCGGGCGCGTCAGCACGGTCATCGTCGGTCCGGCCACCCAGAAGAACCTCGACACCTTCTTGAAGGCGGCCCGGACAAACCAGGCGAGCGCGTCGGGTGGCTGACCGCGGGGCCCGTCTGCCGCTGTGGGCCCGGGTGGGTCTGCCGCTGGTCGTCCTCGTCGTGGCGCTGGTGATCGGCAGTGGCGCCCTGGACTCTTCACCACCGACCGCGGGCCAGCGCGCCGCTGCGCTCGAAGCCGGGGTGCGCTGCCCGTCCTGTACCGATCTTTCCGTGGCGGAGTCGAACGCCACCACGGCCATCGCCGTGCGCCATCAGATCGAGAGCCTGGTGGCGGCCGGGCGCTCCGATGCCGACATCGATCAGACACTCGTCTCCGAGTACGGCCAGACCATCCTGCTGGTCCCACCGGACGCGGGAGGCGTTCCCCTCATTTGGATCATCCCCATCGTCCTCGGGGCCGGCGCACTGGCCGGAGTGGGCGTCCTGTTCTGGCGCCGGAGCCGCGACTTCGGCGCTCTGCGGACCGAAGAGGTCGACGCATGAGCATCGACGAGTCGCCTCCGACAGACCGGCCACAGCGCTCGCCCGTCGACGAGCGCTGGTACCTGACCGACGAGCGCGAGTTCCTGCAGCGCTCCCTGGCCGACGCTGACCGTGAGCGTGACGCGGGAGATCTCTCCGTCGAGGACCACGCGCTCCTGGTGGCGCGGGACCGCGCCCGGCTGGACGAAGTCGAGGCGGAGCTGGCGACGCTGGAGACCGCCGCGGTCACCTCCGAAAGGGCGCGCCGTGAAGGGGCGCAGCCGACGCAGGGCGAGCGCCCCCCCATGGCGCTGTGGCGCCGGATCGGCATCGTCGGGTCCTGCCTCCTCATCGCCTTCGGCCTCTTCGTTCTGGTCGTGCATTTCGTACAGGCCCGTCAGCCCGGTCAGGCTTCGTCGGGCAGCGTGACGGTGTCGCAGGCGCAGCTCATTGAACAGCAACTGCAGGAGGCTGACGCCCTGAACCAGCAGGGGAGCACCGAAGCGGCCCTCGTGCTCTACGACAAGGTCCTCTCTGTGGATCCGTCCAACCCGCACGCGCTGGCCTACGCCGGCTTCTTGCAATGGAACGTGGGGAGCACCGCACACGTGGCCTCCCTGACCCGTATCGGGCGGGCCGAGGTCGAGACGGCCATCAGGAGCAACCCGAGCTACGGGCAGGCCCATCTCTTCTACGGGCTCATCCTCGAGAACCAGGATCACAACCACACCGCGGCGGTCGCGCAGTTCGCCCAGTTTCTGAACGACGCGCCCCCGGCCTCCGAACTCGCGCAGGCCGCTCCACTGGTCGAGGGCGCCTACAAGGCGGCGGGGCTGCCGCTCCCTCCCCAGTTCAGCGCCACCACGACGACGACGACCACCTCAACCCCGTAACGCCCGCAGGTCAACGACGACGCGTGGGAACTGGCGGCCGAACGCGTCGCAGTCCGCATCGGTCGTTGGCCATCCGACGCTGACCCGCAGCGAGTGGCTGGGGTCGACCCCCATGGCCTCGAGCACCGGCGACGGCTCAATGCTCTCGGACGAGCAGGCGGAGCCGGAGTGGACGGCGACGCCCGCCCGGTCCAGTCCGATGAGCACGGGCTCGGCCTCGACCCCCTGCACGCCGAGGCAGACCAGTTGAGGGAGCCTTTCTTCCGCGGCCGGCCCCACGACGGTCACTCCCTCGACCGCCAGCGCGGCGTCGACGACAGCTGCGATCTGCCGTCGGGCCGCGGTCGCCTCGGCGGCCATCGCTCCGCCGGCCAGTGCTGCGGCCGCGGCACCGAAGGCGAGCAGGGCCGGGAGGGCTTCGAGCCCGGCGCGCCGGCCGCGTTCCTGCTCACCGCCGACCAGGAGGGGCTCGAACCTGCTGCCACGCCGCACGATCAGCGCGCCGGCCCCGGGCACCCCACCCAGCTTGTGCGCGCTGATGCTGACCAGATCGGCGTCGAGCCCAGCCAGGTCCAGCGGCACGTGTCCGCATGCGGCGGCGGCATCCACGTGGACGGTGACACCGGCCTCCCGGCACAGCGCCACCACCTCGTTGACGGGCTGGAGGGTTCCCACCTCGTGGTTGCCCCACTGGCAGTGCACCAGCGCGGGGCGGGGCAGGGAGCCCGTGCGCAGGCGCTCGCGCAGTGCATCGACCTCGAGCCGTCCGGCGCCGTCCACGGCGATGTCCTCGACCGGCGCCAGGCGTGCCGACGCGTCACGGACCGCCGAGTGCTCCACGGCGGCGCAGAGCACGGGGAAGCCTGGCGTGGCCCGCGTGGCGCCCCAGACCGCGGCGTTGATCGACTCGGTGGCCCCGGAGGTGAAGACCACCTGACGTCCGGCCACGCCCACCAGGTCGGCCACCTGGCCGCGGGCGACCTCGAGTGCATCGCGGACGGTACGGCCCTCTTCGTGCAGTCGGCCCGGATCACCCGGCGGGAGGGTGGCCCACTGCGCCAGCGCAGCAATCGCTTCGGGCCGAGCCGGGGTGGTGCTGGCGTGGTCGAGATAGGCGCGCGCCACTGATGGCTCAGGCGGACGCGGTGCAGGCGTCGTCGCCCCGCGCCCGCGAGGAGAGGATCACCGGCAGCGCCTGGCGCGAGGCTGTGCCGCACAGCCCCGCCAACAGGCCCTTGACCATGCCGCGGTCCACCGCGCACAGCACGGGGTTGGTGCTGCTGGCGTCACCGAAAGGACACTGCTCGGCGATCACGGCGGTGGTCTCGCCCCGGTCTTCGGCGTGGGCGCTGAAGCCATGAGCCGTGAGCGTTTCGGCCACGACGTGCATGGCGGCCCGCACTGTCCGCTGTCCCTCACCCGGGGTCATGCGCGAGGCCAGCGAGCGCCCGTATTCCTCGCCCACGTGTGCCGCCATCTCCTCCGCCTCCTCGGGCCCGAGCCGTCGCATGGCCTCGCCGAGCAGCCGCATCAGGAGGTCGTCGCGGCGCTGCATGAGACCGAGCTGGAGCTCCTCCTCCACGCAGAAATACTGCTTGGAGGGTCGGCCTGCGCCGGCGGGGTTACGCCCGGTCTCGACCCTGAGATAGCCGCCGTCGACCAGCCGCTGGAGGTGGTGGCGGGCCACGTTGGGGTGCAGCGAGAAGGTGCGGGCGACCTCGCTCGCCGTGGCGCCCGGGACGGCGCGCACGTGCAGGAAGATGTCACGGCGGGTCGGATCACCGAATGCGGCGGCCACAGCGGCCACGGCGGCGCTGAACCGGCCGTCGTCCGCGCCGGCCGGCCGCTCGGTCTCCACGGTGATCGGAGCGGTGCTCACCCTGGGTAGTCTACCGAGGGATCAGCCCCTTCAGCTGGGGCGACGCGAGCAGCGTCCCCCTGAGGGCGGGTAGCCCGATCCCACCCGAGACGAGGGAGCGCATGGCAGCAGACCAATCACAGCTCGAGGCCGCACTGAGCGCGGTCCGGGAGCCCGAGATCGGCCTGACGTTGGGTGATCTCGGTTTGGTGCGATCCGTCCGCACCCGCCGCCGCCGGGTCCACATAGAGGTGGCCCTGCCGGTGGCCGCCTGGCCGGGCACCGAGGAGCTGGCCGAGGAGATCCACCGGGCTGCCGGTTCCGTGCCCGGAGTGGAGGAGATTGAGCTCGACTTCGTGGTGATGACCGAAGAGGAGCGCGCCGGCCTGCGCCACCGGTTGCGGGCCGAGACCACTGGCGCCGGCGAAGAGCACGGTGACGACGGGCACGACCACGCCGGACACGGGCATGCGCCCGCCGCGCCCATGCCGGCGTTTCTCGGTCCGGATTCGAAGACCCGTGTCATCGGGGTGTCGTCGGGCAAGGGTGGCGTCGGCAAGTCGACGGTGACGGTGAACCTGGCCATCGCCCTGGCCCAGGCCGGGTACCAGGTCGGCCTGCTCGATGCCGACGTGTACGGATTCTCGGTCCCCAAAATGCTGGGGACCGATCACGACCCGATCATCATCGGCGACATGGTGATCCCGACGTCCGCTCACGGCGTCAAGTGCCTCTCCATGGGGTACTTCGTGCCGGACGACCAGCCGGTGATCTGGCGCGGCCCCATGCTGCACAAGGCGATTCAGCAATTCCTGACCGACGCGTACTGGGGCGAGCCGGACTTCGTGCTGATCGATATGCCGCCGGGCACGGGCGACGTGGCGCTGACGCTGGCCGAGGTGATGCCGCGGGCGGAGATCATTGTGGTCACCACGCCCCAGGCGGCGGCGCAACGGGTGGCCCAACGCTCAGCGTTCGCCGCCCGTCGGCTCAAGCTCTCCGTGCGCGGTGTCATCGAGAACATGAGTTGGTTCACGGGTGACGACGGGAAGCGCTACGAGCTCTTCGGTAGCGGAGGGGGCGCCACCTTGGCCGCCGACCTCGGGATCCCCCTGCTGGGCCATGTGCCGCTCGTCAACGCCGTGCGCCAGGGTGGTGACGAGGGTCGACCGGTCACTGCCGTCGATCCGGACAGTGAGACGGCGCAGGCCTTCCGGACCATCGCCGAGAAGCTGGCTGCGCTCGGTCCGGCCCGGGTCTACCGGCGGGAACTCAACCTGCGCTGAGGCGGCGGGCACGGGCGGGGGTGAGTCCCCACGTGCGGTTGGCCAGGTCGCGGGCGTTGCTGTGGAAGAGCACGACCTGATCCCGCCCTGACCGCTTCGCCTCGTACATGGCGTTGTCGGCGTCACGCAGCATGGCCGCCGGTGACGTCGAGCCGTCGGCGGTCATCACGACGCCGATGCTGGCCGTCACCACCAGCTGTCCGCCGTCGACGGCCACCGGTGCGCTCAGCCCCGTGCGGATGCGCTCGGCCATGTCCAGCGCGTCGCTCTCATGCTCGACCTCGGCAAAGGCCACGAATTCGTCGCCACCGAAACGCGCCACCAGGTCCACCCCGCGGGTCATGGCGGTCAGCCGGTCGGCCATCTCGTTGAGGACGCGGTCGCCCGCCGAATGGTCCGCCCGGTCGTTGACCAGTTTGAAGCGGTCGAGGTCGATGAACAGGACGGCCAGTGAGGCTCGGCGTCGCCCCACGTGCTGCATGGCCTCTTCCAGCCGCTCCATGAACAAGGTGCGGTTGGCCAGGCCGGTGAGTGTGTCGTGCGAGGCCTGGAACACCATCTGCTCGGCCATCGCACAGCGCTCGATCGCCAGTCCCACCATGTCGGCCAGCTGATCGAGCTGGCGCAGCTCCTCACCGCCGAAGTACTGCATGGAGGGACTGATCTTGACGACGAGCGCGTGCGTGGCGCCGCTCCGCGTCTGCACCGTGATCCTTCGCTGCCCACCGGTGGCGGCGTCCGCATCCCACGCGTCGGGTCCGTCGTCATCGGTCCAGATGGGGTAGCGCGCCACGACGGTACCGTCGCCGGCGAGGAAGGCCGCCCACTGCGCCCCCACGAGCGCGCACACGTGGGGGAGGAGGTGCTCGGCCACATCCCGGGAGTCACCGGCTGACACCAGCTCACCGACCGCCCTCCGGAAGGCCTCGTCTTCCTTCCGGCTGAGGAACACGCGCACGAACGAGGGGAGCACAAGCGCCAGCAGGAACAGGATGCCCATCACGACGGTCAGTGCCTGCGTGGCCAGGTCGACGGTGGCACCCTGCAGGCCGAGCGCGGTCACCAGCACCTGTATCTCCAGCCCGGCCACGGCGAGAGCCAGAAGGTGCATGCGCGACGCGGCGATCGGCGGCTCGCCACGGCCGGCCAGGAGCAAGGACACGACGACGTAGCCGCAGAGGAAGCCGAAGGCCACCACGTAGGAGACGCGGTAGGCCGGGTCGTGCGCCGGCGCCGGGAACCCTCGCGTCGGCAGATGCGTGAGGGTGTACGTGAACAGCACCATGCCGGCCGTGAGGACGATGGCGAGGGACTGCACGGGCCGGCTCGGCGCCCGGAAGGTCGCCGCGAAGCGGAAGAGGCAGTACGGCACCACTAGCAGCAGCGCGAGCAGCGTCTTGGCCGCGCGCTGATCCGTCGCCAGTCCCGGGTCGATTTTCAGGGCGAACGCCAGCCCGCCGAGAATGGCGAATGACAGCGCGACCCAGCACGCACCGCGGATCCGGTGACGGATCCACTGCAGTGTCGTCAGCACGGCCAGGAGGACGAATTCCGCCACCGAGACGTTCGACAGTTCGTGTGTCCACTGGGTCACTGCCGGTGTCCCTTCTCCGCTGCGTCGCCAAGGTCACCTGAGCCTGCAGCAGGCCGTTCCCCGGGTGCGCCGAACCCGCAACCTCTGCCGAATCGTACTCTCCGGCGGTCTTCGGCGCGAGACGTCCCGCACCTTTCGAGGGTCGGGTGGGCTGGGTACTGTGGGCCACGACGAGGGGAGGTGTGATGGCGCAGGACTGGGCGCGGCCGGTGGTGCATTGGGAGCTCGAGGCGATCGACCCCGAGCGGCAGAGGGCCTTCTACGCCGACCTCATCAATTGGCAGATCGGCGAGGGGTTCATCATGGAGATCCCTCCCGGCATCGGCGGGCCCGAGCCCGGCCCGGGCGGCCACATCCGCCCGAGCGAGCGGACAGGGGTGACGCTCTACGTACAGGTGGCCGACTTGCGCGCCTCCCTCGACCGATCGGTGCACCTCGGCGCCACCATCGTGGCCGAGCCCTTCGACGTTCCCGACGGCCCGACACTGGCGGGCATCACCGACCCCGAGGGCAACCCCGTCATGCTGGTCCAGGCCTGACCGGTGTCGATCGTCGAAGTCGGCACGTTCAGGTTGGCTGAAGGCGTGACGGACGAGTCCTTCCTGGCGCTGGACCGGCGGGTGCAGACCGAACTGGTGCCGAACCAGCCCGGCTTCCTGCGGCGGACCACCGCCCGACACGGTGACGACTGGCTGGTCGTGACCCTCTGGTCCACCGACCATGCTGCGGCTGCCTTCCAACGCGCCGTCGACGGTCATCCGCTCCAGGTCGCGTTCGAGCGCACGGTGGAGTCCGGCACGTTCCACGTGGCCCGCTACGCCACCCTGGACTGAGATGGAGTTGGCCGGGCTCAAGGTCACCCGCTATGCGGTGGCGGCCCGTATCGCCACCATCACGTTGCACCGGCCGGACCGGCTCAATGCGTGGACCGGCCGGATGCACGCGGAATACCTGTCGTTGCTGCAGCGTGCCGCCACGGACCCCGAGGTGCGGGTGATTGTGGTGACCGGTTCGGGCCGTGGCTTCTGCGTCGGCGCTGATGCGCGGGCTCTGGAGGGCCACGTCGCACGTGGGTCCTACGACGGCGGACTGGACGACGACGTGGCCACCCCCGGCTACGGCGTCCGCCCGGAGTTCGACGCGGACTTCGCCTCCCAGTTCGGGATCCCCAAGCCGATCATCGCGGCCATCAACGGCCCGGCGGCCGGCGTCGGCCTGGTTTTGGCCTGTTACTGCGACCTGCGTTTCGCGGCACGAGGCGCCAAATTGACGACGTCGCACGGCCGCCTCGGCCTGCCGGCCGAGTACGGCCTGTCGTGGTTGTTACCCCGCCTGCTCGGCGTCACGCGGGCGGCGGACCTCCTGCTCTCCAGCCGGGTCGTGCTGGCCGAGGAAGCGGAGCAGCTCGGGTTGGTCAACCGGGTGCTGCCGCCCGAGGAACTGTTGCCCTCGACCTACGAGTATGCGGGACGGCTCGCCACCGAGATCGCCCCGTCCTCGTTAGCTGTGACCAAGCTGCAGCTCTATCGCGACCTGCACGGCGACGTGGCCTCCTCCGTGCGGGACGCCGGTTCCCGTATGGCCGACATGATGCGGAGTGCCGATTTCGCTGAAGGCGTCGCCGCGCTGACAGAGAAGCGGTCGCCGGACTTCCCCAACCCACCGGCCTGAGCCGGCGGGGGCCGGTTCAGGCGTCGACGCCGACCGGCAGCTTGGCCGGGTCCCAGCCGAGGAGGGCGACGGCCTGGCGGAAGGCGAAGCGATCGGTCATGCCGGCCACATAGGTGACGGCTGCTCGCACGGCGTCCTCGCTCCCGGCGACCACGTCGACGGGCTCGGTGGAAGACTCGTCGGACTTCCGTGGCCCGTTGTCGCTGATCAGGTGGGGACGGTCGGAAAAGTGCTCGACCAGTGCCCGCAACACGCTGATCACGGCGTCGCCCTGCCGCAGCGAGGCGTCGCGCAGGTAGATGCGCTCGTAGTTGCAGGTCCGGAAGGCGGCGAGCGCCTCGGCTTCCTCTTCCTCCATGCCGACCTGGCCGGTGCGCAGGGAGGCGGAGACCACCCCGTTGATGAAGGCGCCGAGCTGGGCGCTGCGCCGCTCGCCGCACAGGCCGCGCACCGCCGGTGGCAGCTGGTGCGCGGCCACAATGCCGGACAGCACGGCGTCCTCCCAGTCGTGACACACGTAGGCGATCCGGTCGGCCCAGCTGACCACCTCGCCCTCTGGCGTGGAGGGAGCCGGGCGTGACCAACTGTGGTTGGCGATGCCGTCCACGGTCTCGGCGCACAAGTTCAGCGGGGCCAGGGAGACCAGTGCCCCCCACGGCGCATGATCGAACCCTCCGGGGACATACGGATCGAGTGCGTCCTCGCTGGCATGCCCGCCCGGGCCGTGCCCGCAGTCGTGCCCCAGGGCGATGGCCTCCGTGAGGGCCACGTTGAGACGGCAGGCCCGTGCGATGGCGGTGGCGACCTGCGCCACCTCGAGCGCGTGGGTGAGCCGGGTGCGTTGGTGGTCCTGGGGGAAGACGAAGACCTGGGTCTTGCCGGCCAACCGGCGGAATGAGGTGGCGTGCAGAATGCGGTCCCGATCGCGTTCGAAAGAGGTGCGCCAGTCGTCGGGTGGCTCCGGCTCGGCGCGCTGGCCGGCGTCCGACGAGCGCGTCGCTCCGGGTGCCAGCAACCGGTCCTCCAACTCGCGACGCTCGGCGCGCCCCCTTGGCGCCGCCCCGGCGGCGGCCGACCCCGCCTCGGGAGCCGGCCCGATCCGGGCAGACGAATCGGCGTGGGCCAGGCGCACGGGGCCGGAGTAGCCCGCCATCGTCGCGGCCCAACGGGCGCTGCGCTCTGTCTTTCCAGCCGTGGGCGCCCCATCCATGTCCAGCAGTCTGCCTGGTCGCAGTAACGTCGAGGTGGCCTCGGCAACCGTCCGACAGCTCGTGAGGAGAGTGAGACCAGGTGGACGTGCGTATCGGCATCACCCACACCCCGAAGGAAATCGAAGTGGAGATGCCTGACGATGCCGACCGCGATGACGTGGTCGCTGACATCGAGAAGCTGCTCAAGACGGGTGATGGGGTCCTCTGGCTGACCGACCGGAAGGGCCGGCGTGTCGGCGTCCCTGTCGCCAAGGTCGCCTACGTCGAGGTGGGAGCACCAGCGGGGGATCGCCGCGTCGGGTTTGGCGCCCCCTGAGAGCGGGAGCGACAGCGGGACGGGAGCGCCGCGGGTGACCGTGGCTCCGGACCTGCTGGACCTGCGCCTGGTGTTCGTCACCGGCAAGGGGGGCGTGGGCAAGACGACGGTCGCCGCCGGACTGGCCCAGCTGGCCGCCGAGCGTGGCAAGCGGGTGCTGGTCTGCGAGGTCGACGCCAAGGGCGACGTCACGTCGCTGTTCGAGGCGCCGCCGACCGACTTCACACCGCGTGAGATCGCGCCCGGCGTCTGGTCGATGTCGATGGACACCGAGGCGTCGCTCCGCGAATACCTCAAGTTGCAGCTGCGCATCCCGGTGGTGGGTCGGATCGGCCCGCTGGCCAAGGCCTTCGACTTCGTCGCCACGGCCGCTCCCGGGGTGCGGGAGATCCTGACCGTCGGGAAACTCTGTTGGGAGGTCAAGGAACGGCACTACGACCTCGTGGTGGTGGACGCCCCGGCCAGCGGTCACATCATTGGCCAGCTGGCGGCGCCCCAAGCCATCAACGACCTCGTCAAGGTCGGCCTGATCCGCAGTCAGACGGACTGGATGCTCGACATCCTTTCCGATCCGGGTCAGACCGGCCTGATCGCGGTGTGTACGCCCGAGGAGATGCCCGTGAGCGAGACACTCGAGCTCGAACAGCGCGTGCGGGACGAGACGACGGTGCGCATGTCCGCCGTCGTGGTCAACCGCGTCCTGCCCGAACTCTTCGGCCAGCGCGAGGAGGAGGTCTTCGAACAGCTGCGCGCGCCGGAGACCGAGCGCGTGCTCTCGGAGCGGGCGGGCGGGCCCGTGGCCCCCGTGCTCGAGGCGGCCCGGCTCGTCGTCACCATGCGGCGCACCCGGTCGGCCCACCTCCAGCGGCTGCAAGCCGAACTGCCCGAAGGCATGCCCGTGCTGTTGCTGCCGTACCTCTTCGTCCGCAGCTTCGGGGCGAGGACCACCCGTCAGGTGGCCCACGCACTGGGTGAGGAGCTGGGGCTGTGACGGCGACCTCGGCTCCCGCGGCCAAGACCGTGAGCCAACTGCTGGCCGCCAAGGACATCGTCATCGCCTGTGGGCCCGGTGGCGTGGGCAAGACGACCACCGCGGCGTCGCTGGCGGCCACGGCGGTGGTCGAGCAGGGTGGCCGTGTGCTGGTGCTCACGGTCGACCCGGCGCGCCGGTTGGCCGACGCCCTGGGATTGAAAGGGATCGGGAACGACGAAGTCCGCATCCCCGACGACGTGTTCACCGGGGCGGGGGCCCACCCGAGGGGTGAATTGTGGGCGGCCATGCTCGACACCAAACAGAGTTGGGACGACCTCATTCGCCGGCATGCGCCCGACGCCGAGACCCGCGAGCAGATTCTGGCCAACCCGCTGTACCAGAACATTTCGGGCCGGTTCATTCAGTCGCACGACTACATCGCCATGGAGCGGCTCTACGAGATCCACTCCGAAGGCAAATACGACCTCATTGTGGTGGACACGCCGCCCACACGTAACGCGCTCGATTTCCTCGATGCCCCCCAGCGCATGGCTGACTTCTTCAGTTCACGCCTCCTGCGCTGGCTCATCGTGCCGTACCGGTCGCGTCTGGTGAACTTTGCGTCGCGGCCGTTCTACCAGGTGGCCGACCGTATCCTCGGCACGCAGTTCCTGGCCGACATCTCCGAGTTCTTCATCCTCTTCCAGTCGATGTACGCCGGCTTCGTCGAGCGGGCCGACGCCGTGACGCGGCTGTTGTCGGATCGGCGCACGACGTTCATGGTGGTGTCGACCCTCGAGGCCACGCCGGTGCGCGAAGCGGAGTTCTTCTCGGCCGAGCTCACGGCGCGCAAGCTGCACCTGGGCGCGATCGTGTTGAACAAGGTTCTGCCCGAGTACCTGCGAGATGCCAAGACCGACAAGCTCGCCCAGTCGATCGCCGCCCGGGCCGGCGAGTTGGGCGAGGGGCTGACCGACGACCCCGTCATGGCCGGGCGGGTGCTCGGTGAGGTGGCCGAGAGCTTCCTCAACTTCGGTGTGGTGGCGCGGCGCGAAGCCGAGCAGCAGGCGGAGCTCAACGGCGCGCCCGACGTACTGGTCACTGTCCCCTTCTTCGAAGCCGACATTTACGACATGGGCGGGTTGCTCCGGCTGGGTGCCCTGGTCTGGGAGTAGCCGACCCCGGCTGCCTGTCGCCCCTCCGTGCCGGGCCTAGATTGGACATTCCGAGCCCGTGGCGACGTCGTACCAGGGAAAGAGGACATGGCCCAACTGATCAATCCCGAGGTCCAGGCGTACGCCGACGCACACACGACGGCGCCACCGGGCCACCTCGAGTCGGTGGACGCCTCCACCAAGGAGGACTTCGCAGCCTGGGGGATGATGGTGGGGCGCCAGGAGGGCCGATTCCTGGAGCTGCTGGTCTTCGCTACCCAGGCGATGAGCATCCTCGAGATCGGGACCTTCACCGGCTATTCGGCGATCGCCATGGCGGCAGGGCTGGGCAAGGACGGGTCGATCATTTCGCTCGAGGTCGATCCGCACCATGCCCAGGTGGCGCGCGGCAACATCGCCGCCGCCGGGCTCGAGAGCCACATCAGCGTGATCGAGGGGCCGGCACTGCGCTCTCTGGAGGAGTTGCAGGGGCCGTTCGACCTCGTCTTCATTGACGCCGACAAGGTCACCTACGACGCCTACTACGAGGCGGTGCTGCCCAAGCTGGCGCGGCACGGCCTGATCGTCGTCGACAACACGTTGCAGGGCGGCGGCGTCCTGGCCTCGGAGAGCGATCCCCACGAGGGGGCCCGGGCGCTGCGGGACTTCAACGACAAGGTGGTCAACGATCCTCGCGTCGTCTGCGTGCTGACGACCATCCGGGACGGCGTCACGCTGATCCGCCGGGCCGGCTAGCCGGCCCGGCGAGGAAGAGTCACCGTGCTCGACTACCACCTCCACCTCTGGCCCCATTCGGAGCACGAGACGCCGCTGCGGCTGGAGCAGCTGGCCGAGTACTGCGCCCGCGCCCAGGCTGCGGGCGTCACCGAGCTGGCGGTGACCGAGCACCTCTTCCGCTTCCGGCAGGCCGACGCGCTCGTCGGAGGCTTCTGGAACGACGAGCGGGTCCCGGCCGGTTTGGCCGAGAACATGGCCGACTACTACGCCTTCCACGCCACGGCCGACCTGGACGCCTACGTGGCCTGTGCCCAGGAGGCCAAGGACGCCGGGCTGCCCATCGTCATCGGCTTGGAGGTCGACTACTACGAGGACCGCATGGACGACGTGGCCGACCTCCTGGCCGGATACCCCTTCGACGTGCTCCTCGGCTCGGTGCACTGGGTGGGGGGCTGGCGCTTCGACGACCTCGACGACCCGGCCTCCATGGCCGAGTGGTCGGTGCGCCAGGTGGACGCCTGTTGGCAGGCCTACACCGAGGCATTGGAGGAGCTGGCGGCCTCGGGCACCTGCGACGTGCTGGCCCACCCCGATCTCATAAAGGCGGCTGGCTACATGCCCGACGCTCCGGCCGAGTGGTGGGACCGCATCGCCGAGGCGGCGGTGACCTCGGGCATGGCGGCCGAGGTCAGTTCCGCCGGTTGGCGCAAGCCGGCGGCCGAGCAGTACCCCGCTCTGGGCCTGCTGGAGCGCTTCGTCGCCGGTGGAGTGCCACTGACCACCGCCTCGGACGCGCACCGGCTCGAACACGTGGCCGACCGGGCCGATGACCTGCGGGCCGTGTTGCATGCGGCGGGCGCCGAGGCGTTGCAGGGATATCGGCATCGCACGGCCTATGCCGTCCCCGTGTCGGAGCAGGCCGAGGCGGTGGACTGATGCCGACCCCCGCGGAACTCGCCCTCAGCCACACCGATCTCAAGCCCGAGGAGCTCGAGCACCTCCAGCGGCTGCTCGGGAGCTGGAGCGTGCTGGCCGACCTCTCCTTCTCGGACCTGCTCCTGCTGGTGCCGGTCCACGTCGCCACGCTCGAGGGCGCCGGGGGCGCCGATGGTGCCGCCGGCGCCGATGGTGCCGCCGTCGGCGGAGACCTGGCGGATGACGACCCCGAGCTGGTGGTGCTCGGCCAGATGCGCCCCAACAACCGGCCCACCCTCGTCGACCAGGACCTGGTGGGCCAGACGGTGAACGAGTCGCAGTGGACGCTCGTCGCCCAATGCCTCCATTCGGGAGAAATCGTGCGGGGCAGCATCCACCACCCGATCCTCGGCGAGCAGGTGCCGGTGGAGAACATCCCGGTCCGCTTCGACGGCCACATCATCGGGGCCCTCCTGCGCGTCTCGCTGGCACCGCTCAAAGGGCCCACGAGCATGTACGAGCGGACCTATCTCGACGTGTTCGAGCGTCTGGCCGACATGGTGGCCCAGTCGGCCTTCCCGTTCCCGGACGAGGACGTCGGCACGGAGGAGTCACCCCGGGTGGGCGACGGCGTGGTGGTGGTCGACGCCGACGGGCGGGTCGAGTTCGCCTCGCCCAACGCCATGAACGCGTTCCACCGCATGGGCATCTACACCCAGCCCGAGGGGCGGCGGTTCGGGGACCTCGATGTCGAGGAGTCGGCCGTCGAGTGGGCGCTGGCCACCGGCCGGCCGGTCGTCGAGGAGGTGGAACGCCGTCCGGACGTCATCGTCCTCGTGCACTGCATTCCGCTGCTGTCCCACGGCGTGGTGACCGGGGCCATGATCCTCCTGCGTGACGTCACCGACGTACGGCGTCTCGATCGCTTGTTGCTGTCCAAGGACGCCGCCATCCGCGAGGTACACCACCGGGTCAAGAACAACCTGCAGACGATTTCGTCACTGCTCAGCCTCCAGGCGCGCCGGGTCGGTGACCGGGCGGCCCGGGTGGCGCTGCACGAGGCCGAGCGCCGCGTGCGCTCCATCGCGCTGGTACACGAGATCCTGTCGCGGGACCCGAGCGATCAGGTGCCCTTCGCTGAAATCGTCAGCTCACTGGTGCAGATGGCCGAGGACTCGGTGGTCTCGTCCCAGCCGATCGTCATTTCTGTGCATGGGGACCTCGGTGAGGTGGCCGCCGATGTCGCCACGCCCCTCGCGGTGACGGTGGCCGAGCTGTTGCAGAACGCGGTGGAACACGCTTTCGATCCCGAGAATGCCGGCGGGCAGGACGCCGCAGTGGGGTTGGAAGGTGCCGGGGGGGCGGCGGGATACGCGCCGGTGGGCCACGTCGACCTCACGATGTCCAACGAGGAGTCGGCCCTGCGCGTGGAGGTGCGGGACGACGGGCTCGGTCTGCCGGAGGGGTTCGACATTGAGCGGACGTCGAGCCTCGGGCTGTCGATCGTGCGCGACCTCGTCGTCAGTCAACTGGAGGGGACGATCTCCATGGAGACGGTTCCCACGGCCGACGGCGGTGGGACCCGCGTGGCCATCTCGGTGCCGGTGCGTGCGCCCCGGTGAACGACGGGGCGGTGCGCCGGACGCCGGCGCAGCTGCGGCGCTCGGTTCAGATGGCGACGCGCTGCGAACGGCGGGCGGCCAGCCAGGCCTTGCGCAACTTGCGCCGCTCCTCTTCGGATGTGCCGCCCCAAACACCGGACTCCTGGTTGGTGGCCAGCGCGAAGTCGAGGCAGGGCTCCAGGGCGTCGCAGGCGTGGCACACACGCTTGGCAGCGTCGATCTGGTCGACGGCCGGGCCGGTCGTGCCAACAGGGAAGAAAAGGTCAGGTTCGGTGTTGCGACAGGCGGCGGATCGTCGCCAATCCTCCGCGTCCCAATCCACGGTCCGGTTCCACATGAGAGCCATCGAAATGTGCCTCCACCAGCATTGTGATCCTTTTCACATGATCGGACCCAGATGGTGTCCGTCAGTGAAAAGCGGGTTAACGGAGGAAGATCGTAACGGTCTGCCGGAACCCTCGCAAGGAGTTTTTGGTGAAAGTTTCGGCACACGCGACGGCGGAATCGTGAAATCGAGATGATGGGGATCGGATGACCGCCGTCTTCGCCCACAGGGGTTGCACCGACGGATTCGTCGAGAACACGATCGACGCCTTCGTCGAGGCCCGACGGCTGGGGGCCGACGGGGTGGAGCTCGACGTTCGGCTCACGGCCGACGGGGCTCTGGCGATCCACCACGATGCCGAGATCCCGGGGCTCGGTGGGATCGCCCGGCTGAAGGTGGCCGATCTGCCGGCCCACGTCCCGCTCCTGGCCGATGTCCTGGCCGTCTGTGAGGGCATGGTGGTCAACGTCGAGATCAAGAATGCCCCCCAGGACCCCGGATGGGACGCCGGGGAGGCCGTGGCGCCGCTGACGGCGGCCGCCATAGAGGAGGCCGGCTGGACGTCGCGGGTGATCGTGTCCTCGTTCCAGATGGCGACCCTGCGTGCGGTCCAGGCTGCGGACGGCCGCCTGGCCCTGGGCGCCCTGTGGGGCGTTGGCACCGAGCCCGAGCCGGCATTGGCGGCGGCCGCGGCGGCCGGGTTCGCCGCTGTCCATCCCTTCGTGATGTCGGTGAGCCCCGCCCTCGTCGAGCGGGCGCATGCAATGGGGCTTGCCGTCAACGTCTGGACCGTCAATGCGGTCGAGGACCTGCGCGCCATGGTGGCCGCGGGCGCGGACACGGTGATCACCGACCGGCTCCCCGAGGCCCTGGCCGCCGCCCGCTGACAGGACGAGCGGCGAGCCCGGGCACCGCGACCCCCGAAAGGGGGCGTGTCGCCGGGCCACCCCCGAAAAGGGGCTTGTCACCGGCCCGAATGGCGGGGAACGGCCCTGGTCCACAAAGATGGACCGCCATGAACGTCGTCGTATGCGTCAAGCAGATACCTGATCCGGCAGCGCCCGCCGCGCTGAATCCGGGCACCAACACCCTCGATCGGTCCGGCAAGCTCATCATGGACGATTCGGACAACTACGGGGTCGAGATGGCCCTGCAGCTCGCCTCGGGTGAGGGTGACGAGGTCACCCTCGTCTCCATGGCCCCGGGCGGAGAGACCTCGGGCCTTCGCACCGGATTGGCCATGGGCGCGGCGAAGGCCATCCTGATCAGCGACGACGCACTGGCCGGGAGTGACGCGCTGGGCACGGCCCGGGTGTTGGCCGCCGCCATTGCGCGGGCCAACCCCGACCTGGTCGTGATGGCGACCGAGTCGAGTGACGGCTACACGGGCACGCTGCCGGTGCAGGTGGCCGAGCTCATGGGGTTGCCGTCGGTCACGTTCGCCAAGGCCATTGCCGTCGACGGCAGCTCGGTCAAGGTCGAGCGCCAGACCGAGGCGGGCTACGACGAGGTCGTCTGCCCCCTGCCGGCCCTGGTTACGGTGACGGCCGGCGTGGTCGAGCCCCGCTACCCCTCCTTCAAGGGGATCATGGCGGCGAAGTCGAAGCCGGTGGACAACCTCACGGTGGCCGATCTCGGGATCGATGCGTCGCAGGTCGGCGCGGCCGGAGCCGGGCAGGAGATCACCGACGTGTCCGACGCCGAAGCGCGCGGAGCGGGAGAAATCGTGGTGGACGAGGGCGATGGCGCGCAACGTGTCGTGGCCTTCCTCGAGCAGCTGAAGGTGGTCTGACATGCCGATCGGCAAGGTGTGGGTGCTGGCAGAGAAGGGCGACAGTGGGCCGACGCCGGTCACGCTCGAGCTGCTGACCGAGGCCCGTGCGGTGGCCTCGACGGTGGAAGCCGTCGCCTGGGGCGACGACGCGGCGTCGCTGGCCGGTCCGCTCGGCGAGTACGGGGCGACCACGCTGTACGACGTCGGCGACCTGGGCGGCAACCTGCCCGGCGTGCCCGTGGCCGCCGCGCTGGCCGCACTCATCGAGGGAGGCAACGCTCCCGATGCCATCTTCCTGCCCGCCACCTACGAGGGGCGTGACGTGGCGGGCCGGCTCTCGGCCAAGCTCGGCCGCCCGGTGCTGACCAACGTGACCGGCCTGGTCGAGGGCGACGGCGGGCTCCAGAGCCAGCACCCCATTTTCGGTGGCTCGCAGATCGTCACGGCGCGTTTCACAGGTGAGGGCCCGGCCATTTTCGTCATCCGGGCCAAGTCGTTCGCGGCTGAGCCGTCAGGTGGTGCCGCCGCCGCTGTCACATCCGCCCCGGTGCCCGACGTCGCCGCCACCAACACGGCGAAAGTCGTGGAACGCCATGTCGAAGAGCGCACCGGTCCCAAGCTGGACGAGGCGGCGGTGGTCGTTTCCGGCGGCCGTGGGCTCGGCGAGGCTGCCAATTACGCCCTCATTGAGGAACTGGCCAAACTGCTCCATGGCGCGGCCGGAGCCAGCCGTGCCATCGTCGACGCCGGCTGGGTGCCCTACTCGCACCAGGTCGGGCAGACGGGCAAGACCGTGAAGCCGACCGTCTACGTGGCGTGCGGTATTTCGGGGGCCACCCAGCACTTGGTCGGCATGAAGGGCTCCAAGAACATCATCGCCATCAACAAGGACCAGGAGGCGCCGATCTTCTCCGTGGCCGACCTCGGGATCGTGGGTGACGTGCACAAGGTGCTGCCGGCGCTCATCGAGGCCCTGAAGGCCAAGGGCTGATCCTGCCGAATCCGGGGCCGGGGCTCCGGGTTGCCGCTTGTCAGAATCGGACCGCGCCGGGGGGTTTCCGGCGCCGCGACGGGAGCCGAGCGATCCTGGCCGCCGACACGGCCCACCTTCGGCCTGGTGAGTGCCCGCTCAGGGCGGGCTACCGGCGGTACATTCGGCGCACGCCGCTGATCACTCGCCATGCTCTTTCCCACAATCGACTTCGCACTGTTCTTCGCCATCGCCTTCACGGTGAATTGGCTCCTCAACCCGTACGCGGGCTGGTGGAAGCTGTCCATGCTCGGCCTGAGCTACGTGTTCTACGGCTGGGTGGGCTGGAGCTACTGCCTGTTGCTGCTGACGACCACCGTGGTGGCCTTTGCCGGCGGTACCTGGGTCCACGCCACCCGCGACGAGCGCACCCGGCGCATCGCCATGGGGGTGTCGGTCGGCGCGTTGCTGGCCATCCTGGGGTGGTTCAAGTATTACGGCTTCGTCTCGGTGAACCTCGACAACCTCACCCATGCGGTCGGGTTCGGCCGCGCCGTCCCCCTCCTGCAGGTCGCGCTGCCCATCGCCATCTCCTTCTTCACGTTCATGGCGATCAGCTACGTGGTCGACATCTATCGCCGCCAGCTGGAGCCGGCCAAGCCGCTCGACTTCGCCGTGTACATCTCGTTCTTCCCGCACCTTCTGGCCGGACCGATCGTTCGCGGAACCGAGTTGCTGCCCCAGATTCGCCGCCGGCGCGACCCCGAATCGGTGGACTACTCGCGTGCCTTCTGGCTCATCCTCGCCGGACTGTTCAAGAAGGTCGTCATCTCGTCCTACGTCTCGAGCGCGATCGTCACCCCCGTCTTCACCTCGCCCACCCAACACTCGGCGCCGGAAGCGATCTTTGCCGCCTGGGGCTACGCGGTACAGATCTATTGCGACTTCAGCGGTTACACCGACATCGCCATCGGGCTCGCCATGCTGCTCGGCTTCCGGTTCCCGCAGAACTTCGATGCGCCCTACACGGCGCGCAACCTGCAGGACTTCTGGCGGCGCTGGCACATGACGCTGTCCCGCTGGCTGCGCGACTACCTCTACATCCCGCTGGGCGGAAGTGCCAACGGCCAGGCCCAGACCGTCCGCAACATCATGATCACCATGGTGTTGGGCGGGCTCTGGCACGGCGCCGCCTGGACCTTCGTGATCTGGGGGGCCCTGCAGGGAGTCGGGCAGAGCTTCGCCCACCTACGCCGGAGCAGCCGGGAGCGGCGGGGACTCCCAGGCGTGGCGGAGGGGCCGGTACGGGCCTGGGTCCAGCGCTTCTTGACCTTCCAGTACGTCTGCTTGGGCTGGGTCTTCTTCAACGCCACCGGCACTGCGCAGGCCTTCTCCGTCCTCGGCCGCCTGTTCAGCGGCTGGGGTGAGGCGTCCCCGTTGATCACGCCATTGCTGGTCGTCGCCATCTTCGGCACCCTGGCGTCGCAGTTCGTGCCCCCGTTGCGCGTCGACCGCCTGCAGGCGGCGTTCTCCCGGCAGAAGGCGGTGGTCCAGGTGGGCCTGCTCGGCTTCGCCCTGCTCGGCATCACGACCTTCGGTCCTGTCGGCGTCGCGCCCTTCATCTACTACCGGTTCTGATGCCCGACGGCCCCACACCCCCGCACCACGTGAACTGGGAATCCCCGGAGGAGTTCGCGTCGAGCCCGCACGCGGCGCTGGCGGCACCCGAAGACGGCCGGGTCCGCCTCCCGTGGACGCGTGTCCTCGCCTTGGGCGTTGCCGCCTTCGCGCTGTGGTTCCTGCTGTACGCACCCACGCTGCAGCACAACGCCCAGGTCTCGCCCGTCGGGACGCGTCGCACCGTGAGCCTCGACGTGACCGGTCCGGTCGCCGCCCTCAGCCGCGCCCTGCAGCTCTCGCATTTCGTGTCCATCACGGGACGCGGCAACGGCCTGTCCGGTGGGGCGGTCGGGCTCACCGTGGCGGGACCGCGCCCGGCCAACCCACCGCCGAAATCCGGGCCGCCGCCCAAGAAGGGGGGCACCGGGACCACGACACCGACGACGGTGCCGCCCAATCCCAAGGACCCCACCGCGGCCAACCCCTTGCGCGTCCTGATCGTCGGCGACTCCATCGGCATCGACCTGGGTGATGCGCTGCAGCCCAACCTGGCCGGCACCGGGGTGGTCAGCGCGGCGCTGGACGGCCGGGTGAGCACCGGGCTGACGCGGCCCGACTACTTCAACTGGCCGGCCGAGCTGACCGCCGACCTGAAGGCGCAGAATCCGCAGGTGGTGGTGGTCATGATCGGAGCCAACGACGCCCAGGACTTTCTCGGGCCCCCTGACGTGCCCTACACGTCCCCGGAGTGGAACACGCTGTACTCGCAGCGGGTGGCACAGTTCATGCAGATCGCCGGCAGTGGCGGTGCCACCGTCATCTGGGTCGGCATGCCGCCGATGCAGAGCCCGGGGCTGAACGCGCAGATGTCCGACGTCAACGCCGTCGTGCAGCAGCAGGCGGTGAAGGCGCAGCCCCCCGTGATCTACCTCAGCACGGATCACACGCTGGGGACGGCGCAAGGGGGCTACACGCCGTTCGTCACGAACGGCGCCGGCCAGGTGGTCAACGTGCGCACGCCGGACGGGACGCACCTGACCCCGGGCGGGGGCCAGGTGGTCTCGCAACAGGTGATCGCCGAGTTGCAGTCGCTCGGCTACAAAATCTGAAAAATCCGACCCCGCCTGCTCAGACCAGTGGCCACGGGTAGGGGGGCCACTCCCCGTCGTCGACCAGCTCGGGCAGGGCGCGCAGGTTGCGCAGCCAGTCCACCCTGTCCATGGTGGCGGCGAGCTCAGCCGGTTCCAGCAGCTCGCAGAGGCGGGGCGGCGGCCCGTCTCTGGCCAGGCGGGCCAAGTCCTCCTCGACACCTGCTTCGAGGGGTTCGCCGCCGAAGTCCCAGATCACCGTGCGCAACTTGTCCTCCGTGTTGAAGCAGAGACCGTTGTCGATGGCCCACAACCGCTCTTCGGCCAGGAGGACGTGGCCGCTCTTGCGGTCGGCGTTGTTGGCGACGACGTCGAAGGCGGCCAGACGCTTGAGCACGGAGTGCCACTTGGGCTCGTCGCGCAGCGTGAAGTAGTGCGAGGTGCCGTCCTCGTGCACGAAGCGCTGCACGGAACCGGGACCGAACGGGCCCTCGCGCCGTTCGACGGTCTCGGGAACCAGCCCCCAGCCGAGCGACTCACACAGCGCATAGGCGGCCACCTCACGGCGGAAGAGCCCGCCGGGGAAGTCCCACAGTGGCCGCTCGCCCTGCAACGGTTTGTAGACGGCGAGCAGTTCCTCTCCGTCCAACCGGCACGTGACGAGCAGTGTCGCGTTGGAGCTCCCGGCGATGCGCCCGTGCACCTCCATCTCACCCTCGACGAGGACGTGTTCGACCTCGGAGTCGGACACTGCAGCTAGTTCACCGGTGGCCGATGCCCGTTGGTGCGCGGGCAGTCGTGCCCGGCCGGGTCCAGCGGAAGCGAGCACAAGGGGCAGGGCGGACGGCCCGCCTCGACCAGTCGCGTGGCATGAATGGCAAAGGCGGCGGCCTGTTCGCGGGTGAGGGCGACGCGGAGCACGTGGCCGCTCTCCATGTCCTCGTCGTCCTGGTCCTCGTCCTCGTCCTCGACGCCCACCTCCTCGAGCACCACAATGACGCGGTCGAGCTCTTCGTCGTAGGAGACGCCGATCGTCCCGACGACCCACTCGAACTCCTCGGTCCCGTAGAACTGGAGGTCGTCGGGCAGGTGGCCCGGCCGTCCCAACTCCTTGACGATCCGTCCCAGGTAGCCCGCCAGCACCGCCACCTGCTGCTTCTCCACCTTGACCGTCGTCTCGGACAGCCCCTGGCGGCAGTAGAACAAGAAGAGCCGCTGGCCCACCTCGCCCACGACACCGACCGTGCAGTGGTCCGGCGCGTCGAAGTCGTACTCGTCGCTCACCGCAGGTGCCCCCTCACGACAGCGCCAGCTCGTTCAACGAGCCCGTCGAGTTCATGCACAGCACCACCGGGCCGCCTGCCGTGAAGAGCAGAGCCGAAATGGAGCAGGGCGAAATGACCAGTCGTTGCAGCAGGTCGAGCGGTATTCCCGCTGCCGCCGCCACAATCGCTTTGATCGGGTCGGCATGCGACACCGCGACGATCGTCTCGCCCGGGTGCTCGGCCACCAGGCCGAGAAGGGTGTCCATGGAGCGCACCGACATTTCGGCGAAAGACTCGCCGCCGGGAAACCTGAAACCGCTGGGCCAGCGCTGGACGGTGGGCCATTGCGGGGTCCGGTACAGGCGGGCCAGGGGCTTCTCGGTCCATTCGCCCACATCGACCTCGACGAGGCCGGGCGCGGTCCGCACCCGGAGGCCGAGCGCCCGGGCGATCGGTGCCGCCGTCTCGCGGGTGCGCTCCAGGGGCGACGCGTAGACCGCCGAAGGGGCCTTGGTCAGGGCGGCTATGCGCTCGGCCGCCGCCGCAGCCTGGGCGTGCCCCTTCTCGGCCAGATGGAGGCCGGGCGCCTGGCCGGGGAGCATTTTGCCCGTGGTGGGGGTGACGCCGTGGCGGACCAGCAGGATGACGGTTGGCGAAGGGACCTTGCGACCGCGTCGGGTCGGCGTGCGTGCGGAGGCAGAGCGGGCGGTCGGGGACACGATCGCCCATCGTAGGCTCTGCGCCGTGGCGTCCAACCGGGGCCGAGGCGATGCGCTCGCCGGGGTGCAGCGGGACGTGGCGGAGTGCCGGCGCTGCCCCAGGCTGGTGAGTTGGCGCGAACAGGTGGCCCGTACCGGCCGTGCCTCCTATGCGGGCCAGGTGTATTGGGGTCGCGGGGTCCCCGGGTTCGGCGACCCCCGGGCGTCGCTCGTGCTGGTCGGCCTGGCGCCGGCCGCGCACGGGGCCAACCGCACCGGCCGGATGTTCACGGGAGACCGTTCGGGCGACTGGCTCTTTGCCGCCCTGCACCGGGCCGGGTTCGCCTCGCAGCCCACCAGCACGGCCAAGGACGACGGCCTGGAACTCGACGGCGCCTACATCACGGCGGCCGTGCATTGCGCACCGCCGGCCAACAAGCCCACCCCGGCGGAGCGCGACGCCTGCGCGCCGTACCTCGTCCGCGAGCTGGCGCTCCTGGGCGAGGCCACGGTCGTCCTGGCCCTGGGCCAGTTCGCCTGGCAGGCGGTGGCGGCCCACTACGGGCTGCGCCCGCGCCCGCCCTTCGGCCATTTGGCCGAGAGCCCGCTCCCCGACGGGCGCACGCTGCTCGGCTCGTACCACCCGAGCCAGCAGAACACGTTCACCGGCAAGCTCACCGTCCCGATGTTCGACGCCGTCTTCGCCCGCGCCCGCGTCCTGATGGCGGGGCCAGGTCAGGACGCGAGGTCGTAGAGCAGCCGGAAGAACCGGATGCGGCCCGGGTCCGGTTCGATGCCGTAGCTCTCGTAGAACAACGGCTCCAGCTCCACCCCGAAGTTCCAGCCGACGCTCCACGCCCCGACGGCGACGTCCCACCAGCGATCGGCCGCACCCAGCTCGCCCAGGTCGACGAAACCGGTCACGCGTCCGTCGGCCAGCAATACGTTCGGGGGACAGAAGTCGCCATGGCAGACGACCAGGTCCTCGTCGGGAGGAGCGCTGGCCTCCAGCTCGGCCAGCGCCGCCGCCGGCGTCAGGTGGGCGTGCTCGGGGTGGAAGCCCTCACGGTTGATGTCATCGGCGCGCACCCGCTCCTCGACGTGGGCCAAGGCCCGGGCCAGGTCGAAGCGGAAGGGACACCATTCCTCACCGACGGCCTGGTGGAACGCCCGCAACCCGTGCCCGAGTGCCCGCACGAGCGCGGGAAGGTCGCCTCGCCAGGCCGCATTGGTGGCATCGTGCCCCGGCAGCCCCTGGGTCACGAGGATGGTGGCGTCGCCGAGCTGTTCCAACGCGACGACCGTCGGCACCGGCAGGTACGGGGCGGCCCAGATCATCCGCTCCGATTCGCCGTGCAGGGTCGGGTAGTGGTCGGTGCCGCGGGCGACCTTGGCGAAGCGGACGGCGCCGTCCGGGCCGCTGAGACGCCAGGTGATCAGGCGGGGGACGAGCCGGTAGGCCAGCGTGGCCTTCCAGCCCGGTGCGATCTGTTCCAGTTCTGCTGGTGGTGGTGGTGCCGGTGGGTCGGGAGGGGACGGCACGTGGCCGAGGGTAGGGGGTCGGGGACCCGACGGCGGCAACGGCTACCGTCTCGGCGACACCGCAGGACCGCAGGGAGGAATGGAGTGCGCCAGCCCAACGACGTGACACCGTGCGACGCCGGTGAGGTCACCCACTGGGACGATACGGTCGATGTAATCGTCGTGGGCTTCGGCGCGGCCGGGTCGGCGGCGGCGTTCAGCGCGGCTGCGGCCGGGGCCCAGGTCCTGGTGACCGAGCGGACCGGCGGTCCCGGGGGGGCTGCGGCCCTGGCCGAGGGCATCGTCTACCTCGGTGGCGGGACGCCGATTCAGACGGCCTGTGGCTTCGAGGACTCCCTCGACGACATGTACCGCTACATGATGGCGGCCTGCGGGCCCGATCCGAACGAGGCCAAGATCGCCCGCTACTGCGAGGAGAGCCTGGGCCACTTCGACTGGCTGGTGGCCCGTGACGTCCCCTTTGACCCGACCTTCTGCGCCGACACGTCCATGGCGCCGGACGGCACGGAGGGCCTCGTCTACTCCGGCGGGGAGGACGCCTATCCGTTCAACCAGATCGCCCGTCCGGCGCCCCGCGGCCACCTGGCCAAGACGAAGCGCTCGACGGGGTGGTTGCTCATGCAACAGCTGGCCGCCGCCGCGGTCGGGGCCGGCGCTGCCGTCTCGACCGACACCCGGGTCGACCGCCTGGTGTGCGAAGAGGGCCGGGTGGTCGGCGTGCAGGCCCAACGGTTCGGTGAGACGGTGACGCTGCGGGCCCGGCGCGGTGTCGTCCTCACCGCGGGTGGCTTCATCTTCAACGACGACATGCTGCGCCAGCACTGCCCGCCGCTGGCCCGGGGCACGTTCAAGGTCGGCACCGAGGGCGACGACGGGCGGGGCATCCGGATGGCGCAGGCCATCGGCGCGTCCGTACGGAACATGTACGCCGGCGAGGTGTCGCTCCCGATCACCCCGCCCCGGACCTTGATCCACGGCATCCTCGTCAACGGCCAGGGCCAGCGCTTCATCAATGAGGACACCTACATGGGACGGGTGGGCCAGTCCGCCCTCTACGAGCAGGACGGCGAGGTGTACCTGATCGTCGACGAGGCCTCCTACGAGGTCAATTGGATGGGCCTGGCCGCCACCTGGGTCTGCGAGACCGCGGCGCAGCTCGAGTCCGAAATCGGCCTCCCGGCCGGATCGCTCCAGAGCACCGTCGACCTGTACAACCGGCACGCCGTGACAGGGGAGGACCCGCTCTTCCACAAGGACCCGTCCTGGGTACGGCCGCTGGTGCCGCCGATCGGCGCCGTCGACCTCCGCATCGGGCCGGCGCCCTACGCGCCATTCACCCTGGGCGGCCTGGAGACGACGGTCGCCGGCGAAGTGTGCGATCTGACCGGTGCGGCCATCGGGGGCTTGTTCGCCGCCGGGCGCACCACGTCGGGTGTCTGCTCGTTCGGCTACGCCAGCGGGCTCTCCATCGGTGACAGCACACTGTTCGGCCGCTTTGCCGGGGAGAGCGCCGCCGCCGCGCCGCGTTCTGCCTGAGGCCCGGTCGCCCGCGCGGTCGCGTCGGCGCTCAGGGTGGGTGGTCGCTCAGTCTGCGATGACGGGGTGCCCGAGCACCTCGGCCAACTCCGCCAGCGCGTCGTCGGGATCGGTCACCTTTATGGTGTGCATGCCGAGCAGCCGGGCCGGCTTGAGATTGACCCCGAGGTCGTCGAGGAAGACCGACTCCTCGGGTTCCACGCCGAGTGTGGCGCAGGCGAGCTCGTAAAAGCGCGGATCCGGTTTGCGCACGCCGAGCACCCGTGACTCCAGGACGGCATCGAAGAGGGCGTACACCTCGGCCACGGTTTCGGAGACGACGCGCTCCGACGATGCGAAGTTGTTGGTGAGGCACGCCGTCTTGTAGGACTTCCCGCAGGCGTCAACGGCGGCAACCATCTGTGGGCGGATATCCCCCGCTAGCCGGTCGAGCACGAGCCGCCCGTCGAGTTCGTGCCCGAGCGCTCGGGCCTCCGCCACCCAGGCGGCGGCAAAGGTGTCGACGTCGATCTCGTTCCGTTCCAGGCGGGCCCAGGCGTTGTCGTCGGGGTTGGTGGCGTTGACGCGGCGGATGAACCCGGCTGGCAGACCGCGCTCGGCCTCCAGGTGGGCAAACGCTTCGAACGGGCTGGTCGAAATCACACCGCCGAAGTCGAACATCACCGCTCGTATGGCCACGCACACTCCTCTGCAGGTCGAGCCCATTATGGGGCGGGCGCGGGGATCGAGCTTCACTGGCGCAGCGCGGCGTACTCCACGACACGGGTGATGACGACGTCGTCCGCCTTGTCCAGCGACCCGCAGTCGAAGGGCGGCTGCGGGTCGTACTCGATCATGAGCTGAGCCGCTTGGGCCGCCGTGCGGTCGGCCAGCAGTTCCACCAACCGGAGGGCCATGTCGATGCCGCTCGAGACGCCGGCCGACGTGATGATCCGCTCCTCCAGGTGCTCGACCACCCGCGTCGGCGTGGGCTCCGCGCCGTGGGCGGCCAGCTCCGCATAGCAGGACCAGTGCGTGGTGGCCGTGAGTCCCCGCAGTAGCCCGGCCGCGCCGAGCACCACCGAGCCGGTGCACACCGACGTCGTAAACCGGGTCCCCGCGTGAGCCTGGCGCACCCAGTCGAGCACGCGCTCGTCGTGTTCCAGCGGCCGCGTCCCGACGCCACCGGGGAAGACGACGACGTCGGGCGTGGCGACCTCTTCGAAGGTGGCATCGACCGTGAGCCCGATCATGCCGTTCTCGCTGCGCACCTCGCCGCGCTCGTCACCGACGAAGACGATGTCGAAGTTTGGGATGCGCTGCAGGACCTCGTAGGGGCCGACCGCATCGAGCGCGGTGTACTTCGGGAACAGAGGAATGGCGATCTGCAAGCGGTCGGTATCGGTCATGCGGACGTCCTTTCGTTGGTGACGGCGCGGAAGCGCCGCCGGTAGGCATCAGGTGCCACGCCGAGGTGCCGCTGGAACACGCGTCGGAGGGACTCGGCGCTGCCCAGCCCGCAGCGCGCTGCGACCCGGTCCAGGGTGTCGGTCGTCTCCTCGAGCTCGCGGCGAGCGGCCTCCAGCCGGGTGCGCTCGACGAAGCGGCTCGGGGTCTCGCCCACTTCGGCGGTGAAGACCCGCGTGAAGTGCCGCACGCTCATGGCCGCCGCGGCGGCGAGGGCGGGCAACTTGTGGTCGCCATCTGGGGCGGCCTCGACGAGGGACTGCACGGCCCGGATGGTCGAGCGCTCGGCGCGGGGGACCCAGACCGGTGAGGCGAATTGGGTCTGCCCCCCGGGCCGGTGGAGGAACATGACCAGCCACCGGGCGACGGTCTGCGCCACGTCGACGCCGAGGTCCTCCTGGACCAGCGCCAGCGAGAGGTCGATGCCGGCGGTGACCCCGGCACTCGACCAGTACTTGCCGTCGCGGATGTAGATCGGATCGGCGTCGACGGTGACGGCGGGGTACTCCTCGGCCAGCTGGCGGGCGCGGGCCCAGTGGGTGGTGACGCGTCGTCCGTCGAAGAGCCCGGCCGCCGCCCCCAGAAAGGCGCCCGAGCAGACGGTGGCCACGCGCCGGCAGCGCGGCGCGGTCTGCCGGACGAACTCGAGCACAGTGTCGTCGTGCGCGGCCGCCTCGGCGCCCGGCCCGCCCGCCAGCACCAAGGTGTCGATGCGCTCCGCCGCGGCCGGGAGCGGTGCCGTGCCCAGGACGAGCCCGCTCTCGGCCCGGACGGTGGCACCGCCCGGCGAGGCCAGGGTGACGCGGTAGGAACCGACCCGCCCGAGTGCGGCGGCCGCTCGTCCGGCGCCGGCGAAGACCTCATGAGGGCCCACCGCATCGAGCGGCTGCAGGCCCTCGAAGGCGACGATCAGAACGTGGCGTTCCTGCACGGGTCCCACTGTGCGGGAGGGTGGTGCTGGCGTCAATGACCTGGTTCCCACAGAATCGGCCACGGACGGGGCCACGGACCCCCCCGTCCGGGCCGGTCAGGGGAGTTCAGGCGGTGCGCGCACGGTGCGTGCCCCGGGCGCGCACCCAGGCCAGGAGGTCGCCCTCGGGGCCGCGGCGCACTGTCCCGGTGAAGATGTCCTCGCGGCCGGTCGAGACCTCGCGGGCCACCTCGGCATAGAGCTGGTCGCCCAGCGCAGCGGGCTGGAGGTACTCGACCAGGACCGACGAGATGATCCCCGAGCTCTCTTGGTCATTGGCCGCCGCGGCGACGGCGGCCCCGGCCACCGCGTAGAAGACGGCGCCGTGCACGGTGTCGTGCGGGTTGGCGTGCCGCTCGTCGGTCGTGAGGACGGCCACCGTGTGGCCGGCACCGCGGCGCTCCACGCTGATGCCGAGCAGCGCGGCGAACGCGTCAGCCTGAGGCCCGCTCACCGGTGCACTCAGGCGCTGGGGGCGGGGGCAGGGAGCCGGCCCGGCATGGGCACGGCCGTGGCCGGCCAGCGCTTGCGGCTGACGCGGCTGAGCTTGTTGAGGAGGGTGACGGCACCCGGGTCGTCCTCGATGGGCCGGGTCTCGATCACACCCGCCGCCTCCATGTCGTCGAAGAGCGCCTCACCCTGCTCGGTTCGCAGCAGGGTGAGCGTCCAGTCGCCGAAGGCCCCGATCCCACCGGTGGAGATGTCGGCGTGCTCCGCTGCGAAGTCGGGACAGCTCTTGCACCCTTCCCTCGTCCAGGCGTGGGCCTCTTTCAGCGGGACCTCGTGGTAGCTGCCGTCCCGCATCCAGACCTGGAAGACGCCCTTGATGTTCATTTTCACGATGTCGGCCCGGGCCAGCCCGTACTTGGCTTCGAACAGTTCGCTGAAGATGGCGTCGTCAAAGGTCTTCGAGCAGAGCAGCCCGACGGTGAGCACGAAGCGCCGTGCCACCTTGCCGGCCTTGCGGGCCTGCATGACCGGGGGTGCCGAGGCCTGGCAGCCCATGCCCACCAGGGCGATCCGCTCGGCCCCACCCTCGATGGCCTCGGCGTAGGCCAAGGGGTTCGCCGAGTAGGTGTACCGGGAGCCGGCCGTGGCCAGCACGTCCTCCTTGGAGCGGGCCACCTGGGGCACCGCTTTCCAGGTGGAGCCGTCGCCTTCGAGGCCCGACACCAGGGCGGCATCGATCACGTCGTGCTCGAAGGCCCAGATCAGAAGCGCCGACACGAGCCCGCCGTCCTGCCCGGTGCCCTGCACTGTCGGATCGGTGGCCCGGGCCAGGACGGTGCGGCGCGAAATGCCGGCCACCTCGTCGTCGGTCCGGGGCCGGCCGAAGCGGTGTGTCTCGATCTCGGGCTCCCAGGTACGGAAGCGGGGGCAGGCCCGGGTGCACAACGTGCAGCCCTTGAGCCCGTGGGTGCAGTTGTCGGGGCCGCCGTCGGCGTCGACATGGAAGGGCTTGTAGACCCCGTCCTGGTCGTTGTAGCCGAGGACGTCGTAGGGACAGACGACCACACAGGCGGAGCAGCCCGTGCACAGCCCTGAGGTCACGACCTCGGTGAACAGCTCGGCCCATTGCGGCTTCTCGGGAGGCATTGGCCCACCATATTCGGACGGAGGACACTGGTCGGATACCTTGCGGCGGTGCCCGAGATCCTCGAAGTCGAGTTGTACCGGACCAGCGCCGAGCCGGCGCTCGGCCGGCCGATCTCCCGGGCCTGGATGGTGGACTCGCGTTATGGCCGGGGTGGCACCACGCCGGGTCGGCTCCGATCGGCGCTGGTGGGGCACATGTTCACCGCCGCCAGACGCCGGGGGAAGCTCCTTCTGCTCGACACCGACGGGGGGCCGACGCTCGGTGTGCGCTTCGGCATGACGGGGGGTCTGGTGGTCGACGGGCACGAGGCGCTGGACCGGCTGCAGTACGGGCCCGGTGTCTTCAACGACAAGTGGGTGCGCGCCCGCGTCACCTTCGAGGACGGCGGCCAGCTGCTCGTGCACGACCCGCGCCGCTTCGGGTCACTCGAGCTGGCGCCCGACGAGAGCCGGCTGGGCCCTGACGCGCTCACCGTCTCGTTGCCCGAGCTGCGCCGCGCGTTGGCGGTGGGGCCGGGGCGACCGGGGACGTCGGCGCCGCTCAAGGCCCGCCTCATGGACCAGGAGCGGCTGGCCGGCGTCGGGAACCTGCTGGCCGACGAGACCCTCTGGCGCGCCGGGCTGGCCCCCGGTCGGCGGACACCGCTGACCGACGTCGAGCTGCGCCAGTTGCACAAGCAATTGCGCGCCACGCTGCGCCAGCTGGGCCGCCGAGGCGGTTCGCACATGGGGGAGTTGATGGAGGAGCGCACTGCCGGCGGCCGTTGCCCTCTCGACGGGACGGTGCTGCTCCGTGAGACCGTCGGTGGACGGACGACCTACTGGTGCCCGGCGCACCAGTCTTGAGCCGGCGGCACCCAGGAACGGCTGGCCCGCCGCGCGTCCCGGGCGGCGAAGGCGGGCGCCCGTCCCGTCATGGCGCCCTCAGCTTGTGAGCGGTGGCAGCCCCTTGGCGATGAGGTCCACGCCGAAAACGAGGAAGAGGACAGCCATGACGGCCGCGTTGTGCGTGGTCAGCCAGGCCTTGGCCGCAGTGAGGGAGGTGCGCGCCTTCTCCCCGCCGAACAGGGCGTAGAGCACTGGCCCGACGATGGTCAGGCTGGCGATGACAACGAACACGGCGATGGCGACGATTGCGTCCGTGGTCGTGAGCCCGGAAACCTGGGCCAGACCGGCGGCGGCGCCCGCGGTGAGGATCAGGTTCTTCGGGTTCACGGCGGCCAGCACGACGGCGAGCCCGAACGCCTTGACCGGGGACACGGACTCGACGGTGGCGAGCCACTTGGGCATCTCGGCCGGAGCGCCCGGCGCCGGTCGCTTCCGCCAGTTGCGCCGGGCCAGGGCGAGGAGCCCGACGCCCAGGGCGATCTTGCCCCACGACACCGAATCCGCTGCTGTGCTGCTGGTCGCCACGTTGCCGTCGTGCGCCAACACGTAAATGACCGTGCTGACGGCGGCGAGCGAGAGCACCCACCCCACGAGGAAGGCCGGACCGTTGACCTTCGCCCGATCGGAGAAGAGCATCAGGATGACGGCGATGATCGGCACCGGGCTGATGGCGACGCCGATGGCGAAAGTCAGGATTGCGCTGATTCCCTGCCCCATGATGCCTCCCCTTTCACAGGTGTCGCCGGGCAGCCTGGCACGTCGCACTGCTGGCGGCGCGGTTCATGGCACCGGTCGGCGTCAGCCTTCGGCGATCTCCTCCAGGACCTTGGCCGCGTGGCCGTCCGCCCGCACGTGGTACCAGGCCCGCTGCACCTTGCCGTTGGGTCCGACGAGGAAGGTCGAGCGGATGGTCCCGACCGTCTTCTTGCCGTACATGGTCTTCTCACCCCAGGCTCCGTACTTCTCCATCACCTTCTTGTCCGCATCGGTGAGGAGGGGGAACTTCAGCTTGTACTTGGTCCGGAATTTCACGTGCTTCTCTGCCTTGTCGGGCGAAATCCCGAGCACCGCCACGCCGGCCTTCTCGAAGGTCTTGAGGTTGTCGTTGAACTGACACGCCTCCTTGGTGCAGCCTGGGGTGTCGTCCGCCGGGTAGAAGTACACGATCACCCGTTGTCCCTTGAAGTCCGAGAGCTTCACCGGCTTGCCGTCCTGGTCAGGCAGGGTGAATGCAGGGGCTGTTGCTCCCGCCTCGAGTTTGGCCATCGTCGGCTCTCCTTCGGTCGTTGTCCCGGACGGCTTACTTTGGCACAGGGTCGCGCCTCTGAAAGGCCCTGGGCTGGTACGATAGGTGTGCGACCACCGGCGGGGGCTGGTGAGTCGGGGCTGACTCTCACTCCTCTGGAAGGCGCACAGCCCCGCCGTACAACAGAGAGAGCGGGTCCATGACCGTTGACGCCCCGGCCGGCGCGCACGCCGGCACCGCACCGAAGGACAGTGTCCTCGGTGACGACACCTACGAGACAGCCCGGACTTTCGAGTCCCTCGGCGTCTCACCCGAACTGAACAAGGCGCTGGCCGATGAAGGCATTGTCAGCGCGTTCCCCATTCAAGCCCTCACCGTCGCCGATGCCCTGGCCGGGCGTGACGTGTGCGGCAAGGCCAAGACCGGCTCGGGCAAGACGCTCGCGTTCGGTGTGCCGCTCCTGCAGCGGGCCAAGGCGACCCGGGATGCCCACGGGCCCGCACCCGCGACCCGCCCAGCCAAGCCGCTGGCGCTCGTCCTGCTCCCGACGCGTGAGCTCGCCGTGCAGGTGCACGACGTGTTGGCGCCACTGGCCAAGAAGCTCGGCCTCCACGCCGTCGCCGTCTACGGCGGTGCCGACATCGACCGCCAGGTCACCAAGCTCCGCAAGGGCGTGGACGTGATCATCGCCACCCCGGGGCGCCTCATCGATCTCGGGGACCGGGGCGAGCTCGCGGTCGACGAGCTCGAGACGCTCGTGCTCGACGAGGCCGACCGCATGGCTGACATGGGTTTCATGCCGCAGGTCGAGTGGGTGCTCCGCCGTCTCGACCAGTCCCATCAGACGCTGTTGTTCTCGGCCACGCTCGACGGTGCCGTCGACCGCCTGGTCAAGCGCTACCTGACGGACCCGGTCTTCCACGAGGTGGCCTCGAACACGCAGACCGTGACTCTTATGGAGCACCGGTTCCTCCAGGTGCACCAGATGGACAAGGTCAAGGTGGCCGCCGCCATCTGCCGGAGCCAGGAGAAGTCGCTGCTCTTCTGCCGCACCAAGCGGGGGGCCGACCGTCTCGTGGAGAACCTGGGCAAGGAGGGGATCCAGGCCCAGGCCATTCACGGCGACCTGCGCCAGGCCAACCGGGAGCGTGCGTTGGCGGACTTCTCCAATGGCAAGCTCGCCGTGCTCGTGGCCACTGACGTGGCGGCCCGGGGACTGCACATCGAGGGTGTCGACGGGGTCATCCACTTCGATCCCCCCGAGGACCACAAGGCCTACCTGCACCGATCGGGCCGCACGGCGCGGGCCGGCAAGGCCGGGGTGGTGGTCAGCCTGTCTTTGTGGAACCAGTTGGTCGAAATGGAAGTGATTCAGCGGCGGCTGGGTCTCCGGATCCCGATCGTCGAGATGTTCTCCAACGACCCACGCCTGGCCGACCTGGCCGCCTGGACCCCCCTCCCCGAGGAGAGCGTCCTCTGAGCGAGGACGGACCACTCCCGGTCTGGTCGCCCGAGGACGGGGTCCGCCGCGTCCTGGTGGTGACGGCCCATCCCGACGACGTCGATTTCGGGGCGGCCGGCACCATTGCGGCGTTCACTGCGGCCGGGCTCGAAGTGACCTATTGCATTGCCACGAGCGGCGACGCCGGTGGTTCGGACCGCGCCATGTCGCGTTCCGACATGGCGGCGCTGCGGCAGGACGAACAACGGGCTGCCGCCGCGGTCGTCGGCGTCAGCGACGTGCGGTTCCTCGGCTACCCCGACGGCATGGTCGAGACGACGCTCGAGCTCCGTCGTGACATCAGCCGTGTCATCCGCCAGGTCAGGCCCGAGCGGGTGCTGACGCAATCGCCCGAGCGGAACCTGGATTTCATTTTCGCCAGCCACCCGGACCACCTGGCCACCGGCGAAGCCGCGGTGGATGCCGTGTACCCCGACGCCCGGAACCCTTTCGCTCACCCCGAGCTCCTCGACGTCGAACGGCTCGAGCCCTGGACCGTCCCCGAGATGTGGATCATGGGCCCCGGCGGACAGGGTGCCGGCCTGGCCGTCGACACCACCGCCACGGTGGAGCGCAAGGTGGCCGCGCTCATGTGTCACAAGAGCCAGATGCCCGACCCCGACGCGGTGGCCGAGCGGGTGCGCGACTGGGCCCGGGCCAACGCCGAGCTGGCCGGGTTGGCCGAGGGTCGCTGCGCCGAGCTCTTCAGGGTCGTCAGGATTCCCTGAGCGACATGGGCACTCGAGATACCTGGCTGCTCGTGCAGCACGTGGCCTACGAGGGCCCTGGCTCCATCGCCGCAGCCATCGCCGGCACAGGCGCCGATCTTTCGGTGCTCCGGACGGACCGCGGTGACCCTGTCCCCTCTCCAGCGGCCGTGAGCGACCTGGCCGGCCTCGTCGTGATGGGCGGCCCCATGAGCGTGCACGACGACCTGGGGTGGCTCGCCGACGAGCGGGCTCTGCTGCGCGGGGCGGTCGAGGCCGGGTTGCCCGTGCTGGGCGTGTGCCTCGGGGCCCAACAGCTGGCCGCCGCGCTCGGTGCCACCGTGGAGAAGGGTCCGGCCCCCGAGTACGGGGCCGGCGAGGTCCACCTGACCACCGATGCCATCAGCGATCCGGTTTTCGGCCCGGCCCCCACGCCGCTGCCCTGCCTGCACTGGCACGGGGACACCTTCGCCCTGCCGGAGGGTGCCGTCCGCCTGGCGGGCAACGCCGCCTACGAGAACCAGGCCTTCCGGGTCGGTGACCGCGCCTACGGGCTGCAGTTCCACGTGGAGGTGACCGCCAGCCTGGTGGCGCACTGGGGGCCGCACCTCCCACCCGGCGTGTTCCTGCGAGAGTCCGACGTGGCGCATGTCAGCCGCGCCGGCGAGGGCATCGTGCGCCGCTTCGTCGGCCTGGCCGGAGACGCCCCCGTCGGCTGACGCCGAGCCGGGGCGCCAGCCGACCCGCCGCTACCCCGCCATCTGGCGCAGCACGTACTGCAGAATGCCACCGTGGCGGTAGTACTCCGCCTCCATCGGCGTGTCGATGCGCACGATCACCCGGAACTCGGTGACCGAGTCGTCGTCCGCCGTGGCCGTGACCGTCAGCTCCTTGGGGAGCTCGCCGTTGTTGACGACCTCGAGGCCGCTGATGGCGAAGCGCTCGTGGCCGGTGAGCCCGAGGCCCTGGGCCGAGTCACCCTTGTAGAACTGCAGGGGGACGACGCCCATGCCGATGAGGTTGGAGCGGTGGATGCGCTCGAAGCTCTGGGCGATGACGGCCCGGACACCGAGCAGGGCGGTGCCCTTGGCCGCCCAGTCGCGACTGCTTCCCGTCCCGTACTCGCGGCCCGCCAGCACGACGAGGGGGACGCCCTCGTCGGCGTACTGATTGGCCGCATCGAAAATGGAGGTCTCCGTACTGTCGGGCAGGTGCAGCGTCACACCGCCTTCGGTACCGGGCGCCAGCAGGTTGCGCAGGCGCACATTGGCGAAGGTGCCTCGCATCATCACCTCGTGGTTGCCCCGGCGCGCGCCGTAGGAGTTGAAGTCCTGGCGCGCCACGCCGTGGTCGGTGAGGTACTGGCCGGCCGGCGTGGCCGGGCCGATGGAGCCAGCCGGGGAGATGTGGTCGGTGGTGACGCTGTCGCCCAGCAGCGCCAGCACCCGGGCACCCGCGATGTCGGTCACCGGTGCCGGCGTCATCGTCATCCCCTCGAAGTACGGTGGATTCTGCACGTAGGTGGAGTCGTCCTGCCACGAATACGTCTCGCCCGCCGCCGTGGAGACCTGCTGCCAGTACTCGTCGCCGTCGAAGACAGCGCTGTAGCGGCTGCGGAACATGTCGGAGGTGAGTGAGGCCCGGATGGTCTCGCTCACCTCGTCCATGGTCGGCCACAGATCGGAGAGCAGGACAGGGTTGCCGTCGGTATCCTCGCCGAGGGGCGTCGTGGTGAGGTCGATGTCCATCGTCCCCGCCAGCGCGTAGGCCACGACGAGTGGCGGGGATGCGAGATAATTCATCCGCACGTCCGGGTGGATGCGTCCCTCGAAGTTCCGATTGCCCGACAGCACCGAGACGACGGACAGGTCGCCCTCCTTGACTGCGTCGGTGATGCCGTCAAGGAGCGGGCCGGAGTTCCCGATGCAGGTGGTGCACCCGTAGCCGACGAGATAGAAACCGAGCTGTTGGAGCGGTTCGGTCAGGCCGGCCCGCTCCAGGTAGTCCGTCACGACGCGCGAACCGGGCGCCAGCGAGGTCTTGACCCACGGCTTGGAATGCAGTCCCCGCTCGACGGCCTTCTTGGCCACCAGCCCGGCGGCGACCATGACCTGGGGATTCGAAGTGTTGGTGCAGCTCGTGATCGCCGCAATGACGACGTCACCGTCGCTCATCTGGTGGTGGGGCGCCGCCGCGGGCTCGGTGGCGGCCGTGCGCGCCGTGCGGTCGAGCGCCACGCGGTAGGCGTCGCCGGCGACCGACAGCGCCACCCGGTCCTGGGGCCGAGACGGCCCGGCCAATGAGGGCTCCACGTCATTGAGGTCGAGGCTGATGTGCTCGGAGTAGACGGGCTCGGGAGCGTCGGGGTCGTGCCAGAGGCCCTGAGCCTTGGCATAGGCCTCCACCAGCTCGAGGTGCTCGTCGTCGCGCCCGGTGAAGCGGAGATAGTCGATGGTCACCTGGTCGATCGGGAACATGGTGCAGGTGGCGCCGTATTCAGGGCTCATGTTCCCGATGGTCGCCCGTGTCTCCAGTGGCAGGGCAGCCACGCCCGGTCCGTAGCACTCGACGAAGGCGCCCACCACGCCGTGGTCGCGCAGGAGCTCGGTGACGGTCAGCACCACGTCGGTGGCCGTGATCCCGGGCTTGGTCTCCCCCGAAATCCGCAGGCCCACCACCGGCGGCAGCAGCATGGACAAGGGCTGGCCGAGCATGGCCGCTTCGGCCTCAATGCCGCCGACGCCCCAGCCGAGCACGCCGAGCCCGTTGACCATGACCGTGTGTGAGTCGGTGCCCACCAGGGTGTCGCAATAGGCCCGTCCGTCTTCGGTGGCGAAGACGACCCGTGAGAGGTACTCGAGATTGACCTGATGGCAGATGCCCATGCCGGGCGGCACGGCCCGGAAGTCCCGGAAGGCACCCTGGGCCCAGCGCAGGAGTTGGTAGCGCTCCATGTTGCGCCCGTACTCAATCGACACGTTGGTGTCGTAGGCGGAGGCATCGCCCGACTCCTCAATGATGACGGAGTGGTCGATCACGAGCTCGACCGGGACCAGGGGGTTGACCTGCGAAGCATTCCCGCCGAGCCGCGCCAGAGCGTCGCGCATGGCGGCGAGGTCGACGACGGCGGGCACGCCGGTGAAGTCCTGCATGAGCACGCGCTCGGGCGTGAAGGCGATCTCGTGTGCGCTGTCGCCCGCCCCTTGGCCGTGGCCCTCGGGGTTGGCGCCCCAGTCCGCCACGGCGACGATGTCGTCGGCCGAGACATGCGGCCCGTCCTCGTGACGGAGGAGGTTCTCCAGGAGGACCTTGATGGAGTAGGGCAACCGCGCAATGTCGTACCGCTCGCTGAGTGCGGGAGCCGTGATGTTGAAGATCTCGTAGGTGCGGTCGCCTACCGTGAGGTCCGCCCTGGCGTCGAAGGTGTCGGGGTGCTCTGCGTTCGTGTCGTTCGTGTCGTTCGTGTCGTCCGTGTCGTCCGTGCTCATGGGTCCATTCTGCCGTGGGTCCGCCCGGACCGCCCAAACGGGTCCCCGCGGCGTCCCGCCAGGCGCCCACGCGGGCATGGCGACGTCGACACCGGCGTTGCGCGACCACTTCGTAACGAACTCGTAACCGCTCGGGCGCACGACCCCCCGAGCTCAGCGTGGAGAATGGGGGTCGTGCGCAAACGCGGAGGCACCCTGGGTGCCCACCGGTCGGGCCCGCGCCACCCCTGCCTGGCCTCACTCGTCACGTCGCTGGTCGCCGTGGCTGCGGCTGCGGTGCTCGTTCCCGGCGCGCTGGCGGTCGGCCTGGCGGCCGGGACCACCGGCTCGACGCCGGCCGGAGCGGCCGAGACGGCGCACACGTACAACGACGGGGGCATGCTCGGCTTCGGCAGCGTCGGCCTGACCGACCCGCCCATGCCGCAGCCGCTCAACTCGCCGGTCTTCTCGGGCGCCGCCACCGCCGACGGCAACGGGTACGTGCTGGCCAGTGCGGACGGCGGTGTCTTCGCCTTCGGCGACGCCAACTTCGAGGGCTCCGCCGGCAGCTTGCCGCTGCAGGGTCCCATCGTGGCCATGGCCCTCACGCCCGATGCCAAGGGCTACTGGTTGGGCGCGCTCGATGGCGGCGTGTTCGCCTACGGCGACGCCCCCTTCCTCGGCTCAATGGGGAGTACGCACCTGAACCAGCCGATCGTCGCCATGGCGGCGACGCCCAGCGGGAAGGGGTACTGGCTCGTCGGGGCCGACGGCGGAATCTTCGCCTACGGCGACGCCGGCTTCTACGGAAGCACCGGCGGTATCCAGCTCAACGAGCCCATCGTCGGCATGGCCCCGACGCACGATGGCAAGGGCTACTGGCTCGTCGCCGCCGACGGAGGGATCTTCACCTTCGGTGACGCCAGCTTTTACGGCTCGGCGGGCAGCTCGGATCTGCCCGACGGGGCCGTCGGCATGGTGGCCTCACCCGACGGCGGGGGCTATCTCATCGCGACGGAGAACGGGGTCGTACTGCCCTACGGCGACGCGCAGGCGTTCGGCGGTCTCTCGCTCGACCCGACTGCCACGCAGATTTCGGCCATCATCGGGAACAATCAGGGAACCGGCTACTGGTTGCTCGATCCGCAGGCCTGGTCGTACAGCTTCTCGACCGCCACGGCCGAACCGATGTTCCCCGGCTCCACGACCATCGCCGACGCGGTGGCGTCCCAGATCTTCCCCGACCCTGACACGCAGGGTCTCTATTGCAACCCGTACGGGCCCTGTGAGCAGTGGTGTGCGTTGTTCGCCACCTGGGCCTGGGAGCAGGCGGGTATCTCCATCCCGCGCTACGCCTTCACGGGTGACATCTGGGGCTGGGCTGCCGCCCATGGCCGCGCCCTCCCGCCGACGGCCATGCCGGCGGTCGGCGATGCCGCCCTGTTCGGCACCGGCCCACAGAGCACCTCAACGTCCACCCACGTGGCGATCGTGACCCAGGTCTGGCCCGACGACGCCATCATGACCGTCGGCGGCGATGCGGGCCCCGGTCGCGACGGCTATCTGTCGACCGCGCTGGACGGGCCGTTCCTCCCGGCCGACTCCGCTTCCTACAACGGCGAGCCGATCTACGGCTTCGCCCAGCCGTAGGACCCACCCACTCCTCCTTCGCTCGCAGAGCGGCGTTCGAACAACCGTCGTTCGAACAACCGTCGCTCGATCAACCGTCGCTCGATCAACCGTCGCTCGATCAACCGTCGCTCGATCAACCGTCGCTCGACGGGCCGAAAT
>Ga0302279_10000099_pt1 | contig 116747 bp, 101 predicted proteins | sample III_Bog_N3_3_FD_194541 | JGI IMG/M metagenome (GOLD analysis project Ga0302279, IMG submission 194541) | Peat permafrost microbial communities from Stordalen Mire near Abisko, Sweden - III_Bog_N3_3 | ecosystem: Environmental > Terrestrial > Soil > Wetlands > Peat | place: Sweden: Abisko...
GGCGTCGCAGCCGCAGCGCAGGCAGCGCCGGGCCTCCGCCTGGGCCTGGGCCTCGTCCAGGCCCAGTTCCACCTCGGCGAAGCTCAGCTTCCGGGCCTCCGGCGCCAGCATGGGCATGACCTGGCGGCGCAGGCGCGGCTGGGCCTCGAACTCCCAGCGGGGCAGGTCCTCCATGGAGCCGCGGCTGCAGCTGTAGTCCACCTTGTCCTCGTGGACGTAGCCCCGGGCCAGGAAGCAGTCCATGGCCTCGGCGGCGCGCCGGCCGGCCCCCACCGCCTGGATCACGGTCGCCGGGCCGGTGACGCAGTCCCCGCCGGCGAAGATGTTGGCCTCGGAGGTCTGCGAGGTGCGGCCGTTGATCTGGATGTCGCCCCACTTGTTCAGCTGCACCGGCAGGTCGTTGTACAGGAACTGGGTGTTGGTGCTCTGGCCGATGGCACCGATGACCGTATCGGCTTCGATGACGATGTTGCTGCCTTCCACCGGGACGGGCCGGCGCCGGCCGGAACGGTCGGGTTCGCCCAGTTCCATCTCGATGCAGTGGACCTGCTTCCGCCCCCCCGCCAGGACGATCCGGCTGGGCGCCACCAGGAAGTGCATCTCCACCCCTTCGTGCAGGGCTTCGGCGATTTCGAACGCTTCCGCCGGCATCTCCTCACGGGTGCGCCGATACAAGAGTTTGACATGGCTGGCGCCCTTGCGCAGCGCCACTCGGGCGCAATCGATGGCGGTATTGCCGCCGCCGATCACCACCACGGTGTCCCCCAGGTTGGTGGGCAGGCCTTTGGTCTCGTTCATCAGATAATTGATGCCCAGCCAAACACCTTCCAGGTTTTCGCCCTCGATATTGAGCGGAGATGCCCGCCATGAGCCGATGGCCATGTAAACGGCATCAAAATCCTTTTGCAGATCATCCAGGCGAATATGGATGCCGAGCGCCTTGCCGGTGTTGATCTGCACGCCCAGTCTGCGCATGGTATCGATTTCCTGGTCCAGCGCGGCCTTGGGCAGGCGGTACTCGGGGATGCCGTAGCGCATCATGCCGCCGGCGTGCGGCTGGCGCTCGAACACGGTCACCTGGTGGCCGTTGATGGCGCTGAAGTAGGCCGCGGACAGGCCGGCCGGACCAGCGCCCACCACGGCGATCCGCTTGCCCGTGTCAGGGCGCTTGCTGGGCAGCCAGGGCTGCTCCTGGGCCATGTCCCGGTCCGCCAGGAAGCGCTTGACGTGGTTGATGGCCACCGGGGTGTCCACCAGGTTGCGCCGGCACTGGGCCTCGCAGGGATGCGGACAGACCCGGCCGCAGGCCACCGGGAACGGATTGCGGTCCTTGATGACGCGCAGCGCGCTCTCGTAGTTGCCGTTGCCGGCCAGGCGCAGGTAGCGCTGGATGTCGATGTTGGCCGGACAGGTCTGCACGCAGGGGGCGACGCAGTCGGCGTTGTGGTCGGACAGGATCTGCTCCAGGCGGACCTTGCGGTAGCTTTCCAGCTTGGTGCTGTGGGTCTGGATCACCATGCCGGCGCGGATGGGCGTCTGGCAGGCCTTCACCTCGCGCACGGCCGCGCCTTCGCCCAGCTCGACCACGCACAGGCCGCAGCTGCCATTGGAGCGCTCCAGGCGGATGTCGTAGCACAGGTGCGGGATGTGCAGGTCCTCCTGCAGCAGCGCCTGGAGGATGGTCAGGCCTTCCGTGACCTCCAGCTCGCGCTTGTCGACCGTGACCTTGATACGTTTGCAGTCCGAGCCGGCCTTCATGCCTGCCTCCTGGGGCTAGTCGTCCTATTTCCCTAGTTTCCTAGCGCAATGGGATATTCTGCCACAATCCGGCGCCCGATTGCACGGAATGGATTGCCGATGCGCCCAGCGGCCGACCCTGGATCCTGGCGGCCGGCGTTCGCCGACCGCCGGGATCCGTTCGCCGATTGCCGGCTGCCGCCGCCCTCCGTCCGCCCCTACCCTGGAGACCAGGACCGGGCAGGCCGGTCCGTCCGTTCCGGAGGCCCCATGGCCATGCACGTCCACCCTCCGACCGCCGCCCGGCTGGGCCGGGTCCAGGTGATCCACAGCCTCGTCCGTCCGCGCCGGCGCCCTGCCCCGGACGGCGTCGGGAGCCGGTCATGAGCCGGCACGGCCGCGGCCCCCGCCCGGAACGCTCCCGCGCCTCCGGCCTGGTCCTGGGCGTCGGGGTGATCCTGCTGGGCGCGGTGCTGCTGCTGGACCAGGTGCCAGTCCTGCACCAGGCGCACCTGCTGGAGCGGCTCAAGCCCCTGTGGCCGCTCATCCTGGTGGCCGTGGGCGCGGTACGCATCCGGGAGGGCCGGCGGTCGGCGCCCGGCTGGATCCTGGTGGCCCTGGGCCTGGTGCTGCTGGTCAGGACCCTGGGGCACGGCCCGGTCGCGGCCCTGATCTGGCCCGCCGTGCTGCTCTGCTGCGGCGTCGTCCTGGTCCGGCACAGCCTCCGGGAGCGCCGCCCGGCTTCCGGGCCCGGGCCGGAGTTCGGGGCCGGCCCGGAGGGCGGCACGACCCGGCCGGAGGCCAGGTTTGCGGATTCCGAGGACAGCTTCACCGGCACCGCCATCCTGACCGGGATCAAGCGCCGGCTCCAGTCCCGGGCCTTCCGGGGCGGCGAGATCACCGCCATCCTCGGCGGCTTCGATCTGGATCTGCGGGAAGTGCGCATGGCCGGGAACCAGGCCCGGCTGGAGGTGTTCCTGCTGTTCGGCGGCGGCGAACTGCGGGTCCCCGAGGACTGGGAGGTGCACCTGCAGGCCACCACCATCGCCGGCGGGGTGAGCGACAAGGGTGCGCCCGCCCCGGCAGGACCGGACCCGCGTCCGCGTCTGGTGGTCTCCGGCCTCATCCTGTTCGGCGGCTGCGAAGTGCGGCGCTGATGCCGGGCGGATCGCGGGATGATGGGGGATACGGACGGACACATGGACACCCGAGGCACTATGTTTTTTGACGAGGGAGAGGGCTGATGCATCCGGTCCTGGGCAGCCGGGCCCGGCTGGGAACCTACCTGCTCGCCTGGGTTCCCGGTGTGTGCCTGCTCGCCGGCCAGTTCCTGGCCGGCGGCTGGGCCCTGCGGGACGCCCTGGCCCTGGCCGGGCCGTCCTGCCTGCTGGCATCGGCCCTGTTCCTGTCCAGCTGGCACCTGTGCCGGGTCGCGCCCCTGCGCCCGGACCGCACCCTGAGCCTGCTGGGCACCTGGGCCGCCGCCTCCGCCTGCATGGGCACCCTGTGGGCGGGGGCCGTATGGCTGCTGTTCCGCCTCCTGCTGGATCTGGGTCTGCTGGGCGGCGCGCTGGTCGTTCCGGTCCTGGCGGTCCCGGAACTGCTGCGGCTGGCCGGGATCGGCGCCGTGTTCCACATCGTGACCGTGGCCTTCCACTACCTGCTCATCGCCCAGGAGCGGACCCGGGAGGCCGAAACCGCCGGCCGGGACCTGCGCGAACTGGCCCGGGAGGCCGAGTTGAAGGCGCTCAGGGCCCAGCTGGATCCCCACTTCCTGTTCAACAGCCTGAATTCCATCAGCGCCCTCACCACCCTGGACCCGCCGGGCGCCCGGCGCATGTGCGTCCTGCTGGCGGACTTCCTGCGCAGCAGCCTGCGCCTGGGGGAGCAGCAGCTGGCGCCCCTGGCCCAGGAACTGGAGCTGCTCCGGGCCTACCTGGCCATCGAGCAGATCCGCTTCGGCAGCCGGCTCCAGGTGGACTGGGACGTGGATCCCCGGACCGGGACCGTCCTGCTGCCCCCGCTGCTGCTCCAGCCGCTGGCGGAGAACGCCATCAAGCACGGCATCGCCCAGCTGCCCCAGGGGGGCCGGCTGCGCCTCCGGGCCCACCTGGTGGAGGACCCGGGCGGCCCGGGCCGTCGCCTCCAGATCGGCCTGGACAACCCCATGGATCCCGACGCGCCGGCCCCGGCCGGCCTGGGCCTGGGCCTCCGGCAGGTACGGCTCCGGCTGCGCGGGTGGTTCGGCCCGGAGGCCGGGTTCACCGCCGGCCCCGTGGGCGACCGCTTCCAGGTGCTCCTGACCTTCCCGGAATCCGACCATGACTGAACCCACGCCCACAGCCGCGCCTGGCCGCAGGTTCACCGCCCTGCTGGCGGACGACGAGGACCTGGCCCGCGCCCTGCTCCTGGAGCACCTGGCCGGCCATCCGGAGGTCCAGGTGCTGGCCTCCTGCCGGGATGGCTTCGAGGCCATCCGGGCGGCCGCGGAGCAGGCGCCGGACCTGCTGTTCCTGGATATCCAGATGCCCGGGCTGGACGGCTTCGAGGTGCTGGAGCTGCTGGATCCGGGCCCGGCCGTGGTGTTCGTCACCGCCCACGACCGGCACGCCCTGCGCGCCTTCCAGGTGCACGCGGCGGACTACCTGCTCAAGCCGTTCAGCGCCGAGCGCTTCGAGGCGGCCCTGGCCCAGGCCAAGCTCCGCTGCGGCGGACCCTCGGCTTGGCCGGATCCTGCGGCCCTGGCGGCCACCGCCCGGGAGGGGCGGCTCCAGGAACGGCTGCTGATCAAGGACGGCGCCCGGGTGACCGTGGTCCCCCTGGCCCGCATCGACTACATCCAGGCCCAGGACGACTATGTGCTGCTCAAGGCCGGCGCTCGGGAGCACCTGAAGGAGCAGACCCTGTCCAGCCTGGAGCCCCGGCTGGACCCCCGGCAGTTCCTGCGCATCCACCGGTCGTACATCCTGCGCCTGGACCGGCTGGCCCAGCTGGAAAAGACCGCCACCGACAGCTGGGTGGCGGTCCTCACCGACGGGACCCGGCTCCCGGTCAGCCGCAGCGGCTACGCGCGGCTGGCCCGGACCCTGGAATATTAGCCGTTGCGCTTGGCGAAGTCGTCCATGAAGGTCACCAGGGTCTGGACGTTGTCCAGGGTGACCGCGTTGTAGCAGGAGACCCGAATGCCGCCGATGTCCCGGTAGCCCTTGAGCCCGACCATGCCGTTCTGCTTGGCTTCGCTCACGAACGTGGCGGTGAGCGCCTCGCTGGGCAGGAAGAAGTCCACGTTCATGAAGGAACGGTCGGCCGCCTCGGTGACGAAAGGCTTGTAGAAGTCCGCGTGCCGGTCGATGCAGCCGTAGAGCAGCGCGCCCTTGGCCCGGTTGGTGGCCTCGATGGCCTTGAGTCCGCCCAGGGACTTGTTGTAGGCCAGCACGTTGCGCAGGATGTAGATGCCGAAGCAGGGCGGCGTGTTGTACAGGCTGTTCTTGTCCGCGTGCAGCTGGTAGCGCAGGTAGCTGGGCAGATCACTGGCCTGGCACTGGGCCAGGAAATCCTCGCGGATGATGGTGAGGGTCACGCCCGAGGGACCCAGGTTCTTCTGGGCGCCGGCGTAGATCAGCCCGAAGGGGCTCACGTCGAAGGGCCGCCACATGATGTCGCTGGACATGTCGGCCACGTAGGGCACCCCGTGGGTGTCGGGGAACTGCTGCCACTGCGTGCCTTCCACCGTGTTGTTGGAGGTGAAGTGGACGAACGCCGAGTCCTTGTGGAAGGTCATCTCCGAGGCCTTGGGCAGGCGCGCGAACTTCTGCTCCTTGGTGCTGCCGGCCAGCCGCACGTTGTCCTCGCCGCCCACCAGCTTGGCTTCCTTGTAGGCCTTTTCCGCCCAGTTGCCGGTGACCAGGTAGTCGGCCTTGCGGCCGCCCCGGAGCAGGTTCAGCGGGATCATGCCGAAGGCCAGGTGGGCGCCGCCCTGCAGCAGCAGGATCTTGTAGTTGTCGGGAATGCCCATCAGCTCGCGGGTGAGGGCCAGGGCCTCCTCGTGGACCGCGTCGTACTCCTTGGAGCGGTGGCTGATCTCCATGACCGACATGCCGGTGCCGGCGAAATCCAGCATCTCCGCCTGGGCGCGCTCCAGGGCCGGGAGCGGCAGACCGGCGGGGCCGGCGTAGAAATTGATCGTGCGTTTAGCCATGAATTTCTCCTAAGCTTTGAAACGGGACAGGATATCCACGACGATATCGCCGATGCGCAGCAGGTTCTCCTTGCTGCTGCCACCGATATGCGGCGCCATGAACACGTTGGGCGCGGTCAGCAGCGGACTGTCGGCCGGCGGGGGATCGCTGGCCCACACATCGGTGCCGTAGGCGCGCAGCTTGCCGGACGCGAGGGCCGCGGCCAGGTCCGCCTCGTTCACCACCTTGCCCCGGGCGGTGTTGATCAGCACGGCGCCGTCCTTCATCCGGGCGAAGGCGGCCTGGTTGAACATGCCCTTGGTCTGCTCGGTGAGCGGGGTGTGGATGCTCAGGTAGTCCGCCTGGGCCAGCACGTCGTCCAGGGGCTTCAGCTCGGCCAGGGGATGGCTGGTGAGGAACGGGTCGAAGGCGATCACCGTCATGCCGAAGCCCAGGGCCCGCTTGGCCACTTCGCTGGCGATGGCGCCGGCGCCGATGAGGCCCAGGGTCTTCTGGAACAGCTCGGTGCGCTTGAGCTCGTTCTTGGGGAACTTGCCCTCCTTCATCGCCATGTGCGCCTCGATCAGCCGGGCGGGGATGGCCACCATGAAGGCCATCGCCATTTCGGCCACCGACACCGCCGAGGCGGCGGCGGTGTTCAGCACCTGGATGCCCTTGGCCTTGCAGGCCGACTGGTCCACGTTGTCCAGACCCACGCCGCCGCGGATGACCAGCTTGAGGTGGGGGGCCTGCTCCAGCAGGGCCGGGGTGACCTTGGTCTTGGAGCGGATCAGCAGCACCTCCACCTGGCCAAGGCTGGCCAGGTCGCTGCTCACCGGGCCGAAGGTTTCGAGGCGCTTGGGAAGGGATGCGTCGAAGGCATCCGCGATCAGAATGTGCATGATGGATTCCTAAAAGGGGCGCAGGGGGATACCTGCCGGGGGCCGCCCCTGGGCGGCCCCGGAACGGCCGCGCGGGTCAGTCCTGGTAGGTGCGGACCAGCAGGCCCGAACGGAGCTTGGGCTCGAACCAGGTGGACTTGGGCGGCATGATCTGGCCGGCGTCGGCCACCGCCATGAGCTCGTCCAGGGAGGTGGGGAACATGGCGAAGGCCACCTTGAAGCCGCCCTGGACCCGCCGTTCCAGCTCGTCCATGCCGCGGATGCCGCCGATGAAATCGATCCGGGTGTCGGTGCGCGGATCCTGGATGCCGAGGATGGGCCCCAGCAGGTTGTCCTGGAGGATGCTCACGTCCAGGCTGCGGACCGGGTCGTCGGCGGGATAGCTGCCGGGCCTGGCGGTCAGGGTGTACCAGCGGCCGTCCAGGAACATGCCGAAGCTGGCCGGGGCGGCCGGACTGCGGCTGGCGGAGGGGGCCACCGTGAACTTGTCCGCCAGCGCGGCCAGGAACGCCTCGCTGGACAGGCCGTTCAGGTCCTTGACGATCCGGTTGTAGTCCATGATCTTCAGCTGGTCGTGGGGAAACGCCACGGCCAGGAAGCTTTCGAACGGCTCGTCGCCGGTGGGGGCCGGGGTGGCCGCCCGGCGCGCCTGGCCGTAGCGGATGGCGGCGGCGGTGCGGTGGTGGCCGTCGGCGATGTACAGGGCCGGGATCGCCTCGAACAGGTGGTTGATGGTGTAGATGTGGGTCTCTTCGGAGACCACCCAGACCGTGTGGCCGATGCCGTCCGGGGTGACCACGTCGTAGACCGGCGGGTTGACCCGGATCTTGTCGATCAGGGAATCCAGGTACGGCACCGCCCGGTAGGCCAGGAACACCGGTTCGGCGTTCGCGGCCTGCTCGGTGACGTGGCGGGTGCGGTCGTCCTCCTTGTCCTGGCGGGTGTATTCGTGGCGCTTGATGGCGCCGGTCTCGTACTCCTTCACCGAGCAGAGCCCCACCAGCCCGGCCTGGACATGGTCGCCCATGCGCTGCTGGTAGACGTACAGGCAGGCCTCGGGCTCCTGGACCAGGGTGCCTTCCTGGATCATCCGGTGCAGGGCGCGCACGCCCTGGGCGTAGACCGCGTCGGCGTGGATATCGGTGCCGTCCGGAAGGTCGATCTCCGGACGGCAGACGTGCAGGAAGGAAAAGGGATTGCCTTCGGCCAGGGCCCGGGCCTCGGCGCTGTTGATCACGTCGTAGGGCACCGACGCGACCTGGGCGGCCAGTTCGGGTCTTGGCCGGAAAGCTTTGAATGGTTTGAGTTGTGACATCGGAGCCGTCCCTTCATAGCGAGCGTTGCATGGGCTGGAGTAGGCAGATTCACTAGGGCCTATCTTCGCAAAGCTGTGCGTCGAGGAAAAGCCTTGTTCGGCGCCAGGGCGAAATAAGCCGGTACCTGGATCGTTCATTCGGGTCCATCCCGTTCGCCCTGGTCGCTCCCGGTCAGTCGCGGGCGCGGCTGCCGTGAGCGGAAGGAAGCAGCCCCGTTCAGCGACGGTGAATCGAATGCGCCTGATTCCACCCACATTCCAGTCATAGCCGCCCTTTGGCCCTGGCATGCCCCTCTTTGATGGGTGATACCGGGGCCCGGTATCTGTGCCGGGATCCCTTCCGTCGCTGGTCCGTTCGCGTCAGCGAACTGACCAGCGACGACCCTGGCGCTGGGCCGGGACTCGAACGCTACAACTGGCGGTGCACGACTTCGCCGAACAGCGGGGTCAGGTGCGAGGCGTCGTTCAGGCGGACCACCTGCAGGTGCTCCAGATCGGGGCCCTCCATCAAGTTAAGGCAGGTGGACGCCTGGCGGAAGCGCCACACCCGGGCCAGGGGCAGGCCCAGCACCTGGCACAGCAGCACCCGGCACACGCCGTCATGGGCCACCAGGAGCACCGTCGCCTCGGCGCCCAGGCCCCGGCAGGCCGCGGCAAAGGCCGGCCAGGCGCGGGCGGCCACCGCCGCCAGCGATTCGCCGCCGGGCAGGGTCACCTGCTCGGGGGTCTCCCGCCAGGCCCGCTGCAGATCGGGGTACTCGGCCCGGATCGTCCCGGCCAGCTGGCCCTCCCAGCGCCCGTGGTGGATCTCCATCAGCCCAGGATCCAGGGTCAGCAGCCCGGCCCGCTCGCCCAGGGCCAGCTCCGCGGTCTGCCGCGCCCGCAACAGCGGCGAGGCCACCGCCCGGCACAGGGGCTGCCCGGCCAGGCGCATGCCCAGCAGCCGCGCCTGCTCCCGGCCGGTAGCGGACAGGGGGATGTCGAAGCCCTGCCCCTGGCAGCGGCCTTCGACGTTCCACTGGGTTTCCCCGTGCCGGGCTAGCAGGATGCGCATGGTGTGTTGGGGGAATGGTTCATGGTTTTCGAGATCCGCGAGGTTCGGGTTCCAGTCTAGTGGGACGCGTCCGGAACGCCCTCCTGCCCCTTGGGAATCTTGTGCCGGGGCCGCGGCTCCAGGGCGAGGATGCGCTCGGCGTCGGTCCGGTCTTCGGGGTGGGCCGCCATCCAGGCGCCGGCCCAGGCCGGCAGGGTCGCGTCCTCGTAGTCCCGGACCTTGCGCAGGCAACTGGCCAGGGACTGGACCACGGCCTCGTGCCGGGCCAGCTCCTTGTCCGGGCCCTTGCCCTGACCTTCGAAGATGGGCAGGGCGAAGTACGCCCGCACCGTGGCCTCGGCCGGCTTGCCCCACATGGCGTAGGTGCGGTCGTCGGGACCGCCCACCGGCTTGCTGCTGAGGTTCTCGCCGTACAGATAGTAGAACACCGCCTCGCCGTCGCTCCAGTTGCGCAGCACATCGAAGGCGCCGGCCAGGAGGAAGTTCTGGACCTCCAGGTCCTTGGGCTGGCCGGTCCGGAAGTCCCAGGGCCCGGCGAAGGCCCGGGCCACGCTGGGGTAGCCCACTTCGGTGATCATCACCGGGCGCTGGAACCGGGCGTGCAGGGTCCGCGCCTTGTTGACGATCCACCACCAGGCGTCCCGCACCTGGGCCGGACTGGGGTAGTCGTCGTGCTTGGCGATGGGGTCATAGGTGTTCATGCCGATCACGTCCAGGCAGTCGCCGAAGGTGAATTCGTCATGGCTGTCGAAGTTGACGCTGTAGGTCAGCTTGCCGTGGTAGACCTGGCGCACCGCGGCCGCCAGCTGCCGCCAGCGGTCCGGGAAGCGCTGGGTGGAGCCCATCTCGGTGCCGAGGCTGTACCACTCCACCCCCTCCTCCTGGGCGATGCGGGCCAGGTGCACGTTGAAGGCGGTGTAGTTGCGCCACCACAGATCCCAGTCCGCGGGCTCGATGTTGCCGCGCCACCAGGTGGGGTCCAGGGCTTCGTCCTTGAGATTGATGGTGGGGAAGAACATGATCCGCAGCTGGTCGGCCCGGGCCTCCCGGAAGGTGCGGCGCAGGCTCTCCTCGGTGGGGCTGCTGGTGGGGTGCCGGTGCACCAGGTTGCTCTGGCCGGTGTCCATGCGATAGATGGCCTGAAGGCTCACGCAGGTGGCCCCGGTGGCCCGGATGCGGTCCAGTTCGTCCCGGTAGTCGTAGTCCGGCAGTCCGGCATACAGGCCCAGCACCATGCCCCGGGGCTGGGGCACCAGCACCCGCTTTTCCCGCCGGTGGATCACCGCGAGGGTCACGGGCAGCGCCAACAGCGCCGCGATGGCAAGCATCTTCCTGATCATGGGTACCTCAAGCTGGGTGCGGGCGGGAGGGGGCCGCCGCGCTAGGTGTCGGCCGGAAGGGGTTCGGGCGGTTCCACCCGCTGCACGAGCACCTGGAGGATGCGCGGGCCGACCATGCGCTGCACGGTGAGCCGGGCGCCCGGGATCACCAGGCTTTCCTGGGGGCTCGGCACATGGCCCAGGGTGGCCATCACCAGCCCGGCCAGGGTGTCGAACCCGTCCCGCTGGCAGACCAGGCCCAGCTGCTGCTCCAGGTCGTTCACGTGCAGTTGGCCGGCCACCAGGTACGTCCCGGGGCCCACCTCCTGGATATCGGTCTGCAGCTCATGCTCGTCCTGGATCTCGCCGAACACCTCCTCCAGCAGGTCCTCCAGCGAGACCAGCCCGGACAGGCTGCCGTACTCGTCCACCACCATGGCCAGCTGGGTGCGGGTGCGCTGCAGCTCCCGGAGCAGCTGGAGGATGCGCTTGCTTTCCGGCACGAAGCAGGCGGGCTTCACCAGGGACGCCAGGCCCGGCACCGGCCCCGGGCGCAGCTGCATGAGATCCTTGAGCAGGAGGATGCCGACGATGTGGTCGATGGTGTCCTGGTAGACCGGCATGCGCGAATGGCGCCCGTCCCGGAAGGCCTGCCAGGCCTCCTCCAGGGTGGCGTGGACGGGGATGCCCTGGATGAGCGTGCGCGGGGTCATCACCTCGCGCACCACGGTGTCGCCGAAGCCCACCACGTTGCGGATGAGCTCCCGGTCCTCCTCCTCCAGGATGCCTTCGGCCTCCCCTTCCTCCAGGAGCGCCGTGACCCCGTCGTCGGTGGTCTCCTCGTCCTCCCCTTCCCGGACCCGCTCCTGGTCCTCCCGCTGGCGCTCCACGAAGTGCGCCAGGGGGGCCACCAGGGGCGCCAGGATGGGATGCACCACTCCGTACCAGGGAAACAAGCGGATGATCCAGACCGAGGGGTTGCTGGCGGTGATCCGGGTGGGCAGGACCAGGTCCAGGGTCCATATGTAGATCAGCGTGCCGGCCGCCACCGCCCAGCCGCCGCCCGGGACCAGGGCCCGCGCCGGCCAGACCAGGCTCAGCAGCAGCACCAGCAGGGCCTGGTTCCACAGGGACAGGGCCAGGCCCAGGGCGCGGGGCCGGGCCAGCAGCTTGGCCAGGAGGGGATCGGCGATGGCGTCCTCCTCCAGCAGCCGGCGCCGCTGCAGCGAGGGCAGGGAATGGAAGGCTTCCAGCAGGGCGGCCATCACCGCCCGGTAGACCAGGACCAGCACGATTCCGGCCACCAGCCAGGACGATGGGTCGCTACTCGCAGGATCGGTCACGGGTTTATTCTAGCAGGCTGCGCCGTCTCCGGCACGTGCCGTTTCAGCCGACGGATCTCCCGGACCGCCTCTTCCGGGTCCCGGGACAGGCCGTCCGGGGTGGGCGGCAGGCCCTTGCGGATCCGGGCCGCGTTGAGGAAGCCGTAGGGTTCCTCGGCCAGTTCGGGGCTGCGCCGGAAGTGGTGGTAGGAAAGCCAGCCGCCCAGGCAGAACCAGACCCCCAGGACCACGAGCGCGCGCCGCTGCAGCGGCCAGGCTCCGCCCGGCCTCCGGCGCAGCCGCTGCCAGGCCACGGCCGCCGCCAGGTTCACGGCGAGGACGGCGGCGGTGAGGCCCAGGGTGCCGCCCCAGCCCTGGCTGTACCAGTCCCAGCCGGTGCGGGTGCGGATCGGGCTGAACAGCAGCAGCCCGAAGATGATCTGCAGATGCAGCATGTACACCAGCAGCGATTCGCGGCTGGCGGCCCGGACGGCATCGGGGCCCGGCCAGCGGCCCCGCACCGACTCCAGCCAGCCCAGGCCGCTCCCGGCCAGGCACACGTAGCCCAGGCGCTGGGCGATGCTGGGCAGGGTGGTGTTGTGCAGCCGCCACTGCTCGGCCTGGGGCCAGGCCTGCAGCCAGGTGTCGGCCCGGGCGCCGCCCCACAGGCACAGCAGACAGCCAAACAGCGCCAGGGCGGTGAGCCACTGGGCCTCGCTCCAGCGGGCGCGGCCGTCCTCCGCCAGCACCCGCAGCTGCCGGTAGGCCACCCCCAGCACCGAGCCGAACGCGGCGAAGGCGAACCAGGGTACCAGCGGGAACAGGGCGGTGACGCCCCGGTCGGGGTTGCCGTTGACCAGCCCGCGCACCGGCAGCCACCAGCCGTCCCCCAGGCCCGGACGCCACAGGAACGGCGCGGTCAGGGCCACGCCCACGGCCAGGACCACGGCCGCCCCGGCGTAGACCAGGGGCCGCCGGAGCAGCCGGGCCAGCCCCTGCAGGATCAGCAGGGAGAACACGATGCACTGCAGCACGTCGATCTTGAAGAGTTCCCGGTAGCGCTGGACGGTGCTGAGCACCGTCCACTCGGCCAGGGTCAGCCCGGGCGCGTGCAGCATATAGGCGCAGAGCAGGATGAAGCCCAGGCGCCGGGCGGTGGGCGCGAAGGGGCGCAGGCTGCCGTCGGTCCGGAAGGTGGACAGGGCCAGGCTGTAGCCGGCGCACAGGATGAAGCTGGGCGCCACCAGCCCGTTCAGGAACATGAGCCAGCCGGGGATCAGGCCGTGGTGCAGCCAGACGTTGACGCAGTGCACCTCGATCATCACCAGCACGGCCCAGCCGCGCAGCAGGTCCAGCCAGTCGCAGCGCAGGGAGGGGGTCCGGTCATGCCAGGGCAAAACGTTCATCCTTCGACACTGCCCGAACCGCAGCGGAAAGGCTAGGGGACGGAAGGGGCCCCCCACCCCAGGCTAGACCCCGGCCACGTCCCCCTCGCCCAGCGGCGTGCGCTTGCGGCGGGGCTGCTTGTCCCGGCGCACCACCAGCACATCGCAGGGGGCGTGCTTCACCACTCGAGCAGCCGTGCTACCAAACAGGAGCCGCTCCAGGCCGGTATGCCCCACCTGCGCCACCACCAGCAGCGAGTCGGCATCGGCCAGGGCCACCAGTTCCTCGGCCGGGCTGCCCCAGCGCACCTCCGCCGTGGCGTCGCGGATGCCCTCGATCCACTGGTTGAGGTGCAGCCGGGCGTGGTCCTCCATGGCCTCCAGCCAGGCCGGGTCCGGCAGGGCGATCTGGGCCTCGGGCAGCATGGGCGCCGGCGACTGCAGCACGTGCACGGCCAGCAGGGGCCGGCCCAGCTTTTCGGCCCAGGCCGCCCCCTGCGCCAGGGCGCCCCGGGACGCGTCCGAGAAATCCACACCGACAATGACGCGGTTCACCATGGCGACCTCCACCGTCTGAACGCACCCACACCATAGCCCCCAAGGGCCGGAGAGGCCAGAGGAAGCCGCTCAGCGCTTCCGACTCGGCCCGGCCCACTCCGCGGCGGCGTCCTGGACCATCCAGGCCAGGTCGGGCCGGGCCAGCCAATCCCGGGCGAAGGCCTCGCCCAGGTGCTGGCCGGCGCGCACATCGCTGGGCCAGTGCAGCCCGGCCAGGACCCGATCGGCGGCGATCAGCCGGCCCTCCCCGGCCAGGGCCTCGGCGTCGGCCGGATCCAGCCGGATGAGCAGGTCGGCAAACAGGGTGCCCAGGGCCGCGTGCTTGCTGGGGAAGCTGAAGCTGCCGTCCGGGTCCAGGGCCGGGTGCAGGGTGGGATCGGCCTGGAAGGGCCGGATCCGCCGAAACCGGTCCTTGAGCGCCGCCACCACCGGCTTCAGGTCCCGCTTGGCCTGTTTCAGCAGCGCCTGGGTGGCCGGGTAGTCCGAGGGGTCCGAGCCGCCGATGGCGTCCAGGAACAGGCCCAGATCCGGGTGGCTTTCGCGCAGGATCCGATCCACGTCGGCCGGGGTGCGCTGGTCCTGGAGCCGGTGCAGGGTGGCCAGCTCCTCCCGGGCCGCGGGGCTGCCCGGGGCGGGGTAGCCTCCGGCCACGGCGCCCCAGTCGGGCTCCGCGCTCCGGACGGCGCTGGCGGCGGGGGCAGGCGCGGCAGACAGGATCAGGGAGAAGGAGATGCAGCAGGAGATCAGACGCGAAAAGCGCAAGGCGGCCTCCGGGGAAAGGCAGGAGAGTCTGCCATGCCGGCGCCGGATGGGGGCGCTGAATTTTAAATAAGTATTATATAATTAATACTTACGTCATGTCGGGGTTGGGAGGGGTCCCGGCCTCCGGGCAGGATGGGCGTCCTGACGGGCAGCGGCGCAGGTAGAAACGCAGCGGTGTTGGCGGACTAACCAATGTCGGAGGACCGGAAAGGCTGTTATGACTCCCATTATGCAGGAGACGTGCACAAATTGAAATAATATTGTATTTTTATTATAATAAAAACGAAACCATCAGAGAATCCTTGGCATTTATCAGGATAGCGAAGAGGTCCAACGCCTTCAATGGTTGGTCATTAAGCCAATACAACCGCTATCTTGAGAGATTAATCATACCCTCAAAAGCGATTAATCATTGCCGCACAGCAAGGGGAAACAGGGTGGTAAATAGCAATGTGTTTATAACAGAAGCGTTGGGTTTCCTGGGCAAGGGTTTCGTTCGTGCTCTTCTTGAGCAAGAACCATCCCTAAAAGTATTTCTACTCGTCCGCGAGAAGGGAGGTCAATCTGCGGCCGAACGCCTGGACGCTGCGGGTTTGGGCTCATCCAGAATGATTTCTTGACTGAAGGACCCCTGACTCATGGCTGCAGCCAAGACAGAATCTTCCACGCGCTGCCGACCTAGCCTTCGGCGCCTGAGCATCGCGGCCCTGGTGCTCGCTATATTCGCCGCGGCGGGGGTAGGCTACCAGGCGAATGGGAACTGGCAGGACCGTCGATGGCTTCCGCCACCCGGAACCATGGTGGACATGGGCGGGTATCGTTTGCATCTATGTCCGGATGGCACGGGAACCTCGGCGGTGGTGCTGGACGCGGGCCTGGGGTGTGGCGTCCTGGATTGGAGCCTCGTCCAACCGGAGGTGGCCCGAATCACGCGGGTGTGCAGCTCTGACCGGGCCGGCCTCGGCTGGAGCGAGGCCGGTCCGGCGGGGCACACCCTCGGGGAGAACGTCGAAACGCTGCGCGCCCTCCTGACGAAGGCCGGCATTCCTCCGCCCTATGTCCTGGTGGGCCATTCCTTCGGCGGCCTCGACATGCAGCTATATGCCGCACGCTACCCCCGGGAAGTGTCTGGCATGGTGCTGGTGGATTCGTCCCATGGGCGGCAGGATGTTGAGCCGGGCATGCCCCGCATCCCGGGGTTCGCCCCCTGCCTCCTGCGGATGCTGGCACCCCTTGGCGTGGTCCGGATGCTGATCCAGGGCGGGCGGCTACCGCCGTTCCTGGGACCCAGCGGGCATCGACTCAACCAAGAACGTGCATCGATCTATGCCGGAACCCGGCATCTGAATGCGGTCGCTGCTGAACTGGCCTCGTTGCCGGCCAGCCTGGCCCAGGCGCGTGAAACCCCCTGGAACTTCGGGCAGAAACCACTGATTGTCTTGTCCCACGGCATAGACATGCGATGGCCCCTGCGCTCCCGGGCGAAGGCGGAGGTGACGGAAGGGATTTGGGAAAGCTTCCAGATAGATCTGGCAAGTCGGTCGCTTGACAGCTGCCGAACCGTAGCCACCCAGAGCGGTCATTTCATTCCCCTTGAGCAGCCAGAACGGGTCGTGAAGTCCATTGCCCGGGTGGTCGGGTCCGTGCGGGAGCACCGCCCCCTGGTGACTCCGCAGTCCATCGTCGAATGAGGTCGGGTCCCGTGGAAACGCCAGCATCTCTCCCCTGCCTGATTGAAACCCTGGGAATGAAGGGGCTGAGGGCCTTGTGCCAAGTACCCATGAACCCCGATGGCGGGCCTGCTGCCCGGGCCTGGATCGTGCTGGTTTTCACTCTGACAGCCATCGTCTGCTTCGCGCTCGGAACCATCCAAGGGCTTGCCCAGGCGGCCTTCGTAGGGCGCCGGGAGCGTTCTTGGTGACCGCCATCCAGGAGCCACGTGGAGGCCTCGCTAAGATCCTTGGCTTCGGTGCCGATCTCCCTTTGGCCACCCTCTCTAACGCCGCACTGGCCGCGGAATTTGGAATAGAGGAAGGCTGGATCCGTCAGGTCTGCGGCATCGAGGAGCGCCGAATGGCAGGACCTTGCCAATCCGTGGTCGATCTGGCGGAAGGCGCGGCGCGAGCGTGCCTGGCGAATGCCCAACTCGAGCCTGAAGCCCTGGGCGGCATCCTTGTTGGCACCGGCCGATGCTCGTGGTTGGGGCGGAACACATTTTGGCGCGGGCATGAGTTGGGGTTCGGCGCTCCTGTGGGTCCGGTGAGTCGTGCCGGGATCTACCTCCCCATTGCCACCCGAGAGCCTCAGAAAGGCGCCACGACCAGGGTCCTGGTGGGCAGGACAAACCACCCCTCGGGTCTCCCCCTCTCAATCGAAATCCGCCGGCCACTCCGGATGCCGGTGGTGCTCGAAGCACCTTCGCAGGAGCCAGGGCGAAACCCGGCCGGCCGCCAGCTCCGGCCACTGGTCCTCGGCGAAGAAGCGCACGTCCCCGGTCTCGACGCTGGTCTGGGCCGAGCCGCCGGTGATTTCGCAGATGAAGAAGAGCTTGAAGATGTGGAAGGGGTACGGGGGCGTCAGGCCCTGCCGGTCCCGGTCGTAGACCCCCACCAGCTTCAGCACCCGGGTCTGGAACCCGGACTCCTCCTGGATCTCCCGCACCACCGCGGTGCCGGGGGTCTCGTTGGGATCGGCCCAGCCGCCGGGCAGGGTCCAGCGGCCGCCGTCGGCGCTTTCGCTGACCATGAGGATCCGGTCGTCCTGGAACACCGCGCCCCGCACGTCCACCTTGGGGGTGGCGTAGCCCTGGTCCGCGGCGTCCATGCGCAGGATGTCCTCCCGGGTGAGGCTGGTGTGCCGCTCCAGGATCTCCCGGGCCACCTCCCGCACCTGCTGGTAGCGCTCGGTGTCGAAGGGATCGCGGGCGAAGTGCAGGCCGTTCTGGCTGATGGCGCGCAGGCTCCGCACCCAGGGCATCCACGGCGTTTCGGTCATGACGGTCTCCTTCCGGCGGGTCAGGGTCAGGTCAGGGTCAGCCTCAGGATTCGATCGGCAAGGCCTGGGGTCGGGCCGCCAGCCTGCGTTCCAGCCGCCAGTCCGGACCGGCCATACGGACCAGGGCCCGGGCCAGGGCCTCCCGGCTGCACTGGCATAGCGCGGCCCACGGTTCCACCGGCAGGTCGCCCCCTTCCGGGTGCGCGGCGGCCCACTCGGCCCAGGCCGGCCCCAGCCGGGCCGGGTCGGGCTCCAGCGGGTCCTTCCAGTTCCGTTCCTGGGGCCGCACCGGATGATAGAAGCTCTCCCCGCGCAGCGGCTCGGGCAGGAACGCCTGGGGCCGGGCGTAGTCCAGGTGCGAATAGAAGTAGCCAGCGCCCTTGCCCGCGGACCGGCTGGTGGCGGTGTGGGCGTCGGCGATGCTGTCCGGGATGGGCAGGTCCGGGGCCGCCAGCGCCGCGTCGATGGCCAGCACCGTGGCGTTGCTCTTGGGGGCGTTGGCCACGTACAGGACCGCCTGGGCCAGGGGAATGCGCGCCTCGGGCCAGCCGATCTGCTCGGCTGCGCGGCTTGCGGCTTCCGCCAGCAGGAAGGCCTGGGGATCGGCATTGCCCACGTCCTCGGCGGCGCACACCAGCAGGCGCCGGGCGATGAAGCGCGGGTCCTCGCCGCCGCGGATCATCCGGGACAGGTAGTACAGCGCCGCGTCCGGATCCGAGCCGCGCAGGCTCTTCTGGAAGGCGCTGGCCAGATCGTAATGGCCGTCGCTGCGGTCGTACATGATGCGCCCGCCCAGGGCGTCCTTGAGCACCGCCAGGTCCCGCTCGGCCAGGTTCAGCCAGGTCTCCAGCCCGGCCAGGGCGGTGCGCAGATCGCCCCCGGCCCAGCGGGACAGCCAGTCCAGCACCTCGGCCGGAGGCGGGTCGGCCGGCGTCCCCTGCCCTTCCTGCTGCTCCCGCTGCTCGTGGGCCCAGGCCCGGTCCAGCACCTGCCGGATCGCCTCGGGCGCCAGCGGGCGCAGGGCCATGAGCTGGCAGCGGCTGCGCAGGGCCGGATTCAGGTAGAAGGCCGGGTTCTCGGTGGTGGCCCCCACCAGGATCGCCTCGCCCCGCTCCAGGGGCGGCAGCAGGATGTCCTGCTGGGCCCGGTTGAACCGGTGGATCTCGTCCAGGAACAGCACCGGCGGCACCGACCGGAACAGCGGCTGGTCCCGGTGCTCGGCCAGGAACTTCTTCAGCTCCGCCGCCGAGCCGCTGGCCCCGGAGAACTCCAGGAAGGCGTGGCCGGTGGCCTGGGCCAGGATCCGGGCCAGGGTGGTCTTGCCGGTGCCGGGCGGCCCCCACAGCACCATGGACGGCAGCCGGCCCCCGGCGGTGATCCGGGTCAGCGCCCCCCGGGGTCCCAGCAGGTGCGGCTGGCCCACCACGTCCTCCATGCGTGAAGGGCGCATGCGTTCGGCCAGGGGGATATGCAGGTCAGTCATGGCGTTGGCGTTCGGTCGGAGGAAGGTCGAGATCGGTCATGGGCCAGCGTGGGGCTCCTCATCCCCGTGGCCCAGCTTAGCAACCCTGAGATCGCTGCGGGGGGACCACCCACTCGCGTTGCTCGCTCTAATGCCACGCATGCGTGGCATCCCCACACCCCCACGCCATATCCGGGCGGAGCCCGGATATGGCGTGGGGGCCCGGGCGGCGGGGCGCAAAGGCCTTTGCGCCGGCCCAGGCCCGGGGGAAGATGGAGGTATGACTGATGCAACGCTCCCGAACCACCCCGCCCCCGCAACCCAGGGCCACGCCCTGGGCGCCTGGATCCGGGCCAACCGGGTGCCGCTGCTGTTCGCCCTGCTGCTGCTGCTGATCCTGCCCATGCGCGATCTGTGGTCCCCGGACGAGCCGGACTTCGCCCAGTGCGTGCGGGAGATGCGCGACCGGGGCAGCTGGCTGCTGCCCTACCTCAACGGCCAGCCGTACTCGGAAAAGCCCATCCTGTTCTACTGGCTCATGAAGCTTTCGGCCATTGTTTGCCAGCGGCTCAGCGGCGGCGCCGGCTTCGTGCACGGCATCGCCGCCTGGGCCCTGCGGCTGCCCTCGGTCCTGGCCGCCATGGGCTTCATGTTCGGCTTCCGCGCCTGGGTGGCCCGCTTCGCCCGGCGCGAACTGGCCGATCCGGCCGCCATGATCCTGGCCGCGGTGCCCATCTGGCTGTGGCAGGCCCAGGCCATCCAGATCGATATGCTGTTCGCCGCGCTGCTGGCCGGGAGCTGGCTTGCCTGGCTGGGCGGCTATCTGCTGCTGCGGGGCCACAGCCCCCGCCGCCGGAACGGCGAGGAGCGCGGCTTCTTTCTGGCCGCCTATGTGGCCCTGGCCTTGGCCTTCCTGGCCAAGGGCCCGCTCGCCGTGGCCCTGTCGCTGCCCCTGGCCCTGGCCTTCCTGGCCTGGCAGCGGGACCTTCGCGCCCTGGGAACCGTCCGGCTGGGCTCGGGCCTGCTGGCCGGCGCGGTCCTGCTGCTGCCCTGGTACCTGGCGGCGGGCTACCGGGGCGGCGCCAGCTACGCCTACGAGATGGTGGTGCACCAGAACCTGGAGCGCGCCCTGCACGCCTGGGACCACATCCAGCCGCCCTGGAAGTACGTGGAGTACCTGGCCTCGGACTTCTTTCCCTGGACCCTGCTGCTGCCGGCCCTGGGGGTCTTCCTGTGGCGCTCCAGGTCCCGGCGCACGCCCCTGGAACGCTTCCTGATCCTGGCCGTGGCCGTCCCCTTCGTCCTGCTCAGCTGCTCCCAGAGCAAGCAGGGCAAGTACCTGCTCATGGCCTACCCGTTCCTGGCCCTGCTCACGGCCAGCCTGCTGCAGCCGCTGGCGACGGCGGCCCGGACGCGGGTGCGCCGCCTGGGCGGGCTGCTGACGGCCGGCATCGCCCTGCCCGGCCTGGCCCTGGCCGCCGTGGTCTGGGCCGGCGCCGGCGGCGCCCATCTGCGGGGCCAGATCCAGCCGTACCTGGGTCCGCTCCGCCTGGCCGACGCGATCTTCCTGGCCGGGGCGCTGGGCCTCGCCCTGCGCAGCTGGGCGGGCGACGGCCGCAGCCTGGCCCGGGACACCGCCCTGACCCTGGGCCTGGTGTTCCTGGTGCTGGGCACCTGGGGCTTCCGGCGGCTGGACCCGCTCAAGGGCTACCGGGCCTGGACCGCCGCCGTGCAGCCGCTCATCCAGGGCCGCCAGGTCTACTTCTGGCAGACCATCCGCAGCGGGGTCATGGTCTACACCGACCAGCTGATGCCGGAGCTGCGCAGCCGGGCCGAGCTGGAGCAGCGCCTGGGCCCGGAACAGCGGCTGGTGGCCATGAACCGGGAATGGGACGCCGATGCCTGGGGCATGGGTCCCCAGGCCCGCAAGGACTATGAAATCCTGCTCCGGGTGCCGGTGGGCGGCGGCGACGCGCTGCTGATCCGCCGGCGCCCCGCGCCTCAACCAAAGGAACCCTGATGAATCCCTATATCAAAGCCCTGCCCCTCATCCTGGTCGGCGTGCTGCTCAACGCCTTCGCCCAGATCGCCATGAAGAAGGGCCTGAACGCCGTGGGCGGCATGACCTGGGATGTGGGCTCTCTGCTGCGGCTGGGCCTCAACCCGTGGACCCTCACCTGCCTGAGCTGCTACGCGGTGAGCGTGGTGGTGTGGGCCGGGGCCCTGAACCTGGTGGAGGTGAACTTCGCCTATCCGTTCCTGGCCCTGGGCTTCCTGGCCAACGCCGTGCTCTGCCAGGTCCTGCTGGGCGAGCACGTGCCGCCCCTGCGCTGGGGCGCCCTGGCCCTGATCGTCCTGGGCGTGACCCTGCAGGCTTTCACCGGCGCACCCGGGAAATCATGATATAACCACCCTATTGTTCGTTTTATCCCAGTGGTGAAAGCCCAGCATGGCCCCCCAACCCGCCAACGGACCCCCCTCGCCGGTCGCTGCCGCCCCCGCCGCCCAGGCCCTGCCCATCGATTGGCCGGTGCCGGGACGCGAGCCCAAGGACATCCGGATCATGGTGGTGGACGACCAGGCCGTGGTGCGGCTGGAGCTGATGCGGATCCTGGGCCGGCACGGCTTCACCTGCACCCAGGCGGCCGACGGCCTGGAGACCCTGGAGCGCCTCCAGGCGGAGCCGGCCGATCTGGTGCTGTGCGATATCAAGATGCCCGGCATGGACGGACTGTCCCTGGTGAAGGCCCTGGCGCCGCGCATTCCGGAAGTGGCCATCGTGATGGTCAGCTCCATGGACAACGCCGAGATGGCCATGGAGTGCCTGCGCTACGGGGCCTATGGCTATGTGCTGAAGCCGTTCAAGACCAATGACATCCTCATCGCCGTCGCCAACGGGCTGCGGCGCCGCATGCTGGAGCTGGAGTACCAGGACCGGGAGCTGCTGCTGGCCCGCCGGGTGATGGAGCAGACCCTGGTCATCCGCGCCTCCCGGGAGGAGGTGGCCCTGCGCCTGATCTCCGCCTCCGAGCACCGGGACAACGAGACCGGCGCCCACGTGCGCCGCATCGGCCTGTACGCCGCGGAGATGGGCGAGTTCCTGGAGTGGGGCGAGGAGCAGGTGGAGTGCATCCGCGCCGCCGCCCCCATGCACGACATCGGCAAGATCGGCGTGCCCGACCGGATCCTGCAGAAGGACGGCAGCCTCACCGAGGAGGAGTGGATCATCATGAAGACCCACACCACCATGGGCGCCAACATCCTCCGGGACTCCAGCGTCCCCTTCATCCAGATGGGCGCCCGGATCGCCGACTGCCACCACGAAAAGTGGGACGGATCCGGCTACCCCCGGGGCCTCATGGGCTCGGCCATTCCCATGGAGGCCCGCATCACCTGCCTGGTGGACGTGTACGACGCCCTCATGAGCCGGCGGGTCTACAAGCGCCCCTGGCAGGAGGAGGAAGTGCTCGCCTACCTCCACAACAAGAGCGGCAAGCTGTTCGATCCTCACCTGGTCTCGTCCTTCTTCGACCACTACCCCCGGTTCCAGGCCATCCAGACCCGGCACCCGGACCGGATGGTGGAGCCGGAGCTGCCCCTGTGAGCCCGCATCTGGCGCAAATGCCGCAGCCGGAACGGCCCCGGTGATCCTGGATCCGGCTCAACCCCTGCCCTGGGCCCTCCAGGGCGCCCTGTTCCTGCTCCTGGCCCTGGCCCTGGAGCGGGTCTGGCGCACCCGCCGCGGCACCCCGGTCCACAGGCGCCACCTGCTGGTGTTCCTGCTGCTCGCCCTGGGCGCGGGCGCGGACGGCCTCGGCCGGTCCCAGGCCGGCGGCTGGGGCCGCTGGGCGGCCGCCGTGTGCGGCACCACCCTGGGCCTGGCGCTGGCCAGCCTGCCCTGGCTGCGGGGCCGCCGCCTGGAAGCCATGGGCTGGCAGCGGGGCACCGCCCGGCGCCCGGATCCGCGCCGGCCCCTGGTCCTGGTGGCCGACCCGCACTGGGACGGCGAGCTCACCGGGCTGGCCGAAGCCCAGGCCGCCCACCCGGACGCGGACTGGCTGTTCCTGGGCGACGTGTTCGATGTGTGGGTGGGCGTGCCCGGCATGGACGGGCCCCTGCAGCGTAGCTTCCTGGACTGGGTCGGCCAGCGCCGGCGGGAGGGCCGCTGGGTGGGGCTGTGGCTGGGCAACCGGGAGTATTTCCTGGAAGGCCTGGCGGATCGCTTCGATCTCCTGGGCGAAGGGCTGGGCGGCAGGCTGGCCGACGAAGGCCTGGCCTGGGAGCACGGCGATCTGGTGAACAGCGCGGACTGGCGCTACCGCCTGTGGAACCTGGTGTCCCGGAGCGGCCCGGTATGGCTGTTCGCGAGGCTGTTGCCCAAGGCCTCGGCCACCGCCCTGGCCGAGCGCCTGCACCGGGCCTTGCACACCACCAACCGCGCCTACAAGCTGGCCTTCCCCCGGGCGGCGTTCCGGGCGGCCGCCGCCGAACATCCGGGGGAGACCTTCATCACCGGGCACTTCCATACCCATGAAGTGGAAGCCAACGGGATCGCCCTGCCCTGGGCCCATGCGGGCGCGTTCGCCGTCTGGCAGGGGGGTGCCGTGCGGTTGCGGGAGGCCCCGTCCGGCCCCGTACCCGGGCCGTGCTCCGAGGCCCCGGCAACCTGCGCCCCCCAGGGCCGGACCCCGCCCGTCGGCTGAAACCGGCTCGGCCGGTCCGTCAGCGCTTGCGGGTCACCCTGCTGCGGATGCTGCCGCGCCGGAGCAGCCGGATCAGGGTCAGGTCGACGAGAGGCTGCAGCAGCAGCAGCCAGAAAGCACCGTAGAGGAAGGAAAGGGCGATCTTGATCAGGTAGGAAACCGCCGGAATGTGCTCGCGGAGCAGCCATACGGGAAGCAGGGAGGCGGGAATGCAACTGAGGAACGAGGCGGTGGTCAGGACGTGGAACCGGCGCTGGCTGATCCCGAACGTGCGCTGGCACTCGCCCTCGCTGCGGCTCTGGCTCACCCGGAAATAGTCCCGGTAGGACTGGAACCACAGGGTCTTCGCCGGGGGCAGGGTCGACTTGGCAATGACGGCCAAGGCTTTGCTGTCCAGGACATGGGCGAACCGGATGGCGAGCCCCTGCTCGCCGTTGCGCACCACCGTCCCCCGGGTCACGTAGCGCTCGCCGTTCTCGCCCTTTTCGCCCTTGTGAAGGAAGATGGCGACTTCGCACGGACTGCCCAGCGGCAGCGCATCCGCGGCGTTGAGGGCGAGCCCGCCCAGGCTGATGTTCAAGGCCAGGGCGGCCAGGACCACCTGGCCCCGGAACAGCACATTCACCCAGTTGCCGATGGGAATCCGCTTGGCGGCCCTTGCCTGGCTGGACCTGGTCATGGGGACCTCCCTTGCGGAAAACTCGCCCGATCGGTTGAGTCATGAAATCGAACCTGCGGCCTGCGATATTCCCGATCACCCAGGGGAGAGAACCGATCCCCCAAAGTCATTATCGGCGCTTCAAGGTGTTTACCTGAAAGGCGCTCTGGCATCAAGAACAAAATTCGTGCCGGCCCTGGTTCAAGCGTTCCCGGATCGCCGAAGGCGGGAGGCATGCCCCCCCCGACGGCGGTCTTCCGCTGGATCGACGGATTAAATTAATATATTATATTATTTTATTATTTTTTGGTATTTTATTTGAAACCCATGAACACGCCCCAACCCGCACCCGATCTCGATGTTTTCCATGTTTTGGCCATCATGAGCCGATACCAATGCTGGATCAGCTCTTAATTTTCATAGCCACGCCCTGAATTATTTCAGACAAATCCATTGACGAGATTAATGTCGCATCTTCTAATCAGGGGCACTTAGCCAAAGCCCCATCGGAATTCTCCAAGGCCCTGGCTCGCCCCCCCTTCCGGAGTCGTGACATGGTTATCGAAAGGAAATCAGCTCCAGTCCAACCGTAGCCCGGGGTCGGGAAGCTCCTGGCCGCCCTGTCGAAGTCAGCTCTTGTTCCTTACGATCCAAAGGTCCAGCCCATGCTTGAGTCCACAGAGCCAGACGCCAGCAAACCCCACTCGTCTTCTCCGTTCAATTTCAAGACGGCCCTGTCCAGGAAGTACGTGAAGGTGATGCTGGATACCCTGGTGGCCGTCCTGTCCTTCTGGACCGCCTCGGTCGTCCTGCTGCAGAACCCCGTACCCTTCAATCGCGGCATGGCCGCCTTTGTCTGCCTGGCGATGCTGATCAACCTGGGCCTGCAGTTTCCCAGCCAGCATTACCGGGCCGTGACCATCCTGGAGACTTGGCTGCTGATGCTGGGCACCGGCACCCTGGTCGGCACCAGCATGGCCATCTGCCTGATCCGCGGCTACTGGCCGGCGGACGTCAAGAGTTCGGTGATCCTGGTCGCCGGCTTCCTCACGGGCTTCCTTTGGCTGACCATCCGGATGGCGGCCTTGGCCATCCACCAGCGCTATTACGATCGCTTGAACCGCAAGCGGGGCCCCGATCAGGGGGTTCCCGAACGTACCTTCATCATCGGCGCCGGCCGGGCGGGTGTGCTGCTCGCCCAGGAACTGCGGGAGAATCCGCGCGTCCGCTTCAACCTTGTGGGATTCGTGGATGACGACCTGGCCAAACAGGGCCTGCGGATCCTCGGGACACCGGTGGTGGGCCCCACCCAGATGCTCACGGTGCTCATCCGGGAATACCGGGTCACCCAGGTGATCCTCGCCATGGCCGGCGTCCCGGGCATCCAGCTCAGGGAGCTGAGCCGGATCGTGCTCGCGGAAGGCATCAAGCTGAAGACGGTCCCCGGCATCGTGAACCTGGTGGGCGACCGGCCATGGAAGCCCGAAGTGCGGGACATCGCCATCGAGGATCTGCTCCAGCGCAGCCCCATCACGCTCAATACCGAGGCCATCCAGCAGGCCCTGGAGGGCGAGGTGGTGCTCATCACCGGGGGCGGCGGCTCCATCGGCAGCGAACTCGCCCGCCGGGTGGCCGAATTCCGCCCCAAGCATCTGGTCCTGCTGGGGCGCGGCGAGAACAGCCTGTGGGAAGTTCAGCGCCAGCTGGCCGGCCTGTTCCCCAAGCAGGCGGTGGAGATCGCCCTGTGCGATATCCGCAACCCCGCGCGCCTGCGCCAGGTCTTCAGCAAATGGCAGCCCAAGGTCGTCCTCCATGCCGCGGCGCACAAGCACGTGCCCTACCTGGAGGTGAATCCAGAAGAGGCCATCGAGAACAACATCTTCGGCACCTGGAACGTGATCGAGGCGGCCAAGCATTGTGGCACGCAGATCATGGTCAATGTCTCCACGGACAAGGCGGTAAATCCGGTGAACATCCTGGGGGTATCCAAGGCCATTGCCGAGCTGCTGGTGAGCCGGGCCGCCATGGAGACGCCCACGGCCAAGTTCGTCACCGTCCGGTTCGGCAACGTCCTGGGCAGCCGCGGCAGCGTGGTCCCGCTGTTCCGGGAGCAGATCCGCCTGGGTGGCCCGGTCACCGTCACCCATCCGGACATGGTCCGGTTCTTCATGACCATCCCCGAGGCGGCCCAGCTGGTGCTCCAGGCCGGCATCCTAGGCGGGACCGGCAAAGTGTTCGCCCTGGACATGGGCGAGCCGGTCCACATCGTCGATCTGGCCGAGGAGATGATGCGCCTGTCGGGGATCGCGCCCGGGGTCGACATGGAGGTCCAGTTCACCGGAGTGCGACCGGGCGAGAAGCTGTTCGAGGAGCTGTTCACGGGCGGCAAGGTGGAACGGACCGATGTCCATCCCAAGGTGTTCGTGGCGGAAATGCGGCCGGTGGACCCCCAGGTCCTGCAGAAGGGCCTGGACATGCTCAAAGCCCTGGAAGCCGGCGGCGGAGAGGAACTGCACCCGGACATGGTCCGCTGCTTCATGAGTATCGTGCCGAACTACCACCCGTCACCCACCGGGATGGGGCGCTGCCTCCTGTCCCAGGAAGAGCCGGCCGGGGCGGGCCAGACCCTGAGCCAGACCCGGATCAAGTTCAGTGGCAACGCCATCACCCTGGCCACCAGCCCTTCGGGGTTCGCGGCCCCCCACTGAATGCCGTCGCCGCCCCTGTCCTCGCCACCCGAACCCTCACCCAGCATGGAGGCCACCGTGTCCCATTCCACCCCCAGAGGACCTGAGTCGTCAGCCCCTCCTGCCGCGCTTCGTCGGCCGTGGGGGCCGGTGGGAGGGGTATTCGTGGCCCTGGCGCTGGTCACCGCCTGCCGCGCCCCGGGCATGAAGCTGACCGCGCGGCCCAATGCCAAGGAGACCCCAGTACAGATGGACGGGCTGTCACTCACTCTGCATCCGGTCACCCCGAAGCTGGTGCAGGAACAGGCCGCCCACCCGCCGGAACCGGACCACCTCGAGGCGCTGCTCAGCGCCAAACCGCCAGCCTACCTCGTGGGCCCCCAGGACATCCTGCTGATCACCATCTGGGACCACCCGGAAATCAGCATGCCCATGGGCCCCAACCGGACAGACAGCTCTTCCGGCACCCTGGTGGACGAAGAGGGTCAGATCTTCTTCCCCTGGGTGGGCAAGGTCAAGGTCGCCGGCAGGACCACCACCGAGATCCGGGAAACGCTCACCCAGCTCACCTCCAAGGTGCTCCGGAATCCCCAGGTGGACGTCAAGGTGCTGGCCTTCCGGTCCCAGAAGATCTACGTGGGGGGCGAGGTGCGCAACCCGGCCGTCTATCCCATCACCGACGTGCCGTTCACCCTGGCCGAGGCGGTCAATGCGGCCGGCGGCATGCTGCCCACCGCCGATGACTCCCGGATGATCCTGACCCGGGGCACACAGTCCTGGAGGCTCAATTTCCACGCCCTGCTGGCCTCCAGCGCCCGCCTGGGCCAGGTCCTGCTGCAGAACGGCGACACCCTGCAGGTGCCCAGCGCCACGGACGAGCCCGTCTACATGCTGGGCGAGGTGACCAAGCCCGGCCATGTGGCGCTGATCCACGGCAAGCTCTCCCTGGCCCGGGCGCTTTCCGAATCCGGCGGCATCCTGCCCCTCAGCTCCGATGCCACCTCCATCTATGTCATTCGCGGCACCGGCAATCCCGGAGCCGTGGACGTCTTCCACCTGGACGGCCGCAACCCCGCCACCATGGTGCTGGCGGACAACTTCGCCCTGAATCCCCACGACATCGTCTACGTGGATGCGGGTTCCCTGGTTCGCTACGAGCGGGTCATGAATCTCCTGCTGCCCACCATCGCGGCCGCCACCCAGGCTGCAGTGGGCACGGTGGAAATCCGCTACCTCAAGCACAATTCCTGAACCCAACACCTTTCTCACTCATTGGGGAGACAGTCGCCTGAAACCCATGCTCAACATCGCGTCGATCCTGGTGGTCTGCGACGGCAATCACTGCCGCAGCCCGTTGGCGGAGGCCCTGCTCCGGCAGGTCCTCCCGAGCGGGATACGGGTCGCATCCGCGGGCCTGACCGCCCTCGAGGGCCTTCCGGCCGACCCCGAGGCGCAGCGCCTCATGGCCGTGCGGGGACTGGACATCACCGCCCATCGCGGGCGCCAGCTGACCCCGGCCATGGCCTTGGCCGCGGACCTCATCCTGGTGATGGACGAAGGGGAGAAGGAAGACTGCCAGCGGATCGCCCCCAGCGTCCTGGGCCGGGTCTTCCTGCTGGGCCACTGGCGGGGCCCTTCCGGGAGCAGCATCGCCGACCCGTTCGGCCGGGACCCGGTCTTCTTCCAGCAGACTTTGGAACATATCAGCCAGTCCATCGGGGACTGGCTACCGCATCTGGTCCAAGAGAAAGGCTTGCATGAACATCACGCAATCGACTGACCGGCGCTCATCCACGCTTGCCAAGGATGTTCCGTACTCCGGAAACGACCGGGACCGGAGCGAGGACTTCAACCTGAGCCTGGTAATTTCCACCCTCTGGGACGGCCGCTACCGGATCCTCGGGGCCGTGGCCTTCTTCCTGGCGGTGGGATTCATCTATGCCTGGACGGCCGCCCCGGTGTACCAGCTGGAGGGTCTGCTCCAGACGGAGATCCAGAAGACCTACGGCGGGCAGGCGGCGGATTTCACCAAGATCGAGGGACCCTACGCCCTGCCGACCTATGCCGAAGGCGAGATCGAGATCCTCAAGAGCAACCTGGTACTGGGTCCGGTCGTCCAGCAGCTGGGCCTGGACGTGTCGGCCGGCCCGACCCTCACTCCCGTGATCGGCAAACTGCTGCTGCGGATCCAGGCCCGCAAGCCCGCGATCACCGTCGCGTCCTTCGAGGTGCCCCCGCGCCTGCGCGGGCTGGTCTTCGGACTGGACGCGCTCCCCGATGGCCGCTTCCAGTTGAAGGCCCCCGATGGCGCGGTCATCGGCCAGGGCCGCCCCGGGGAAAGCCTGGCGGCGGACTACCAGGGCACCACGATCAGGCTGAAGGTGGCCAGTCTCACCGGCAAGGCGGGACAGGGGTTCTTCGTGGTCCAGAACCCCGAACTGCAGGTCATCAACGATCTGCGTCTGGGCCTGCAGGCGGAGGAACGGGGCAAGAACGCCATGGGCTCTTCCAACCTCCTGTGGCTCGGCCTCCAGGCGCTGGACCCCGACCAGGGCGCACGGATCCTGAATGCCATTCTCAATCAATACATTCGCCAGTCCATTGAACGCAAGGCCGGCGAATCGTCCACGGCCCTCGCCCTGCTGCAGAAGCAGCGCCCCGAACTGCAGGCCCAGGTGGCGGAAGCCGAAGGCCGCCTCAATGCCTACCGGAGCCGCAGCGGGACGGTGGACCTGGTCCGGGAAGGAGAAATCTACCTGGAGCAGGCGTCCTCCCTGGAAAACCAGATCTCCGCACTCCAGCAGAAAAAGCAGGAGCTGCTCAGGACCTATACGGAGAATTCCGATCTCGTGACCACCATCAACCAGCAGATCGCGCGCCTGCGGAACGAGGGCAGGACCGTGGACACCAAGGTGTCCACGCTGCCCCATACCCAGCAGGAGTTCGTGCGGCTGACCCGGGATGCCCAGGTGAAGTCGGAGATGTACACCTCGATGCTGAACAGCATCCAGCAGCTGGAAACGACCCTGGCCGGTTCGGTCGGCAGTGCCCGGGTGGTCGACTATGCCATCCCCGACTACGACCCCATCGCGCCCCGGAAGGCGGTCCTGATGGTCCTGTTCCTGTTCATCGGCACGGTGGTCGGCGTCGGCTTGACCGTCCTGCGCCAGGTGCTCCAGCGCGGCATCGAAGACCATCGGATCATCGAGACCAAGCTGGGCCTGCCGATCCTGGTGACCATCCCCCACAGCGAAGCCCAGCTGAAACATGGCCGGAACGGACTGAAGCAGGCCCCGGGCACGCATCTGCTGGCGGTCCAGGAGCCTGAGGATCTGGCCACGGAAAGCCTGCGCAGCCTGCGCACGGCTCTGCATTTCACCATGGATGGGGCCACCAGCCGGGTCATCCTGGTGGCGGGTGCTTCCCCGAGAATCGGGAAATCATTCATCAGCAGCAACCTGGCGGTGGTTCTTTGCCAGGCAGGCGGTCGTGTGCTGCTGGTGGACGCCGACATGAGGAATGGCTTTCTGCACATAGCCTTCGGCCACAAACGGTCCGTGGGGCTGTCCGATGTGCTTTCGGGCCGCATGCCGTGGGAGACGGTGGTCAAGCAGACTGACGTGCCGGGCCTCAGCGTGATCACCACTGGCGCGCTGCCCCTGGATCCCCTGGTGCTGCTCATGCCCCGCGCGTTCGAGGAGTTCACCGCCCAGGCCGCGAAAGCCTACGATTTCGTCATTTTCGATGCTCCCCCGATCCTGGCCGTTTCGGATGCTCTGGTCATCGGGGCCCAGGCGGACACCGTGCTGCTGGTGGCCAAGTACGGCGTGCATCCCCTGGACGAACTCCGGGCCTGCATGGATCGCCTGAAGCCGCTGGGCGCGCGGCTCAAGGGTTGCGTGTTCAACGACATCAAGGTGGTCCACGCCGGCAGCCGCTATGGCTACTACAAATACGGCTATGCCTACCGCTACAAGAAGGCAGACGCCTGAAACACCCTCCGTGTCACCTGGCTGGGGAAGCCTTCGATGGAAAAACTACTGCGTGACCTGTTCGAGCTGCCACCGGGTGCCCGGGTGCTGGACATCGGCTGCGGCAAGGGCGATCTGGCCCGCCGCCTGCGATCGGCCGGGTACGAGGCCCATGGCGCCGATTTCGCGGCGTCCCTGCCCGACCCGTGTCCGGACTATCTCCGGCCCATCGAAGCCACCACCCTGCGCGACAGCCGCCGGTCCTATACGGTGACCTCCACCTACCGGCTGCCCTTCGAGGACGGGGCCTTCCGGGCGGTGGTTTCCACCAGCGTGCTGGAGCACGTGATCGACAAGGAAGCCTTCTTCCGGGAGGTGCGCCGGGTGCTGGTGCCCGGAGGGATCCTGCTGGGCATGTTTCCAGGCAGCAAGTCCCTGCCCGTGGAGACCCACGTGAAGGTGCCGCTCATGAATTTCTTCTGGCCCCGGGTACCCCGCCTGTGGCTGGCGTTCTGGGCCATCATCGGCGTCCGCAACGAATTCCAGCACGGCAAGCCCTGGCGGACCGTCTATCGATCGAACCTGGACTACTGCAGGAACAGCCTGAGCTACTGGCCGGTCCGGAAATACCGGCAGTTCCTGAACCGGTCCGGGTTCCATGATTTCCAGTGCGGGACCGTCGATTTCCTGCAGCACATGGATGGCGGCTACGCCGCGCTGCTGCGGCGGCTGCGCGTGCCCAGGCCCCTCCGCAGGGCCTTGTGCGATGTGCGGAATGTGACGATTTCGGCCATCCGGGACTGAAGCCAGGCAGGACCTCAACTGTTGTCGGTCAGGACCGGAACCCCCGCCAGGCCGGCACTGGCCGGAACCTTCGGCCGCTCCAGGCGGCCGCGCAGGAAGCGCAGGGCGGGCAGTTCGAAGCCGTGGTAGCTGAGGAAGGCGAGCGGGACCAGGACGGCCAGGAAGAGCAGCAGCGTCCAGGTCTGGTAGAAGATTTCCGGTTGCCCGCCTAGCGCCCGGTTCACCAGCACGAAAACGAGCTGCAAGGGGAAATGGAGCAGGTATACCGAATAGCTGATGTCCCCAAGGACCGATAGTCCGGTCCGGAAGGTCGGAAAGCGATGCTCCGCCAGGACGGCGAAGACCACGGCGCCGGCGAAGATCGGTTCGGGGGGGTACAGATCCATGTGCAGGACGGGAGCCAGCCAGGCCAGGGCGACCCAGCCCGCCAGGGTGCCGAGGCCCGAACCCACCACCCAGGCCAGGGCGTTGCCCCGGGTGCGGATCCAGCAGAACACATGGTACGCCACCCCGCCCATGAAGAAGCCCTTCAGCCCCTGGCTGAGTTCCGGATGGAGGTGGTGCAGGGCCAGGCCCAGGAACACCATGACCAGGGCGAACCCGAGGGAAGCGGAAACGAACCGGCAGGTCAGGAAGAAGATCAGGTAGAGGAGGAGTTCGATCGATACGGACCAGAACGGGCCGTTGAAACCGGAAATGCTGTTGGGCAGCCAGGAGGCGACCCCCAGCAGGGTCTTGACGGCCAGCAGCAGATCGTGGCGAGGGTATACGAACAGCACATGGGCGGGACCGCTGTAGACCGCCTGGAGGCCGATGACCAGGGCGAAGGTCAGCACGTGCAGCGGGAAGAGCCGCGAGATGCGGAGCGAAACAAAGGCCCGGGGGGAGACGGTCCGGGCGCCGATGGACTCGGCATAGAGCCAGTAGAAGACGAAGCCGCTGATCACGAAGAAGAGCGTCACGGCGCGATCACCGTAGTGATAGAGATAGCGCAGGAAGGGATAGAGTGGCTGGGCCGACCGCACATAGACGATCTTCCCGAGCCCGGCATTGAAGAACATGTGCTGCCAGTGCCAGAAAATGATGCTGAGGGCCGCGATGCCCCGCAGTGCGTCCAGGGAATACAATCGCTTGCTGCTTTTCAGCTGGGGCCCAGCCGCTATCAATCGCATGTGCAATCCAGAATCATGCTGCCATCCAGGGGAGGTGGGACAGGTCCATTGCTGGTTCCGCTGCGGCTTGAAGTCCCCTCGTCTCGGGCCGGCCGGGGACGCCACGTTCGGTATGTTGATGATCAATATACGCCACCATCCCGGACTCGACAAAAGAAACCATGATCCGGTGATTCACCATCCTATTTACCACCCGGGCCCGGACGCGGGCGCCTGCGGAACGGTCCAGCCGGGCGGCAAGGCCTCAGAGGTGGCGCCGCAGACTGGATACCCCGTGGCGCAGCACGCCCACCATCAGGTCCAGGGGGGTTCGCCCGCGACGCCCCATGGCGGCGGCCTCCTGGAGGGTGATCATCCTTGGGCCCAGCTGCCGGAGGCGCTCCCGGAAGGTGACCAGCGCCGCCGGGGTCAGGCCGTTGAGGTGATAGCAGAAGGTCCATACCCCCGCCGGCATGGGGCGCATGTTGGCGAACTGCTGGGGCACCCAGACACTGCCGAAAGCGCCACGGTACGGACCGAGGGCCAGGCCATCGCTGATGGTATGGATCCCCAGGCGCTCCAGGGCTTCGACCGTGACCCAGTCGAAGGAATGGGCGGGAGCGACCCATGCGTCCGCCTGCACGTCCTCGCGGGCAAACACCTCCAGCCCCCTGCGGAGCTTTTCGTACTGCTCCGGGTAGCCCAGGCCGGCGAACTCGCTCTGCCGGTTCAGGCACAGGAGGCCCGGCTCGGCGTTCACGTAGGTGTGCTGGTAGCCGTGGAGACCGATGGACCACCCGCGGGCCTGCCACCGCCGCACCCGGTCCCAGAAAGCGGGGTCCGGGGGCCCCACCCGCAGCTTCGGGTCCTGGTTGTCCGGGATCACGGCCAGGATGGGGCTCACCCCCGCCGCCACCAGGAGCGACTCGAGCTCCTCCCACAGGGGCCAATCCGTGGTCGGACACAGATCGTCGAAGCGGAGCAGGTAGCGGGCACCTGGAAGGGGTCGGGGAGCCATCAGGACACGGGCCGGAGCTTGAGCTTCTGCTGCAGGAACCAGAGGGGAGGCTTGATGCGATGGTTCCACATCAGGTTCCAGAAGGCACTCGCCCGGTCGCCCACCGTCAGGGTCCGACTGCCATAGGCCTGGCGCACCGAAGCCAGGTCCGTGATGCGCGAGGCGTGGCGCACCAGGTCCCTGGCGAAGGTCTCGGCCTCTTTGGGGGTCCAGTGGTTGTGATGGGTGCAGACCGTCCAGATGCCCGCGCCTTTCGGATCGAACCGCCATACCTGCTGGGGCACCCAGAACATCTGGCCCTGGTCCAGGTGGGGCCATGGCCATAGCCCGTCGCTGATCACGGTCAGCCCGAGCTCGACCAGCACCTTCAGGGTCGTGCGGTCGAAGGAGTGGGAGGGGGCCACGAAGGCATCCGCCCGGACCCCGTGTTCCGCGAAAATGGCCAGGGACTTGCCCAGCTTGGCCTTCTGTTCCGCATGGGACAGCCCGGTGAACTCGCTGTGCGGGGTCAGCCCCATCAGCCCCTTGCGCCGGTTGATGTACACGTGCTGGTGGCCATGCACGGCGATCGTGTAGCCCATGCCCTGCCAGCGCCGGACCCGCGCCCAGAAATCCGGAACGGGCGGATCGATCAGCAGGCCGGGGTCGCGGTTGTCGGGGATCACCGCCAGGATGGGCCGCACGTCATGGGCCACGAGCTGCTGTTCAATGGATTCCCAGCCTGCCCAGTTCATGGTCGGGCAGATGTCGTCGAAACGGAGCAGGTAGCTGCATTCAGCCATGGGTTGCGGGTCCTTTACCAGGGGCGCGGATAGATCCGCAGCAGTTCGGCGGCCTTGTCCTTGCGGTAGGCCTGCCGATCATAGTCGGGCGTGGTGGCCAGACAGTTCTCCGCGTAGGCCTCCACGGTCTTGAGGACTCTGGCCGGAACGCCCCCCACCACCGTATTGGGCGGAACGTCCTTGACCACCATGGATCCTGCCGCCACCACCGAATTGGGGCCGATGGTGACCCCGGGCAGCAGGGTGGAGCCAAAGCCGATGAAACAGTTGTCATGGATGGTGATTCGGCCGAACTTGATCACATCCCTGTATTTCGGCTGGTCCCGGAAGACCCAGGTGCCCCCATCATGGTTGATGAAGGTGACCCCGGAAGAGATGGTCACGTGCCTGCCGATGCTGATCAGCCAGGGCTCGGGGCCGAAATGGGGCACGCCGATGACCCGGCAGTCGGCTGCGATCTGCAGGCCCCTCCGGATGCAGCGCCGCAGCAGGTAGCGTTGGAGCAGTGCGGTGATCATGGCGGATCCCCTCCCTGGCCGGAACGAGTGGAACTTCCCATCGCGGATTGTATAGCGGACTCCCACAGATCCATAACCCTGCCGGCGCTGAACCGGGTGAGCACCTCGACGGCGCGGGCCCCGAGCCGGGCCCGTTCGCCGGGATCGGCCATCAGGCGGCCCATGGCCGCGGCCAGGGCCGGCACATCCAGGGGCGGCACCAGCAGGCCGTCCCAGTCATGGCGGATCAGTTCCCCGGGACCGCTGGCGCAATCGAAGCTGACGACCGGAAGCCCCCAGGCCATGGCCTCGGCCAGGGCATTGGGAAAGCCCTCCACCCGCGACGGCAGCACGAACAGGTCGGCGTCCCGGAGGCTGGACCCCACGTCCGCGATGTTCGGCCCGAGGGTGATCCGGTCCGCCAGCCCCTGGGCCTGGATCCGGGCCTGGAGGCTGTCCCGCTCCGGGCCATCGCCATGGATGCAGAGCTCCCAGTCCGGGAACCGCTCCGCGATCAGGGCGAAGGCGTCCACCAGCAGGTCGTGGCCCTTGATCCGGTGCAGTCGGCCCAGGGCGAGGATCCGCGGCCGCTCCCGCCTTGCGTCCGCAGGCGCCGCGGCCGGTGGCCGGTAGACCGGATTGGGGATCACCCGGCCCCGGCCCCGCACCGAAGCGGGGAAATACGCCATGGCATGCGCGCTTTGGGTCACCAGGCAGTCCGCCCAGGGATAGGTGAGCCGGCGCAGGAACGCCCAGGCGCCGCCGATGGACCGGCCATGGGGATCGGTGCGTTCCGAAATGATGGTCGGGATGCTCCGCATGCCCCGCGTGGCCAGCAGGCACATGATGTTGTTGCGGTCCAGGAAGGAGACCAGCAGGTCGGGCCGGCTGGCACGGATGTGGCGGCGGACCTGCACCAGGCGGCTGAAGTTGTGGCCCACCGCCTCCAGGGGATTGCGGGAAACGGCCCGCAGATCCATGGCCTGATGCGCCACCCCCGGATGGAGGGGATAGAACGGGGCGGCCTGGCCCAGGTCGGTGGTGAGGATCAGCACCCTGCGCTCCCGCTCCGCCCAGGCATTGGCCAGGTAGACCGCGACCCGGGCCGCTCCGCCATCGTAGAGCTGGTTGACGATGAGGGTGATGTTCTGCGGTCCGCTCACGAAGGCCCCCCCCCATGTTCCCGCACCGGCCGGATCTGTCGGATCGCCTCCGCCCAGAGCCCGAGGATGCGGTCGAGACTGAACCGCTCGAGCACTTCCGGCGCCCTGGCCGCGAGCCGGGCACGCTCCAGGGGCGCCCGCATCAGATGGGCCATGGCCCTGGCCAGGGCGGGCACATCCGCCGGAGGCACCAGCATCCCGTCGACCCCGTCCCGGATCAGCTCCCCGGGTCCGCTGGCGCAGTCGAAGCTGATGACCGGCAGTCCGCAGGCCATGGCTTCCGCCAGGGCGTTCGGGAAGCCCTCGGTCCGGGACGGGAGCACGAACAGATCGGCCTCCCGCAACCGGATGCCCGGATGCCCCGTGGCCCCTGCCAGGAAGATCCGGGTCTCCAGCCCATGGGCCCGGATGCATCCACCCAGGGCCTCCCGTTCCGCGCCTTCGCCATGGATGGCCAGATCCCAGTCCGGGAACTCGGAAGCCAGACAGGCGAAGGCCTCGATCAGGAGGTCGTGGCCCTTGACCTTCTCCAGCCGCCCCAGGGTCATGGCCAGGCGCCTGGGCCTCGTGCCGTCCACTCGCTCCGGCCCTTCCGCGCCCGGCACCGGCAGGACGGGGTTGGGGATCACCCTGCCCTTGGCCCGGACCGCGGGAGCGAAATAGGCGAGGGCATGGGCGCTCTGGGTCACCAGGCCGTCCGCCCACGGATAGGTCCAGCGGCGCAGCCCTTCCCACAGCCATCCGATCGATCTTCCACCCGGGTCCGTGCGCTCCGAGATGAGCGTGGGCACCCGCTCCAGGCCCCTCGTCGCCAGCAGGCACATGACATTGTTGGTGTCGAGAAACGAGATGAGGACATCCGGACGGCTGTCCCGAATGGCCCGCCGCAGGGCGAGGAGACGCCTGGCATTGCGGGAAAGCGCCTCGAAGACCGAGCGGGAGTCGCCCCGCAGCGCCAGGGGACAGTGCCGGACCGCCGGGTGCAGCGGAAAGAAGGCGGGCCCACTGCCATCGTCGGTGGTGAAGATGGTCACCTGCCAGCCCTCCTCCGCCCAGGCGCGGGAAAGGTACGAGGCCACACGGGCGGCACCGCCTCCGAGGAGATCATCGAGCAGGAGGGCGACGCGCTGGGGCAAGGTCATTGCCCCTTCAGCAATTTCCAGATCGCCACCCCCAGCCTGCCCTGCAGGGTCACGCCATGGTCGGCCTCGTATTCGGTGATGGTCTCGCCCCCGAATCCCGCCTTGAACTGGTTGATGGCCAGGCGCTGGGCATCCACGTCGCCGCTGTACCACCCGCCGAAGTCATATAGCCGCTGGCCCCCGGCGCGGGACCAGCGGATATCCTCCCAGTGCAGAAGGTGGTTGGCCCGGCCGATCAGGCTCCGCCGTTCCGGGTCGTGCTCCTCCAGCCGGCTCGACGCCGAGTACAGCGCCCTGGCCCTGCCTCCGTAGATCAGATGGGCGTGGAAGACCAGGGGATCCTCCACCGGACCGACATCCTCCGTCCGGGCCGAGGAAATGGCGAGCTGGCCCTGGCGGGCCATCTGCTCCATGAGGACCCGGTCCAGGCAGGACAGCCCCTTGGCCCGGGCGAACCGGTCGTAGAAGGCATAGAACTGGTTGCGCAGGTCGGCCGTGGGGGCCGCCACCATGACGCAGGTGACGCCATCCTTGTCGCGGGCATTCTTGATCTTCGCCCGGCTGGCCTTCTTCATCTCCGCCAGAAGCGTGGCTTCCGGCTTGGTCAGATCCAGCACACGCGTCGCCTTCTGGGTCCACCGGACCCCGGGCAGCGGTTCCGGGGCCTGGTTGAAGACAACCACGTCCACCCCCGCCGGGGGCACCGGATCGGCATACCACAGTTGGACGATCCTCAGCAGGCGCTTCCGGTAACACAGCATGCGGTTTCCTGAAGGTTATTGGGCCATTCCTTCGGCCCATGGGAAAGAGGAAGCAGAATAAGACCTGGACACACCATCGCCTTTGCCGATTGGGCTTGCTGTGCCGAAGTGTAACTTCCTTCCAGGACCGAACGCAAGAAAAGCGTCAACCAGCCACGCCGCCTCGCCCCGGTGCGCCCGGGCCCGGATCAAGCCATGACCACCGCAACGGCAAAACCCGTACCAGAGGGATGGCAACCAGGGAAAATACCTCGTCGGCCCGAGCCAGGCGCAGTCTTTTCAGAATCCCATGGATCCGACCTGTAAGCTTGGAAATTACCACCTATATTAAATCAATTTAACATTTGTAATTCATAACATGGTCGAGACGGGATTGAGCTAACTATCTAATTTATCGGAGTTTGAGTTATGAGGAAAATATCGATACCGAGATAATGAAAATTTAGCGTGAATGGTTCACCGGATGGAATACCATGATCTGCGTATATTGAGCCATGACCAGCGTCATTACACTGTATCGCCAAGGGTTCTGTGAGATCGACACATAGCAATATCCAGGGAGGGACAAAAGCCTATGAGAGGAAGTTTCCTGCAGTACAACCCCCCTTCAATCGGGGAGGGCGAAAAGGCCGAAGTCATGGACACCCTCGATTCGGACTGGATCACCACCGGGCCCAAGACGCGCCTGTTTGAAAACCGCCTGAAGGAAAGCCTGGAAGCGCCGGCCCTGATCGCCTTCAACTCCTGCACTGCGGGTCTGCATGTGGGCCTGGTCGTGCTGGGGGTGGGCCCCGGAGACGAGGTGATCGTGCCCAGCCTGACCTTCTGCGCCACCGCCAACGTGGTCGAGCACGTGGGCGCCAGACCGGTGCTGGTGGACGTCCTGCCCGATACCTTGACCCTGGACCCCGCGGCGGTGGCGCGGGCGATCACGCCCAGGACCAAGGTGCTCATGCCGGTGCACTATGCCGGACACCCGGCGCAACTGGATCCGCTCTTCCTCCTGGCGGAGCAGAACGGCCTGCAGGTGCTCGAAGACGCCGCCCACGCCCTGCCGTCCCGCTACCGGGGACGCCTGGTGGGATCGCGCGACAACCTGGCCGCCTTCAGTTTCTATGCCACCAAGAACCTCACCACCGCCGAAGGTGGCTGCCTGACCGGTGATCCGGCCCTGCTGGAAAGGGCGCGCATCATCGGCCACCACGGCATGGACAAGGAAGCCTGGAAACGCTTCGACAAGTCCGGGTCCTGGTACTACGAGGTCGTGGCCCCCGGCTTCAAGTACAACATGACCGACATCCAGGCGGCCATCGGGCTTCGGCAACTGGACCGGCTGGCCGGATTCCAGCGGCGCCGGCGCGAGGTGTTCCAGGCCTACAACGAGCGGCTGGGGCAACTGGCGGCAATCCAGGTGCCCGTGGAGACCGCGGAGGTGGAGTCCAGCCTGCATCTCTACGTGATCCGGCTGCACCTGGACCGGCTCCGCATCGGCCGGAACGCCTTCATCGAGGAACTTAAATCCCTCCAGATCGGGACTTCCGTCCACTATCTGCCCCTGCACATGCAGCCGTTCTACCGGGACAAGTACGGCTACCGGCCCGAGGACTGCCCCGTGGCGCTGGATGCGTTCTCCCGGATGCTGTCCCTGCCCATGCACCCGGGACTGACCGACCAGGATGTGGACGATGTCTGCCAGGCCGTCGAAGATTGTGTCCGTCTCAACCAGGCCTGAACGATGATCCGAGTGTTCGATCTGATATGGTCCGTGATCGGCCTGGTGGCCCTGTCGCCCTGTTTCCTGGTCGTGGCGGCCCTCATCAAGCTGGACGACCACGGTCCGGTGTTCTATCAGCAGCTCCGGATCGGATACCAGGGCAACCCGTTCTGGATCCTGAAGTTCAGGACCATGACCACGGACGCGGACCAGGGCGGCCCCAGCCTCACCGTGGGCCGGGATGCGCGGGTGACCCGGATCGGAAAGTGGCTGAGGGCCTGGAAGATCGACGAACTGCCGCAACTGTTCAACGTGTTCATGGGCGAGATGAGCCTGGTGGGGCCCAGGCCCGAGGTGCCCCGCTATGTGGCGCTCTATACCGAGGACCAGGCCAGGGTCCTGCGCCTGCGGCCAGGCATCACGGACGCCGCCTCCATCGCCTACCGGCACGAGAGCGAGCTGCTGGGATCCTGCGAGGCGCCCGAGGACTACTACGTCCAGATCATCATGCCGGACAAGATCCGCATCAACCTCGACTATGCCGCCCGGGCGACGCTGTGGACCCATGTCCGGATCATCCTCGCCACCCTGAGCCTGCTGCGCCCTCCCGTGGCCGTCCGGCAGATCGGGGCGGGCCGGCCTGCCGAAGCCGGGGCGGAATCCCCCCCGGACGGACCAGGGCAGCGGCCGGGCTTCGGCGGGCCCGGCGCCGACCGGGACGGCCTGGGCGGCCATCCGCTGATCCGGCGGGCGATGGCCCTCCAGCGCGGTTTGCAGGCCAGGTGGCTGGCCGTCACCACCGGCTCCGTGAACCGGCGGGTGTTCGGTGCGGCCATGGTCGTGGCCGTCATGACCCTGGCGCTCAAGGCGTTCTCCCTGTTCAAGGAGACGGTGGTGGCGGCGTCCTTCGGCACGGGCAACGCCTTCGACGCCTTCACCATCGCGCTGCTGGTGCCGACCAGCCTGGCCAGCATCCTGGCCGGCTCCCTGGATGCGGCCTTGATCCCCACCTACATCGAAGTCCGGGAACTGGAAAGCCCCGAAGCGGCTGACCGGCTCTATGCCACCATCCTGCTCTGGAACGTCGTCCTGCTGGTGGGCATGACCCTGGTCATGGCCGCCACGGTCAACCTGTGGCTGCCCCTGCTGGCCTCGGGCTTCGATCCCGCCAAGCTGGCACTGGCCCGGACCCTGGTCTACGGCTCCCTGCCCATCGTCGTCCTCACCGGATTCTCCACCATCTGGGGCGCCCTGCTCAACGCCGGAGAGCGTTTCGCCGGAGTGGCCATCGCCCCGGCCCTGCAGCCCATCGCCATCGTACTCATCCTCGGATTGTTCTGCAGGCACTGGGGAATCTATGCCCTTCTGACCGGCACCATCCTCGGGCTCCTGCTCGAGACCGGGATGAAGGGCATCCTGCTGGCCCGGAAGGGACATACCCTGCTGCCGCGCTGGCACGGGGTCACGTCCGCCTTCCGCAGGGTCCGGGCCCAGTACGCCACATGCATCGCCGCCTCCTTCATCGTGAACGGCATGGGCATGGTGGACCAGGCCTTCGCCTCCACATTGGGACCGCGCAGCAATTCGGCCCTCAGCTACGGCAGCAAGCTGGAATCGCTGGTGCTGTCCCTGGGGGCAACAGCCCTGGCGACCGCGATCCTGCCCGCCCTGTCCCGGATGGTGGCCCTGAAGGACTGGCAGGGCATCCGCCGCTTCCTCCGGTTCTACGGCGGCGTCATCCTGGGCGTGTCCATCCCGGTCACCCTGGTGCTCATCGTCCTGTCCAGGTTCCTGATCCGGGTCATGTACCAGCATGGCTCCTTCACCGCGGGGGACACCACCCTGGTGGCCCAGATCCAGATCTTCTACCTGCTCCGCATTCCGTTCGCGACCTGCCACGTCCTGGTAACCCGGACCCTCACGGCGCTCAAGGCCCTCCATTTCCTCCTGATCATGTCCTTCAGCAGTTTCACCCTCAACGCCCTGCTGGACTGGCTGTTCATCAAGCGCTTCGGCGTCGCCGGCATCACCCTGTCGACTTCCGCCTGCAGCGTCGTGACCCTGACCTGCCTTTCCGTGGCGATGTACCGGCTGCTGAACAGGAAGGCCCTGGAGGCCACGCCATGACGGGCCCGGAGGCCGTCCCGCCCCGCCCCGCCGCCTCGGCGGGGGGCGCACCCCTGGCCGGCCGGATCAGCGGCACCCGCTGGGGAGGAAAGATCAGGGCCATCGAAACCTGGTTCGATGATGACCCGGAGTCCCTGGCCGGCTATGACGTCTGGATCAGCCACCAGAGGAGCCAGCCCCTGTCGGCGGGCGGCTGGCACTACCGCTACACGCTGTTCGTGGATCTGCTCCAGTCAGAGCAGGCGCTGCTGGGCGGGATGCGCAGGGGCACCGCCCGGGAGATCAGGAACGCCCAGACCAGGGACGGCTTCGTGTGCACCTTCAACGAGGCGCCCACGGCGGAGGACCTGGTGGCCTTCGCCGCCTTCTACGACGCCTATCCGCTGCACCCGGACCAGCCGCCCATGGACCGGGTCCGGCTCGGGGAATTCCACCAGGCCGGCTTCCTGAAATTCGCCGAGGTGCGGGACCCGGATGGGGCCGTGCTCGTCCGGCATGGGGTGCTGGGCCATGACCGTTCCGGCATCGCCCAGCCGGTCTACCAGGTGTCCGCCTACCACCAGGCCGCCGACCAGGCCCAGGCGAACGCCATCGGCAGAGCCAACCGCCTGCTCTACTACCGGGAGTTCCTGTTCTACAAGGAGCGCGGCTACCGGATCTACGACCTCAACGGCTGGTACACCGGCACGGAGGACGCGAAACGCCTCCGGATCAACCTGTTCAAGGAAGGGTTCCGCGGGAAGGTCTGCTGCGGCTTCGATTGCGAGGAAGCGGTGAGCCTTCGGGGCCGGGTCTACGTGGTACTCAAGACCCTCAAGCGCTGGCTGTTCCAGCCGGAGCTGGCCAGGGAATTCCGCCGTCTGCGCACGAAGCCCAAAAAGCTGCCGGACTACCAGGAGACTTGAACCGGGGCCGCACGGCGGCCCGCAGAGCCCCGGGTTCCGGCCCCCGGCTATTCCGGCCGCACGCCCATGAAGTCCAGGATCTCCTGGGTGACCAGGCGCACGTCGTACTTCTGTTCGGCCAGCCGCAGCCCCTCCGCCGCCATGCGGGCGATGCTGCCCACATCCTGCGCCAGCCGGGTCATGGCCGCGGCCAGGGCCTGGGCGTCCCCCACCGGCACCAGCAGCCCGTTGCAGTCGTCCTGGACCGCGTCCCGGCAGCCCGGGGAATTGGTAGTCACCACGGCCCGGCCCATGGCCATGGCCTCCAGCACCGAGCGCGGGGTGCCTTCGCCGTACGAGGGCAGGACCAGCACGTGGGCCTTGGCGAGCACCGGGCGGACATCCTGGACTTCGCCCAGGTATTCCACGAAGCCCTCCTGGACCCAGATGGCCAACTGCGCGGCAGTGATCCCATTGGGGTTGGAATCCAGGGCCCCCAGGATCAGGCAGCGCACCGGGACCTTGGCCTCGTACAGGATGCGGCAGGCCTGCACGAACTCCTGGAGCCCCTTGTTGCGGAGCAGCCGGCCCACGAACAGGAAGGTTACCGGCCCCGTGGGCAGGGGACACTGGGCGAAGTGGGCCAGATCCACGCCCGAACCATTGATTATCTTCCGGGCCACGCTGTCCGGCAGCATGCCCTGCTCGGCGAAGAAGGCACCATCATCCGGGTTCTGGAAGAACACCCCCCGGGTGCTGGGCAGGGCGGTGCGGTACAGCCGCTTGGCCACGACCCGCAGCATCCGTTCCTGGAAGCCATGGGGCAGGCCCTGGAGGGTGGTCCCCCGCCCGGTGATCATGGCGAACCGCTGGGGAATCCCCGCGAACCGCGCCGCCAGGGTCCCGAACACCACCGACTTGAGCTCGTAGGTCAGGATCAGGTCCAGCCGCAGCTTGCGCAGCTGGCGCCAGAGCCGGAAGGTGGACCACACCTCCCGCAGCGGGTTCATGCCGGTGCGGTCCATGGCGATGGGCACGTAGGTCGCGCCCAGCTGCTCCAGGGCGGCCCGGATCTCCGGAGTGCCGCCCGGGGCGATGCCGAAGGCCTCATGCCCAGCCTTGTGGATCTCGGACAGCAGGTGGCCGCGGAAATTGACCAGGTCCTTGGCCTGGGTGCCCATGACGGCGATGCGCATCAGACGTGCGCAGCGGCGGGTGCGGCGGCGAACCAGGGCACCAGCTCGTCCAGGCCCTGGGCCACCGAGAAGGCGGGCTCATAGCCCAGCATGGTCCTGATCTTGGTCAGGTCCGCCTGGGAGTGCCGGATATCCCCGGCCCGGAACGGGGCGTAGCGCGGTTCCCGGCCCAGCACCTCCGGGCGCAGGGCCCCCAGCCGCTCGCAGATCATCCAGTACAGCTGGGTCAGGGTGGTGGTGGCGCCGTAGGCCACGTTGAACACCTCGCCCAGGGCCGCCTCCGGCGCGGTCCCGGCCAGCAGGTTGGCCTGGACCGCGTTGGCCACGAAGCAGAAGTCCCGGCTGGTCTCGCCGTCGCCGTGGATCACGCAGGTATCCCCCTGGATCAGGCTGGCGATCCACTTGGGCATGACCGCCGCGTACGGGCCGTTGGGATCCTGGCGCGGGCCGAACACGTTGAAGTAGCGCAGGCCGATGGGCCGGATCCCGTAGACCCGGCCGAACACCGCGGCATAGGCCTCGTCGATGACCTTGTTCAGGGCGTAGGGCGAAAGCGGGTGGCCGGTGCGGGATTCCACCTTGGGCAGGCCCGGATCGTCCCCGTACACCGAACTGCTGGAGGCGTAGACCATCCGTTCCACCTGGGCGTCCCGGGCCGCCACCAGCAGATTGAGGAAGCCGTTCACGTTGGACTGGTGGCTGGTGATGGGATCCTGGATGGAGCGCGGCACCGACCCCAGGGCGGCCTGCTGCAGCACGATCTGCACCCCGGCGCAGGCGGTCCGGCAGTCCGCGAGTTCGCGCAGATCCCCCTCGTGGAAGGTGAAGCGCTCCCAGGCCTGGGCCGGCACCTGGGCCCGCACGCTGTCCAGGTTATGCTGGAATCCGGTGGAGAAATTGTCCAGGCCCACCACCACCTGATCCAGCTCCAGCAGCCGCAGAAGCAGGTTGGAACCGATGAAGCCGGCCACACCGGTGACCAGCCAGGTCTTGGGGGTTTCGCGGAGTTCGGCGCAGACATCCAGGTAGCGGCTCATCACAGGCTCCAGTAGGTCACTTGCTGCGGGAAGGCCCCGGGCTCGAAGCAGGATTTGATATCGATGAAGACCGCCCGGGGGTTGAGCCGGCGGATCAGGGCCTGCGCCCCGGGCTCCAGGAAGGCAGCGTGGTTGACCGCGAGGATCAGGGCGTCCAGCTCCACCAGGGCACTGATGGGCTGCAGTTCCAGCCCGTACTCGTGCAGGGTGTCCTGGGGGTCGGCCATGGGATCGTGGATCAGGGGATTGACGCCGAACTCCTTCAGTTCCGCGACGATGTCCGGCACCTTGCTGTTGCGGATATCGTGCACGTTCTCCTTGAAGGTCAGGCCGAGGATACCGACCCGGGCGGTCTTCACCTTGATCTGCTCCTGGATCATGAGCTTCACCAGCTTCTGGGCCACGTACTGGCCCATGCCGTCGTTGATGCGCCGGCCGGCCAGGATCACCTCCGGGTGGTAGCCCAGTTCCTCGGCCTTGGTGGTGAGGTAGTAGGGGTCGACCCCGATGCAGTGGCCGCCCACCAGGCCCGGCGCGAAGGGCAGGAAGTTCCACTTGGTGCGGGCCGCCTCCAGCACGTCCTTGGTGCGGATGCCCACCTTCTCGCAGATGATGGCGAGCTCGTTCATGAGGGCGATGTTGATGTCCCGCTGGGTGTTCTCGATCACCTTGGCGGTCTCGGCCACCTTGATGGAGGAGGCCCGGTGGATCCCGGCCTTGATGATGGCGCCGTACACCGAGGCGATGATCTCGCTGCATTCCGGATCCTGGCCCGCGACCACCTTCACGATCTTGTCCACGGTGTGGACCTTGTCGCCGGGATTGATGCGCTCCGGAGAGTAGCCGAGCTTGAAGTCGATGCCGCACTTCAGGCCGGACTGGCGCTCCAGGATCGGCCCGCAGATCTCCTCGGTGACCCCGGGGAACACCGTGGACTCGTAGACCACGATGCTGCCCTTGCCGATCACCTCGCCCAGGGCCTCGGAAGCCTTGGTGACCGGGCTGAGGTCGGGCCGGTTCCAGCCGTCCACGGGCGTGGGCACCGCCACAATGAAGAAGTCGGTCCCGCGCAGATCCTCCAGCCGGCTGGTCATGGCCAGCGTCGTTTCCCGAAGGGCTCCGGGCGCCACTTCATGGGTGCGGTCGACCCCGTTCCTGAGCTCGGCCACCTTGGCTTCATGGATATCGAAGCCCAGGGTGCCGGGGAAGTGCTTCGCCAGCTCCAGGGCAAGCGGAAGCCCCACGTATCCAAGCCCCACAACGGCAATTCGCATGGCGTACCTTTCCAAAGTGAGTCCCGGGAATCCTGGCTGGAGGCAGCTACGGGCTGAGTTGGTTGATAATATCCACTCATCGTCTGCATTGCGATAGGCAAAATAACGTTTCATCCTGGCCAGGCCCGATTTGTTCCACGCCGAAGCCTCTTCCCGCTGCCCCGCAGGGCCGGCGGCCAGCAGCCTCAGCGGGGCCCTTCGGCCTCGAGGGTGGCCCGTCCCAGCTCGCCCATGTTCATCGCCACGACCCCGTAGCGCTCCCGCAGGACCACATGGAAGCGAAGCAGGGCCTCCAGGATGGCCAGGTTTTCCGGCAGGTTCGTGCCGAAGTTATGGGGGTGCCACCACAGGTGGAAACTTTCGCCCTTGCGGGCAGCCGCCTCCATGGCCCTCTGGATGCGCCGGACCCGCCGCCCTTCCAGCAGCGAGAGCGCCGGGGAGAAGGGCCGCAGGAAGCGGCTCGAAGGGCAGTTGACCAGGCCGCAGTCCAGGTAGGGCTGCGGGATGAAGCCATGGGAGCCCGAGATGTTGACGTAGTTGTCCAGGAGCCTGGCGCCCCGCATGACTTCCGACTGGTCCTCTTCCATGGATTCCGCATACATCCAGGAGGCTTCGTTGCCGCGGAACACCTTGAAGCCCAACTCGCCGCACACGGTCAGGTACTCGAAATTGTACTGGTTCCGGGGAAAGACGAAGCTGGTGGGGCGGTTTCCCGCCAGACGGCTCGAGGCCTGGACGCAGGCTTCCAGGTCGGCCCTGAACATGGAGGCGTCCTGTCCCTGCTCCAGGCAGTAGTAGTGGGAGAACGTGTGGCTCCCCAGCTCCATGCCTTCGCAGTCCAGGACCTGGCGCACCAGGGACAGGCCGAAGTGATAAGGATCGGACTTTTCATCCTCGCCCACCTCGTCCAGGGCCAGGTATGGATTGAGCGGCCTGCGCGCATAGCTGGGCCGCTGCTCCGGAAGACTGCGGAGCAGGTCCGAGCGGCGCTCGAACAGGGTCATGCCCACCGCGGCCCAGGTGGCCCTCACTTCGTACTTCCTGAAGAGGGCCAGAATGGCCGGAATCGCCTGCCGTTCGCCCAGGACATGATCGCCGTAGCTCGCCAGGGTCCGCTTGTCCCGCATCCCCCACAGAAGTTCGAAGTCCATGGAGATGACGAAGGTCGGGGGCGGAATGAGGACGGGTCGCGCCGGCCGCCCGGAAGCCCCCGTTTCGAATGGAGCCGGCCTGCTTGCCCGCTTCGTTCGCAGCCCGGTCCGGGCCATCCGCCGCAGCATCGCTTCCCAGCGGTCCACCACGCGCTCGTTGTCGAAGGTCAGGGCGATGCGTTCGAGCCCGACCGCGCCCATGCGGAGCCGGGTGTCCCGGTCCATGGCCATGACCTGGATCATGCGCTCGGCCAGCGCGGCGGAATGTCCGCAGGGCACGATGTACCCGCTCTCTCCCGCCAGGATCAGTTCCCGGACCCCGCCCGCATCGGTGCTCACCACCGGCAGCCCGGAGGCCATGGCCTCCATCACCGTGTTGGGCATCCCCTCCCAGGCCGAGGACAGCACAAAAGCATCGCAGGCCCTGAGCAGGACCGGGATATCGGTGCGCAGGCCCAGGTAGTGGACCTTCCCGGCCAGGCCGCGCCGCTCCACCTCGGCCCGGGCCGCGTCCAGGTCCTCCCCGCCGCCGGCGATGAGCAGATGGAACGCCGGAACCGCCGCCGCGCACAGCTCCGCGGCCGCCAGGAGGGTCGGGTAGTCCTTGGCGGGCCGCAGGTTGCCCACCGCCAGCCAGATGAAAGCATCCTCGGGCAGGGCGAACTCCACCCGCGCCTGCGCGGGGGAGACCTGGGCGGGGAAGCTGGAGGCGACGATCCCGTTGTGGATGACCGTGGTCTTCATGGGGTCCAGGATGTGCCGGACCACCATGTAGCGAATGGCGGCGTGGGAGTTGGACGCCGTCAAATCGATGAGCCACTCCGAGTACCGGTAGACCCATTCGCGGAACCGGGTCTTGACGTAGGCGGTGCGCTGGGAGGCCACGATGGCCGGAACCCCGGCGATCCGGCCGCACACCCTGCCCATGATGTCCCCATGGTAGTTGAAGGTGATCAGTACGGCTGGCCGCCAGCGCTTCAGCAGCAGGGTCATGCGCCAGGCCATGGGAATCATCAGCCAGGTGAGCTTCGGGGAGGCATGGGAGCACTCGAAGAGGGGGATGTCCGCCGCCTTGAGGTCATCGAGGAATTCCACCGAGGGAAACATCGAGACGACCCCCACCTCCCAGCCCCTTCGTTTGAGCGTGGCCGCGATGCGGGTCAGCTGGGTTTCGGCGCCGCCACGCACCAGATGGTCGGTAAGGAAGACAATGTCCATTCAGGGGCGTCCAGGGTCAGGGCAGGTGGCTGCGGGGGAAGAGGCGAGGTCCAGCAGCCGTGCTTCCGTGCTCCGGGCCAAGGCTTGAACGCTGAAGCGGGCGCATATGCGGGAACGGGCGGATCCGGACCGGTCCGCCCGGGCCTGGGCGGTCTCGCCCAGGAGGCGGGAGACCGCCCTGGCCATGGCCAGATCATCGCCCACGGGCACCACGATGCCCTGGGCGCCCACCAGGCTTTCGGCATCGCCCACCCGGGTCGTGACACAGGGGATGCCGCAGGCCATGGCCTCTCCCAGCACATTGGGGAACCCCTCATCGGTCGAGGCGAGCACCAGACAGGTAAGGGCGTTGTAGGCCGCCACCATCCCGCCGCAGGCCCCCGGGAACAGGACCCGCCCGGCGAGGCCCTGGGACGCGGCCAGGGCCCGGAGGCGTCCCAGTTCCTGCCCGGTGCCCTCCCCCACGCAGACGAACATCGCCCTGGGCCACTCCAGGGCCAGCCGGGCCGCGGCGCGCAGAAAGGTCGGATGATCCTTCACCGGATGCAGCCGGCCCACGACCCCGATCAGGGGCACGTCGGCCGCCACGCCCCAGGCCAGCCTCTGGGCGGCCCCCCCCGCCGGATCCGGCCGGAACCGCTCCACATCGAAGCCGTTGGCGACCACCTCCATGCGTTCGGCCTTCATGCCCATGGCCCGATAACTGGAGCGCCCCGCTTCCGAGTTGAAGATGACCAGATCCACGAACCGGGCCAGCAGTACTTCCACCCGGAGCATCCGCAAGGACAAGCGGTCCAGTTTCGTCAGATCCCGGCTGCTGCGGCGGATGCCCCAGACCACCCGCCGACGCAGCAGACGGCCTAGCAGCAGAATGGGCAGGTTGCCGTCCATGTAGCCATGAACGATGTCGGGCTGGACGCGCAGCATCAAGGCCAGCAGCCTCGGAAGGGCGGCCAGGTAGCCCAGGGCCCCCCGGCGCTTGTGCAGGCAGTGCAGGTTCAGGTCCTGCAGTCCGGCCAGATCGAGCCAGGGACCGGCCGGGGCTCCGGGCTCCGGACCGTAGAACACCACCACATGAACGATGAACCGCTCCCGGTCCATGTGTCGCACCAGTTCGCAGAGCTGACGCTCCGCGCCGTTGGCGACCAGGGAGGGAATCAGGAAGAGCACGGAGATTTTCGGCGGCATCAGGTGGGTCTCGGGGCTGGCGGGACCCCAGGGAGCGCGACGGCCTGCAGGGGAAATCGCCAGGATTCTGGACTGCATGATAACCAGCCCGCGGGCGCGCCTACCTTAAATTTTTCATCCAAATGCGAAAATCAGGTGCTATCCTGGCCACCCTGTAATGACTGAGGAATCTGGAGTCAGCTAGAACGAAGGAGACAGTCCACAGATTCATCGCCGACATTTTCCAACCTTGCGCCCATGCCTGACCGCGCTCCCGCGGACGGGAAGTTCGTGCGGCGACGACCCATAGGAGAAAACCGCAGATGGCGGGAACCAGGTACCTTGATCCGGAGAAGGCATTTTCCCGAACCAGCCGCTTTAACGGGATGCTTCTGGCCTTTCTTCTGGGTTTCATTCTGTGCGGCGGCTTCTACTTCCTGTCTTCCTTCAACCGCCAGGTGGGATGGGCCGTCTGGCTCATCATTGTCTGGCTCCTGTTCTCCTTTTCCAGGGAATTGCCGCTGGGCCGGCTCGTGCGCCCAGCGGGCCCGTACCTGCTGTGGCTGTATTTCTTCCTGACCTGGGGCATCATCGTTTCGCCCATCACCGACTGGGCGTACGCCGCCAAGGTCGCGATCACCACCACCATCCTGGCCTTCTGCACCGGCATCCTGGCCTCGAAGCCCTACTATCTGCGCGCCTTCGCCAATTTCGCCCAGGCCGGAGCGGTGGTGAACCTGGTCGTCCTGATCGGCATGGCCCAGTCGACCCGGTTCGCGACCCTGGTCATGGCGACGGTGGCGCACAATCTGTCCTATGTCTTCGGCTCCACGCGCTACGGCGGGATGTGGGGCAACGCGAACATGGTGGGATGCGTCAGTGTCGCCTTCCTGATCCTTTCGGTCCTGGCCACGCCGTGGATCGCCTGGGTGGGGCGCCTGTCCTGCCTCCCGCTCCTCTACTACTCGGCCAGCCGGAAATCGGCGGTGATTTTCGTCCTGCTCATCCTGCTCTACCTGCTCATCGTCAAGCGGCGCGATTTCCGGTTCTGGCTGGGGCTTGGCACCCTCACCTTCTCCCTGGCCCTGACCTTCATGCTCAGCGCCGGGCTCAGGGCCAAGTCCCATCTGGCGAGGGAAGATGCCAACATCTCGCGCGTCATGGACATCCAGGAGAAGGAGACCGCCCAGAAGGGCGATGTGACCCGGCTCAGCCTCCTGCACCAGTGGCTGACCGCCCTCACCCTGGAACCCTGGTACGGCTATGGCATGGAAGCCATGGCCGGCACCCACTACGACGAGAACGATCCGGAAAAGATCGTGTTCAAGGGACTGTTCCCCCTGGGCACCCACAACACGTTCCTGGGGGTTTGGGTGGAGACGGGAGCCGCGGGCTTCATCACCTTTGTCCTGATGATCGGCTATTACGCCTGGAAGCACCTGTCCGCCAAGGGCGATCCCGTCAGCCGCTGGGTCATGGTCACCTTCCTGGCCAGCAACCTCATCTCCCTGGTATTCATGCACACCATCCTCTTCTGCTTCGAAGGCAAGATCCTGTTCACCCTGTTCTTCATGCTGCCGGATTGCGCGGGACTCCGGGACTTCCAGCGCTGGCGGGACCAGCTCCGCCGGAGCTCCGCTTGACCCGCCAGGGGGGGGCACCGGGCCCGGCCCGGCCCGGTCCCCCCGCGTCCAGGCAGTTCCCGGGCCCACCATCCGGTCAAAAGCTCACGGCAACGCTGTTTGGGGAGAGGTCATGTTGGCAAAGCCGCTGGTCATGCATTCGCTCGGCGTCCTCCTGTGGGCCGCCGGCCCGGCGATGGCATCCGGGCCGGCCCTGCCCACCCCCCAGGCGGCCGCCGACGGCGCACCTGCGCCGGCGTCCCGCCTGGTGGTGAACGTGAAGGCGGCCGGGTATGGCGCCAGGGGGAATGGCCATACCGACGACACCCTTGCCATCCAGATGGCGGTCCGGGCGGTAGCGGGATCCGGTGGCACGGTGGTCGTGCCCGCCGGCGTCTACCTGATCAACCCGGTCGCCCAGGAAGGGGCCGGGATCCGGCTCGGGAGTGACATGACCCTGCGCCTGGAGCCCGGAGCGGTGCTGAAGGCGCTGCCCACCGCCACCTCCCGGCACGTCATGCTGCTGGTGCGCGAGGTCCAGAACGTCACCATCCAGGGCGGCACCCTGGTGGGCAACCGGAACCAGAACACCATCACCGATCTCGATGAAAACGGGATGGGGGTCGAAATCACCCATTCCGGCCACGTGATTCTGGAAGGATTGGTGATAAAGGACTTCTGGGCAGACGGCGTCTACGTCACCGGCAACGCCCAGGACGTGACCCTGTGCCGGGTGGTGGCGAGCCAGAACCGCCGGAACGGCATGTCCGTGGTGAGCGTCGACGGCATGCTGGTGCAGGGCTGCACCTTCGACCATGCCATCGGCTCCATGGAAAAGGGTCATTTCGTCAATGGCAGCGGCGTCGACCTGGAACCCAACCCTGGCCAGACCGTGGCCAACGTCCGGTTCCTGGGTTGCACCATGGCCGCGAATCCATCCGTCGGCCTGGGGGTCGGCGTCCCCATGGCCAACACCGGAAGGGCGTTCATCACCCATGTCCTGGTGGATGGCAACACCTTCACCGGCAACGGCTTCCATTCGGGAGCCGCGGGCATCGCGATGAGCAACACGGTCGGCCACCAGATCAGCAACAACACGGTGACCGGCAGCACCGGGGACGGCATCTACCTGCGCAACGCGGCCAACCAGATCCTGGTCACGGGCAACACCGTCGCGGGCACCCGGGGGGTCCCCAAGCCCGGCGATGCGGGCAACGGCATCATGCTCTATCTCACCGAAGGCAACATCATCAAAGGCAATACGGTGACCGGCAGCGCGGCGTGCGGCATCCGGGACGCGGATCCCGTCGGCCCCAACCAGATCGGCCCGAACCAGCTCAGGGACAACCTGACGGCGATTTGCCGCTAGCCGTGCCGCGGCCGCGCCAGTCCGCTCCAGTCGACCCAGGAGACCCGAACCCCATGCCACCTCGTCCCGTTTTTCCCGCCCTGCTTGGATATCTGTCGCGCCCCGTCCGGCCCAGGGAATTCCTGGTGTGGTGCGCCCTGGCCATCGCCCTGGTGGCCTTCGGCCTGGCCCGCCCCGGCCCCAACCTGGAGGTGGACAGCTGCCAGTACCTGAGCATCGCGGGGAATTTCCCCGCCGGAAAGCCGGGCTACACCTCCATTGTCCATTTCGATACGGAACGATCGCACGGCACGGTGCCGGCCCCCATGACCACCTTCCCGTCCGGCTACCCCGCGGTGATCGCCGCCCTGGACGCCAGCGGACTGACCCCGGAACGCTCCGGGCTGGCCATCTCGGTCGTGGCCACGCTCGCGCTCCTGTCGCTGTACTGGGGCGTCGGCCAGCGCCTCGGCATCGGCGGCCTCGGCCTGCGGTTGACCATCCTGTTGACGTTCGCCAATGCGGAACTGCTGCTGTTCTCCCGGACCATTGCCAGCGAACCCCTGTTCACCCTGCTCACCGCCACAGCGGTGCTGCTGTTCGCGGCCGGCCTGGCGCCAGGGGTGCGGCGCGGGGAGCAGTGGCTGGCCCTGCTGGGCGCCAACGCCCTGGCGGGTCTGGCCTACTGGGTTCGCTACGCGGGCCTGTTCCTGTTCACGGCCATGGTGGTCTATGTGGCCCTGCTCATCCTGCGGCGCCACCAGGCCGCCCTGCGCGCCACGCTCAGCCTGGCCGTGTCGGCCGGCATCATCGCGCTGGGACTGCTCAGGAACGCCCTGCTCGTCGGCAACTGGAAGGGGGGCAATGACAAGCCCGTGAATCACCCGTTCCTGGGAGTGCTGGGGCGATCACCGGTGGAAATCTATCATCTCCTTTCCGGTCGCATCGGTTCGGCGCATTACGGCCTCCTGGACCTGGTCCTGGTCCTGGCCTGCCTATGCGTGGCGGGCATGCTGGCCGCGGCGCTGGCCCGGACCCGGCATGCGGCCCCCGACGGCACCGGGGCCACGACCGTGCTGAACGTCGTGGCCTGCTACCTGGTCGTGTACTGGGCCGCCATGGTCTACGCGGGCCATGTGACAGTCATCTCGTTCGGCCCCAGGATGTTCTACCCCTTGTTGCCCTTGCTGTTCCTGGCACTCGCCATCGTCATCACCCGCGTCCAGGCGCAGCTGGACCCTCGCCAGGAAGGGCGCCTGGTGGCGGCCCTGGTGATCATGGCCTGCGCCTATGTGGCCGTGAACGTCCGCAGCATCGTCGCTCAGCCTCCGGCTTCCGAGCAGTACCGCCTGGTGCAGGCTGCGCTGGCCGAGGAAGTCGCCCCGGGCCGCAGCCTGGGTGCCTGGATCGCCGCGAACATCCCGGCCGGCCAGGTCATCGTGGCCACCCATGGCCAGACCACGGGCTACGCCCTGAAGCGGCCCACCGTATCCCTGGTGTCCAGGGAATACAGCACCCAGCGCTGGGGCGAGCCGGAAGTGCGCTCACTCATGCAGCGCTATCAGGCCACGTTCTTGATCCTCTACCCCGGCGAGGATCCGGAACTGTACGATTCCCCGTTCCTGTCCGGGCTGCTCGCCGGCGTCAGGCCCCCCTGGCTGACCTCCGCGGCGAGGACCCGCGGGGGGATCCAAGTCCTTCGCTGCGCACTGAACCGTTGATCGCGTCCGGCCGTTCCACCCCGGATGGCCCGACGCCGTGGAAGCCGAGCAAACCAAGCCTGGAGGTGCAAAAAGCATGAAAGTCGTCGTCATCATTCCGACCTACAATGAGCACGACAATATCCAACCGCTCTTTGCGGCCCTCCAGAATGAATTCCAGGCGATGGAGGAGGATATGCACATCCTCGTGGTGGATGATCATTCACCGGACGGGACCGGCGCCCTGGTCAGCCGGCTCGCCCTGGAACAGCCCAACGTGCATCTCCTCGAGGGCGAAAAGGCCGGACTGGGCGTGGCCTACATGCGGGGCATGACCTACGCCATGGACCAGCTCCAGGCCGACGCCGTGTTCGAGATGGATGCCGACTTCTCCCATGATCCGGCGGATGTGCCGAGGCTGTTGCAGGTCCTGGTGGCCGGTGCGGATTTCGTCATCGGCAGCCGCTACGTGCCCGGGGGAAGCATTCCCCGGGAGTGGGGGCCCCGGCGCCGCCTGAACTCTAAGTTCGGCAATATCGTGGCCCGCTACCTCGCCGGAATGCATCAGGTCCATGACTGCACCGCGGGCTTCCGGGCCATCCGGGCCTCCGTCCTGCGGCAGATCGATTTCTCGGCGCTGAAGGTCCGGGGCTATGCGTTCCAGGTGGCCCTGCTGCACCAGGCCGTCACGCTCGGCGCGGTCATCCGGGAGTTCCCGGTCCACTTCAAGGACCGGACCCGGGGCGACAGCAAACTGGGGCTGTCCGACATCGTCGAGTTCATCCTGGCCGCCTGGTGGATACGCCTGCGTTCCTTCAAGACCTTCTGCCAGTTCGGCCTGGTCGGACTGTCCGGGACCGTCGTCAACCTCGCCCTGTTCTCGGCGCTGCTGCATTCCGGAGTCAACAAGTTCGTCGCCTCGCCCCTGGCCATTGAAACCTCGATCATCACCAACTTCATATTCAACAACTATTGGACCTTCAGCCATCGCAGGACCAGGGACCGGACCCACATCAAGGGCCTGAAGTTCAATATCGTTTCACTGCTTTCGCTGGTGGTCAGCTATGGCACTTTCATCGGCCTGGGGCTGCTGTGGCCTCGGCTGTCCCCCCAGTGGGACCAGCTGATCGGGATCGGGCCAGCCATGCTGGTGAACTATTTCTTCAATACCTACTGGACCTTCCGGGCCGATCCGGGAGCCATCGCCTGATCCCGCGCGGCCAGCGCGGCCAGCCCGGGCATCCGGCGTCGCCGCCGGATCGGATCGTCCGGCTCGGAACGGTTTGCTGCTTGGAAAACCAGGGGGATGAATGATCTTCGCATTCGAGGGTGCTCGCGGCCTTGCGGCCCTGCTGGTCGCGCTCTATCACATCGGCAATCTCGGCCGCTTCCTGGCGGTTCGCCATTTCTACCTGAGTGTGGATCTCTTCTTTGTCCTGAGCGGCTGGGTCATCGCCGAGCACTACTGGGCCAGGATCGGCGATTGGGCGGATCTGAGGACCTTCGTCATCCGCAGATCCGGCCGGCTTGTGCCGCTGTTCCTGTTCAGCACGATGGCCTATATCGCATTGAAAAACCTGATTTTCCTCGTCAAGTACGCGACCCTGCTGCTCGGCTCCCCCGTCAGACCCCCGATCAGCCCCACGATCTCCCCTTTCATTCCCAGGCTGTCGGAGATCGTCGGGGTGCTCACCCTGTCCCAGGGACTCGGGTTCTTCGATCGGCTGATCCTGAATGGCCCGAGCTGGAGCATCAGCACCGAGTTCTACACCTACCTGATCTTCGCCCTGGGTTGCATCTTCCTCGCGGACAGGACGAGAACCATCGCGTTCATCCTGCTGATGCTCGCGGCTGCGGCGACCACCATCCTGGGCGCGATCTACTTCCCCGGACAGCACCTGTCCGGGGGGTACATGGATGTCAGCTATAACTTCGGCTTCCCGCGCTGCATCTGGTCCTTCTTCATGGGGGTGCTGCTGTTCCGGTTCGGCAAGGCGATCCTGATACCCAAAAGGCGGATACAGTGTTTTGCCGTGCTGACCATCGCGGCCTGCCTGCTGCTGATCGAGCGCGTCCCAGGGGTGGCCTTCCTGTTCCCGGTGCTGTTCGTCTTGTTGGTCTTTTCCATCTCCACGGACGAGGGGCCGATCCCGAGGCTTTTGAACACGAAGGGCATGCAGCTGCTCGGAAAGAGGTCCTATTCCATCTACCTGATGCACGTTCCGGTCACCCTGCTGTTCGCGCCCGTCACCAGCAGGCTGGTGGGTCGCAGTCTGCTGTTCCCCGTGGCTGAAGACCTGGTGTTCCTGGCGGTGCTCGTCCTGGTATCAGGCATGACGTTCCGCTACATCGAAGATCCCTTCCGCAGGTGGGCCAGGCGCATCTCGGTGCGCTGAACCACTGGGCTCAGGGCGCGATGCCGTTGCCGGACAGGGTGTTGCCGCTGATCGCACCCCCGGTGCAGCCAGCGGAAACGAGACCATGGCCGGCGTTCCCGGTACAGGTATTCCCGGTCAGGAGGTTGCCCGAGCAGGAATCCTCGTCGATGCCGTTGCCCGGTACGCCCGTGGTGCCCGTCACGCTGTTGCCGGTGCAGACGGCGTTGGTGGCCTGGGTCTGGAACAGGATGCCGTACTGACCGTTGCCCGTCACGGTGTTGTTGACCACGACGGCGTCGCTGAAGTTGGAAACATTGATGCCCCGGTACGGGTTGCCGGAAACCGTGTTGCCCACCACGTAGATGTTGCGGGTGAAGGCCAGCCCCGTGTTGGCGACGGGCACACTGGCACCCAGGCCCCCGGCGGCGTTGTTGCGGAAGCTGCAGCCGGCGAACAGGACCGTGTCGATGGTGTCCCCGGGATTGGGCTCCACATCGATCCCGCCGCCGTTGGCCATGGCGCCGTTCTCCATGGAGCCCGTAGCATTCTCGAAAGTGCAGCCTCTCACGACCATGTCGCTCACCGACACGATGGACATGCCGTTGCGGCGATTGTTGTTGGCCACCACCTGGCTGATCGTCACATCCTGGGACGCGGCGACCACATAGATCCCGTCTGCCCAACAATTACTGACATTCATGTTCTCCACGACCACGTGCCGGGAGGCCTTCACCTGGATGCCCATCCCGGCCTCGACGGTGTCGGTGATGGTGTTGTTGTCGCGATTGCCCAGGACCGTTCCGCCGGTGAGGTTGACGTCGTGAACCCCGTTGAGCTGCAGCACCACGTAGCCGGAGGTCGCCGTGGACCTGGCCTGCAGCACCGCGCCATCCTCCAGGTTCAGGGTCATGCTGCTGCCCAGGGCGATGCCGGCGTTGCCGTTGTTGGCGATCGGATTGATCAGGTAGGTGCCGGCGGGGATGGTCACTTCACCTCCGGTGCCGGCGACGGCGTTGACGGCCGCCTGGATCGCCGCGGTGTCGTCGGTGATCCCGTCGCCCTTGGCATTGTACGGGGCGCTCCTGACATTGACCACCAGGGCGGGGGTGGCCACCTGGACGGTGGCGCTCGCCACGTTGATGGTGGTGGAGGCGCTCCGGGTGGGATCGGCCACACTGCTGGCGGTCACCAGGTGCGACCCGACGGTGGCGGGCGCGGTGAACAGGACGGTATTCCCGGGGCCGGGGGCGGTGACGGCGCCCAGGCTGGCGTTGCCGTTCACCACGCCGTCCACCGTCCAGGTGACGGCCGTGTTGCTGGCCCCGGTCACGGTGGCGCTGAGCAGCATGGCACCCGAAACATTGATGCGGGTGGGACTGGCCAGGGGCAAGGCGAGGCTCACCACCACCGGCGTGGCGATGACCACCGTGGCGGAGGCCACGGCGTTGTCGGTCACCCCATGGGCAGCCACGGTGTGGCTGCCCAGCGCGGCCGGGGCCGCATAGCTAACCGTGTAGCCGCTGCCGCTGATGGCTCCCACTGTGGCATTGCCGTTGGCGATGCCGTCCACGGTCCAGGTCACGGCCGTGTTGCTGGAATCCTGGACCACGGCCGTGAACGACTGGGACTGGGATGGGGCGAGCGTGCAGGAAGCGGGGCTCAGGGCCAGGGCGGCGGGAGCCAGGGCGCTGATGGTGATGGAGGCCGCGGACAGGGCATTGGCGACGCTGGAAGCCACCACCACATGGCTGCCGGCCGCGGCGGGAGCCCGATAGGTCACGGTATCGCCCGATCCCGTGATGGTGCCCACAGTGCTGTTGCCGTTGATGACGCCGTCCACGGCCCAGGTGACGGCGGTGTTGGCGGTGCCGGAAACCGCGACCGTGATGGAAAGGGTGGCGTTCGTGTTGATGGAGGCCGAGGTGAAGGTCGGCGTCACGGTGACCCCGCCCGGGCCCTGGACCGCGACGGTGGCCGAAGCCAGCACGGCGGGATTCACGGCGCTGGTCACCGTCACATGATGGCTGCCCGGAGCGGAAGGGGCCGTGTAGACCACGGTGGTCCCGCTGCCCGCAAGCGTGCCGGTGGCGGCATTTCCGCCGGCGATGCCGTCCACCAGCCATTGCAGCGCGTCATGCCGGCTCCCGGTGAGCGTGGCGGAGAGGGAGACCGTGCCCCCTGGCGCCAGGCTGGGGGTTGCCGGGGCCAGGGTCACCGCCATGGGCGGGCTGATGACCTGGATGACGGAGGAGGCGCTGCTGGCATTCCCCAGGTCGGTCACGGCCACGGTGTGGGCGCCCGCGGCGGCCGGGGCGGTATAGGTGGCGGAACTGCCGCTGCCGCTGATGGTGCCGACCGTGGCGTTGCCATTGGGAATGGCGTCCACGGTCCAGGCGACCTCGCCAGTGTTGGCGCCCGCGGCCGTGGCCACCACCGTGTCCAGGGCATTGGTGGACGTGGTCTCAAGGCTCAGGGCGAGCGGACCCGCTCCCGCCGTTGGCGAAACCGCGCTGCTGGAACTGGAACTTGAACTGCCCCCGCCACCGCAGGCGATGATGGCGCAGACCGTTCCGATGGCCAGCACACCCAGGATACGGGCTGGAAAGCTGATGCCGTTCACGGGCTCCTCCGCGCATCCTTTCTGTTCATCGGTCGCCCGGAGCCATTCCTTGAACTCGGACGGGAACAACCCGCTGCACCGGGCCCCGGCACCCCCGTGGAACCGCTGGAAACCGCGGAGCCCGGAGCGCGCCCACGGTCCCGATCCCGGGACCGGAGGCGAGAGGCGCCGCCGGGTCCTTCAGGGGGCGATGCCGTTGCTCGATTGGCTGTTTGCGCTGATCGTCAATCCGGTGCAGCCGTCGGTAACGAGCCCATAGCCCACATTTCCCGTGCAGGTGTTGCCGGTCAGGCTGTCCCCGGAGCAGGTGTCCATGTCGATCCCGTTTCCCGGCGCCCCGGTGGTGCCGGTCACCGTATTCCCGGTGCAGATCCCATTATTCGCGTAGGATTGGAACAGGATCCCGAACTTCGCATTTCTGCTGCAGGTGTTATTTGCAATCACGGCCCCGCTGAAGTTGGACATGTTGATGCCCCTGTTGCCGTTGCCGGTAACGGTGTTGCCCACCGCGAAGATGTTGGTGGTCATGGAAACCCCGGTATTGGCGACGGGCACGCTGGCCCCGAGCCCCACGGCATAGTTGTTGGCGAAGCTGCAATGGGAGAACAGGACGGTGTCGATGACCTCGCCCGGATTGGGCTCGGCATCGACCCCGGTGCCGTTGAGCATGGCGCCATTCTCCAGGGCGCCGGTCGAATTCTCGAAGGTGCTGCCGCGCACCACGACCTCTCTGGCGCCCACGATGGACATCCCGTTGCGGCGGTTGTGGTTGGCCAGCACATTGCTGATCGTCACATCCTGGGCCGCGGCGACCACATAGATCCCATCTGCCCAGCAGTTGCTGACAGTCACGGCCTCCACGACCACGTGCTGGGACGCCTTCACCTGGATCCCCATCCCGGTCTCGAGCAGGTCGGTGATCGTGTTGTGGGCGAGATTGCCGATGATCGTGCCGCCCGTGATGTTGACATTCTGGACGCCGTTGAGCTGCACGATCACGTATTCGGAAGTGCTGGTGGGAAGCGCCTGCAGCACTGCGCCAGGCGCCAGGCTCAGGGTCATGTTGCTGCCGAGCACGATCCCGGAATTGCCGTACTGGGCCACCGGATTGATCATGTAGGTGCCGGCCGGAACCGTCACTTCGCCCCCCGTGCCGGCGACCGCGTCCAGTGCCGCCTGGACCGCCGCGGTATCGTCGGTCACGCCGTTGCCCTTGGCGTTGTAGGGGGCGTTCCGGACATTGACCACCAGGGCGGGGTTGGCCACCTGCACGGTGGTGCTCGCCACGGTCACCGTGGTGGACGCGCCCTGGGAGGGATCGGCCACGCTGGTGGCGGTCACGGTGTGGGTCCCGGCCGCGGCGGGCGCGGTGTAGATGACCGTGTTACCGGGGCCGGGCGCGGTGATGGCGCCCACGGCGGCGTTCCCGCTGGCGACCCCGTCCACGCTCCAGGTGACGGCGGTGTTGCTGGATCCGGTGACGGCCGCGGTGAACAGCATGGACCCGGCCATGTTGACGCGGGTGAGGACGGGAACCGGGAGGCTCACCACCACCGGGGACGTGACCCTGACCACGCAGGCCGCGCTCCTGGTGCCCTCGAAGTTGCTGGCGGTGGCGGTCACGGTGTGGCTGCCGGCCGCTGCGGGGGCGGTGTAGACGGCGTTGTCCCGGGAGCCGACGATCGTGCCCACCGCGGCGTTGCCGGAAACGATGCCGTCCACGGCCCAGCTATGGGTTACGGAATAGGCGCCGGTCTCCGTCGAAGTGAGGGCCAGGGTCTTGCCGAAACCGACGCTCGCGCTTCCGGGACTCATGGAGATCTGGAACGGGAGCTGCACCGTGACCGTGAGGGATGCGCTGGCGGCCGTGACGGCGCTCGCGGCCGTGCCGGCCCTGGCGGCGGTGGCAGTCACGGTGTGGTGGCCCGGGGTGGCGGGGGGCGTGTAGGTGACCGTCGCCCCGGACCCGGAAAGGGTGCCGACGGCGCTGCTACCGGAGGCGGCGCCATCCACGGACCAGGCCAGGACCGCGCTGGTGGCACCGGTCACCGTGGCGGTGAAGGTCTGGGTGAAGCCGCTGACGGCGATGGGGGCGCTGGTGCTCAGGCTCACCGCGAGCGCGGGAGCGGTGGCGGCGCCCAGGCGCGAAGGCCCGGAACCGCTCACCCCGAGGCCCAGACCTACGACAAAAAGAGCGATTACCCGGCTGCGCGCAACACAGCTGGAAAAGAAAGGTACAAGTAACCTAGGGGGCATGACACACCTCATGTCTGGGCATTCTGGTTCGGCGAAGCCGACCCAGAATAAGAGATTCTTGCCGTATTTCAATCCCATTTTAGGGACAACCGGCAAGCTCATGGCTGGATGGCAACCTTACCGACACTAACAGCATGTGGCCGCTGCGGAAGGGTCAAATAGGCAGAGATGGCGACGCCTTCAGCCATTCAATGCCGTCCTCATCCGGAATCACGCAGAACATATCATTAAGTATTTAAATTGTCATGGTCTTACCCAAACCGGGCCGATTCGCTTTCCTGCGTCATTTTATAAATATATTAATAACTAACCATTCATAAACCCTTCCTAGACCTCTGGCCTTGCGGTTGTCAGCCCACCCCTGGGCCGGGGGAACCCGAACGCCCACGACGAAACGAGGAAAGGACGCGCGGACGCGCGCCCTTTCCTCGATGCGATCATGACCCTGCCGAAGGACTCCGTAGGCTGGCCTTCAGGAAGGCCAGCCTCCCGTCCCCTGCGGTCTCAAGGAGCGACGCCGTTGCTCGACTGGGTGTTGCCGCTGATGGTGCCCCCGGTGCAGGCGTCCGATACGACCCCGCTGCCGGAATTCCCCGTGCAGATGTTCCCGGTCAGAGTGCCGCCCGAGCTGGAATCCTCGTCGATGCCGTTCCCGGGCTTGCCCGTGGTGCCCGTCACGGTATTGCCGGTGCAGATGAAGTTGGACGCCCCGGTCTGGAAGAGGATGCCGAAATGGCCATTCCCGGTGACGGTGTTGTTGGCGATGACCGCGCCGCTGAAGTTGGAGATATCGACGCCCCGGTAGGGGTTGCCCTTGATCAGGCTGCTCACCAGGAAGATGTTCGAGGTGGTGGCCACCCCGGTATTGGCGATCGGCACGCTGGCGCCGATCCCCCCGGCGTAATTGTTGAGGAAGCTGCAGCCGTAGAACAGGACGGTGTCTACGGTATCGCCGGGATTCGGCTCGATGTCGATCCCGCCGCCGTTGGCCATGACGCCGTTCTCCAGGGAACCGATCCCGTATTCGAAGGTGCTGCCCCGCACCACCACGTTGGTGGCCGACACGATGGACATCCCGTTGCGGCGGTTGTGGTTGGACACCACGTTGCTGATCGTCACATCCTGGCAGGCAGCGACCACATAGATCCCGTCCGCCCAGCAGTTGCTGATATTCACGTTCTCCACGATCACATGCTGGGAGGCCTTCACCTGGATCCCCATCCCGGCCTCATTCGTATCGGTGATCGTGTTCTTGTTGAGATTGCCGATGATCGATCCGCCGGTGATGTTGACGTTCTGGACGCCGTTGACCTGCACCACCGAGTAGCTGGAGGTGGAGGTGGAAAGCGCCTGCAGCACCGCGCCGGACGCCAGGCTCAGGGTCGTGTTGTTGCCCAGCACGAGTCCGGAATTGCCGTACTTGGCCACCGGATTGATCATGTAGGTGCCCGCCGGGACCGTCACTTGGCCCCCCGTGCCGGCGACCGTGTTCAGTGCCGCCTGGATCGCCGCGGTATCGTCGGTCACCCCGTCGCCCTTGGCGTTGTAGGGAGCGTTCTTGACATTGACCACCAGGGCCGTATTGGCGGCCTGAACGGTGACGCTCGCCACGGTGACCGTGGTGGACGCGCTCGCGGTGGGATCGGCCGCGCTGGTGGCGGTCACGATGTGCGTCCCGGCCACGGCGGGCGCGGTGAAGATGACCGTATTGCCGGCGCCGGGCGCCGTGATGGCGCCCACGGTGGCGTTGCCTTTGGCGACCCCGTCCACGCTCCAGGTGACGGCGGTGTTGCTGGATCCGGTGACGGCCGCGGTGAACAGCATGGACCCGGTCGTGTTGACACGGGTGAGGACGGGAACCGGAAGGCTCACCACCACCGGGGACGTGACCTTGACCAAGCAGGCCGCGCTCTTGGTTCCCTCGAAGTTGCTGGAGGTGGCCGTCACGATGTGGCTGCCGCCGCCCGCGGGAGCGGTGTAGACGGCGTTGTCCCGGGAACCGGTGATGGTGCCCACCGTGGCGTTGCCGGATACGATGCCGTCCACGGACCAGACATGGGTCACGGAATAGGCGCCGGTCTCCGTCGAAGTGAGGGCCAGGGTCTTGCCGAAGCCGACGCTCGCGCTCCCGAGGCTCATGGAGATCTGGAACGGGAGCTGCACCGTGAGCGCGAAGGATGCGCTGGCGACCGTGCCGGCGCTGGTGGCGGTAACGCTCACGGTGTGGTGGCCCGCGGTGGCGGGGGGCGTGTAGGTGACCGTCGCCCCGGACCCCGAAAGGGTGCCGACGGCGCTGCTGCCGGAGGCGACGCCATCCACGGACCAGGTCAGGACCGCGCTGGTGGAACCGGTCACCGCGGCGGTGAAGGTCTGGGTGAAGCCGCTGACGGCGATGGGCGCGCTGGAACTCAGGCTCACCGCGAGCGCGGGAGTGGTGGCGGCGCTCAGGGCGGCCTGGCTCGACCCCACGACGGCCAGGGACAGGCCCAGGGTGGTCACGAAGAGGCCAGCCACGCGATAGCGTGCAGACCTATGGCGCAATGGCTGCGCCAATATAGGAAAAGACATAATACCCCCACGCTTCTGTCATTTTTAAAATTCTGATGACATGAAGCATTAGATTATTAAAGGTTGGCAATCCCGAAGATTCGGGATGCCAAGAATGTCGTTATATATCTGGTAGATGACCCAGCCTCTCCGCCCAATTGCTCGGAGGACCAGATGTTCAAAGTATCGGCAAGGAAGGTCTGAAACGCCAACTTTTTTTTTCAAAGCGAACAGGAATAACGTATTTTCACCACTTTTTTTCGGAGGGCCGAAAGCTAAGTTGGTGAAAGCAAACCAAAAGGAATTTCCGGGAAATTAAGCCCCCAGGGATGCCGACAGCATGCAAGGTTCCAGGCATGCGAGCTTATGGCATGGAATCGCTCCGGCCAGGTTTTTCCTCGGCGGCCCAGGCCCCACCGGCCTTTCGTGGCGGATGGGATTCCAGCCGGCCCCCGGGGGGCCATGGGGGTGGCAGGCGCCCGGTGCCGGCCAGGCTCAGCCTGCGCTCCGCGGACCGGCATTCGCCTTGGGCTGATGGGAACCGCGCAGCGCCATTTTCATCAGGCAGGCCTTCTTGTCCCGGTGGTATTCCTCCGGATCGTAGTCGGGAGTGCCCGCCAGGGACCACTCCGCGTACTGTTCGAGGGTCATCACCGGCTTGGCCGGATTGCCGGCGGCAAGCACGTTCGCGGGGATGTTCCGCGAGACCACGGATCCGGCAGCGACCACCGAATTGGGACCGATGGTCACCCCGGGCAGGATGATCACCCGCTGACCGATGACGCAGTTGTCATGGATGGTGATGCGGCCGAACTTGATCACCTGGTGGTAGCGCGGCAGGTGCCGGAAGGCGTAGGTCCCGCCGTCGTGGGTGACGAAGGAGACGCCCTCGGCGATGGCCACGTGATGGCCGATGGTGATCAGGTAGGGCTCCGAATCGAAGTGCGGCAGATCGGCGAGGCGGCAGTCCTCCGGCAGGATCAGGCCCGCCTTGCGCAGGCTTCTGAGCCTCAGCCGATCGAGCCAGTCCGCCAGGACATCAATGAACATCTCTTGTGCTCCCCAGTTTCCGGGAACAAACCCGCCGGTTCCCGAAGCCCCATCCAGAATCGCATTTCAATCGAGCCGAGATTCCTTGCATCTTTTACCATCATGAATGGAGTAGGATAATAGCAACAAACAGGCCGCATCGTCTTTTGTTTCTCACCGTTCCCATCTCCCTCCAGGATCAAATGACATGTTCATGGAAATCGAAGCCATCGCCCCTGTGATCCGTGAATTCCTGGCCCGCAACTTCCTGTTCAGCGACCAGGGCTTCGGCTATGCGGATGACGCGTCCCTGCTGGGCGAGGGCATCATCGACTCGCTTGGCATCATCGAACTGGTGGCTTTCGTGGAAAAGCAGTTCGGCATCGCCGTCCGCGACCAGGAGCTGCTGCCCGGCAACTTCGATTCGGTCAGCAAGCTCAGCGCCTTCGTCCACGGCAAGTTCACCGACGCCGGTTGATGGAGCCACCGATGCTGGTCCAGGAATGCCTCACCCTCAGCGCGGCCCGGCTGCCGGAAAAGACGGCCCTGGTGTGCGGCGACCAGCGGTTCACCTACCGGGAGCTGGACGCGATGAGCGACCGGCTCGGTCACGCCCTGGTCCGGGACGGGGTGACCCGGGGCGACCGGGTGGCCCTGCACCTGCCCAATTCCCTGGAAGCCGTCGTGGGGCTGTTTGCCGCCCTCAAGGCCGGCGCCTGCTTCGTCTTCGTCAACCCCTCCACCAGGCCGGACAAGCTGAAGTACATCCTCAACAACTGCCGGGCCAGGGCGCTCCTGGCCCCCGGCCGGGCCTGGTCCGGGGAACTGCGCGATCTGCCGCGGGACTGCCCCTCGCTCCGCTGCGGGGTCCGGTGCGGACCCGACGGCCCGAACCCGCCGCCGGACCTGGCCTCCTTCCAGGCCATCCAGGCGGAGGGCCCTGTCGCCCCCCTGCCGCGGGTCAACATCGACCTGGACCTGGCCTGCCTGGTCTACACCTCGGGCAGCACCGGCGAGCCCAAGGGCGTGATGTGCGACCACGACAACGTCCAGTTCGCCAGCGCGGCGATCATGACCTACCTGGGGTCCCGGGAGGACGACATCGTCCTGTGCGCCCTGCCGCTGTCCTTCGACTACGGGCTGTACCAGCTCCTGATGACCTTCCGGGCCGGGGGCACCCTGGTGCTGGAGCGCGGCTTCACCTTCCCGGCCCTGATCCTCCAGCGGATCCAGGAAGAGCGGGTGACCGGCTTCCCGGGGGTGCCGACCCTGTTCGCCATGCTGCTGCGCATGGACCGAAGCGGCTTCGATCTGGACAGCCTGCGCTACCTCACCAACACCGCCGCAGCCCTGGGTCCCGCCCAGATCCTCGCGCTCCGGGCCGCCTTCCCCCGGGCCACGCTGTTCTCCATGTACGGCCTCACCGAGACCAAGCGCACCCTCTACCTGCCGCCCGACCAGCTGGAAGCCCGGCCCGGTTCGGTCGGCATCGCCATTCCCGGCACCGAAGTCTGGATCGAGGACGAGGCCGGGCAGCGCCTGGGCCCGGGCGCCACCGGCGAGCTGGTGGTGCGCGGCCGGCACGTGATGCGCGGCTACTGGGAGGCCCCGGAGGCGACCGCGCTGCGTTTCCGCCCGGGCCCGATCCCCGGTGAGCGGCTCTGCTATTCCGGGGACCTGTTCCGCATGGACGCCGACGGCTATTTCTACTTCATCAGCCGGCGCGACGACATCATCAAGAGCCGGGGCGAGAAGGTCGCCCCACGGGAGGTGGAGAACGCCCTCCAGCTGCTCCCCGGCGTCAGCGCCGCGGTGATCGGCGTGCCGGATCCGATGGAGGGACAGGCGATCAAGGCGTTCATCGTGGCCCACGGGGCGCCGGTGACCGAAGCCCAGGTCCGGGCCCACTGCCGGGCCACCCTGGAGGACTTCATGGTCCCCAAGTACATCGCGTTCCTGGACGAGCTGCCGCTGACCAGCTCCGGCAAGGTCAGCAAGCTCGGGCTCCGCTGAATGTGCGGCATCGCCGGCATCTGCGGCCTCACCAGCTCCGCGCCGGCGGAGCGGGAGGTCCTGGCGCGCATGCTGGGCATGCTTCGCCACCGGGGCCCCGACCAGTTCGGCATCTTCCTGGACGGATCGACCGGACTGGGCAGCGCCCGGCTCAGCATCCTGGACCTGAGCACCGGGCAGCAGCCCATCGGCAACGAGGACGGCACCCGGTGGATCGTGTTCAACGGCGAGATCTTCAACCACCTGGAGCTGCGCGCGGAGCTGGAACGGCGGGGCCACCGCTTTGCCACCGCCTGCGACACCGAGACCGTGCTGCACGCCTATGAGGCCTATGGTCCGGACTGCCTGTCCCGGTTCAACGGCCAGTTCGCCATCGCCATCTGGGATACAGTGCGGCGCACCCTGTTCCTGGCCCGGGACCGGCTGGGGGTGCGGCCCCTGTTCTACCGGGAGGTGGAGGGGAGCCTGGTGTTCGGCTCCGAGGTCAAGGCGCTGGTGGCCGGCCCCGGCCCCGCCGCCACCCTGGACCCCGTGGCCCTGGACCAGATCTTCACCTACTGGAGCACCCTCGGGGCCCGTTCCTGCTTCAGCGGGACCCAGGAACTCCCGCCCGGCCACTTCATGACCGTCCAGGATGGCCGCTGCAGCCTGCAGGCCTACTGGGAACAGGCGTTCCCGGACCCCGACGCGCTGCCGATCCGCGGCCAGGACCAGTACCTGGCGGAGTTCCGGGAACTGCTCCTGGACGCCACCCGGATCCGCCTGCGGGCGGACGTGCCCGTGGGCGCCTACCTGAGCGGCGGCCTGGATTCCTCCACCCTCACCGCGATCATCCGCCACCACACCGCCACCCCCCTGGAAACCTTCTCCATCGCCTTCGAGGATCCGGCCTTCGACGAGACTGCGTTCCAGGCCCGCATGACCCGGAGCCTGGGCACCCGGCACCACGTGGTGCACGCCAACCATGCCGACATCGGCCGGGTGTTCCCGGAGGTGGTCTGGCACGCCGAGACCCCGCTGCTGCGCACCGCGCCGGCGCCCATGTTCCTGCTGTCCAGGCTGGTGCGGGACCACCGCTTCAAGGTCGTGGTCACCGGCGAGGGGGCGGACGAATTCCTGGCCGGATACGACATCTTCAAGGAGGCCAAGCTCCGGCGGTTCTGGGCCGGACGGCCCGATTCCACGTTCCGCCCGGCCCTGTTTGGCCGGATCTACCCGTGGCTGACGGAACTGACCCAGGGCCGGTCCAACGTCGCCTCCGCCTTCTTCGGCCAGGACCTGGGCGACACCGAGGCCGCGGACTACTCGCACCGCCCCCGGTGGCGCACCAGCGCCCGCGCCAAGCGGTTCTTCAGCGCGGAGCTGCAGCAGCGGATCCGGGAGGCGGGAGCGCCGAGCGGTCCTGTCTGCCCGCCCGGGTACCAGCGCTGGGACCCGCTGCAGCAGGCCCAGTACCTGGAGATCTCCATCTTCCTCAGCCACTACCTGCTTTCCTCCCAGGGCGACCGAATGGCCATGGGCCATTCGGTGGAAGGCCGCTACCCGTTCCTGGACCACCGGGTGGTGGACTTCTGCAACCGGCTGCCGGCCACCCTGAAGCTGCGCGGGCTCACCGAGAAGTACCTGCTCAAGCAGCTCAGCCGGGAATGGCTGCCCGCGGAGATCACCGAACGGAGCAAGCAGCCGTTCCGGGCGCCGATCCGGAACGCCTTCTTCGGCCCGGCACCGGCCGAGTATCTGGAGGAACTGCTGGACCCTGCCGCCTTGCGCCGCTCGGGCTACTTCGACCCCCAGGCCGTGGCCGGACTGGTGGCCAAGCTCAGGCGGAACGGGGCCCCCAGCGAAACCGACGACATGGCCCTGGTCGGCATCATCTCCACCGAGCTGGTGCACCGCCAGTTCGGCTCCTTCCATGCATCCCATGCCCTGAACGGCACCGACGACGTGAAGTTGGTCACCGTCCGGGGCGCCCGCCCCGAGGTCCTGCCATGGCCATGAACCCGCACGTCCTGGATATCGACGCCCCGGCCGAGGCCGCGCGCATCGCGCACTGGCTCGGGGAGAACCTGCGCGACCTGCGCCGGAACGGCGCCGTCCTCGGCATCAGCGGCGGCATCGACTCCTCGGTGTGCCTGGCGCTGTGCGTCCGGGCCCTGGGACCCGAGCGGGTGGTGCCGCTGCTGCTGCCGGAAAAGGATTCCGATCCGGTCTCGGAGACCCTGGCCCGGGAACTGGCCGCCCGCTATGGGGTCGCCCCGATCCTGGAGACCATCACCCCGGCGCTGGACGGCTGCGCCTGCTATGCCCGCCGGGACGCGGCCATCGCCCGGGTGTTCCCGGAATTCGACGCCCGGGCCGGCTACAAGGCCAAGATCGTGCTGCCCCCGGGCCTGCTGGAATCCGGCACCCTGAACATCTATTCCCTGACCATCGTCACCCCGGAAGGCCAGGAGAAGCACGCCCGGCTGGGCCCGGCCGAGTTCGCCCAGATCGTCGCCGCCTCCAACTTCAAGCAGCGCACCCGGGCGGCCATGCTCTACTACCACGCCGAACTGCGCAACTACGCGGTGATCGGCACCCCCAACAAGAACGAGCACGACCAGGGCTTCTTCGTGAAGTTCGGCGATGGCGGGGCGGACCTCATGCCCATCGTGCATCTGTACAAGACCCAGATCTACCAGCTGGCCCGGTACCTGGAGGTGCCCCAGGCGATCCAGGACCGCACCCCCACCTCCGACACCTACAGCGCCCCGGCCACCCAGGAGGAGTTCTTCTTCCGCATGCCGTTCGCCACCATGGACCTGCTCTGCTACGCCCAGGAGCACCGGGTCGCCCCGGAGGCGGCCGCCGAGGCCCTGGGCCTGACCCCGGACAACGTGCGCCACGCCTTCGCCGACTTCACCCGCAAGCAGCGCTCCACCCACTATCTGCGGACCCCGCCCCTGGACCTGACGGCGCTGGGGGCCCCCCTGCCCACGCGGACCTGACATGAAAGGGGGGAACTGCCTGCTCGCTGCGCCCGCGAGGTTCCCCCATCCGAGGGCGCATGCGCCCTCGGATATCTATGGACCTCTCCCCCCCACGTGATGGCCGAGCAAGCCCGGCCATCACGTCTGACCCGGAAGCAAGCCCCTATGCCCTACCCGCATTCCCCCCATCTGCCCCATCCCACCGTACCGGCGGCTTCCGGCTGGGCCCGGGTCCGGGCCGGATTCGGCCTGGCCGCCCTGCTGCTGGCCGCCTGCTCCCGCCAGGCACCCCCGGTCCCCGCGCCGCCGGCCCCGGCCGGCGCCTTCGCCATGGCCGCCCGCCCCGGCCAGGCCCGGATCATCGTCCTCACCCACAGCGTGGGCCGGGTCGTCTGGGAGGGCGGCCTGGGTCCGTTCTTCCAGGCCTGGAACCGGGACCACGGCACCCGCTACCGGATCCAGCGGCGCCCCTACCCGGACGGCACCGCCGGCCACCTCTGGCTGGGCCGGATCCTGCCCGATCGGCTGTTCAACAAGCTGTTCCCGGACCAGTATCCGTGGGACAACAACCCCTACGACTTCTGGAACCTGTGGGTGGCCCACCGGGACCGGGTCCAGGGCGAGCTGACCCTGGAGGAGCTCACCCGGTCCTACGACGTGATCGTGTTCAAGCACTGCTTCGACGAAAGCCGGGTGGAAGCCGACGATGGCGTGCCCGACGTGGCGTCGCCCCGGCAGACCCTGGCCAACTACCGGCTCCAGTACGCGGCCCTCCAGGCGCGCCTGCACCAGTTCCCCCACACCCGGTTCATCCTGTGGACCGGTGCGGCGCTGCGGGAAGGGTCCAGCACGCCGGAACAGGCGGAACGGGCCCGCCAGTTCGCCACCTGGGTGAAGACCACCTGGGACCAGAAGGGCGACAACATCTTCATCTGGGATTTCCGCGAGCTGGAGACGGACGGCGGGCTCTACCTCAAGCCCGAGTATGCCCGCAACCCCAGGGACTCCCATCCTTCCGCCGCCTTCGCGGCGCGAGTGGCGCCCCTGCTCGGCCGACGGATCCTGGATGTCATCGAGGGGCGGGGCGACACCCGTTCCCTCACCGGACGCTGAGGCTCAGGGAGGCTGCCATGGACCAGACCGAAACCCGGCGACTGCTGGCGCGGATCCAGGATCTCCTGGCCGGCGTGGCCGGAGCCGAAGGCGACGAGGCCGGGCGGATCCTGGCGCGGGCCCAGGCGGAACCCGGCGACCCCACCGGTCCGGCCCTGGCGCTGGTCCGGAAGCGGGCCCAGGGCGCGCCCCTGGCCCTGGTCCTGGGCCGGCAAACCTTCCTGGGCGTGGACCTGCTGGCCCGGGAGGACGTGCTGGCACCCCGGGCGGAGACCGAACTGCTGGGCCGGGAGGTCATCGCCCTGCTGCGCGGCCTGGCCCTGGCCGAGCCCGGGCGCGAGCTGTGGATGGTCGACATGGGCTGCGGCTCGGGCAACCTGGCCTGCGGGGTGGCCATGGCCATCCCCCAGGCGCGGATCTGGGCGTCGGACCTGACCACCGCCTGCGCCGAACTGACCCGGGTCAATGCCGCCCGGCTGGGCCTCCAGGACCGCATCCAGGTCACCCAGGGCGACCTGTTCGCGCCGCTCCGGGACCGGGGCCTGGAAGCGACCCTGGACCTGGTGGCCATGAACCCGCCCTACATCCCTTCCGCCTCCCTGGCCCGGGCCCACGCCGGGCTGCTCGACCATGAGCCGCGGGAGGCCTTCGACGGGGGCCCGTACGGGATCTCCATCCTGTCCCGGCTCATGCAGGACGCCCCGGCCTTCCTGAAGCCCGGCGGCGCGCTCCTGTTCGAATTCGGCCTGGGCCAGGACCGGCTGGTGCAGGCCCTGGCCCAGCGGCAATCGGCCCTGGCCCAGGGCCGGTTCGTCGCCGACGCGGCGGGAGCGGCCCGGGTCGCGGTGTTCCGCAAGGCTCCCGCCCAGGCACCCGAGCACGACCCGATTCAGGGGCAAACCCGAATGCCCGATTTTTCTGGAAGATGAAAGTATTTTTTCGGCATTTGAATTTGACGGTCTTGTCTTTTTATATTAGGTTCAAACCAACGAGCGGATGAACTGGACCTTCCCTCATCGGCCATGGATGCGCCGAACGGTTTCCCCGTTGCTCCTGCCCAGGAAGTTGTCGTTTGCAAGTCCATAGACAGTGCACGTACCTGCGGAGGACCTCCATGAATCGAGTGTCGAAGGCGTTGGCGAAAGTGTGGCGGCGGCCGGGCAACCACCGTGACCATCCGAAGGTCATGGGTCCAGGCGGCTTTGCCCTGATCCTCACGGCGGGCCTGCTCAGTGCCACCCTGGCCTGCGGGGGCGGCGGCGGCAATTCCGGCACCACCTCCAGCGGCTCGAGCGGGTCCGGCGGGACCGGCGGCGGGAGCGGGAGCACGGCGACCGCGCCAAGCATCGCCAGCTTCACCGCGTCCCAGCCCAGTGTCGGCCCCACCGGCAGCGTGACCTTCACCGCCACGTTCAGCACCGACACCGGCGGCAGCGCCAGCATCGACCACAGCGTCGGCGCCGTCATCTCCGGCGAGGCGTCCGGCGCCGTCACCCCGGGCTCCAGCACCACCTATACCCTGACCGTCACCAACAGCGCGGGCACGGCCGTCACCGCCAAGACCCGCGTCCTGGCCGGCGACCTGACCGTCCTGGCCGGGGTCGCCTCCGGCATCGGCAATACCGACGGCACCCTGGTCGCCGGCGTGAGCAGCGCCAGGTTCTACAAGCCTTCCAGCGTGGCGGTGGACGGTTCCGGGAACATCTACGTGGCGGACCAGCAGAACAACACCATCCGCCACATCACCAGCACCGGGACGGTGACCACCATCGCCGGGACGCCCGGCATCGACGGTTCCAGCGACACCCCGGCCCTGTTCGACGTGCCCTCGGGCGTGGCGGTGGACACGGCCGGGAACATCTACGTGGCGGATACCAACAACGGCAGCGTCCGCAAGATCGCCGCGGGCACCTATGCCGTGTCGACCGTGGTTCCCAGCCACACCTTCACCAGCCCCGTGGCCGTGGCCGTGGACAACACCTCCGCGACCACCACGAGCGGCAACCTCTATGTGGCGGACGGCGCGGTGGTCTTCCAGATCCGCAATGGCAGCGTGACATCGCTCGCGGGCTCCACGGGCAGCACGATCCCCATCACCTACAACGCCCCCAGCGCCCTGGCCGTGGACGGCTCCGGGACCGTGTACGCGGCCGACGGCCCTGCCGGGGTCGTCCATGTGATCCACGTGGCCCTGGGCACGGTGAACGACCTCGCCATGCCCACTTCGCCGAGCACGCTGGTCCTGACCAACCCCAGCGCCGTGGCCGTGGACGCCAGCCACGTGTATGTGGGGGATTCCGGCGATAACACTCATGCTCACACCGTCTACCAGATCACGGGCGGAACCACCTGGACTTCCCTGGGCACCTTCCAGGCCCCCGCAGGACTGGCCCTGGCCAGCGGTGGAGCCGTCCTCTACGAGGTGGACGCCGGCTATTACACCGTCAACAAGATCGTCGTCGCCGGACCGACGGTATCCCTGCTGGCGGGCCTGCAGGGGGCCGCCGGCTTCAACTACAGGGCGCAAAGCCGATCGGGAAGCAGCGCCCAGTTCAACGAGCCCTGGGGGCTGGCCGTGGACAGCCACGGCACCACCTACGTGGCGGACTCGGACAACAGCACGATCGCCATGATCACCTCCGCGGGAACCGTGACCGAGCTGCCGGGAGCGGCCGGGGCCGGCCTGGTCCTGCCCGCCGCCGTGGCCCTGGATCCCACGGGCACCCATCTCTACGTGGCCGATGCGACCCTCAACAGTATCCTGATGTTCACCATCGCCGACGGCACGGTCAGCACGCTCGCCACGGGGGCCCTGGACCTCTCATGGACCTTCAACCACCCCATCGGCCTGGGCGTGGATCCCCGCACCGGGGTCGTCTACGTTGCCGACAACCAGAACAGCGCCATCCGCAAGATCGTTCCTCCCGCGTCGGGCTTCGGGCCCGCCACCAGCGTCACCACCTTCGTGTCGACGGGCATCAGCGATCCCAGCGGCGTGGCCGTGGACGCCTCCGGGAACATCTATGAAACCGACCGGGGCACCAACCGCATCCTCAACATCACCACGGGCACGGCGGTCCCCTTCGCGGGCAGCGGCGCCATCGGCAGCGTGGACGGCCTGGGCAGCGCCGCCAGCTTCAACTTCCTGTTCGGCCTGGCCGCGGACCCGGACGGCAACCTGTTCGTGGTGGACAACATCAACAACGCCCTGCGCATGATCACCCCCGCGGGGCTGGTCAGCACGGTGCTGGGCGTCCTGCCCACCAGCGCCGCCCCCGCCACCGGCATCATCAGACCCGGAGCCCTGCCCGCGCACCTGGCCTATCCCTGGGGCGTCGCCATCGACCTGGCGGGCAACCCGGTGGTCTCCGCGGCGGACGCCGTCCTGCACCTCACCACCCCCTGAAGGCCGGGCGCTTCAGCCCTGGAACCTGTCCCTTCCGGTTTCCGGGCCCCGGCCCGGGCCGGACGGGTGCAAGATCGGGTCCGGGGCCTGGCCACCACGGCCGGCCCCGGACCCTTGCGGGGGCATGGGAGGCAGGGATGAAGATCGGACGGATTCCGGTGATCCTGGCGCTGACGGCCCTGACCGCCTGCAGTCCCGTATCGGTCCGCTACGACTATGACCGCTCGGCCGGCTTTGCCGCCCTCCACCGGTTCAGCTGGGCGGTGGCCGTCCCTGGCGCCCCGGCCGCCGAACCGGAAGGTTCCCTCATGGACCTCCGGGTCCGCCGGATCGTGGCGGAGGAGCTGGCCGCCCGCGGCTTCCAGCCGGAGACCGCTGGGCCCGGCGACTTCCTGCTGGCCTGGCGGCCTTTGTACCAGGACCACTACGTCCAGTCCTTCACCGCCCTGGCCCCGGCCTGGGGCTGGGAGTACCAGCCCTATACCTACGGCCTGGCCGAGGTCCGGCGCTTCCAGGAGGGCAGCCTGGTCCTGGAAGTGCTGGACCCGGGGAACCGCCGGGTGCTCTGGCAGGCGGTGGCCGAAGGGGCCCTCACCGGACTGCGGGATCCCCAGGAGGCCGACGCCCGGGTGCGGCTGGCGGTCCAGCGTATGCTCGCCCGGTTCCCCCCGCCCGGGGCCCGAGAATAAATCCAAGCTTCACCTATTACCCCGGAAACGGAGCCGATAGGATTGTAATCCTGGGAAAAGAATGGAAACCAACCGCATCCTGATCGTCGACGACGAGCCCGAGTTCCGGACCTTGCTGGTGGAGGCCCTGGCCAGCATGGGCTATTCGCCCGAAGGCGCGGACACCGCCGAGGCGGCCATCGAGATGGCCAAGGCCCAGCACTACGCCATCATCTTCACCGATCTGAACATGCCGGGCGGGCTGTCGGGCCTGGACCTGATCAACACGGTCCAGGAGATCGATCCCCGGACCTTCTGCATCCTCATGACCGGCTACGCCACCACGGAATCGGCCATCCAGGCGCTCAAACGCGGTGCCTACGATTTCATCCAGAAACCGTTCAAGCTGGCCGAACTGGACGCCAGTCTGGTGCGGGCCCTGAACCACTACAAGTCCCTGCGCGAAAACGAAGCCTACCAGGCCCACCTGGAGGAGATGGTGGAGGAGCGCACCCGGGAGATCCGGGAGGGGGCCAAGGAGATCCAGAAGCTCAAGGACGAGATCGAGAAGCTGTTCGAAGGCTTCGTGGACGCCTCGGTGAAGGCCATTGAAGCGCGGGACCCCTCCACCCGGGGCCACTCGGTGCGGGTGGCGCTGCTCACCGTGGGCCTGGCGGAGGCCGTGAACCGCACCGACGGCGGCGCCTACGGGTCCACCCGGTTCACCGAGGCCCAGCTCAAGGAGCTGCGCTACGCCAGCCTGCTGCATGACTTCGGCAAGGTGGGCGTGCGCGAATCAGTGCTGACCAAGGCGCACAAGCTGACCGATGAACGCCTGGAGCGCATCCTCCAGCGCCTGTACCAGCGCGATCTGGAATCCGTGAACGCGCGCATGGCGGAGGCCTGGCGCCTGGGCGAGCCCTACCGCCCGGAACAGCTGCAGCTCTGGATGGAGGCCCGGCGGGCCGAGCGCGAGCGCATCGTCGACCTGGTGTGCCGCTGCAACGAGCCCCGGGTGCTGCCCCAGGAGGTGATGGAGGCCATGGACGACCTGGAGGAGCTGGGCTTCCAGCACTGGCGCGGCATGCCGTCGCGGATCCTGGAAAGCTCCGACATCTCCGCCCTGCGCATCCCCAAGGGCAGCCTGTCCGAGGACGAGCGCAAGGAAATCAATAGCCATGTGCAGAACACCTTCGACTTCCTGAGCAAGATCCCCTGGACCGAATCGCTCCGGGAGGTGCCCGCCATCGCCTACGCCCACCACGAGCGCCTGAACGGAATGGGCTATCCCAAAGGCAAGGCCCTGGCCGCCAGCGATATCCCGGTGCAGAGCAAGCTCATGGCCATCTGCGACGTGCACGACGCCCTCGTGGCCGCCGACCGGCCGTACAAGGCGGCGGTGAGCATCCCCCGCAGCCTGGACATCCTCCAGGCCGAGGTGGACGCCGGCCTGCTGGACGGGGCCGCCTTCGTCATCTTCCAGGAAGCCCGGATCCACGACCTCACCAAGGACATGCTGCAGGCGCCGGCGGCCGCCACCCCATGATCACCGACCCGATCCTGCTGGTGGACGACGAGCCCGATCTCCGGCTCAACCTGGTGGAGGCGCTCACCCAGGACGGCTACCGGGTGGTGGGGGCCGAGGACGTGGCCCATGCCCTGGCGCTCATGGCCGAACGGCCGTTCCCGGTGGTCCTCACCGATCTGAACATGCCCGGCGGCCCCACCGGCTTCGACCTCATCCAGGCGATCAAGGCCAGCCACCCGCTGACCCTGTGCGTGGTGATCACCGGCTTCGCCTCCATGGAGACCGCCATCCAGGCGGTGAAGTTCGGCGCCTTCGACTTCCTGCAGAAGCCGTTCCGGCTGGCCGAGATCGAGGCGGTGCTGGACCGGGCCCTGGAGCATGCCACCCTGCTGGACCAGTTCCGGCTGTACCGGGAGGATCTGGAGGACCGGGTCCTGGCCCGGGTGCGCGAGCTCCAGGAGTTCCACGAGGAGGTCCTGAAGCTGAACGACCTGCTGGTGGCCTCCCAGCGCGAGCGGAGCGAGGAGCCGGTGCTGGCGGCCTTCCTGGCCCACCTGCGGACCCGGTTCGACCCGGCCGTGGGCCTGGCCCTGCTGCCCGCGGCGGCCGACGCCTGGGCGCCCTGCTGCGGCTTCGGCGCCTGGACCGGGGTGGAGGCCATGGCCCCCCTGCCGCCCCCCTCGGCCCTGGCCGAGCCGCGGGAATGGGCCTGGCGCGAAGGCCGCCCGGAAGGCAGCCCGGAAGGCCACCTCATCCCCCTGCGCAGCGGCGGGCGGGTCCTGGGGGCCATCTGCCTGGGCTTCGAGGAACGCAACGGCTTCCACCCCGAGGATTCCGCCTTCGTGCTCTGGCGCCGGCAGCTGGAGGCGGCCCTGTACGGCCTGCGCCGCCCCCGCGATCCGGCGGGCACCGGGCGCGGCGCCCGCCGCCTGGGGGCAGGCAAGCGCGCCAGCGCCACCCCGGCGCCGGCCAAAGCCGGCAAGGCCGCCCGATCCGCCAAGGGCAGCCCGGTCCTGTGAGCGGGTCCATGCCCCCCGCCCCGACCCAGCTACTGTGGACCGGCCTGTTCGGCCTGGACGCCCCCGCCGTGCGGGCGGGTCTGCCCAGCGGCGGCACGGACGGCCTGGGCGGGGTCGTGCTGTTCGGACGCAACCTGGATCCCGATCCCGGGGCCGGGCCGGCCCGCTGCGCGGCCCTGGTGCGCGCGCTCCAGGCCGGCCGGGGGACGCCGGCGCCGCTGGCGGTGGCCATGGACCAGGAGGGCGGCGCCGTGTCCCGGCTGCGCACCTGGGTGGGCCCCACCCCGACCCTGCGCGCCATCTGGCAGCAGGGCGGCGCCGCCGCCTGCCGTCGCTGGGGCGGCCTGTGGGGCCGCGGCCTGGCCCTGCTGGGCTGCAACGTCGATTTCGCCCCGGTGGCCGATCTGTGGGATCCGGACGGCGGCGCGGCCATGGGCGACCGCTGCGCCGGGGCCGATCCCCTGGACGCGGCCCGGGCCGCCGGCGGGTTCCTGTCCGGACTGGAGCGGGCCGGAGTGCGCGGCTGCCTCAAGCACTTCCCCGGCCTGGGCGGGCTGCGCCTGGACAGCCACCAGGGCCTGCCCGAGCGCGCCGATCCGGCCGACCTGCCCCGGCACGGCCTGCCGTTCCGCATGCTGGCCCACCCGGACCGCCTGGTCATGGTCGCGCATCTGCGGCTGCCGGCCACGGGGGGCCTGCCGGCCAGCCTGTGCCGGGCCATGGTGGCCCACAACCCCTGGGGCGTGCGCGCCCGCTGGCTGCCCGACGACCTGGAGATGGGCGGCTGCCGGGACTGGGACTGGCCTGAGCGGGTGCGGCTCTGCCTGGAGGCCGGGCACCAGGCCCTGCTGGTGTGCCAGACCCCGGACGGGATCGCCGCCTGTGCCCGGGCCGCGGAACGGTTGCCCGATAGCCTCTGGCGCCCGGCCCTGGACGCCTTCCTGACCCTGCGCCGAGGCCTGCCGGCCCCCGCGCCGGCCTTCGACCCGGAGGCGTGGACGGACTGGGTGCGGGACGTGCGGGAGGCCGCCGCCCGCGTCCCGGCGTCATGACCATCGGCCCCATCTTCCCCTTTCCCTCCCCCTTCCATCCCCACCCCGCGCCCGGCGCGCGCCCGGCGGCCCCCCGCCAAGGAGCAGCAGCATGACCCAGGATCTCAAGGTAGGCATCGTCGGCTACGGGTTCGCCACCCAGACCTTCCACGCCCCGCTGGTGGCCGCGGTGCCGGGCCTGGCCCTGACCGCCATCGCCAGCAGCGATCCGGCCAAGGTCACCCGGGACTGGCCCGGCCTGGACACGGAGACCTCGCCCGAGGCCCTGTTCGCCCGGCCGGACCTGGATCTGGTGGTGATCCCCACCCCCAACGCCTCCCACTTCCCCCTGGCCCAGCAGGCCCTGGCCGCCGGCAAGCACGTGGTGGTGGACAAGCCGTTCACCCTCACCCTGGCCGAGGCGCGCACGCTCAAGGTCTGTGCCGACCAGGCCGGGCGGGTGCTGTCGGTGTTCCACAACCGCCGGCACGACGCGGACTTCCTCACCGTGCGCCAACTGCTCGCCGAAGGCACGCTGGGCCCGGTGCAGGAGTTCGAGTCCCACTTCGACCGGCACCGGCCCGCCGTGCGCGATCGCTGGCGGGAAAAGGCCGATCTGGGCGGCGGCCTGTGGTTCGATCTGGGTTCCCACCTGCTGGACCAGGCGCTGCAGCTGTTCGGCGTGCCCGAGGCCATCGGCCTGGACCTGGCCTGGCAGCGGGAAGGCACCCAGGCCGATGACTACTTCCAGGCCCGGCTGCACTACGGCCAGACCCGGATCGTGCTGCACGCCAGCGCCCTGGTGCCCCGGCCCGGCCCGCGCTTCAGCATCCATGGCACCCGGGGCAGCTTCGTCAAGTACGGGCTGGATGTCCAGGAGGACCAGCTCAAGGCCGGACTGCGCCCGCCCGCGCCCGGCTGGGGGGTGGACCCCCTGCCCGGCACCCTCACCGTGGTCCGGGACGAGGTCGTCGAAAGCCGCGAGGTGCCCTCCCTGCCCGGGGACTACCCGGCCTACTACGCCGCCCTGCGCGACGCCATCCTGGGCCGGGGGCCCAACCCGGTCCCGCCCGAGCAGGCCATCCAGGTGATGGGCCTGATCGAGCTGGGCCGGCACAGCTTCGAACAGCGGCGCACCCTGGACGTGAAAAACGCCGACCTCGCCCTTTGAATCGATACGACCGACAGGAGCCTGACCCCATGAACGAACAGACCGAACTGGACCGCATCGCCCGCCAGGAAGCGCTGCTGCGCTTCCCGCGCTTCGACGAAACCACCGCCTGGCAGCTGGGCTCCGCCCTCCGGGCCCGGGCCGAGGCCCAGGGCCAGGCCGTGACCATCGAGATCCGCAAGGCCGGCGCCACCCTGTTCTTCTGCGCCATGCCCGGCACCACCGCGGCCAATGCCGACTGGGCCCGGCGCAAGCGCAACCTGGTGGACCTCACCCAGACCAGCTCGTACGGCACCGGCCTCACCCTCAAGCGCGACGGGACGACCCTGGACAGCACCCTGGGCCTGCCGGCCCGGGACTACACCGCCCACGGCGGCTGCTTCCCGGTGTTCACCCAGGGCTGCGGCTGGGTGGGGACCATCACCGTCTCCGGCCTGCCCCAGCGGGACGACCACGAACTGGTGGTCGGCGTCGTCGCGGCCCACCTGGGGGTGGTGCTGGACTGATCCAGTCCCCGTCCCCCGCCTCTGGGAGAAACCCGACCGGACCGCCGGGTTTCTCCGCTATCCTGAATCGCAGCGAGGAGAAATCATGGAACACGCCTACTATCCGCCGATCGTCATCGAAGAGACCCCGCGCGGCGAGCGGAGCTACGACATCTACTCCCGCCTGCTCAAGGACAACATCATCTTCCTGGGCACCGCCATCGACGATTCGGTGGCCAACGCCATCGTGGCGCAGATGCTGTTCCTGGAAAGCGAAGACCCGGACAAGGACATCCAGATCTACATCAACAGCCCCGGCGGCAGCGTCTCCGCCGGCCTGGCCATCTATGACACCATGCAGTTCGTGAAGAACGACATCGTCACCTACTGCATCGGCCAGGCCGCAAGCATGGGCGCCCACCTCCTGGCCGCCGGCACCAAGGGCAAGCGCTTCGCCCTGCCCAGCTCCCGGATCATGATCCACCAGCCCTCCGGCGGCGCCCAGGGCCAGGCTTCGGACATCGAGATCTCCTACAAGGAGATCCAGCGCCTGAAGGAGAACCTGGCGGCCGCCCTGTCCCGGCACACCGGGCAGAACCTCAAGAAGGTCATGAAGGACATGGACCGGGACTTCTTCATGAGTTCCGAGGAAGCCATGGAGTACGGGATCATCGACAAGGTGCTCTCCGAGCGCCCAGCCTAGGAGTCGCGTCTTGGATCTGTTCTCCATTTCCAGCGATCATCTGCAGGCTTCGGTGCGGGCCCGGGGGGCCGAGCTGTGCCGGCTGCGCACCGCCGGCGGCGTGGACCTGCTCTGGGACGGCGACCCGGCCTTCTGGAGCGGCCAGTCGCCGGTGCTGTTCCCGGTGGTGGGGGCGCTCAAGGACGGCCGCCTGCGCCACCGGGGCGTCGGCTACCCCATGACCAAGCACGGCTTCGCCCGGGACCGGGCCTTCCAGCTGGTGCGGCTCAGCGCCCACGCCTGCACGCTGCGGTTGGAGGACGATGCCGCCAGCCGGGCCATGTACCCCTTCCCGTTCCGCCTGGACCTCAGCTTCTGCATCACCGGCGCCGCGCTGCAGGTGCAGTTCGAGCTGCACAACCCGGGGTCGGCGCCGCTGCCGGCCAGCTTCGGCGCCCATCCGGCGTTCCGCTGGCCGCTGTTTCCGGACCAGCCCCGGGAAGGCCACACCCTGACCTTCGACCAGCCCGAGGAGGCCCTGCTGCCCACCGTGGATGCCGATGGTCTGCTCGGTCCCGCCACCCGGCCCAGCCCGGTGGTGGGCCGCCGGCTGACCCTGGCCGACGATCTGTTCACGGCCGACGCCCTGGTGTTCCGGCCGGTGCACAGCCAGTCGGTGGACTATGCCGGGCCGGGGGACGCGACCCTGCGGGTGGCCTGGACCGGGTTCGAACAGCTGGGCGTATGGACCAAGCCGGGTGCCGGATTCGTCTGCATCGAGCCCTGGCGGGGCTATGCCAGTCCCGAAGGCTTCGACGGGGAGTTCACCGCCAAGCCGGGCGTGTTCCAGGTGGCGCCCGGCGCCACCGCGACGGCCCAGTACACGGTGGAAGTCATGGAACCCGAAGAGGATTGATGGGACCGGAGGCTGCCTCCGGGACCCCTGGCGGACTGGGCTGAGGTTTGCGAGACTGGTGCACAGGGGTCGGCCGGCGCGAGGCTGACCGATGATTCGATGATGGAATAATGGAATAATGGACTGATGGACTGATGGACTAATGGACTGATGGACTGATGGACTGAGGAGTTGGCATGGCGGTTCAATGCGGCATCGTGGGCTTGCCCAATGTGGGTAAGTCCACACTTTTCAATGCGTTGACGCGGGCCGGCGCCGCCTCCGCCAACTACCCCTTCTGCACCATCGAGCCCAACACCGGCGTGGTGGACGTGCCCGACGAGCGGCTGGACCGGCTGGCCGAGATCGTCACCCCCCAGCGGATCCTGCCCGCCTCCCAGCTGTTCGTGGACATCGCCGGCCTGGTGCGCGGCGCCAGCAAGGGGGAAGGCCTGGGCAACGCCTTCCTGGCCAACATCCGGGAAACCGACGCCATCGTCCAGGTGGTGCGCTGCTTCGAGGACGGCGACGTCACCCACGTGGAGGGGGCGGTGAACCCCGAGCGGGATCTGTCCATCATCGACACCGAGCTGATCATCAAGGACCTGGACGGCGCCGAAAAGGCCCTGGACCGCCAGCGCAAGGCCGCCAAGAGCGGCAACAAGGAGGCCATCCAGCTGGCCGCGATCCTGGAGAAGGTCGTGGCGGTCCTGGATTCGGGCCAGTGGGCCACCCAGGCCGAGCTGTCCCGGGATGAGCTGGCCGCCATCAAGTCGTTCGGCTTCCTCACCCTCAAGCCCATGCTGCTGGTGGGCAACATCGCCGAAGCCGATATCCCCGATCCGGCCACCAATCCCCACTACGCCCACCTGCAGCAGGCCGCGGAGGCGCGGGGCTGCCCGGTCATCCCGGTCTGCTCCAAGCTGGAGGCGGAGATCCAGGAACTGGACCCGGAGGAGCGGCCGCTGTTCCTGGCCGAGGCCGGCCTGACCGAACCCGGCCTGAACCGGCTCATCCACGCCTCGTTCAAGCTGCTGAACCTCCAGACCTACTTCACCGCCGGCCCCAAGGAGGTGCGGGCCTGGACCGTCGCCATCGGCGCCACCGGGCCCCAGGCCGCCGGGGTGATCCACACGGACTTCGAAAAGGGCTTCATCCGCGCCCAGGTCATCGGCTACGCCGACTACATCCAGTTCAAGGGCGAGGCCGGCGCCCGGGAGGCGGGCCGGATGCGCAGCGAAGGCAAGGAATACGTAGTCCAGGACGGCGACGTCATGCATTTCCTCTTCAACGTATAGCGAGCACTCCAAGGGCAGGGACGGAGTTCCCATGAACAAGGCCAGGACCGGCAAGGAAGGCCGCGGCACTCCCATCGAGGATCCGCAGGTCATGCAGGACGCCCTGCGCCTGCTGTTCGAGTCGGAGCGGGAGTTCTCCATCCGGGTGGAGGGCACCTCCACCCTGCCCTACGCCGCCCGGGTCCAGAGCCTGGCCTTCGACGACGGCTCCTTCAGCCTGCGCCTGGTGCGCCCGCTGCCGCACGAGATGCCCATCGGCGCGGAGTTCCGCATGCTGTTCGCGGTGGCCGACCAGCGCTTCGAAGGCAGCATCGCCCTGCGCGGCCGGGACGGCTACCTGCAGTATGGCTTCCGCCTCCCGGCCAGCCTCATGGAGGCGGACCGGCGGCTCAACCGGCGCTTCCCGTTCCGGCCCCGGGAAAGCGCCTATGTCATCGCCCAGGACGCCGGGCTGCCCGGCATTGGCGTGGCCGGCCCCCTGGTCAACCTCGGCATGGGCGGCCTGGCACTGCGGGTGGACCGGGCCCTGCGGCTGGACGACGGGGTGCGGATCCCGGTCCACGCGGCCCGGTTCGAACGGGGCCAGGGCTTCACCCGGTTCCGGGCCCAGGACCTGCCCCGGCTGCCTCTGCTGGAGGGCCGGGCGGTCGCCGCCCACGTGAGCGAGCACGGCCCGGAGTTGATCCTGGGCCTGACCTTCGTCGGCATGGGCCTGGAGGAGGAAACCGCCCTGTTCCGTTCGCTGGAGTTCCGGGAGCAGATGTACCGGGGCGGGCAGCGCCTGGAGGGCGCCGCCGGTGCCGCCGGGGGCCCGGCCCGGGAGGCGGTCCCGGAGATCGAGGAGCCGCCGGCGCCCCAGGCGGAGCCCCAGCCGGACCCGGTGGCCACGGTCATGCTCAGGCTCCGGCGCCGGACCACCCGGGTGGTGCTGGTGATGGCCGAGACCCCGCTGCGCGCCGAGCTGGCTGGCCGGCTCCGGCAGCAGGGCTATCACCGGCTGGAGTTCCTGGCCGGCCTGGAGCAGCTGGGGGCGCTGGCCGGAGCGGAGGGGCCGGGTCGCCGGCCGTCCCCCCTGGTGCTGGCCGATCTGGCCCTGGCCCGCAGCGGCGATGCCGAGCCCCTGGCGGCCGTGCGCATCATCGAGCGGCAGCTGGCCGAGCTGGCCTGCCTGGGCACGGTCATCCTGTGCGAGGAGGTGGATCCCACCCTGCTGCTGGGCCAGGAGACCCGCACCCGCTTCCTGGCCTACCCGGACGCCGGGGACGCCTGGCCGGCCACCCTGGACGCGCTCCTGGCCTAGGTGCTGTCGGCAAATCCGGCTGAGCCAATGATCAGGCTTTCTTGATCCTGCTTTTCCCTGGATATCGGCGTTCATCCCTGTTTAAACCCAGCGCCGGCTTGCCGTCACGCAGGGTTCTGGAGGCCAGTCCATCCGGCTCCCGGCCAAGGCTCCATGGAGCTCGACTCCCGAGACGTCCCGGAACTTGCGCCAAGGCTGATGTCAGGGCTTGGGGAACGGGGATGAACACCGATGACCGGGGAAATGCAGGATGACAATTTGTTGGCCCGGCGCTGGACCCTGATTCTTACGATGGCTGTCAGGCTAGCCGAGGTTCAAACGCGGCTTACGGGAAAAGGCAGTGGTGGTGAGGCTTGGGTGATCAAACCAGGCAGCAGGCTCGCCCCGGCCCAGGCCCTGTCCAAGGGCACCGAGTATCACAGCCTGGGCGAGGGGCTGGGCCTGGGTGAACTGGGCAAGGCCATCGATCCGGGGGACCTGCGAATATATAATTTAAACACATTGTGTTTTTTACAATAAAATTACAAGAATACAGAATGATTTAATACCAAGTTGCATAAAATCAATCTACTTGGTCCTCTGAGCATTCGTGGCAGAGAGATTGGGTGCCAAAGGAACCTATAAATGATTCCACCTATTGCATGGGGACCCCCATGAACAGGTTATGCACCGCCATGCCGACGGCCCGGCGAGCCTATGCGCCGCCTCCGTGTGCCAGTGGCGCCGGGTTGAGCCGGCCGCGCCCGAACTCAGGCAGGCCAGCCCTTGCCATGCCTGAAGACACCTGCTCCAGCGGTGGAGGACCCCCAGCTTGCGCTGGCATGCCGCAGCATAGACCGAATCCGAACCCGCCTGTTGCTGGGAGACACCATGGCCAAGACCATCATGATCATTGACGATTCGGCGAGCCTCAGGCAGGTGGTCGGCATCGCGCTGGGCGCGGCCGGCTATGCGGTCATCGAGGCCTGCGATGGCCGGGACGCCCTGGCCAAGCTCAACGGCGCCAAGATTCACCTCCTGCTCTGCGATGTCAACATGCCCAACCTGGACGGCTTCGGCTTTCTCCAGGCCAAGCGCGAGCTGCCCAACTACAAGTTCACCCCCGTCATCATGCTCACCACCGAAGCCGCTGAGGACAAGAAGCGCGAAGGCCAGGCAGCGGGCGCCCGGGCCTGGGTGGTGAAGCCGTTCAAGCCCGAACAACTGCTGCTGGCTGTCGCCAAGTTCATCCTTCCCTGAATGACTTACGGCCATCCTCGACGTGGCCCAGAGGGTGCAGTTGGCCGCCGGACGCCTCCTTCTCGCCCCTGAAACCAACCGCCTGGCATACCGCAACGTCATAGGAAACAAAGCGCCAGGGTGCCGGGTCTGTGACCCGAACCTACCGTCCCCATGGAGGACTGCATGCAACCACAACGAAAAATTGGAATGATCCCGCGTTTCGGCCTCGGCTTCGCCCTGGCCGCCGTTCTCGGTTTCCTGGGGGCGAGCGCCTCCACCGGGGTCTTCCGGCTCGAGGCCGCGGCCAGGCTCCTGGCCGTCCTGGTCATTGCGGGCAGCGTCGGGGCACTGATGGCTTGGCGGCTGCGAAAGGAGTTGGGAGCCGAACCGGGCCTGCTTGTCGTGGTCGCGGACCGGCTCGCGGCCGGGGACCCCTCGGCGGCCCGGGATCTGGCGCCTGGCCAAGCCAGCGGCCTGCTGGCCACGCTCCAGGGCGTGACGGCCCAGGGTGTGGGCCTGGAGGAGACCAACCGGGTGTTGCAGGGCATGGCCATGAACGATCTTCGGAAAAAAGTGGAGGGCTGCTACAAGGGCATTTACGCGGAGGTTGCCAGCGCCGTCAACCAAGTAAACGACCGGATCGCCAACGCCGCCAGGGTTGCCGGCGCCATCAGCCGCGGCGACCTCAGTGATGGACCGATCCTGAAAAAGGTCGGCAAGCGTTGCGAGGCCGACGAGTTCTTGCCGGCCCTCATCACCATGATCGACGCCATCCAGCGGATGACCGATGACGCTGGAAGCCTGGCCAAGGCTGCGGTGGAGGGCCGGCTGGCCGCCCGTGCTGACGCCTCCAAGCACCAGGGCGAGTTCCGAACCATCATCCAGGGCATGAACAACACCTTGGAGGCCGTGGTCGGCCCGCTGAACCTGGCCTCGGACTACACCGACCGGATCGGCCGGGGCGATATCCCGGACAAGGTCACCTCGGACCTGAAGGGCGACTACAACACCCTCAAGACCAGCTTGAACGCCTGCGTCGACGGTCTCCAGGGCCTGGTGGAGGCCAACCGGGTGCTGCAGAGCATGGCCATGAACGATCTGCGGAAGAAAGTGGAGGGCAGCTACAAAGGGATCTACGCGGAGGTGGCCAGCGCCGTCAACGACGTGAATGACCGGGTCGCCAACGCCGCCAGGGTTGCCGGCGACATCAGCCGCGGCGACCTCAGCGATGGTCCGGTCCTGATGAGGGTCGGCAAGCGCTGCGAGGCCGACGAGTTCCTGCCGGCCCTCATCACCATGATCGACGCCATCCAGGGTATGACCGACGACGCTGGAAACCTGGCCAAGGCCGCGGTGGAGGGCAGACTGACCGCCCGGGCCGACGTCAGCCGCCACCAGGGGGAGTTCCGCAGGATCGTGCAGGGGATCAACGATACCCTCGACGCGATCGCCCTTCCCTTGAAGGATGTGGGGCAGGCCCTGGAAACCTTGGCTGCCGGCGACCTCAGCATGCGAATCAACAACACCTACCAGGGGGCTTTCGAGCAGCTCAAGACCACCTACAACGTGACTGCCAATAAATTGAGCGAAACCATCGCTCAGGTTACGGCGATCGCCAACCAGGTGGTGGCGGCCGCCGAACAGGTCAGTTCAACGGCCCAGTCCTTGAGCCAAGGTGCCAGCGAGCAAGCGTCAAGCGTGGAGGAGACCAGTGCCTCCATGGAAGAAATGAGCGCTTCCATCTCCCAGAACAACGAGAACGCCAAGGTCACGGGCGATATCGCCGCCAAGACGGCCAGGGAAACGGAGGAAGGGGGTCGGGCGGTAAAGGAGACGGTCTCGGCCATGAAGCAGATCGCCAAGAAGATCGCCATCATCGACGACATTGCCTACCAGACCAATCTGCTGGCCCTGAACGCCGCCATCGAGGCGGGCCGGGCCGGCGAACACGGCAAAGGCTTCGCGGTGGTGGCGGCCGAAGTGCGCAAGTTGGCCGAACGCAGCCAAGTGGCGGCGGAAGAGATCAGCCAGCTGGCCGCCGGCAGTGTGGGCCTGGCCGAGAAGGCCGGCATTCTGCTGGGCGCCATCGTGCCTTCCATCCAGAAGACCGCCGATCTGGTCCAGGAGATCTCCGCCGCTTCCAGCGAGCAGAATTCGGGAGTGGGTCAGATCAACGGCGCCATCAACCAGATCAGCCATTCCGTGCAGCAGAACGCCGCCGCCGCCGAGCAACTGGCCTCGACTTCCGAAGAGGTCAACGCCCAGGCCATGGAACTCCAGACCCAGATGGCGTTCTTCACCCTTTCGGATCGCGGCACCGGGCACCTGGGCTCTCCCGCCCTGAAAGCCGTCCCCAAGGCGCTGGCAAGGTCCGCGGGTTCGAGCCGTCCGCAGCCGGTCCAGGCTCTGCCAGAAGGGGCATTCACCAAGTTCTGATCCGCAGGCCAAGGCATGTTCAGGAGCAGCAGATGGCGGAATTGATCAAGTCTGAAAGGGACCCTGGATCTGCGTCCGGTCTACCACCGCAAGGTCAGGCGGTAGCCTTGATCCGGGGCGGCCGGGGCGTCTTGACCGCCAGTTGCATGCCAAGCGCGTGGATTACCTTGAGGAAGGTCGCCAGGGTCGGGTTCCCCTCGGCCGACAGGGCGCTGTACAGGGATTCCCGGTTCAGGCCCGTCTCCTTGGCGATCTGGGTCATGCCCCTGGCGCGGGCGATGTTGCCGAGGGCCGTGGCGATCACCTTGGATCGCCATCCTCAAGGGCGGCCTCCAGGTAGGCGGTCACGTCGCGTGGGCTCTTGAGGTAGTCGGCCGAGTCGTAAAGGGTGGTGCGGCTGCGGATGTTGTCGAGCGTCTTCTTGGTGCCACCACCCAGGATGATGACGGTGACTTCGCCGCGCTTGCAGTAATAGATCCGATAGCCGGGGCCGAAATCGAGCCGCATTTCGATCACCCCTTCCCGGGTCGGTCTGTGATCGCCAGGGTTTCCGTCTGCCAACCGGTCAAGCCGGATCTGAATGCGGGACCTGACATCGGGGTTCTTAAGGCCCTTCATCCATTTCTCGAATCCGGGGGTCTTGCGAAGTTCCAGTACCCTTGAGACGTAGTTTGTAGACAACACTCACGCAAGAGGGATATGTATAAAATTACCGAATTTCAAGGGCATTAACCGACAGTATGGGGACCCGGGCGCGACCACCTCGGAATGCCCAAAGCGCTCCTGTTCCCGGCCGCTTCACGCTCAGTCCGGCTCACCGCACCGGCGCCACCTTCACCACCCCGCCGGCGCTGGCCCGCAGGAGGGCGTCCTGGATCTTGTTGCCGCCCCGCAGGATGGGGTCGGAGGCGTCCTTGGCCAGCAGGATCCCGCCCCGGGCGTTGCGGTGCACCACGCACTCCTCCAGGGTCACCTGGGCGTCCTCGAACAGCAGGATCCCGGTGTCCCGGCCATCGTGCAGCTCGCAGCGCACCAGCAGCAGGCTGCCGCCCGGCTCCACCTTGGCCCCGGTGCGGGCATTGCCGTGGATCCCGCAGCCCTCCAGCACGCCCCGGCCGGCCCGGGCGCAGACCACCCCGAAGGACTGGCCGTCGGCCACCTGGCAGCCCTTCATCTGCACCGTCGCCCCCTGCTGGACCAGCACGGCCGGCTCGTGGTTGCCCTTGAGCTCGCAGCGGTCCAGGGTGAGCAGCCCCGCGCCGGCCACCGCCACCCCCAGCCCGGCGTTGCCGGACACCTGGCAGTCCTGCAGCTGCACCGCCGCCCCGGCCACCGCGTGCAGCCCGGCCAGGGCGTGCCCACGCAGCTCGCAGTCGGTCAGGGCGGCCTGTCCGTGCTCCAGCACCAGCACCCCCACCGAGCCGCTGTCCAGGATCCGGCAGCGCTGCAGCTCCACCCGGGCGTCGGCCTCCACCTGCACCCCGCCGGCCGACTGCCCCACCAGCTGGCAGTCCTCCAGCACCGCCTGGCCGCCCGGAGCCAGGGTCACCCCCAGCCCCTGCCGGTTCTGCAGCCGACAGCAGGCCAGCACCGCCCGGGCCCCGGTGGCCACCTCCACGCCGGCCAGGCCGGTCCCTTCCAGCAGGCAGTCCTCCAGCTGGACCCCGGACTGGGCCAGGAGCTGCACATCGGCCGGCCCGGCCCCGCGGAAGGTGCAGCCGCGGAACACCGGCCCGGGACCGGTCCCGGCCAGGACCAGCGCCGGCCCCTGCCGGGCCAGGAGCTCGCAGCCCTCCACCCGGGCCTCGCTGGCGGCCACCAGAAGGGCCGGACTGCCATCCCCGGCCACCCCCTGCAGCAGCAGGTTGGCCAGCTGCACCCCGGCCACCTGGAGGCTCAGACAGGGGCCCTGGGCGCTTTCGATGATCACCTCGGACGGATCGCCCTGGCCGACGATGCGCACCGCCTTGTCCACCACCAGGGATTCCCGGTAGACCCCCGGCAGCACCTGGATCACGGTGCCGGCCTCGGCCTGGCGCAGGGCCACCCGCAGGCTCATGCACTGGCCCTTGCCGCTCCGCCCCACCACCAGCGTGGCCGGCCCGGGCGCGGGTTCGCCGCCCGCCCGGGCGGCCGGGGCCGGGACCGGAACCGCAGCGCCCCGCAGGCAGGCGCGGATGGCCTGGCCCAGCGCGTCCGCCGTGGCATAGCGGTCCTGGGGCAGCTTGGCCAGGGCCCGGTGCGCCACCTCCAGCAGGGCCGGGTCCAGCCCCGCCAGGGCCTCGGGCGCCAGCTCCGCCGGCGGCCGGCGCAGGATGGCGGTGAGCACCGAGGTGGGCGTCTCGCCGGTGAACGGCCGCCGACCGCCGGACAGGATCTCGTACAGGATCACCCCCATGGCGAAGATGTCGGAGGCGGGCGCGGCCCGGCCCGAATCCAGGTACTCCGGCGCCATGTAGTTGACCGTCCCCATCCAGTTGCCCTCCTGGGTGAGGTCGGAGTGCCCCACCAGGGCCACCCCGAAGTCCATGAGCTTGGCCACCGGCCGCTTGCCGACCCGGCTCACCAGGATATTGGCCGGCTTGATGTCCCGGTGCACGATGCCCCGCTCGTGGGCGTAGGCCAGGCCGTCGCAGGCCTGGGCCAGCAGCTCCAGCTGCTCGGCCTGTCCAAGGGACCCCTGCGGCCCCTGGCCCGGTTCTCGCGGACCGCGGATGAGGGTCTCCAGGTCCGCCCCGTCCACCCATTCCATGGCCATGTAGTACAGCCCCTGGTCCTCGCCGAACTCGAACACGGTCACCACGTTGGGATGGTTCAGGGAGCCGGCGGCCCGGGCCTCCCGCTCGAACCGGGCCGTGGCCTCGGCGTCGAACGCCGAGCCCAGGCGGATCGTCTTCACCGCCACCTCCCGGCCCAGCCCAGGGTCGCGGCCCAGGAACACCTTGCCCATGGCCCCCTGGCCCAGCAGGCGGAGGATCTCGAACTTGCCGATCCGCTCGCGCATCAGTCCCCCCGAGCTGTATCGGCAACCGCGGCCGGACCTTGAGGGCCGGAGCGCAGGCCCGGTCGCCGGGTCAGCGCATGTGCACGGCCATGGCGTTGAGCCGGGCCACCCGCTTGGCCACCGGCGGATGGGTGGCGAACAGGGCGCCGATGCCGCCGCCCCGGAGCGGGTTGATGATCATCATGTGGGCAGTGGCCGGTTCCGCGTCGCGCATGGGCACCGAGCGGTTGCAGCCCTCGATGCGCAGCAGGGCCGAAGCCAGCTGATCCGGTCGGCCGGTAATATGGGCCGAGTAGTCGTCCGCGGCGTACTCCCGGGACCGGCTCACGGCCATCTGCAGCAGCAGGGCGGCGATGGGGCCCAGGATCATGACCAGGATGGCGGCCATGGGATTGCTGTCCTCACGGTCGTTCCCGCGCCGAAAGAAGAAGGCCAGGCGCGACAGGAGCATGATCGCCTGGGCCAGCACCGCGCACAGGCTGCCGGTGAGGATGTCCCGGTGCTTCACGTGGCCCAGTTCGTGGGCCAGGACTCCCTCCAGTTCCTGCCGGTTCAGCATCGCCAGGATGCCTTCGGTGACCGCCACCACCGCGTGGTCCGGGTCCCGGCCGGTGGCGAAGGCGTTGGGGGTGTCGTCGGGGATGATCGCCACCCGGGGCATGGGCAGCCCGGCCCGCTGGGCCAGGTTGGCCACCAGGGCGTACAGATCCGGGGCCTGGGCCTGGGTCACCACCTGGGCCCGGTAGGCCGCCAGGACGATCTGGTCCGAAAAGAAGTAGCTCACCCCGTTCAGGATGATGGCCAGCCCCAGGGCCAGGATGGTGCCGGCATCCCCGTAGAGCAGGTGCCCGATCCACACCAGCAGGGCCGTCATGGCCATGATGATGATGAAAGTCTTTGCGCCGTTCATGGCGGTACCCCCCGTTCCATCCTAACCGGACCCGGGCTCCGGCACCCGCCGGGGCGCGGTAGGATGGCTTCCAGGAGGTGCCCATGTCGACCGTACCAGCCCCAAGCGCCCTGGGCGCCGCGACCCTGGCCCTGCTGCTGGGCCTGTGCGCCTGCCAATCGCCCAAGCCGGCCCACCATCCGCCGGCCCCGGCCCCGCCCCCGCCGCCGCCGGTGGCCCCCCAGTTCAGCTTCGCCTCCTGGACCCAGGCCAAGAGCCTGATCCGCGCCGGCCGGGTGCTGCAGACCGTCAGCGGCCGCGGCGGCTTTTCCCTGGTCCTGGACAACCACACCTGGGTGCACGTGGTGGCCACCACCGGCGACCCGCTGCCCCGCAACCCCATGGACTTCATCTACCGGAACGCGCCCAACGCGGCCGCCATCAAGCAGGTGCACGAGTAGAGGAGCTCCGCCCCGTCCGACCCTGGGGGTCCGTTCCGGTATCATGGACGTTCCTATGGAGTCCGCTTGAAGCCCATGCTGCTGTTCCTCCTGCTCGCCGCCCTGGGCAACGCCGTCTACCACGTGAGCCAGAAGACCCTGGCGCCCACGGCCAACCCCATGGTCCTGCTCATGGGGGTGTACGCCGTCGCCTTCCTGGGCGCCGGCGTCGCCGCACCGTTCTTCCGCGGCGCCGGGGCCTCCGGCTTCGGCCAGGTGCTGAGCTGGCCGGTGCTCTGCCTGGGCGTGAGCGTGCTGGTCATCGAGGTCGGCTTCCTGCTGGCCTACCGCACCGGCGGTTCGCTCCAGTGGTCGGGGGTGGCGGTGAACGCGGTGGCGGCCGCGCTGCTGCTGCCCGCCGCGCTGCTGGCGTTCGGGGAAAGCTTCTCGCCTCTGCGGGCGGCCGGCATGGTGCTGGCCCTGTCGGGCATGGCCATGATGAGCTGGAAATAGCCCCATCGGGACCCGCTCAGGCCAGGATTCCGGTAAGGGTCAGCAGGCCCACTACGGCGAGCAGGCAAAGAACGGTCAGCAGGATGCCGGCGACCAGGGGGGAGGGTTGGGCGTTGTCCATACGACGATATGTATAGGCAATTATTCCAGAGGCGCCCGTTTCACCACCACCAGCGTCACATCGTCCTTGAAGCCGCCGCCTTCCATGTGGGCGAAGGTCCGGGTGAGCAGCCCCTCGAACACCTCGTCCGCCGAGCCCCGGGGCAGCTGGCGGACCACCTCGGCCAGGGCCGCGTCGCCCAGTTCCTCGCCGGCGGCGTTCTCCGCCTCCACCAGCCCGTCGGTGAAGATCACCAGGGTGTCGCCCGGATGCATGGTGGTCCGGCCCTCGGCGAACTCCGCGCCGGGCAGAAGCCCCACCATCGGCCCCGTGGGCATCAGCCGATGCAGCGGGCCGCCGTCAGCCGGCACCAGCAGCGGCGGATTGTGCCCGGCGTTCACGTAGCGCAGATCCCCGTTGGCGGGGTTCAGGCTGCCCACGAACAGGGTGGCGTAACGGTTCCGGTCCCGGACCTCGTTCATGCGGGCGTTCAGCCGTAGGGCCAGCGCGCCCCAGTCCGCCACCCGCAGATCGGCCATGGCCCGCAGGAAGGCGGACAGCTGGGTCATCATGAGCGAGGCCGGCAGCCCCTTCCCGGAGATGTCCCCCACCGCCAGGTGCAGGCGCGGGCTGCGGTCGATGTTGGCGGCCATCCACAGATCGTACAGATCGCCCCCCACCGCCTGGTAGGGCAGGTTGGCGGCCGCGCAGGCCCAGCCCGGGGGTTCCGGCAGGCGCTTGGGCAGGATCCGCCGCTGGATGTTCCGGGCCAGCTCCAGGTCCTTTTCCAGCTTCACCGCCTGGATCCGCCCCTCCCGCAGTTCCCGGCTGGTGAGCTGGGCGCAGGTGAGGTTCAGCAGCGTCTGGAAGAACAGCTCGTCGTCCTCGCTGAACGGCCCGGCGGCGGGGCTGGCGGCGTAGACGAACCCGTGGGAGTGGTCCAGGTCCTTGAGCTCCATGGTGTGGACCAGGTCATTGGCGGCCACCAGGGCCGCCAGGGCGTCGCCGGCGAGTTGGGCCGGCAGGAACCCCAGGCCCCGGCTGTGCAGGACCCGGCCTTCCGGATCCACCACCAGCAGGCGCTGGATGGTGAATTCCTCGCCCAGGGTGTCGCCCATGAACCGGAGCAGGTCCTGGACCGTTTCGCCCTCGCCCAGGGTGCGGGTCAGATCGAACAGCGTGCTGAGCCGGGAGATCTGCAGGGCCAGCGCCCGGTTCTGCTCGCTGCGGTTGGACTCCAGCCGCCGCCAGGCCAGCAGTGGGGCGGAAATGGACAGCAGCAGCACCAGCGCCGCCGGCACCTGCGGGGTGCGCACCACCAGATGGCCGTAGCCGTCCCCGCCGAACACCCAGGGCAGGCAGGCCCAGTCGGGCCCGGGGTGGGTGGGAAAGGCCGGCGCGTTGCCGCGCAGGAACAGCCAGCGGGTGCCGTTCCAGATGCCCCCCTGGGACGCCTTGGCGATGCCCAGGGCGGTCACGCCCACCAGATGGATGAGCGCTTCTTCGGTCACCTGCTCGGGGAAGGTTTCCAGGAAATCGATGATCGGCAGGAGTTCCTGGGTCCCTTCGGGGATCCGCATGGACAGTTCGCGCAGCCGCTGGAAGGACGCGTTGGCGTCCGGAAGGGCCTGGGTAGGGGGCGGCGCTACACCACGCGCTTGATCATGAAGCACTCGCTCCCCTCGGCGGTTTCGATGAAGCGGATCTCGTCCATGAAGCGGCTCATGAGCAGCAGGCCCAGCCCGCCCTTGCGCGGGTGCTTGACGTACTCCCCGGGGTCCGGGAGCACCACCTCGTTGTTCCGGATCGGCCGCCCGGTGTGCCGGATGTGCACCTCCAGGGCCTGGGGCAGGAAGCGCAGCTCGATGTTCACCTGGTGCTCGGCCTCGCCGCCATAGGCGTGGACGATCACGTTGGTCACCGCCTCGTCCACGGCGATGGAGATCTTGGCCGAGGTGGCGTCGTCCATGCCGGCCACGGTGGCGGCGCGCTTGGCCAGGCCGGTGACCAGGTTCAGGTAGCGGGTCTGGCTGGGAATGACCAGCCGGAAGGACTCAGGTTCAGCAGGGGTGCGCACTCAGGAATTCCCGTTCAGACATTGCAAAGCTTCCCCCTGGGTGGCGAACACCCGGTAGAGCTGGGTGAACCCCAGGGTATCGAAGATTTCATGCACGTTCTTCTGCAGATTGCAAAGCAGGATGTCCCCCCCGTTGGCACGCACCGTCTCGATCAGCCCCATGATCGCGCCCAGGCCGGCCGAACTGATGTAGTTAAGGAAGCCGCAGTCCAGCAGGATGGTGAACCGGCCCGCGTGCACCAGCGCCTCCAGGGCCTCCTCGAACTGGCGCACCGTGTGCGCATTGATGAAACCCTCGGGTCGCATCACCGCCACACCGTCCACATCCCGGACCTGGATAAAAAGGTCAGCCATTCATGCGCTCCACAGGGCTCGCTGAATCCTAGCGCCCCTATGAAAGAATTGCCAGCCGTGGGCTCCGCCTGGAGGTTTTGGAGTAGCATTTAGCAACAACCGAGATCGCCAATGGACTCAAGTCAGCAAGCCGCCTTGCAAAACGCGCTTCAGCAGTGGAGCCTCGACTGCCAGCAGGGAGTCTGGGAGGACCTGACGCGCGCCTGGCATGGCTGCCGGGACCGGTTCCTGCCGGACGCCGCCCTGCTGGAGCTCATCCAGTCCCTCACGGCCCCGCCCGCGCCTGAACCGGTCCCGGCGCCCCGGGACACGGACACCGAGCTGGGCGCCGCGCTGGATCACATCGCCGAGGCCGGCACCCAGGGCGAAGTGCTCAAGCGCCTGCTGGACGCCGCCCTGCCCTTCAGCGGCCGGTGCGCCCTCTATGTGATCAAGCAGGGCATCGCCAGCCTGTACGCCCACCGCGGCTTCGAGGCCGAGCAGCCCCGGCTGGGGGTGCCGGTGGTGCCGCCCCCGGAGCTGGAGGCGCTGATCCAGGGCCAGGTGCGGGTGCTGGACACCCCGGAGGCGGGGTACCAGGCCCTGCTCGCACCGCTCAGCGCGGTCCGGGCCGCGGCCGCGCGCATGCTGCCCCTGCACCTGCGCCGGAAGACCGTGGCCCTGCTGCTGGTCGACAGCGGCGCGCTGGACCGCCTCGACCACCCCGCCCATCTGCGGGCCCTGGCCCTGGGCGCCGAGGCCCGGCTGGCCCACCTGGCGGTGCTGCGGGAGGAGGAGCGCCAGGGCGGCGCCGAGGCCCATCCGTCGGTGCTCACCCAGCGGATCCCCGACCCCATCGCCGAGGCCCCGGGCCCGGCCCTGGACCCCACCGTGCGCAGCAACGCCGAGCGCAGCGCCCGGGTCCTGGTGGGCGACATCGAGCTCTACTTCCCGACCAAGGTCACCCAGGGCCAGCTGCAGGGCAATCTCTACGGAGCGATGAAGGAAGAATTGGATCGGAGCCGGGCCTCGTTCGTGGAGCGCTACGGGGCGGAGCTGGAAAGCCAGCACCAGATTTTCTACAAGACCGTTGTTCATCAGTTATGCGCCGACGACCCATCCCGGCTGGGAGCGCCCCCCTGGGCAAGCCGCTAGCCGGGCGGCATCCCCGGCGAAGCTATGCAAAAAACATTGGTTCCCATGGTGACAACAGCTTGGAAACATGGTAAATCCTTGATCCTTTGACGGTATTGAGGGAGCCATGGCAAATTTGGGCAGGAAGTGGACGTGTTTCAGCTGCGCGGCGAAGTTCTACGACTTCACCAAGACGGAGGCCTTGTGCCCCAAGTGCGGAGCCAACCAGAAGGAGGCCCCGGCCAAGCCCAAGGCCGTGAAGAAGGAGAAGGTGGTGCTGCAGATCGAGGACGACTTCGTGCCCGAGGTGGATGCCGAAGCCTCCCCGGATGACGCCCTGGAAGAAAGCCTGGGCATCTCCGGCGCCCGGGCCGAAGGGGTGGACCCCGGCGACCTGCAGATGGACGACTACGACGAATGACGGCCGCCCGCGGCGGGGTCGACCGGCATGCCCACCTGGAGGGCAGCCTGGACCCGGCATGGGTCCGGCAGCAGGCCCTGACGGCCGGTCACACGGTCCCACCGGAGCTGGAGGCCCTCTGGCGTCATGAGCCCGTGCCCTTCGAAGGCTTCATCCGCGCCTTCTTCTTCGGCTGCGGCTTCCTGCGCGGCGCCGAGGCGGTGCGCGACGCGGTGCGGGCGGCGGTGCACAGGCTTCCCGCAGCGGCCCCGGGGCTGGCCCGGGGCCTCGATCTGTGGGTCTCCCCGCACTTCCTGGTGGAGCAGGCGCGCTTCCTGACCCTGGACGCCCTGTGGCGGGGCCTGGATGACGGCATCGGCGAGGCCCGGGCCCAGGGCGTCCCGGTCGCCGTGGTCATCGACGCGGTGAACCACTTCGGCGCCGAGCACGGCCACCAGGTGCTCGACCTGGTGCTGCCCGAGCGGCCGGAATGGGTGCGGGGCTTCTCCACCGGCGGCCTGGAGCGCGTGCCGTTCCGCACCTGGGCGCCGGTGTTCGAGCGGGCCAGGCGGGCCGGCCTGCGCCTGGCCGCCCACGCCGGCGAAAACGGCCCCGGCAGCCAGGTGCGGGATGCCATCCTGGAGGCCGGGGTGGAGCGCATCGTCCACGGGGTCCTGGCGGCCCCCCATCCGGACATCGTCCAGCTGCTGGTGGAACGGCGCATCCCGGTGGATCTGTGCATCACCTCCAACCGGGCCCTGGTGCCCAGCCTGGCCGGTCCGGACGCCCTGGCCGCGCACCCGCTGCCGGCCCTGCTCCGGGCCGGGGTCCGCTGCGCCCTGGGCACCGACGATCCGGGGCTGATCCCCTGCACCCTGCCCGGGGAGTGGCAGGAGGCCGAGGCCCTGGGCCTCACCGGCCCGGAGCTGGAGCGGCTGTCCGACTTTTCGACCGCCGATGCCTGGTGCCTTTCCCCCACTTCATGCCCGGGCTCCGCCCGGGCATGAAGTGGGGGTGTGGGGATCGCACGCATGCGTGCGATGAGAGAGCGCGAAGCAACGCATGCGTTGCTTCCCCACGGACAGATCAGGGGCTGTCGGCAAACATGACAGCTATGGCCAGAATCAGGGCCCAGCGCCGTGCAATCCAACTGTCATCCTGCATTTCCCAGATCACCGGTGTTCATCCCCGTTCCCTATGCCCTGGCATCAGCCTTGGCGCAAGATTCGGGACGTATTGGGAGTCGAGCCCCATGGGGCCTTGGCCGGGAGCCGGATGGACGGGTCTCCAGATCGCCGCGGTACGGCAAGCCGGGGCTGAGTTTGAACCAGGATGAACGCCGATTTCCGGGGAAGAACAGGATCAAGAAAGCCTGATCATTGGCTCAGCCGGGTTTGCCGGCAGCGCCTAGACGGGGGAACTGCCTGTTCGCTGCGCTCGCGAGGTTCCCCCGAACCCCGACGGGGCGCCAGGCGGAGCCTGTCCACCCCGTCGGCCTGGCCGTGGGGACGCCCTGATGTGAATGGCGCGTGAACTTCGGGCCCTTTCATGGCAAAATAGCGACTTCGTAGTGCGCCCGTAGCTCAGCTGGATAGAGCATCAGGCTTCGAACCTGAGGGTCGGGCGTTCGAGTCGCTCCGGGCGCACCACGCAAGTGACAGCAAGAGGCATCACGCGAATGTGGCGGAACTGGTAGACGCACTGGATTTAGGTTCCAGCGGTTCAAACCGTGCGGGTTCGAGTCCCGCCATTCGCACCAGATCCGAACCGATCACCCTCATCCGAGACCCAGCCTCACCCTTCTAACTCGCAGCAGGAGCACCCATGCCGTCCAGCCTCACCCATCACTCCGCCACGCGGAAATCCATCGAGGTCATCATTCCGGTCGCGGAAGTGAATGATGAATTCAGCAAAGTGATCGCCAAGCTGACGCCCAAGGCCAAGATCCCCGGATTCCGCCCCGGCAAGGCCCCCAAGGCAGTGCTGCTGTCCCGCTACGAGCGCGAAATCCAGTCGGAAGTGGCCGAAGTGCTGGTCAACAAGCATTTCATGGAATCCGCCGCCGCCGCCGGCGCCCAGCCCATCTCCCGGCCTTCCCTGGAGTCCGTGGAGCTCAAGGAGGGCGCCGAGGGCAAGTTCAGCGCCAAGTTCGACGTGGCGCCGGAAGTGGCCCTGCCGGTCTTCAAGGGCCTGGCCGTGGTCAAGCAGAAGCGCAAGGTGGACGAGGCCGCCGTGGCCGAGCAGCTGGAAGCCATGCGCCAGGAGGCCGCCAAGTTCATCCCCGTCGAGGACGGCGCCGCCGAACTGGGCCACTACGCCACCCTGGACATCAAGGTCAAGCCCCAGGGCCTGAAGACCGTGGACTACAAGGACCAGGTGGTGGAACTCACCGCCGGACGCCCCTTCGACACCGAGATCCTCGGCCAGAAGCTGGACGAGACCCGCAAGTTCTCCATCACCATCCCCGAAGGCGAGGGCAACCCGGCCATGGCCGGCAAGCCGGTGGCCTACGAAGTGGTCCTGAAGGATCTGCGCGCCCGCCAGGTGCCCGAACTGAACGACGACTTCGCCAAGGACATGGGCCCCCACACCGGCCTGGATGACCTGAAGGTCTTCGTGCAGAAGCAGCTGGAAGAGGCCGCGGACGAGGAAGCCACCTCCCGGGCCCACCAGAGCATCCTGGAAGGCTTCCTGGACGCCGCCACCTTCGAGGTGCCGGGCACCATGGTGTCCCTGCAGCTGAACGACTACTGCCAGGAGTTCGCCGAAATGGTCGCCCGCCAGGGCGTCGATCCCAAGAAGATCAACTGGCAGGCCTACCGCCAGAGCCGCACCCGGGACGCCGAGCGAGCGGTCCGCTCCGGCTACCTGCTCCAGGCCATCGGCAACACCGAGGACATCCAGGTGAGCGACGAGGAAGTGGACACCGAGATCCGCGAGTTCATGGAAGAGCGCAAGGTCCCCCAGAGCTTCGAAGCCTTCAAGCAGAAGCTGGACGAGGGCGGCGCCCTGAACGAAGTGAAGGGCCGGGTCCGCACCGACAAGATCTTCAACCACATCCTCGGCCTGGCCACCGTCACCGAGGAGCTGCTGGACGCGGAGGCCTACAAGGCCCTGCTGGAAGTGGAGCGCAGGCGCGAAGCCGGCGTGCCCGCGGCCCGCTTTGATGCGGGCGGCCTGGAAGGCGGCGAGCTGGAGCACCAGGAAGGCGGCGATCCGGACGCGGTGGTGGCGGCGGAAGCCCATGTGCATGGGCCCGACTGCGACCATGAGCATTGAGGGTAAGCCACCAGCCGAAGTTCCGCCCGGCATCACCCGGATCGGCATCGTCACGGTATCGGACCGGGCCAGCTCGGGGGTCTACCAGGACCTGAGCGGCCCGGCCATCCGGGACACCCTGGCCAGCTACCTGACCAGCCCGTGGGAACCGCTCGTCCGGCTGATCCCGGACGAGCAGGCCAGCATCGAGGCCACCCTCCGGGAGCTGGTGGACGACCTGGGCTGCTGCCTGGTGCTCACCACCGGCGGCACCGGGCCCAGCCCCCGGGACGTGACCCCCGAGGCCACCCGGGCCGTGTGCGGCCGAATCCTGGACGGCTTCGGCGAGCGCATGCGCGCCGTCTCCCTGCAGGTGGTGCCCACCGCCATCCTGTCCCGGCAGTGCGCCGGGCTGCGCGGCAGCGCGCTGGTCGTGAACCTGCCCGGCCGGCCCCGGGCCATCCGGGAATGCCTCGACGCGGTGTTCCCGGCGGTGCCGTACTGCCTGGAACTGGCCGGCGGTCCTTCGCTGCAGACCGACCCGGCCGTGGTCCAGGCCTATCGGCCCAAAGCCTGAGGGCCTGAAGCCGCCGCCAGGCCTGAAGCATCCCGTCCCGGAGCCCGTCATGACCGCCGAACCCCAGACCTACGCCAACCACAAGCGCATCGATCCCTGGTTCCATCAGGCGGGTCTCGGCCTGCTGCTGCTGGCGCTGATCCTCGCGGTCCGCCAGCTGTTCCTGGGCCGGGGCGCCGGCCAGCTGGTGCTCGCGCTGCTGTTGGCCGTGGTGCTGATGCTGACCCGCGGCTACGCGCTGCGGGTGCAGGACCGGCTGATCCGGCTGGAGGAGACCCTGCGCATGCAGCGCCTGCTGCCCCCCGAACTGTGCCTGCGCATCGCCGAGCTTACCCCGGGCCAGTTCGTGGCCCTGCGCTTCGCCTCGGACCCGGAACTGGCCGAACGCATGGCCGAAGCGCTGCAGGAGCATTTGCGCGCAGACGCCATCAAGCGGCGCATCCAGGTCTGGCGGCCGGACACGTTCCGGGTCTGAGTCCCGGCGCCCCTTCAGGCCCCGTGGCCCTGGTGGTGCGCCACGATCCAGGCCACCACCTGGGCCAGGCTCATGGCGCTGGAGTCCAGTTCCACGGCGTCCTGGGCCTTGCAGAGGGGCGACAGGACCCGGGTGGAATCGGCCAGGTCCCGGCGCTCCAGGTCCGCGGCCACCTCGGCCAGGGGCAGCGGCACGCCCTTGTCCTGCAGTTCCCGGAACCGGCGCTGGGCCCGGGCCTCGACCCCGGCGGTGAGGAAGATCTTGCAGCAGGCCGTGGGGAACACCACGGTGCCGATGTCCCGGCCGTCCACCACCCAGCCGCCCGCCGCGCCGATGCGCCGCTGCTGGTCCACCAGCACCTGGCGCACCCGGGCGTCGGCCGACACGGCGGTCACCATGCGGGTCACCTCCGGGGTGCGGATGGCCTCGCTCACGTCCCGGTCGTCCAGGAACTCGCGCATGCCCCGCTGCTGGATCCGCAGCCGGCCCAGCAGCCGCTCCACGCCGGCCCGGTCCTCCAGCGCCAGTCCGGCCCGGTGCAGGGCCAGGGCCGCGGCCCGGTACATGGCACCGGTGTCCAGGTAGTCCCACCCCAACTGTTGCGCCACCAGCTTGGCGGTGGTGGATTTGCCGACCCCGGAGGGGCCGTCCAGGGCGATGAGGGCGAGTGCAGTCATGACAACCTTCCGGCCGGAGTGGCCAACCATCATTGTGCCGGAACCGGTTCCGGAATGGTGCCGGAACCGGACCCGGTCCCGGCATAAGACAGGGTGGGCGGGCTCCGCCTGCCCACCCTGTGGGGCATAGACGCCACCGCGCCCCTCCCGCGGAAGCGGAAGGGGCGCGGGACAGTGCGGGTGTGGCCTGGCTACTCGATGACGCAGAGCACCTGGCGCATTTCGACGTTCTCACCCTGCTTGACGTTCATCTGGGTGATGGTGCCGGCGCTCTTGGCCACGAGATCGTTCTGCATCTTCATGGCTTCCAGAACGATGACAGTCTCGCCCGCTTCGACCTTGTCGCCCTCTTTCTTGAGGATCTTCAGGATCAGGCCGGGCATGACCGCCAGCAGCGCGCCGGCGGAGTCGGCGGCGGCAGCACTGGACTTGCGGGTGCGCGTGCTGCCGGGAGTCTTGGTATCCTCCAGGCCGTCAGTCTCGACGGTGTAGTTGATGCCATCCACCTGGGCCGAGGCGGAGCTGAGCTTCACCGTGTGGCTGTTGCCGGCCACGACGATGGAGTTCTCCTTGCGGACCATGGTGAATTCCTGGCCATTGACGACCATCATGCCTTCGCGGCGTTCCATGTCGTAGGCCTGACCGTCCAGGACCAGCTTGAACTTGTTGTTCGGCATCAGAACCCCCTCTGCGCGCCCGCGCGGGCGGCCATCATCCACATGGAACCCGTCCCGGCGGCCGCAGGACTTGCGGCCTTCACCGGCGCGGGCTTCGCTTCCTTGGCACAGGCCTGGGCATACAGGACCTCGCCCACGGCCGCGGCCAGTTCTTCCTTGCCGCCCAGCCCGAGCTTGCGGCGCTGCAGGAAGGGGCGGGCGATCTGCGGGAACATGGCGTAGGACATGACGTCCTCTTCGGTCTCGGCCAGATCACCGATCTCCTTCTTGGCCGCTTCCCAACCGGGGGACAGCAGATCGCCGGGCCGGCAGGTGATGGGCACCTCGTCGCCGATGGCCTTCTTCTGGATGATCGGGTCCATGGGTGCGGGCGGCTTGCCGTAGTAGCCGCGGAAGTACTGCTTCACTTCCTCGGGGATCACCTTGTAGCGCTCGCCGAGCACCACGTTCAGGGTGGCCTGGGTGCCGACGATCTGGCTGGAGGGGGTCACCAGGGGCGGGTAGCCCATGTCCTTGCGGACCCGGGGCACCTCGTCCAGCACGTCGTAGTACTTGTCCAGGGCGCCCTGCTGACGGAGCTGGCCCACCAGGTTGGACAGCATGCCGCCCGGGACCTGGAACTGCAGGACGTTCACGTCGACCGGCGGCACGCCGGACTCGAAGCCCGAGTACTTCTTGCGCACTTCGGTCATCTTGCGGGCGATGTCCGCCAGGGCGGGCAGGTCCAGCCCGGTGTCCCGGGGCTGGCCCTTGAGGGCGGCGACGATGGTCTCGGTGGGGGGCTGGGAGGTGCCCATGGACATGGCCGAGATGGCCGTGTCCACCACATCCACGCCCGCCTCGGCGGCCTTGAGCAGGGTCGCCGTGCCGAAGCCCGAGGTGTAGTGGGTGTGCAGGGAGATGGGCAGGCCCACCTCTTCCTTGAGCGCCTTGATCAGATCGTAGGCCGCGTAGGGGCTGAGCATGCCGGCCATGTCCTTGAGGCAGAGGGAATCCGCGCCCATGGACTTGAGGTCCTTGCCCATCTGCACGAAGGCCTTGTCCGTGTGGACCGGGCTGATGGTGTAGGAGATGGTGCCCTGGGCATGGCCGCCTTCGCGCTTGACCACGCGCATGCAGGTTTCCATGTTGCGCACGTCGTTCAGGGCATCGAAGATGCGGAACACGTCCATGCCGTTCTTGACGGCCAGGACGATGAACTTGTCGACGATGTCATCGGGATAGTGCTTGTAGCCGAGCACGTTCTGGCCGCGCAGCAGCATCTGCAGCTTGGTCTTGGGCAGGGCCTTGCGCAGGAGGCGCAGGCGTTCCCAGGGATCCTCGCCCAGGAAGCGGATGGCGGTGTCGAAGGTGGCGCCGCCCCAGACTTCCAGGGACCAGTAGCCGACCGCGTCGAGGGCCGGACAGAAGGGCAGCATATCCTCCACGCGCATGCGCGTGGCGAGGAGACTCTGGTGCGCGTCGCGCAGCAGGGTTTCGGTGATCATTAGGGGTTTTTGAGGCATTTCTTCCTACTCCACTTCGGATGGGTGAGGGAACATTTCCTTGGGCTTGACCATCAGTACCAGGGCGCCTTCCAGGGACTCCGAGGAATGGGTCGTATAGGCGCGCACCACCGTGCTTTCGCCCTTGTGCAGGACGATCGGTTCGGCGTTCTTGAAGCGGATCGTGACTTCCCCTTCCAGGACCAGATACAGCTCATCCAGGGTGTGCCGATGGAAGGGATAGACCTCCTTGAAGTTCATGACATAGGCAGCGTGGTCGTTGATCTGCCCCAGTTCCAGATGGCTGTACGGGGCGGTCAAGAGCGCGGCGAGTTCATTGATACTGGTCTTGTTACCCATGGCGGTCTCCTGGGAACTAAAGGGGCATGGTGCTGTGCTTGCGCGGCGGATTGTTGTCCCGCTTGGAGCGGGTGACGGCCAAGGCCTCAATCAGTCGGATGCGCGTATCGGCCGGGTCGATGACATCGTCCAGGTAGCCCCGGCTGGCCGCCACGAACGGGTTGGCGAACTTCTCTTTGTAAAGCTCGGTCAGTTCCGCGCGCTTGGCCACCTTATCCTCGGCCTCGCTCAGTTCCTTGCGGAAGATGATGTTCACCGCGCCGTCCGGACCCATGACGGCGATCTCGGCGGTGGGCCAGGCCACGTTGTAGTCGCCGCGGATGTGCTTGGAGCTCATCACGTCGTACGCCCCGCCGTAGGCCTTGCGGGTGATCACGGTGAGCTTGGGCACCGTGGCTTCGCAGTAGGCGTAGAGCAGCTTGGCGCCGTGCAGGATGATGCCGCCGTGCTCCTGGTCCACGCCGGGCATGAAGCCGGGGACGTCCACGAAGGTCACCAGGGGGATGTTGAAGGCGTCGCAGAAGCGCACGAAGCGGGCGCCCTTGATGGAGGACTTGATGTCCAGGACACCGGCCTGCACCATCGGCTGGTTGGCCACGATGCCCACGGTCTGCCCATCCAGGCGCCCGAAGCCGACGATGATGTTGCCGGCGTAGCCCGCGTGGACTTCCAGGAACTCGCCGCTGTCGACCACGTTGCCGATGACCTCGTGCATGTCGTAGGCCTTGCGCGGATCGTCCGGCACCAGGTCGGTGAGGGCCTCGACGCGGCGGTTGGGATCGTCACCGGTGTCGACCCGGGGCGCATCCTCCAGGTTGTTGCTGGGCAGGTAGGACATGAGCAGCCGGATGGATTCCAGCGCGTCGGCCTCGTCCTCGGCGGCAAAATGGGCCACGCCGCTCTTGCTGGCGTGGATGGTGGCGCCGCCCAGGTCGTCCATGGAGACGTCCTCGTGGGTGACGGTCTTCACCACATCGGGCCCGGTGATGAACATGTGGCTGGTCTTCTTCACCATGAAGATGAAGTCGGTGAGGGCCGGGCTGTAGACCGCGCCGCCGGCGCAGGGGCCGAGGATGGCGCTGATCTGCGGCACCACGCCCGAAGCCAGGGTGTTGCGCAGGAAGATGTCCGCATAGGCGCCCAGGCTGACCACGCCCTCCTGGATGCGCGCCCCGCCGCTGTCGTTGAGGCCGATGACCGGGGCGCCGTTCTTGAGCGCCAGGTCCATGACCTTACAGACCTTTTCCGCGTGGACCTCGCCCAGGCTGCCGCCCAGGACGGTGAAGTCCTGGCTGAACACGTAGACGGTACGCCCTTCGATCGTGCCCCAGCCGGTGACGACGCTGTCACCCAGGAACGACTTCTTGTCCATGTCGAAATCGGTGGTGCGGTGGGTGACGAAAGCATCCAGCTCCCGGAAGGAATCCGGGTCCAGCAGCGCCGTAATTCGTTCACGCGCGGTCATCTTGCCCTTGGCATGCTGGGCGTCGATCCGGTCGACCCCGCCACCCAGAAGCGCATCCTTTCGCAACTGCTCAAGCATTTCCTTTTTCGCCTTCGTATCCATCCAGCGTCCTCCAGGGTTGCGGGTTCTGCAACGGTCGGGGACTCTGTGACCCAGGATCCCCAGGTTGGTAATAGAAAAATCGGTTTCACCTCATTGTACGGGCCACTCGGGAAAATAGGAAAGAAAGCGTGATAAAAAACACAGACCGCCCTAGCATGGATTGCCTCATCGGCGGCCAGGAGGCTTACCGTGCCTCATTTATACAACCAATACGTTGACGAATGGTTGGCAATCCAGGACCGTGCCCGGGCACTACCCCTGGGCGGCCTGCCGCCCACGACCGGGGTGCGGGTCCAGGACAACGCCCCCGGGTGCTGGTCCTGGCCCCGCACCCGGACGACGAGTGCATCACCGGGGCCCTGGCGCTGCGCCTGCACCGGGAGCGCGGGTTCCGGGTGTCGGCGGTGCCGGTGACGCTGGGCAGCCGGGTGGAACGCCAGACCGCCCGCCTGGAGGAGATGCATCAGGCCTGCCATTTCCTGGGGTTCGAAGTGATCCCGGCCTGGTCCCATGGACTCGACGGCCAGATCGCCATCCACCCGCGCACCCGGGACGAGCGCCCCGAAGCCTGGGCCGAAGCCGCGGCCGCCCTGGGCCAGATCATCGCCTACCACCGACCGGCGGTCCTGGTCCTGCCCCACGCCCAGGACTTCCACGCCACCCACATCGGCACCCACCTGCTCGGCCTGGACGCCCTGCGCACCCTCGGTCCGGCGTTCCACTGCCAGGTGGTGGAAACCGAGTTCTGGCAACCCTTGGCCGCCCCGAACCTGATGCTCGGATGCGCGCCCGGCGATCTGGCCGATCTGGTGGCGGCCCTGTCCTTCCATGCGGGCGAGGTGCGCCGCAATCCGTACCACGTGAGCCTGCCGGCCTGGATGGCCGACAATGTCCGCCGGGGTAGTGAGCTGGTGGGCGGTCAGGGCGCCGCCGCCGGGCCGGATCCCTTCGCCACCCTGTACCGGATCGGCGCCTGGACCCAGGGCGGGCTCGTCCCGCTTCCGGGCCACTCCCGCCAGGTCGCCAGCCAGGACTCCCTGGCCTCGCTGTTCCCGTAGCCTCCCAGCAAGAATCGGCTTGTGGGTCCCGCCGGTGCCGCCGAAGCTGGGGAGCGAAGGGGGGTGGCCCATGTCCCAAAGCGATTTCACCCGCGTGGCCGAGGCCATCGGCTATCTGTGCGGGCAGGCGCATGAACAGCCAACCCTGGCCCAGGTGGCCGCCCGGGTCGGGCTGAGCGAATACCACTTCCAGCGGGTGTTCCAGCAGTGGGCGGGCATCAGTCCCAAGCGGTTCCTGCAGGTGCTGACCCTGGCCGAAGCCCGGGAGCTGCTGCGCGAATCCCGCTCGGTGCTGGAGACCAGCCTGGCCCTGGGCTTGTCCAGCACCAGCCGCCTGCATGACCTGTTCGTGACTCTGGAGCACATGACCCCCGGCCAGTTCAAGGACCAGGCCCGGGGCCTGACCCTCAGCTGGGCGGTGGCCCCCACCCCGCTGGGACCGGCCCTCCTGGCCGCCCTGGGGCCCCGGTTGTGCGCCCTGTCCTTCCTGGACGGCGAGGACCCGCAGCCGGCCCTGGACGCCCTGCGGGAGCGCTGGCCCGGCGCCGCCTGCCGGCGGGATGACCCGGCCCTGCGGCCGTTCGCGGAGCTCCTGGCCAGCCGCCTGGCCGGAGGCGAGCCCCGGCCCCTGGCGCTGCTGCTCAAGGGCACGCCGTTCCAGCTGCAGGTGTGGGAGGCGCTGCTGCGCATTCCCGAAGGCCGGGTGCTGGCCTACGGGGACCTGGCCCGGCAGCTTGGCCGGCCCGGTGCCGGGCGGGCCGTCGGCGCCGCCGTCGGCCAGAATCCGGTGGGGGTGCTGATCCCCTGCCACCGGGTGATCCAGGCCAGCGGCGCCCTGGGCGGCTACCACTGGGGCACCGGCCGCAAGCGGGCCCTGCTGGCCCTGGAATGGGCACGGGGGGAGCGGCCGGGGGTGGCGTAGGCGATGGAGGCGCGGCGGGGTTGGCCCACCCGCACCCGTCACCCCACCGGCACCGGGTCGGCCGGGACCCGGGCCAGCATTCCCTGCAGCAGATCCACCACCGCCCCGCACAGCACGTCCTCGAAGCCGAAATCGAACAGGGCCATGTCCGGGTCGCTCAGGGCCGCCCGCAGTTCCGGGGGCCGCGAGGCCATGGTCTGGCAGCCGATCACCAGGCCGTGGAAGCGGAGCAGGTACAGGGCTCCATCCCCGGCCGCCAACCCCGGCAGCACCCGCTCCAGCCGCGCCCCGACCCGCCCCACCCCTCCCTGCAGGAACCGGGCAAAGGCCCGGGCCTCGGCCATGGGCACGTTCTGTTCCAGCACCCCGTGCAGCAGCGCCTGCAGCTTGGGCAGCAGCGGCCGTCGGAGCAGCTCCGCCGCCAGCCCCCGGGCCACCTGGGCCGGCTCGCCCCGGGGATGCGCGTCCAGCCAGCCGACGGCCGCGGCGAACCAGGCTTCCAGTTCCGTCTGCAGCACGGCGAGGAACAGCGCCTCCTTGGTGCGGAAGTACAGGTACAAGGTGCCCTTGCCCAGTCCCAGGCACTGCGCCAGGTCGGTCATGCGCAGCTGGGCGAAGGTGTGGGCCAGGAACAGCTCCCGGGCGCCGGCCAGGATGGCCTCGCGCCGGATGGATTTTTCATCGGGACGATAGGCACGGCGCATGGTTTCCAGCCTCATCGTCCCTATAGTGACCCCCGGTCACTTAACTTGCACCCTGCCGGGGCGAAAAAATAGCCGGCCCGGGACTGATTTGTTACCGTGAACAGTTCTGTCCTGGAAACCAGGCATGATGGTTTTCAATCCCCCTGGCCGCGCCAAACTAATTGAGGAGTTCTCGCAGATGGTTCGCAGATCGCTGGTTTCCCTTCCCATGACCACCCTGGTGCTGGCGCTCGGCGTCACCGCGGCGCCCCGCGCCTGGGCCTCGGGCTTCCAGCTGCGCGACCAGAGCGGCAGCGGCCAGGGCACGGCCTACGCGGGCATGAGCGCCGGCGGTTCGGACATCAGCGGCATGTTCTTCAACCCCGCCATCCTGACCCGGTTCGACGGCGACCAGTTGCAGGTCGGGCTCACCGAGATCATGCCCTCCTCCAAGACCAGCGGCGTCTCCGCCAGCCAGCCCGCCGTCCCCCAGCTGGGCATCGCCAGCAGCAAAATCAGCGGCGCCAGTTCCTCCGGCAACATCGCCTCCTCCGCCACCCTGCCCACCCTGTACGCCATGTACAGCGTGAGCCCGGACTTCAAGCTGGGCCTGGCGGTGAACGTGCCGTTCGGGCTCACCACCACCTACGCGTCCAACTGGGCCGGGCGCTACCAGGCGGTCAAGTCGCACCTGGAGACCCTGGACATCACCCCCACCGCCGCCTGGCGGGCCAATGACAAGTGGTCGCTGGGCCTGGCCGTGGTGGCCCGCCGGGCCAAGGCGGAGCTGAGCCAGGGGCTGGACCTGGGCTATGCCACCGGCGAGTACCTCACCGCGTCCGCGGCCGCCCATGGCGCCACCATCAACGGCCTCAGCGCCGTCCAGTCCGGCAGCGCCGACGGCAGCGTGGACGTGCAGGGCAGTTCCTGGGCCTACGGCTTCAAGCTGGGCGTACTGTACGAGCCCTCGCCCAAGCTGCATATCGGTCTGGGCTACCAGTCCGCCATCCGCGAAACCATCAAGGGCAACGCTACGTTCAATACCAGCGCCATCCAGGCCCAGATGGGCGGCCTGGCGGCGTCCAACGCCAGCAATCCGGGCGGGCTGGCCGTCCTCGCCGGGGCGTCCAACGTGCTGACGCCCCAGACCGCCAACGGCTCCGTATCCGCGGTGGTGCACCTGCCCGCGACCATCTCCCTGGGCGCCATCTACGACCTGTCCCCCGCGCTGTCCCTGTCGGCCGAGCTTTCCGATACCAAGTGGTCCAGCTTCAAGGAACTGCGGGTGCAGTTCAGCAATGCCGCGGCGCAGCCCGACTCGGTCACCAACGAGCAGTGGAAGGACGCGTTGTTCATGGCCCTGGGCGCCACCTACCACCCGGGCAGCGCCTGGACCTACCGTGCGGGCGTGGCCAAGGACAACAGTCCCGTGAAGGACGGCTACCGCACTCCGCGCATCCCCGACGCGGACCGCACCTGGCTGTCCGCCGGCATCAGCTATCAGTTCACCCAGGCCTTCGGCATCGACGCGGGCTACAGCCACCTGTTCTGCAAGGATTCCACGGTCGATCTGCAGGGCAGCGGCAGCATGACCAACTCGGAGTACGGCAAGGGCAACCTTACCGCCACCTACAAGAACAGCATCGATGTCCTGGCGGTGCAGGCGCGCTACAAGTTCTAGGAGCCAGAATCAGGGGCTAACGCCGGCCAATCCCTAGTCGATTCCCGCCGCCCGACGCAACCGCGCCAGGGCGGCGGGCCGACCGGCCATGGAGCCGGTCTTGCCCTGGAACAGCTTGCCGGAGCCGCCGCCCTTGGCCTCCAGCAGCCCGGCCAGGTCCCGGCCCAGCACGGCGGCGTCCAGCGCCGAGTCCGGCCCTGAGGCCAGCAGGAACCAGCTCTGCCCGTCGCGGGTGGCGGTGAAGAAGGCGGCCTTGGCCGGGGCCTGGGCCAGGAACATACGGGCGGCACGCTGCAGGAAGGCCGCGTCCTGGCCGTCGAAATGCTGTTCGGCCAGGGGGCCGGGCTCGGCCGCCAGGGCCGCCATGCGCACCTGGGCCAGTTCGTCCTCCAGGGTCCGGATCCGCTTGTCCTGGTCCCGCAGCTGCTCCAGCCGGGCCCCCAGCGCCGCTTCCAGGCCGTCCTCCGGTACGCCCAGCAGGGACCGGAGCGCGGCGTTGCGCCGCTCGTGGCCGGCCAGCCGGCGCCGGAGCCGGCCGCCGGCCGCGAAGTACAGCCGGGTGCCGCCCCGCACCGGCTCGGTGCCCAGCAGACCCAGGGCCTCCAGCTCGCCGATGCCGCGCAGATGGGTGCCGCCGCAGGTGTTCAGGTCCAGCCCCTGGATCTCCACCAGGCGGACATCGCCGGTGAAGCCTTCGGGCAGGCCACGCGAGCGCACCGGCAGGTCGGCCAGGGCCTCGGGCGGCACCCGCCGGCAGGTGACCGGACGAGCGAGACGGATCTCGGCGGCCACCGCCTCTTCCAGCTGCGCCCGTTCCGCCCCGGAGATGCGGGGCACGGCCAGATCGATGTCCGTGACCGCGTCGCCCAGGTGGAAGGCCGTGGTCTCCCAGCCGAACAGCTCCCGGGCCACGGCCGTGAGCAGGTGCTGGCCGGTGTGCTGCTGCATGTGCTCGAAGCGCCGGGGCCATTCCAGCCGGAGCCGCGCCGGCCCCGGCCCGACCGGGCCGGCCAGGTAGTGGCGGACCTCCCCGGCGCGCTTCTGCACGTCCAGAACCGCCACCGCGTCCAGGAAGCCGTGGTCGGGCGGTTGGCCTCCCCCTTCCGGGTACAGAATGGTGTCCGCCAGGACGGCGTAGCAATGGCCGGCCTCTTCCCCCACCCCCAGCACCTGGGTGGCCAGTTCCGTCTGGTAGGGATCCCGCTCGAAGGCAGCCAGCTCGCTCATGCCCGCAGGTTAGCACAGACGGGAGGGGCGGGCTCGGCCCAGGCGGCCATGGTAGGATCACCGGTCGGTGCGCGACGGCTGGGCCAAGGCACCTCTGGAGCGGTGACCCAATGGCTAAACGGCTGGAACCAGTGAAGAAGAGCACCAGGGAAATCCTGGAGGACCTCCAGGGCGGCTACCGGGAGGCCGCCATCGCCGGGCCGGCTCCGGCCCTGAAATACCTCACCCGGACCCTGGAAGGTCAGCACAGCCTGCCCAACGCGGTCAAGGCCATCGCCTACGATCTGCTGGCGGAGACCCGGGCGCAGCTCCAGGACTGGCCGGGGGTGGAATCGGCGCTGGAGGGGTTCCTGAAGCATCTGCCGGACCTGGAGGCCGGCCTCGGGCACGGCTACCGCAAGGCCCTGGAGGGCTGCACCGCCCTGGAGCGGGGGGTCCAGGCCCGCAGCGAGCAGGCCGACTTCGCCGGGGCCCTGGCGCTTTGCGAGCAGGCCATCCAGCTGGATCTGGGCGCCCACTGGACCGCCAAACGCGATAGTCTCGCCTGGGCGGGTTGAAATGCCTCCGCCGTTGCGGCCGGACCGAAGATTCTCTGCCGGCGTTTAAAAAACCATAATATAGTCGCGCTGGACTCAGCTTTTTCACCATCCTGCCGTTAAGGCTTGTGCGGGCCCATGGGCCCGGACCGGTTTCCCAGGTTCGACGTTGGGGATCCGGTGGCTGCGCGGCTGCTGTCATGCGAGAGGACAATGCATAGATCCGCTTCATTCAGGTTCCACCCCTCCAAGCAGTCCCTGGCCCTGGCCGCCCTGGCCTGGGCCGGGCCCTGGATCGCCACGGGCGGTTCCCTGGCCGGCTTCCTGTGGGGCCTGCTGTTCGCCTGCGCCACCCTGGCGCTGGCGCTCCGTCCCTGGGCCCGCCCCGCCCCGGCGGCCGGTGGCCCGCCAGCCGGCACCCCGGAAGCGGTCGCCGGGGCGGCCGCAAGCGACGGCCCCGTTGAGGTCCAGGAGGGAATGCACCGCCTGACCGCGACCATCGTCCCCCTGTGGGCCGGACAGACCGATCACGCCCGGATGGAGACCGAGACCGCCATCACCGCGCTCACCGGCCGGTTCTCGGCCATCCAGCAGGAACTGCGGGAGGCCGCCGGCGCAACCAGCCGGGAAAGCACCCGCAAGATCCAGGAGGCCATCAGCGAAGGGGAGCAGTCCCTGGCCGCCATCGTCACCGCCCTCACCTCCGGCCAGGCCGCCCGGGGCGAGCATCTCCAGAAGATCGAGCAGCTGGCCGGATTCACCGAGGAGCTGTCGGAGATGTCCGCCGAGGTGGCCTCCATCGCCTCCCAGACCAACCTGCTGGCCCTGAACGCCGCCATCGAGGCCGCCCACGCCCGGGAGCTGGGCAAGGGCTTCGCCGTGGTGGCCGAGGAGGTGCGCAAGCTGTCCGAGCGTTCCGGCACCACCGGCAACCTCATCACCCAGCGGGTGGAATCGGTGAACCGGGTGCTGCAGGAGACCCTCGAGGGTTCCACCGCGTTCCACGCCCAGGAATCGGCCATGATCCAGGCGTCCGAACGGACCATCCACGAGGTCATCGAGCGCTTCGGCTCGGCGGCCGAGACCCTGGCCGAATCCTCCCGCCAGGTGGAGACGGTGAACACCCGGGTGCAGGGCGAGGTGTCCGAGACCCTGGTGCACCTCCAGTTCCAGGACCGGGTGGGCCAGATCCTGCAGAACGTGGTGGCCGACATGCACAAGTTCTCGACCCGCCTGGACGGCCATCCCTCCGGCCTCGACGTGGACCGCTGGCTGGCGGAACTGGCCAGCACCTACACGACCGCCGAGCAGGACGCCATCCACAAGGGCCACAGCGCCGCGCTTTCCACCGATTCCGAAATCACCTTCTTCTGAGACAGCCATGGCCAAGACCATCATGATCATCGACGATTCGGCGAGCCTCAGGCAGGTGGTTGGCATCGCGCTGACCTCGGCCGGCTACGATGTCCTGGAAGCCTGCGACGGCCAGGACGCCCTGGACAAGCTCACCGGGATCAAGATCCACCTGATGCTGTGCGATGTGAACATGCCCAACCTGGACGGGATCTCCTTCCTCAAGGCCCTGCGCCAGAACCCCAGCTACAAGTTCACCCCGGTGATCATGCTCACCACCGAGGCCGGGGAGGACAAGAAGAAGGAAGGCCAGGCGGCCGGCGCCCGCGCCTGGGTGGTGAAGCCGTTCAAACCGGAGCAGCTCCTGATGGCCGTCAGCAAGCTGATCCTTCCCTGAAATCCCGATTCCTTTCAGCCAGGCCGCTGGGCCGGGGGGTGCCATGTTCCGAATTGTCCGCTCCACCCATGAGGGGGAGATCGCTTGGGCGCTCGAAGGTGAGCTGACCATCTACGAGGTGCAGGAGGCCAAGGGCCTGCTCTGCGCCGCCCTGGACGAAGGCCCGCGCCTGCAGCTCAACCTGGCGGGCCTGGAAGAGCTGGATACGGCCGGCCTGCAGCTGCTGGTCTGGCTCAAGCAGGAGGCCCGCCGCTGCGGCAAGTCCCTGTCCCTGTTCGCCCACAGCCCGTCCGTGGTCGCGGTCTTCGATCTGCTGCAAGTGACCCGCCTGTTCGGCGACCCCATCCTTCTCGCGCCACCCGTTGCATAAAGGCCGAACCATGGATCTAGATCGGGCAAAACAGACCTACATCATCGAAGCCCGGGAGCTGCTCGACTCCATGGAGGAGGCCCTGCTCACCCTGGAGGAAGCGAGCGATCGCTCGGAAGCCATCAATGCCATGTTCCGGGCCGTCCACACCATCAAGGGCTCCGCGGGCCTGTTCGGGCTGGACGGGATCGTCCGCTTCGCCCACACCGTGGAAAGCGTGCTGGACCGGGCCCGCAGCCAGGCCCTCGAGCTGACCCCCGACCTGATCGGGCTCATGCTGCAATGCCACGACCACCTGGCCCTGCTCATCGCCGATATCCAGTCGGAGGCGGACCCGGCCCCCGAGGTGGTGGCCGCCGGCGAACAGATCCTGGCCCAGCTGGTGCCATTCCTGGGTGGCGGCCTGGCCAAGGCCGCGCCGGCCGAGGCCGCCAAGGCGGCCAAGACCTCGGCCTCCGCGCCCGGGGAGGTCTCCGGACGGGACTGCTGGCACCTGTCCCTGCGCTTCGGCCGGGACGTGCTGCGCAACGGCATGGATCCACTGTCCTTCGTCCGCTACCTCGCCACGCTCGGCGAGATCGTGCACCTGACCACCGTGTTCGGCCAGCTCCCGGAGCGGGACGGCTTCGATCCGGAGGAGTGCCGGCTGGGGCTGGAGATCGAGCTGGACAGCCCGGCCGAGCGCGGCACCCTCGAGGACGTGTTCGAGTTCGTGCGCGACGACAGCCAGATCCGGATCATCCCGCCGCACGCCAAGATCGAGGACTACATCCACCTGATCCAGGAGCTGAAAGAGGAGGAGCACCTGCTGGGGGAGATCCTGGTGGCCGGAGGCTGCCTGACCCAGCACGAGCTGGAAGACGCCCTGAAGCTGCAGCAGAGCGAATCCTACGAGGAAGGCGCGGTGCAGGTGCGCCGGCTGGGCGCCATCGTCATCCAGGAGAACGCGGTGCCGCCGCCGGTGGTGGCCGCCGCCCTGGAAAAGCAGAAGAAGTTCCAGGACCGCCAGGCCCAGGAGCTGCGGGTGGTGAAGGTCTCGGCCGAAAAACTGGACCGGCTGGTGGACCTGGTGGGCGAGCTGGTGATCGCCGGCGCCTCGGCCCACGCCAAGGCCTCCATGGGCCTGGCCCAGTCGGCCGCGGGCGGCCAGCAGCTCGGCGCCAGTCTGCTGGAAGCCACTGTCACGGTGAACAAGCTGGTGGAGGAGATCCGGGACAACGCCCTGAGCCTGCGCATGGTGCAGATCGGCGAGACCTTCAGCCGGTTCCGGCGGATCGTCCGGGACGTCTCCCTGGAGCTGGGCAAGGCCATCGAGCTGGAGATCCACGGCGCCGACACGGAGCTGGACAAGACCATCGTCGAGAAGCTGGCCGATCCGCTCATGCACATCGTGCGCAACTCCATCGACCACGGTATCGAGCCGGTGGAGGTGCGCCGGGCCCGGAGCAAGCCGGAATCCGGGACCCTGTCCCTGGCCGCCCGGCACGAATCCGGCAGCATCATCATCGAAGTGAGCGACGACGGCGGCGGCCTGAACAAGGACCGGATCCTGGCCAAGGCCATCGAGCGCGGCCTGGTCAAGGCCGGCGCCAGCCTCAGCGACCAGGAGATCATCAACCTGATCTTCGAGCCGGGCTTTTCCACCGCCGACGCGGTGAGCAACCTGTCCGGCCGCGGGGTGGGCATGGACGTGGTGCGCCGCAACATCGACGAGCTGCGCGGCACCA
>Ga0302279_10000101_pt1 | contig 116471 bp, 107 predicted proteins | sample III_Bog_N3_3_FD_194541 | JGI IMG/M metagenome (GOLD analysis project Ga0302279, IMG submission 194541) | Peat permafrost microbial communities from Stordalen Mire near Abisko, Sweden - III_Bog_N3_3 | ecosystem: Environmental > Terrestrial > Soil > Wetlands > Peat | place: Sweden: Abisko...
ATCGTGATGCGGATGTGTTCTATGACCCGTTCCGGTTCGACATCGGTCGCACGCCCAATCCAGTGCTGTCGTTCGGGGGCACGGGTGCCCACTTCTGCCTGGGCGCCAATCTGGCCAGGCGGGAGATGACCATCCTGTTCGAGGAGCTGCTCGATCGGACCCGGGAGATCGAGCTCGTGGGGCCGCCGTCCTACAACCCGTTGGGGATCCTCAATCCCATCCTGGTGAACCTGAACGACCTGCCCGTGCGCTTGGCGTAGGGAGCCTCAGGACGCCAACTCCCGGTCGACGGCATCCTGGGCGTAGTCCACGATCCGGGCGAAGAGCGCGGTGGCCCGCTGCAGATCGGGTGACGCCGCCCCGGTGACCCCGGTCAGCGTGGCCGCCAATTCGTCGGCGTGCACGGGGTCCAGCTCGCGGAGGAGGGCGATGCCGACGTTCGTGGCCGACCGCACCGAGCCCGGATCGAGCGTCCACACCGTCTCGAATCGCCGATCGTGATCGGCGGTGCCCGGCGGCGAGGGCATCTCCCAACCGGCGATGCACGCCGAGAACCCCGGAGCGTCGCAGACCAGGACCCACTCCCGGAGCACGGGGGAGTCGGCGGCAAGCGACACCTCCCAGGGTCCGGCCACGGGCCCGTGACCTGGCCCGAAGTCCGCGAAGACCACGGTGTCCTCGGACGTCCGGTCGAGCTCCTGCCAGCGGGACTCGGACTGTCGGTAGAAGCGGGGGTGCTGGAACGCTCCCATCAGCACCGGCCGCCGGGCCTGAGCCAGACACTCGTCCTCGATGGCGGACGTGACGGCACTGAGGGCCGGCTTGCCGAGGACGTGGGACCGGAGCCCGACGTCGGCGGACCGGAGGGCGGCGAAGAAGGAATTCGGCGGTGGGGCCGTACCCTCCGTCGCCTGGCTGATCGCCGTCGGCACGGACAGGCCAGCGCGCCGGAGGCGCGACACCTCCGTCACCAGGCCCACCTGGCTCTTGTCGTAGCGGCGGTGTCCGGCGTCGAGCCGGTCGGGTGACGGGAAGCCGTGCCTGGACTCCCAGGAACGGAGGGTGGCCGTCGGGACGCCCGTCCGCTCCGACAACTCGCCGATGGACAGGCGGTCCGGTGATCGTGAGACGTTCTTATTCACAATGCATAGGTTAGTGCATCAGCCTGCACAAGTTCCGCCTACAGTCGGAGAGGTCAACGAACGTCGAGCAGGGACCCTCTCCAGGGTGCGCTGCACCGGGTCGCCAGTGGCTGGCGGCGGAAAGCGAGGCATCGGTATGTCTGAGCACCTCACGTCGGATCTGTCCGGTGCGCGACCCGAGGAACTCGGGACGCGGCTGTCCGCCCGCCACGACATGGCCCAGATCGTCTGGCTGCCCGGTGAGTTCGACGAACGGGCGTGGCGACTGTCGGCTGCGTGCCGCGACGTCGATCCGGACGTGTTCTTTCCCGTCGGATTGACTGGACCGGCGATCGAGCTGATCGCCGAGGCCAAGGCCATCTGCCAGCGCTGTCCGGTCCGACTGATGTGTCTCCAGTACGCACTGGCCAACCATCAGGACGACGGCGTGTGGGGCGGCTACGACGAGGGCGAGCGTCGCGAGCTGCGCCATAAGTGGGTCCGACTGGGTAGTCCGGCCCGGTTCCGCCCGAGTGTGGCGCCCGAAGAGGTCGGCCCCCTGGACAGCGCTGGGTCGTTCGACTGGACCCCTGAGGCCAGCTGACCGCCCGCTGAGCCGACGGGATCCCAAGGTGGAGGGGGGCGCTCGCCGGTCAGCGGGATGCGAGCCGAGAGCGAATCACCGAGTCCCAATCGGTCGGCAAACCAACCAAGGGCGTGCAGCCCGACGTGGGCCACGACCCCTGTCCCGCCGGGTGCAACGATCACGTGAGACGCGCTGCTACCGTCCACTTTGGAAGTGCCCTCCGGTTCCTGGGATCCTGTGGCCTCGAGAACAACCGTTTCCCTTGTGCGGAGGGCGTTTCCGTGGACGCGCGCCGGTCAGGTCAGGCGGCCTCGTGAATGATCGGGGCTAGTGCGGCAGCCCAGGTAGGAAAGTCGAGGGCGGACCTATGACGTTCCTCTGGAACTGAGTACGACTCGTTGACCTACCTCTCGAGTAGGCGACCTTCGTGTGCTCTGACACGGGCAGAGTTCGTCGCGCCCGATCCTTCGGGGCGTCCCCAGCTTCAGAAGCTGAGGACACTCCGGTCAGTGCCGCCTCCACTACCTGCCGTGTTACTGGGGTTGTCCCCGAAGCATTGCCCGCAACCTGGCCACGGATGGGTAGACCGTCGGCCCCTCGGCCTGCACCAGCTGATGCTCTACGTAGTCGGCGTCGATGAGCGTGCCAGCTGCGATCATCGCTTCGATGTCGGCCCAGTCCTTGGTCCGTCCGAACGACATCTTGAAGATGGTGAGGTCCTCGGCGGACAGGAATCGGAGCTCGTGTCGGACACCGGCGGCGTCCAATTCGGAATCGATCTCGATGATGACATCACCGATCGACCTCACTGATCCGCGGCCTTCGACGTGCGGACCGCGTCCGCGAGTGCCAGCACCTGCTCGAGCTTGAGCGCAGACAGTTCGTCGTCGATCTGCTGCCCCTCCGGTGTCGACACGCCGATCTGCAGCGAAGCCTCCAGGCCAGATCGTGGGTCTGGAACGGCCGTGCACCGTGATCCGGGAAGGGGGCACACCAGCCGCCGCTCTCCAGCGGTCGCCTCCAAGATGTACCCGCAACCGACCAGGATCCGATTCAACACGTCTGCCGACGGCATCTGTCGGTCGTTCTCGTAGGCCGAGAGATTTGGCTGTTCAATGCCGGTGATGCGAGCCAAGGCGACTTGGCTCAAGCCCCGGGAGGTCCTGGCGTGCCTGATGAAGGCTCCGTACATTGCTTCCAACTATTTCGGAACAGATATATGAGGGGTGGCGCGCACGGGCAGCGACATCGACCATGGCGCACGCCCGTTCCGACATCGTCGGTATGGCCAGCTCGTGACCTACCACCGACAGGGATCCACGCACGAGGGGCCGTCCCCTTGTAGTACTGACCGCACATTCTCATCACTCACGCCCGGGCCCGAGACCCGGAGCGCTCACCCGAGGAGCACCCCATGATCCAGTCGCACACCACCAACCGCTCTCGTCGTCGTGTCACGCGGCTGCTGTGCGCCGCCGGACTCACCGTGGCGGGCATTGCCGGTACGGGGGCGACCGGGGCGCTGGGCGCCACGTCGGCCGGTGCGGCCACGCCCGTACCCGACCTGTGCTCGGGCACCACGGTCAAGCCGCCATCCACCGGCACCGAGACGCCTGCAGGGTTCAGCATCCAGATGCCCGGCGCCGTGCTGGCCCCTGCGACCGACGCCAACACCCTGGCCCAGGCCTACAGCATGTGGAACGACATGACGTGCACGGAGTACACCCACCAGTACCAGTTCGCGCCGCCGAAGTACTACTACATGGACTGTGTCGGCTTCACCGGATACGCCACCGAGAAGGCCGACCCCACGGCCTGGGCCTCGGTCGCCTCCGACCTTCACATCGCTGCCGGGTTCGTGCCCACGCCGGTCAACTTCGAGCAGTTCTTCAACGACCTGCCCACCTCCCCCCAGGCCGGGTGGCAGGCCGTCGACGGCGTGTCCGGCATCCAGCCCGGGGACATCCTGGCCTGGCAGCCGGCCCTGTCCAACGGTCAGCCCAATCTGGCCGGCACCGGGCACTCCGTCATGCCGCTGACCGCTCCGGTGGCCATTCCCGGATCGGACGGCACCCGCTGGGAGCTCGTCATCATGGACTCGACGGCCGGGGGTCACGGACCGGACGACACCCGCAAGCCGAACGACCCGCTGTCCGAGCGCAATGCCCCGATCCTCACCACGTCGGGACAGGTCCAACCCTCCGGGCTCGGCATCGGCACCATCGCCCTCAACACCACCCCGGCGGGGAAGGTCACCGGGGTCGAGTGGAACGTCGGTGATCCGCCCGAGTCGATCGTCTTCGGCGCCGGCCACCCACTCAACGACCCGTCCCCGGCACCGCCCGGGCCCCAGCCCGTGCAGTCCAGTTACGACATTGCCGGCGCCAACGGCATGGTGGAGTCCTACGGCTCGGCCGCCAACTACGGCCCCGGTGTCCCGCTGACCCTCAACGCGCCAGTCGTGGGACTGGCTGCAGCCACCGACGGCTACGGCTACTGGGAGACGGCTGCTGACGGGGGAGTGTTCAACTACGGCTCCGCCCCCTTCCTCGGCTCCATGGGGGGCCAGCACCTGAACGCCCCGGTGGTCGGCATCGCCGCGACCCGTGACGAAGACGGCTACTGGCTGGCTGGGGCCGACGGTGGCGTCTTCGCATTCGGCTCGGCCCCCTTCCTCGGTTCCGAGGGAGGTGCGCATCTCAACGCACCCGTCGTGGGCATCGTCGCCACCCCAGATGCAAAGGGATACTGGCTGGTCGCCGCCGACGGTGGCGTGTTCTCCTACGGTGACGCCTCCTTCTACGGATCGATGGGCGGACAGGCGCTGGCCGCCCCAATCGTGGGCATCGCCACCACGACCGACGGCGCCGGCTACTGGCTGGTCGGGGCCGACGGCGGGGTCTTCGCCTTCGGCGACGCCGCCTTCTACGGCCGGGGACTCGTCCCGTCGCTCGACGGGCCGGCGGTGGCCATCGCCGCCACCAACGACGGCGGTGGCTACTGGGAGTTCACGTCGGCCGGCGAGGTCGCTCCGTTCGGCGATGCCACTGAGGTCGGCAACGCCATCCGCTCGCCGCTGGTCCCGGTGGCAGCCGGCGCAAGTGCGTGACCACCTCCACCACGCCGACAGGCCTGTGCGCGATGGCACCGAGTCTGCATCCGCGGGTGGCCTAGAGGAGAGCTTCCAGCGCACTCTGCGGCGCACACTGGGTAATCAATTTCAGAAGCTGAGGGCCGGACTCCCTCGCTGATCCGGCCCTCCGGGAATCGGTAGCCGTCTCTGCCCTCCATCGGAAGGATGGCCCACTCGGTTGGCGCAAGCCGAGCGCTCGGAGACCCACCGTCAGGGTGGAGGATGCGTGCGACAACTCCTGTTTATCCACTTGTCCGGTGACATGTTTTGGAACTCGGGGCAGCGGCGTCGGTGCCCGGCTCACCGACCCTCAACTTCCTGAGGCCCCTATCCGATAGTGGGAGTGGGCCCCGATGAGGTTCAGCCGACTCCAGCACCTAGGTAGAACATGATGAACCGATCAGACTCCCCAGTGATCGAAGCGCTCCGGCACCTGTCGGAATCCAATCGCGCCATGCGCGACCGACTGCAGGAAAACGGCGAACTCATCGAGCGGGCACTGGACATGTTGGCCGAAGGTGCTACGACCGCCGACGGACTGCGGGCGATCTCCTTCTACGAAGCGCAACAGGCGGCTGATTCCGCCATGACGGAGCTCTTCGACGCCCGTCACCAGCTGCGACAGCTGCTCATCTGCGAGGCAATCGACGATGGGATGTCGTTCGAACAACTCGCCTCGATGTTCCGCATCAGGCCGGAATTGATCGGCTCCTATCGTGCCGAGGGGGCTACAAGGATGAAGGGCTGAACCGCCAGACATGAGGGAGCGGACTCAGTTCGCTCCCGACCGCCCTCAGCCCCTGGAGCTGAGGACACCGGTGGGAACGCGAAGTGACTTAGGAGTTTGGGAGGTCGGCAAGCTCATCGCGGATGGTAAGGAGCTCACGAATACGTTCGTCATCAGGGCTGAGGTAGTCGCTCAGGAGTCCGACCACGTACGGGATGTCCAGCCGGCCTGCCCGCATCATCTCCTCGATGTCCGCCCAGTCCTTGCGCCGATTGAAGAACGCCTTGAAAACGGCGAGGTCGTTGCAGCTGAGAAAGGGAAGCCTTGCGTCAGCCAGCTGATGCTCCTTCAGGTGGAGACGCAAATCGTCGTGGAATGGGGTGGTGTCGAGGAAGATGTCGACCGGAGTTCCGTCGAACATCACCCGACATTGTCCGGAACTCGTCAGCTGCGCAGCGTCGTCGACTGTGGGAACGATTTCGTCCGGCAGCGCGTCGAGGACGCGTTGAGCTTCGGACGGAGGGGCGAAGATATTGATATCGATGTCGACCGTGATCCTGGGCTCGCCCGTGCACCAGAGGAGTGCGAAGGCTCCGCCGAAGGCGTGCGGGATTCCTGCCGCGTCGAGGCCGTCGTGCAACTCGACGATCGCATCGAGGATCGGCCTCATGGGCGGGATGCTCCGGATGGCCCGAAGACGGGGTACGTGAGAGGGCCTCGCTGCCGTCGAGGCAGGGTGTCGGCAAACGCGAACAACACCTCAATCTTCTCGGACCGTTCCCGCTCGTCACCGGAAGGAGTCGGCCGCAGCGCTACTTCTGCTTCATATCCGGCAGCCCGAAGCAAGCGCTCGAGGGTGGAAACAGAGGGAACGGATGCTCCTGACTCGTAGGCCGAGAGCGTGGAGGGCGAGGTGCCACCCCGTTGGGCGAGCTTCCTTCTCGACAGACCACTCCTGCGGCGGGCTTCCTGAAGTAGAACCGAGGCATCCATGCACACATGATACCAAATCTGGTACCAAAGATCACCCGCTCCGATCCCACGGCCGCCACAACTGAGGTGGTGTCCGGCGTTGTCGCGCGAAGCGATTCGTGAACTTGATGGTCATCTGGACATCGGTCGCATCAGCGTCCCGGGTCGCCGGCTGATCCGCCGGTGGGTTCGCCGGTATCGTCCGAAGCCTGTTCCGGATGTCTGGAATTGCCTCGCCGTGACCGCCGCCACTCGCCTCGCCTCGCCTCGACGATGCCGATGCCGATGCTCCGCCCTCAGCCTGGCTACGCAGAGGGTCGAAACCAACCAGCCTCCGGAGACACCCCGTTGACGAGGACTAGCAGCTCGAAGTTGGCTCCCCAGCTCGGCGCGGGTGCTGCGACCCACCGCCTCGGTACGCTCGGAAGCAGTCGGCACGGCCTCCGCGAGTGGCCTGGGTCGGTCCCCGAGGAGGTGCAGTGGAGTACGAGATCCTCAAACCACCGCCCCGTCGGCACCGGATGGTCTGGATCCTGATTGCGGTCCTCGTCGTGGCCGCCCTCGGTGGGAGCGCCTACGTCTTCGGCACCCATCGTGGGGCGACGGCTACGCCCGCCCACCACGCCACTTCACCGCCGGTACCCGCCGCGCACCCAGTGAGCGTGGTGGCGACTGTCCCAGCCAGCGGGTCCACTGACGTGCCGTCGAACCAAGTCGTGACCGTCACGCTGTCCGACCCGGTCGCCACGGTGACGGCCGTCCCCACGTTCAACCCGGTCGTGGCCGGAACCTGGAAGAAGACCGCCACCGACACGCTCACGTTCGCCGCCGCTGCCCCCTTCCTGCCCACGGTGACCGAGACCCTCACCATCCCGGCCGGACTGCGGGCCACGTCGGGTGCCACCCTGGGCGCGCCGACCATGGTGACGTTCGTCGTGGCCCAAGCCAGCACCGAACGCCTCCAGCAGCTGTTGGCCCAAGCGAGCTACTTGCCGCTGACGTTCGCCCCTACCGACCCGACGATACCGCCTGCGGACCTGGCCACCGCGCAACCTGGCGCCTTCGCCTGGCGCTGGCCGGGTCTGCCGCCGGACTTCACCTCCCAGTGGAGCGAGGGGTCCGAGAACGTGATCACCAAGGCTGCACTGATGTCCTTCCAGAACCAGCTGGGCCTGCAGGTGGACGCCATCGCGGGGCCCGCCGTGTGGACGGCGCTCCTGGCCGACGCAGCGGCCAACAAGACGAACACGCAGCCCTACGTCGACGTGCTGGTGTCCAAGCAGGTGCCCGAAACGCTCACCCTGTACGAGAACGGCGCACCGGTGATGGCCAATGTCGCGGTCAACACCGGCGCGCCGGGCGCCGACACCGCGGATGGGACCTTCCCGGTCTTCGAGCACGTGCCCAGCTCCCGCATGCAGGGCACCAATCCGGACGGCTCGACCTACGACGACCCGGCCGTGCCGTGGGCCAGCTTTTTCAACGGTGGTGACGCCCTGCACGGCTTCGTGCGGGCCACCTACGGCACGCCCCAGAGCAACGGGTGCGTCGAGATGCCCATCGCCACCGCGGCCCAGGTCTGGCCGCTGACCCCCATCGGCACACCGGTGACCGTGATCGGACCAGCCTCGTAGAGCACGTGGCACCGCTCGACCGACCGGGTCCTCCCGGTGGCTGGCCACGTTGGGCCAACTCGGAGCAGAGTCTCGCAGTTGTCAACTGGCACTGTGCTCCCGAGGGACCCGTCAGGTCGTCACATCCTGTCCGTACGGTTGAAGTCAGTCGCTCCCAGGGTCGTGAAGGCCTGCCGAAAGGAATGCCTCAATCCTGGAAGCGGTGGTCCTCATCGACGTGGAAGCAACCTTCGACCAGTACGCCTGTGAGTGGCTCGAACTGAGGATCGACCTGGCGGAGCGCACCCAGGAGCTCTACGGATGGTTGCTCTCCCGCCACGTCATCCCCACGTTCGGGTCCACACTGCTCTCGTCGATCGACACCCAGACCGTGTGTCGATGGCACGAGGGAATCGCCCGCACGCGTCCGACGCCTGCGGCCAAGGTCTACCGCTTGATGTCCTCGATCATGCGGACGGCTGTGACCGATGGCCTCCTCGAAACCAACCCCTGCCAGGTCCGAGGCGCCGCCGTAGAGCGGGCACCGGAACGCCCGACCGCCACCATGGCCGAAGTGGAGGAATCGGCGAAGTTGATGCCACCGGGACTTGAGACTGCCGTTGTGCTGGCGGCCTGGTGCCAGTTGCGATGAGGGGAAGTGCGGGGCCTGCGCAGAAGGGACATCGACCTTGCCCTCGGACCGCTTACGGTCGAGGTAACCCGGACGACTGCCATGTGCGGCCGGACGATCATCAAGGAGCCGAAGACGTGGGCGGGTCGGCGCCCGGTCGCCATTCCCGCACCTGCCGTAGAAGCACTGGCCGCACACCTCGACGCTTAGGTCGAAGCAGACGTTGATGCGCTCATCGTCGGCGGCACCAATCGATCCTTGAGCGTGGCGTGGACCGCCGCCCGAGCGGAAATTGGCAGGGAAGATCTCCGATTCCACGACCTTCGACGTCCGGGTCTCACCTGGTCAGCAGCCACTGGTGCCAGCGTCGCCGAGCTGATGCGCCGTGCCGGTCACGCGTCCCAGGCTGCAGCCATCCACTACCAACACGCGACCGACGAGCGCGATCGGGCACTCGCTCAGGCGCTGGCTGCTCTGGCCGAGCGGTCGTGATTCGGTAGCGAGGTACCTCTCAAGCTACGGAGATCCTTGGCCAGTAGGGACCGGATGGCCTCGTGGAGCACGACACCATGACCAGGAACATCACGGTCCGCCTCCCGGATGACCTCGCGGCAGCTGCCGAGGCGTTGACCCGGGTCGAGGGCAGACGCCTCAACGAGACGGTCAGGCAGCCTCTGACCGATCGCACGATCCGGATATCGACGAGGCGGGGCAGGCAGTTCCTGCCGTGGCAAGCTGCGCGCCTGACTGGGGCCGGTCCTCCTCCGGACCGATGGCGTTGGAGATTCGACTGGTCGGGGATGGGAAGGGTAGCTACAGACAAGCATGCGCCCAACAAGATCCCTGGGGGGTCACTTTCATGGACATCGTACGAAATGCCGACGGCACCCTCCTCGTGCCTGTGGTTCCTGAACGCAAGCACGCGGCCGACGACGTGGGGAGTGACGCACCTGTCAGCACCGAGGCGGAGGCTGCTCAAGGGACGACCGATCCGGGCACTCGGCTTCTCCATCCGGGCGAAGGCGGCTATGACGAGGCGCTGGGCGAGTGGGACCACCAACAGAATCCTGACCGCGAGCCGGCTGTCTCGACGGCCGATGGTCGCCAGGAGGCGATGACGCTCATTCACGCCGTCGCTGCCTCGCCGGACCACGCGGTCGCCCCTGCGGTCGAGGCGCTCGATGATCCGGAAGCGAGCGGAGAGGCTCTTCGCCACGTCCTGGTCGGGGGAGTGCATTCGGTCGAGGACTTTTCTGCGGAGGTCGCAGCGGCCGAAGGTGGCGAGCCCCTCCCCGCTCACGAAACCACGAGGATCATCGGCGAGGTACTCAAAGAGCTCGATTGACGCATCGCCGAGAACGGTGAAGCGTCCCACCCGGGAGTGCGGTATCGGCGCGGTCGGACGGGTAGTGAGCGTCGCACGTGGTCCCGATCCAGCACGATCCCGCCAGCGTCCTGAGGTGTCCAAGCTGAGGAGATGGACCCGTGAGACATTGCTCCAGATGCCCATTCGAACGAGTCTCCGAGAAGCTCGGGTTGATTGACCTGATCTCGTGCGGACCCACGACGTCCCGGACCGGCGGCTCCTCCAGGTCGCCAGGCGGGTCTGCCTCTGCAACGAACAGATCTGTCTGAGCATCCACGGCAACCTCCCGCATCGATCCGACGACCACGGCTCGCAGTCGAGACCGCCGAAGATCTCGATTCATTCTCATGGGACATGGTCGGATACCCCGACTGCAGCATCCGGTCGGGGTACGGTCGGGCGGGATGCCGACCGGTGCGACGATGAGCGCTCTCCGACGTGACCGCGCCCACCCCCGTGCCGTGTTCGTCGACGTCGGACGGGTAGCCCTTCTGGCCGTGGACGCGGACGTGGAAGCGACGTGACCTCGGAATCGGTCATCGACGGGGAACCCGCCACGATCCGGGCACGAGTCCCCGATCACACGTCCTTGCTCGCCCAACGGTTCCATGAGCGGGTCAGTACGTCCCTCTGGTTCGTTCCCGGGCTGTTCGTCGTGGGGGCCTTCCTTGCCTCTCGAGGACTGACCTGGCTCGACCAGACGCACCCCATTCAGCGGCACTCGGGACTTCTCCTGGGGATCGATCCGGCGGACAGCGCGGTGGTGACATCCACGGTGGCCACGGCGATGCTGACGTTCATCGCCGTGGTGTTCTCCACGACATTGGTAGCGGTCCAGGTGGCGGCGAGCCAGTACTCCCCGCGGATCGTCCGGCTGTTCGTCCGCTCGCGCGTCGTCCACCTGTCCCTCGGGGTGTTCCTGGCCACCTTCGTGTTCTCGCTCAATGCCCTCGTGGTGAGTCACTCCAGCGGAAGGGGCTACGTCCCGGTCCGGACGCTCGCCGTCACGTACCTGCTGGTGGCGGCCACGTTGTTGACGTTCGTCCTCTTCGTGCACTCGATGGTCCGCCTGCTCCGCGTGCAGTATCTGCTGGCCACGGTGACCGCACTCACCCGGCCGGTGCTCCGGCTGGAGTTTCCTGGGGACGATGCCTACCGCTCGGTTCCCACGCCCTCGAGTGCCCCCCAGTCACTGCTCCGGTGCCCCGCCGGAACGGCCGGGGTGGTCCAGGCGATGGATCTGACCGCCCTGGCATCGCTCGCCGCAGCCCAGGGGTGCTGGATCGACGTCCAGGTCAGAGTCGGTCAGTACCTGGGTGGGGGATCACCTCTGGCGGAAGTCCACGGTCCCGGCGCCTCGTCGATCGACGCGGCGCAAATTCTGCGCCACATCCTGGTCGGCGGCGAGCGCACGTTCCTCCAGGACGCCGGATTCGGCATCCGGCAACTGACCGACACCGCCAACCGGGCGCTGTCTCCCGCGATCAACGATCCGACGACCGCCTGCCAGGCCATCGACCGGATCACCGACCTGCTGGCGTCGATCGCCGGGTCGCCGGACCCGTCCGGCTGGTACCTGGACGGGAACGGAGCCGCCCGGGTCCGGCGGGACGACCCGACAGTCACTGACCTGTGCCAGCTCGGCTTCACCGAGATCATCCACTACGGGGCGGATGCACCCCAGGTCATCCGCAGGCTGCTGGCCAGCTTGGACCTCCTCGAGGATCTGGCGTCGGTGCAGCATGTGGGAGAGATCCGGTCCCTTCGCCTCACGCTGACCGAGGTGGCGTCGCTGGCCATCCCGACGCCGCTGCAGGACACCGCATCCCGACCGGACGGCCTCGGTCTCGGGTGACCCTGATCCCCGGCGACGTGACCGGGATCGAACAGGTGGCGAGGGCCCGAACTGATGCAGCTGATCGGCCGGTCAACGCGAGTGCTGATCACGTGACCCCACCCGCCCGGAGCCGGCGTTAGCGCTCTGTTAGCGCCCACCACGTTTACTGCGAGGTAGGTGGATCGGCAACGGCGTCATGGACGAGGGGCAGCACACATGAGCAGGTACTCGCGCACGGGCAGGACGGGGACGTCGGCGCGGCCGAACGGCCGGCGGATGTGGCGCCAGCTCGGCGTCGTGGTCCTCCTGGTGTCGTGCATCGTGGGGGGACTGGTTGCCGCGCCCGCCGGTGCCGACACCGTCACCGTTCCCGGTGAGCAGTCCGGCGACGTCGTGGTCACCACCAGTGACGGACTGCCGGACGGCACCCCCGTCACACCCGGGATCGTGTGGAACCTTCGGTCGATCGCCGTGGCCTGCCAGTGCGATCCGGCGACCGGCTATCCCTCCACCGGGCTGAGCGTCGGTGCGATCAGCTACTCAGCCGACGGGACCACGGCCAACGTGACGGTCACCAACACCGGCGCCCTGGGGGACCTCCAGATCTACGGATGGATCCCCTCGACCCCGGGCACGTACGTGACCGTGTCCGGACACGTGGTGATCAATGGGACCCCCGGGTACCTCTTCAATGCCTGGCCGACGAGCATCACCACCACGTTCCCTACCACCAATGGGAACAACCCGGGCGGCTATGCGGGATTCCAGACCTGTGCCTCCGGTCAGACCTGCGTGGTCACCATCCGCATCCTGCCGTGGATGGTAGGACGTGCCTTCTCCGAGCCTCTGGAGTACAGCCCCGCCTCTGGGTACAACCCCTCGACGGGTACCAACTCGGACTACGAGTTCGGGCTGATCCCCTTGAACGTCCCGGCCGTGGCGACGACTCCACCCACGGCGGTGTTCAGCGCCACCTCCGATCCTTCGACGGCCGGCACGGTCGACTTCGACGCGACGGCGTCCACGCCGTCGACCGGCGCGACCATCCAGACCTATGCGTGGAGTTTCGGTGACGGCACGCCGACCGCCACCACGACCACGCCCACCACCACCCACGCCTACGCCACCGGAGGGTCCCACACGGTGAGCCTGATGGTGACCGACTCGGCCGGTCAGCGTGCGTCGGTCACCAACACGCTGCACTTCCCGACCGCGGCGTTCTCGTATACGCCTGCACCCTCGGATCCGAAGACCATCAACTTCGACGGCTCGGCGTCATCAGCTTCGGGGGGAGCCACCGTGTCGACGTATGTCTGGGACTTCGGCGACGGCAGCGCTCCGGTGAGCACCCATGCGCCCACGGTCAGCCATACCTATGCCCGGGGCGGGGTACAGACCGTCACGCTCACCGTCACCGACTCGAACAACCAGACCAGTCCGCCCCTGGCCAACCCGGTGGTGGTGGCCGCCTTCGAGGTCAACTCGAACGGCGACAGCGGCTCGGTCGATCCCACCAAAGCCAACTGCGACACCGGCCAGACCGTGGTGGTGGCCGGTCAGACCGTGCCCGAGTGCACGTTGCGGGCGGCCATCCAAGCGGCCGATGTGGCCGGGAGCGGCAACATCACCTTCGATCTGAACGCCAGCGTCGGCAACGGCGGGACCATCCAGCCGCTGACCGCCCTGCCCGCCCTCACGGCTCCCGGGGTGACCATCGACGGCACCACCGGTCCGAACGGAATCGTCCAGCTCAACGGGTTCAGCCTCGACCAGAATGTGCCGGATCTCCACATCTCGGGGAAGAACGACGTCCTGCAGGGATTCACCGCCGAGAACAGCTACACCGTCGTGCTCATCGACTCGGTCGGCGGTGGCGACGTGGTGCGGGACTGCATGTTCGGGCTGACCGGTACCTTCACAGCTTCGGACAACGTCGGAGTGGACATCGAGAACTCGCCGGACAACGTGGTCGGCGGCGTGGGAACGGGTGACCGCGACGTGCTGTCGGAACTGTCGATCGGGGTACTCGTCCATGGGGCGGCAGCCACCGGCAACCGCATCCTGGGCGACTATCTGGGTACCGACGCGTCCGGAACCGTCGACCTCGGCGACTACGAGGGGGTCGACGTGGCCGATGCCTCCGGCACGGTGATCGGCGGACCCACCTCCACGCCGGGCCGTGGGCCGGGCAATGTCATCGACGGACGGTCGACGGTCGGCGGGGCCACCTACTCCGGATCGTTTGGCATCACCGTGGCCGGTTTCGGCCTCAACGCCACCGGTACCGTGATCCAGGGCAACACCTTGGGGCTGATGGCCGACGGGATGACCCCAGCTTCCGACACGTTCGCCGGAGGGGTCAATGTGACGGGCAGGGCCAGCGGCACCCTCGTCGGAGGCTCCGCGGCAGGAGATGCCAACGTGATCAGCGGTGCCACCGGGCCCGAGGTACTGGCCGACGGCACCTTCGTGGTGGGCACCCAGGTGCTGGGCAACCTGATCGGTACCGACACGACCGGTGAGAACGCCGTACCGCACTCCGGCTTCGGGGTGCTGGTGACCGGGGCGCGCACCACCACCATCGGCACGGCGGGATCCGGTCACAACCTGATCACCGGACAGACCACGGGGGTCCAGGTGGTCACCAACCCCCTGGCCCAGAACAGCCCGCTGTACAGTCAGCCCTTCCCGGGAACGGCGACTGCGGTACCCGGTGTGCTCTCCACCCTGATCAGCGGCAACGTCATCGGGTCGTTGGCCGACGGCATCTCGGTGCCGACCTCGTCCGTCGAGACCGACGGAGTGGTCCTGTCGGGAAGCGGCGACACCCTCGGCCCGAACAATGAGATCTCCTACAACGCCACCGGGGTGGTCGTCACCACCGTGGGCGAGACGGTGGTCGGGAACTCCGTAGGCACTGATGCGACCGGACTGGCCAGCCTGCCCAACGGCACCGGGGTGGAGATCGGCGCCCAGGGCCTCAGCGGCTTCACACTCGGTGTCGCAGGGGCCAAGCCCAACACCATCTCCGGCAACCTCGACAACGTCGTGCTGGTGTCACCGACCACCATGCAGAACAACTACGTCGGCACCACCACGCTGGGCAATGCGTCGGTCTCGGCCTACTCCGGGTCGGTTCCCGACGCCATCCAGGGTGGACTCCTCCTGGCCAACGCCCCGGGTGTGTTCACCACCGCTGCCGGGACGGTGATCGGCGGCACCCGTCCCGGGATGGGCAACGTGATCTCGGGCAACGGCAACGGGGGACTCACCATGACCGGGACGGCCGTCGTCGAGGGCAACAAGATCGGCGTCGGGGCTGACGGTGTCACGCCGGTGCCCAACCAGGGCATGGGCGTCGTGGTCGACGCCCCCTCGCAGATCGGTGGCAGCGCCACTACGGGGGGACCGCCCATCGGCCCGTGGGCTGTCGCCGGCCCCGCCGGTGGCAATGTCATTGCCGATAACACCGGCTCCGGGGTCGACGTGGCCACGACGGCGGCTCCATCGACCATCGAGTCGGACTCGATCTACGCCAACGGAGGTTCCGGCATCCTCCACGCCAGCGGCCCGGTGGCGGGACCCGGCCTCTTCACGCCTCCGACCCAGGATGGCGAGGGGAAGACCGTGGTCGGGTACTCGACGGCCACGGCCACGGCCGGCACCATCGTGCAGGTCTACGCCGGGGACAGCTGCACCCAGGGCGGGGCCCAGGGCAGGACCCTCCTCCAGACGGACACCATCAACGCTCCCGGTGTGGTGCTCGCGGTACTACCCCTGCAGCCTGTGGGCACACCGCTCACCGCCACCGTGACCGTCCCGGGTGTCGGTACCTCGGACTTCGCCGCGTGCTCCACGGTGTCACCCAAGAGCGCGACGATCACGCCGATGACCGTCCGGCCCGGCCAGACCTCCACCGCCACGGGCACCGGGTTCACGCCCGGCGAGCAGGTGGACGCGACCCTGCACTCCGATCCGATCGATCTAGGTGACTCCACCGCGAACGGCGCTGGCGACGTGACGGTCACCTTCACCGTTCCAGCAGCTCTCCCCCAGGGCCAACACGAACTGGTGCTGACCGGCCTCACGTCCGGCCACGCTGGCGTGGCCGGGTTCACCGTCGCCGGTCCGACCAGGAGCGGCCACGGCTACCGGGAGGTCACGTCCGGCGGAGGGGTCGTCACGTTCGGCGACGCTGCGTCGTACGGCTCGGCAGGGAGCACCCTGCTCAACGGGCTGATCGTCGGTACGGCCTCCACCCCGGACGGCAAGGGCTACTGGCTGGTCGCCTCCGACGGCGGGGTCTTCGCGTATGGGGACGCCGCCTTCTACGGCTCGATGGGCGGTAGGCCCCTCAGCCGACCCATCGTGGGGATGGCCGCCACCCCGGACGGCACGGGCTACTGGCTGGTCGCCTCCGACGGCGGGGTCTTCGCGTATGGGGACGCCGCCTTCTACGGCTCGATGGGCGGTAGGCCCCTCAGCCGACCCATCGTGGGGATGGCCGCCACCCCGGACGGCAAGGGCTACTGGCTGGTCGCCTCCGACGGCGGAGTCTTCGCCTATGGGGACGCCGCCTTCTACGGGTCCGAGGGCGGCGCCCACCTCGGTGCCCCGGTCGTGGGGATGTCCGCCGATACCGACGGCAAGGGCTACTGGCTGGTCGCCTCCGACGGCGGGGTCTTCTCCTTCGGCGATGCGATGTTCCACGGGTCCGAAGGCGGCGCCCACCTCAGCGCCCCGGTCGTGGGAGAGGCCGCCACGCCGGACGGCAAGGGCTACTGGCTGGTCGCCGCCGACGGCGGGGTCTTCTCCTTCGGGGACGCTGCGTTCTACGGGTCCGAAGGTGGCGCTCAGCTCCGTGGCCCCGTCGTGGGTCTGGCGTCGAGCTGAAGGACGAAGCTCGTCCGGAGAGGGCCCCGCTGACCGGTTCCCCATGAATCGAGCCTCGTGGGCTGGCGCAGAACCGGCCGTCCAGGCAGGTGGCTCGTTGCCCGGTGATCGGCGCGTCGGCAGTGCCGTTGGCGGATGCGTTGTCGACGGTTGCGGTCAGCGAACTTTTGACCCCCACGGAGGTAGAGGTGCCCGCTCGTCTCCGGCGACGGGCTCCGGGGACGCCCAGCTCATCCCCGGGATACCTCAAGTTGAACAGCTGAGGCGTCGATGGCGCGCGGTGGGAGATGACACCGACGGCGTCAGCCGGGGGTGGACGCTCCGGCGGGAGAGGAGGGCCCCATGGCCTTCGAGGCGGATCTGGTGCGCACGGCGGCTGATGTGAGCCGCCCAACGGCAGTGCACGCCCCATGGCGGACGTACCCGTGACCACCTCCGTCGACCCCACGACCGAGGTGGCCGGGCCGACCCCGACGCACACGGTTACCCAGGTCTCCAAGTTGGTCGTCCCGTTCCTCGGGCTCCTCGGCGCCGTGCAGGGTTCCTGCCCGAACATCGCCTCGACGGCGTTGGTGGGCGCCAGCCGGTCGCTCCACATGGCCGGGAGCACCCAGGCGCTGGCGGCCAGTGTCCAGACCATGGCCATCGCCGCCACCGTGATCTCGACGGGCCTACTCGCCGACCGCCTGGGCCGCCGCAACGTCCTGATGGTGGCGCTGATCGTCGGGGTGATCGGCAACCTGGTGGTGGTGGCCGCACCGTCGCCGGTCATCTACATGTTGGGAATGGCGATCACCGGCATCGGGCTCGGCGCCGTCTACTGCGCCGCGTTCGGCTACATGGCCGCAGTCGTGCCCAAGGAGCGGATGGCGGGCGCGATGGGCGTGTTCACCGCCGTCGTCATGGCGGGCACCGTGGTGCTCACGTTCGTCGGCGGCACGCTGGCCAGCACCCACTGGCGGATGGCGTTCCTGCTGATTCCGGCCATGTGTCTGGCGTGCCTGGCCGTCACCCCGGTACTCCTGCCTCGGGTCGACCGGATCACGGGCAACAAGCTGGATCTGCCGGGCCAGGGCTTCCTCATAGCGGGCATCATCCTCGTCCTGTACTCGGCCAGTCAGTTCGCCCACAGCCTGACCAGCCCCCGGACCCTCGTGCCACTGGTGCTCGGCGCCCTGCTGCTCGGGACGTTCTTCGTCTGGGAGTCGCGGTACGACGGCCACTTCTTCCCGGTGGGCCTCTTCCGCTCGCCGGTCTTCCTTGCCGCCCTGTGTGCCGGGTTCATCTACACCTTCGGAACCGCCGTGGCGTTCCTGCAGGTGACCAACCTGTGGCAGTACGTCAACGGGTTGGCGACCGCCAAGGTCGCTGTCTGGCAGCTGCCGCTGCTGTTCGCCGGCATCGTGTCGGGTCTGGTGACCGGCCGGCTCATGACCAAGGGGCTGACCAGCCGGACCGCCATCCTGGTCGGCGGTGTCGTGTCCGCTGCGGGGTTCGTCCTGTTGGCGACGGCCCACGGCTCCACCAGCCTCCTGGGCTTCCTTCCCGGCCTGGTCCTGACCGGGGCGGGCGTGATCATCGCCGCCGTGCCGTTCGGCAGCCTCATCCTGGCCGAGGCACCCGCCCGGTACCTCGGCCCGGTGTCGAGCTCACGGACCACGTTCGGCCAGTTCTTCTACACGATCGGCTTCTCGTTCTCGGCCGTGGTGATCGACCGACTCACCACCGGGGGCGTCGTCCACCGGTTGGAGCACGCCGGCGTGCCCGCAACCCAGCTGTCGACCGGTCTCGACGCCGTCAACGTGTACGCGTCGAACGGCACGTCGCCGACGACCTCGGCGGGTAGGGCCGCCCTCCAGGACGCCGTCGTCTCCTACGGGCACGCCTTCGCCACGATGTTCTTCATCGCCGGCGGACTGACCCTCGTCGTCGGGATCGTCGCCTTCGTGCTGCTTTCCGGGAGCGAGGGCTCGTCGCCTGCCGACGCCGGGTCGACCGATGTCACCACGGAGAGCTGACGGCGGACACCAGCCAGGACCGAACCAGGGGTACCGGGATCACCGACCCGGACGCCGACGAACAGAGAGTGCAGGGAGAGATACATGTGCATGACTTTCAAACTTCCGGTCGCCGAGGACGGCACCGTCGTGGCGGCCCGGAGCATGGAGTTCCCGATGGGTATGCCGACCCAGTTGGCGGTCCTGCCCGCCGACCACGCCGGGACCGGCTCGGTCGGTGACGGCGGGCACCCGAAGACGTGGACGGCGTCCCACGGGGTCGTCGGCATGGGAGTCTTCGGCCACGCGGACTGGCTGGTCGACGGCATCAACACGGCAGGTGTCAGCGCCCACCTGCTCTACATGCCGGGCGGCTACTGCTCGTTCCGGAAGCCCAAGGCCGACGGCTCCGACCTGTCCCAACTCGACCTGGCGGCTTACCTGCTCGGCACCTGCGGAAGCATCGACGAGGTGAAGGTGGCGATGGCCGCTGTCAACATCATCGGGAGGGACCCCGGGATGGGCTTCGAGCCACCGGTCCACTGCCTCGTCCACGACCCCACGGGCTCCATCGCCATCGAGTTCCACGCCCGAGGCACGCGGGTCGTGGACAATCCCGTCGGCATCGCCACCAACGCGCCCTACCTCGATTGGCACCTGACCAACCTCGGCAACTATCTGGGTGTCTCGGCGGAAAACCCGCCGGACGCCGTGATCGGGGGCCTCACCTTGTCGGCACCCGGCCAGGGAGAGGGGCTGCGGGGCATTCCGGCCGACTACACCCCGACGGCGCGGTTCGTGCGGCTCTTCAGCGTCCTCGGGCTCGTCGACCAGGCCGTCGACGCACACGAGGCCGAGCTGTTGGCGCTCCACGTGTGCAACGCCTTCGACATCCCTGCGGGAGCCATCAAGGAGTCCATGGGCAAGGACCTGGTGCCCGAGGTGACCGTCTGGGACGCCGTGTTGAACCTGAGCACCCCCCGCTACGCCTACCGGTTGATCGGCAACCCCGAGACCTACGTGGTCGACCTGGCCTCGGTGGACTTCACCACGCCGGCCCGCCTGCAGGACCTGCAGTGGACGGGCGACTTCACGCCCGTGGCCGTCTGACGGCGGAGAGCGGACCGGGCCGGCAGCACCCCGGGGCGACCGACCCGTCGTGACGTCGGGTCAGCCGCCGGTATCCACCATCGGAGCAACAGGCACGGTGCACCACACGGTCTTCCCGTTGGGCCCGTGCGAAACGCCTGACCGACGGGCGAGCATCTTCAGGATGCGCAGGCCCCGCCCGTTCTCCTCGCCCGGTTCCGGGCGTCGTCGGCGCAGGTTGCCCGCGGAGCCGTCATCGACCTCGGCCAGGACCTCGTCGCCGAGATGGGTGAGCCGCAGACAGATGGGCGGGCTGCCATGGACGATGGCATTGGTCACGATCTCGCTCACCAGCAATTCGAGTTCGCCGGGCGAAGTGGTGGCCGACCATCGGGCGAGGGTCTCCGTCGTGAACTTCCGTGCGGTGGCTGCCCCGTCCGAGGTCTGCTCGATGTCGACCACCTCGGATCGGAGCGGAACGACGGGTCGTACCCGGGCGACGAGGATGGCGACGTCGTCGGATGACCCTGCCGGACAGAGGTCCGCTACCAACGCCGCCGGTAGTCCGTCGACCCCGCCGGTCCAACCTCGGGCGATGGCGGAGACCCGGTCGATGCGTTGATCGATGCCCCCGGCACGGGTCTCGACCAGGCCGTCGGTGTAGATGACCAGCGTCGATCCGGGTTCGAGCTCCGCGGTCCCCAGGCGGAAGGCCATCGGACCGGCGCCCAGGGGCGGTTCGAGCGGGGACTCGAGTCTGTGGACCGAGGCACCGTCAGCGCCGATCAGCAGGGGCGGCAGATGCCCGGCGTTCGCAAACTCCAGGGACAGTGCACGCGAATCGACGACCGCGTAGAAGCAGGAGGCGATCTGTCCGGTGCCGAGTTCACGCACGCGGCCGTCGAGTGCCTCCATCAGGTCCGGTGGCGACAGGCCGAGTCCCGCATAGGCGCGGATGGCGGAGCGGAGCTGTCCCATCGTCGCCGCGGCGCGGATGCCCTTACCCATGACGTCGCCCACGACGAGCGCCGTCTGGGCCCGACCGAGATCGATGGCCTCGAACCAGTCGCCACCCACCTGGGTTCCCTGGACGCCTGGCTGGTAGTACGTGGCGATCTCGAGGCGTGGTGACTGGGGCGAATGGTTCGGGACGAGCGCCTCCTGGAGCTCGATGGCTATTTCGTGTTCACGTCTGGCCGCCGCACGTCGGTGCCGCTCGAGCTCCAGGTTCGACCGCACCCTCGCGATCAGCTCGACGGCCGAGAACGGCTTGACCAGGTAGTCGTCGGCACCCGCCCCGAGTCCCTCGACGGCCGAATCCTCTCCTGCCCGGGCAGACAACAGGATGACGGGGGTCCCGGAGGTCGCGGCGTCCGAGCGGAGTGCCCGGAGGAGTCCGAAGCCGTCGAGATTCGGCATCATCACGTCGGAGAGGACGAGGTCGGGGTGGACCCGACGCGCCGCCTCCAGGGCCACGGCGCCGTCCTCCGCCGTCACCACGTCGTACGAGTCCGCCAGCAGGTCGGCGATGTACCGGCGCATGTCGGGGTTGTCATCGGCGACCAGCACGGTCGGACGCCCGTCGGTCGCGGACCCACCGGTGGGGCCCCGTGGGTCGGCCACGTCCTCCTCGGACGGGGTCAGCCACCGTATGGCCTCGGCGACGTAGGTCGACGCGACGTGGCGAACGGACTCCTCATCGACGACCGGAGGTCGCACCTCCGACGTCCCGATCGGGAGGCGGATGGTGAACGTGCTGCCTTCCCCGGGGGCACTCGTCGCACTGATCGATCCGCCGTGGAGGCCGACGAGCTCGGACACGAGTGCGAGCCCGATGCCCGACCCTTCGAACGTGCGGGATCGCGCACCTTCGATCCGGTGGAAGCGCTCGAAGAGATTCACCTGGTCACCGGCCTCGATGCCGATGCCCGTGTCGTGCACGGCAAGTTCGGCGAATTCGTCCACCTGGGCCAGGTGGACGGAGATCGCTCCCTCGAAGGTGAACTTCAGCGCGTTCGACAGGAGGTTCGAGACGATCTTCGCCCACATCTCCCGGTCGACGCCCACGGGCGTGCCGAAGGGTTCGCACTCGACGTTGTAGGCGAGCCCCGCCCGTTCGACCGCGGAGCGGAACATCTCCGCGATGTGCGCAGTCTCCTCGGCGAGATCGATCGCCTCGATCCGGGCCTCGCTCCGTCCCGACTCCAGACGCGAGAAATCGAGCAACGTGTTGACGAGCTTCAGGAGCCGTTCACTCGACTGGTGGATCGTCTCGACACGTGCACGCTGACGCGCGCTCAGCGGATCCTGCCGGTCGTTCAACGCATCGGAGGTGGGACCCAGGATGAGCGTGAGCGGGGTCCGGAATTCATGGCTCACATTGGTGAAGAACGCCGTCTTGGCCCGGTCGAGCGACGCCAGGTCCTCGGCGCGTTGGCGTTCGGCCTCGTAGGCACGGGCATTCGACAGGGCGGCCGAGAGTTGACTGGCCAGGAGATCGAGGAATCCGCGATAGTCCTCGTCCAGTGGCCGGTAGCGATTGAGCCCGGCCACCAGGGCACCGGCTGGAGGCGCACCGGGCGCTCCATCGACGCGGATGAGCATCGCCGAGGTCGCCGGCTCGCTCCAGCCCCCGAGGGGAACGTCCGGGAATCGCGCCGTGAGGTCGTCGATGAGCACGTGGGAGGCGGTGCCCAACGACCCGATCGACCAGGGTTGCCCCTGGCCGGACAACCGCAGTGGCGCGACGGGGTCGCCAGGAGTCGCACCGGCGCAGATCGCGAGGCGGTCGGCCCCGTCGTCCGGCTCGTACAGCAGGGCGAACGGGAGCACCGTCGGGTCGGAGGTGAGGGCCACTGACGCGGCCTCGAACACCTCCTCCCTGGTCTGTGCGCTCGTCAATGCGGTCCCGAGACGTCGGAGCACGTTCATCCGCCGGTCACCGACGACCCGCTTGGTGTCCTCGCTCACCACGCAGAGGAGCCCCGCCACGTCGCCCTCTTCGTCGGAAAGGGGTGAATAAGAAAAGGTGTGATAGGTCTCCTCCGGATACCCGTTGCGCTCGAGGAGAAGGAGGAGCGACTCGTCCCAGGTGGCGACCCCGGTATCGAGGACCATCCCGATGCGGGGGCCGATATCGCTCCAGATCTCCTCCCAGACGGCGGCAGCCGGTCGTCCGAGCGCCCACGGGTACTTGGCGCCGAGCGTGTCGTGGCGGTATTTCTCATTGCAGAAGAACGTCAGCTCGGGGCCCCACGCCATCCACATCGAGAACCTGGAGGTAAGGACCACGTGCACGATCGATCGGAGGCTCTGCGGCCACGTGGTCGGGGGTCCGAGCGGTGTCCGCTCCCAGTCCACCTGCATCATGTCGCGGCCGAGTTCGCCGGACGTGCGGAACAGGCGCTCCATGTCGAGCGCGCCGGAGTACGGTCGAGTGGTCATCAGCCCGTCCGGCCCGGCATCATTCGACCTGGAACGAATCCTTGACGCCCGCGAGCTCGAAGAACCGCGTGACCGCCGGGCTCAGCCGCACGAGTACGAGGGTCGCGCCGAACTCGCGGGACGTGTTCCGGAGAGCGATCAGGGCGCCGAGCCCGCTGGAGTCGATGAAGGTGACGTCACCGAGGTCGACGTCGAGCCGACCGGGCGCAAGCGATCTCGCCAGCTCTGCGCCCGAGTCACGGAGGTCCGTCGCGATCGAGAAGTCGATCTCGCCCGACAGGATCAGATGAGGTGGCGTCTGACTGGTGGCGAGGCGCACGGGGGCATCGTACCGGTACGGCAGAGGGGCACGTATCGCGTGGCGACCCGCCTCTCGGGTGGTCCCTGCCCGGCGGACCGCTCGTTCGTGGAGGTGGACGCCACCGTCGGGCGTCAGGCGTTCATCTGGGCGGACACCGTCTCGATCGCCGTGATGAACTCGTCGACCATCTCGTAGACCACGGTCGCCGCCGGCCTGGTCTCGTTCATGACGCCGACGATCTGGCCCACGAAGTAGTTGGCCAGCTTCTCGGCTCCGGAGCCGGGCCGGACCGAGCCACGGTCGATGCGCTCGATGGCCGCAGCCGTGAGGATCGGCTGGAGCGGCATGCCCAGGGGTGCCGGATGGGTGGGGTCGTCCCACTCCTCGGTCCACGCGGATGTGAGCATGCGGGCCGGCTTGCCGGTCCGCGACCGCGAACGGATGGTGTCGGCACTGGTGGCAGCCAGCATCTTGGCCTTGACCGCCGGATGGGTCTCGGCCTCGTCCGTGGTCAGCCAGACCGAACCGCACCAGACGCCCTGGGCCCCGAGCGCCATGGCCGCGGCCATCTGACGTCCCCGGCCGATGCCGCCGGCGCCGAGCACCGGCACCGGGGCCACCGCGTCGACCACTTCGGGGATGAGCACCATCGACCCGATCTCACCGGTGTGCCCGCCGGCCTCGCCGCCCTGGGCGATGATGATGTCGACCCCGGCCCGGACGTGGCGCTCGGCGTGGACGGCCTTGCCGGCCAACGCGCCCACCAGTCGGCTCTCCTCCTTGCACCGTTCGATCATGTGCTCGGGAGGGGACCCGAGCGCATTGGCCACGAACGCGGTCCGGTGGCTCAGGGCGATGTCGAGCTGCGGTCCTGCGGACCGTGCCGAAAAGGGCGCCGGCGTGTCCTCCTCGACGCGGAACACCCCGCCCCGGGAGTCCTCGGGCAGCTCGGGTACGTCGTACCGCCGGAGGATGTCGTTCACGAACTCCCAGTGCCCGGCCGGGATCAGTGCGGCGATGTCGGCCGCCGAGTAGCCGCCACCCTCGTCACCGGCGTACCTGGCCGGGATGATCAGGTCGACCCCGTACGGCTTGTCACCCACCTCGGCCTCGATCCAGTCCAGGTCGATCTCGAGCCGCCTGGGGCTGTGGGCCACCGCCCCGAGCACGCCGAGCCCGCCCGCCCTCGTCACGGCTGCGACCACGTCCCGGCAGTGGCTGAACGCCAGGATCGGTACGTCGATACCGAGCATGTCGGTGATGTCGTTCTTCATGGCCGCACCGCCTTTTCTTCGTGTGTCCGAGCCTTGCATCCATCCTGCTCGTCCCACCAGTCAGCGTCAGGTCCCGGCGCCGGCCGCCCGGTCGTTAATTCCGGGCACGAACCGGTACTCTCAGCTGGGTCACCGATGTTCCAGCAGGCCGGTGCCACATCGCGGCGTAACCATGCGCCCACGGACATGGCACGGTCAGTCCCACGACCGGAAAGGTGTACCCGATGGTCATGAGGACCCGGCGCAAGCTCATCTGGTGGATCGGTGGTCTGGTGGCGCTCGTGGTCGTCGTGGCGGTGGCGGGCCCGTTCATCTACATCCACTTCATCGAGGGCCCGGCCCCGACCAAGCTCACCCTGCCGGCCACGCACACCTCGAACCCGGCGTCCGGCGCCACCGGCTCGACCGCATCGTCGTCCGCGGTCACCGGCACGTGGAACGTCGGTCCCGGCTCGGTGGCCGGTTACCGGGTCCAGGAGGTGCTGGTGGGCCAGAACGCCACGGCCGTCGGTCGGACCAGCGCGGTCTGGGGCTCACTGACCATCAGTGGCACCTCCGTGACCAAGGGCTCGTTCACGGTCGACATGGCCAGTGTCGTCAGCGACCAGAGTGAGCGGAACGCACAGTTCGACGGCCGCATCATGGATGTCACCCAGTACCCGACGGCCACCCTGGTCCTGACGTCACCCATCGCCCTCGGAACCCTCCCGGCCGTCGGCAGCACGGAGCGGTACCCGGCCCAGGGCACCCTCACCATGCACGGTGTGTCCAAGCCGGTGACGTTCACGGTCAAGGCGGAGCGCAACGGCTCGGAGACCGACGTGCTGGCCGACCTGCCCATCACGTTCGCTGACTGGAACATCGCCAACCCGAGTGTCGGTGGCTTCGTCACCACCGCCGACAACGGCATCCTCGAGGTCCTGCTGCATCTGACCACCGGCACGGGTAACGCCCCGTCGACGTCGTCGGCCGGCAGCACGGCGGGAGGTGGCGGCGGACCGGTGACCGTGCCGAGCACCACGGTGCCGCCCCTCACCGTGCCGTCCGGCTGAGCGCCCGGCCCCGGCTGGACCTACCGGTCGTTATCGGCCGAGCACTGATCCGAAGAACTCCTCGGTGGCCTTCCAGTGGCGCTCCGCCGCGTCGGCGTCGTAGCTCCCGTTGTCGGGGACGGCGAAGCCGTGGTGTGCCTGGTACGTCTCGATGGTGTGCACGACCCCGGACGCGGTCAGCGACTGCTCCAGCAGGTCCTTCTGCTCGTCGGGGAACGACTGGTCCTCGATCGCGCCGGCCACGTACACGGCGGCCCTGATGCCGGCCGCGTGCTGGTGGGGGCTGTCAGGGTCGTCGGCCTTGGCGAGGTTCCCGCCATGGAAGGAGGCTGCCGCAGCGACGCGGTCGCCGAGATTCGCCGCGGCGATGAGGGAGAGCCGGCCACCCATGCAGTAGCCGGTCGTGCCGACACCACCCGCCGCCGTCTCGGGCAGCGCGTCGAGGTACCCGACCAAGGTTCCGGCGTCGCGCACCACCAGGTCCGCGGTGTAGGCCAGCATCATGCCCATGACCCGATTCCTCGTCTCCTCGTCGGCGAACGCCGTCCGCATGTCGACGGGCTCGTAGGGTCCGTTGCGGTAGTAGAAGTCAGGCACCAGGACCACGTAGCCCAGGGCCGACAACCGGTCGCCCATCTGGCGCATGGTGTCGCGCATCCCTCCGGCGTCGGCGAACATCAGTACCCCGGGCCAGGGTCCCTCACCCTCAGGAATGCTCAGGGCGGCCGGACAGGTCCCGTCGGTGGTGTCGATCGCTACGGTGTGCTGCGTCACGGTGACTCCCTTGCTCGTACGTGGTCCCGGACCCTACCGGCCACGCGTCCCGGGCGGCGGGCTCCGGTCCCAGCACGCCACCGACGAACCGCACAGGTGGACGGCCCAGTCCCCGGCTGACCAGACGAGCAACGGGTGATGGATACGTACACCATCGGACGGGCTCAACTCTCGTTGATGTCCGAGGAGCGTCGTGCGCTCGATGCCGAAGCGGCACGGACCGGTCGATCCGTGTCGGGGCTCCTCGACGACCTGCGGGGGCATCCGGAGGCCGCCGCCCGGGCGTTGCCGGGGACGCTGACCTGGCACGCGGTCGACTGGGACGGGGCGGGAGCCGCCGGTGGCTCGGCCGTGAGTGGTTGCCGGGCCACCTGACGCCGCCGATCCCGTCATCGCCACCACCGCACTGCGTACCGATGCTCGCCTGCTCACCTGCAGCATCAGGCACTTCCCGATGTTCCCTGACCTCGTGACGCCCTACTGAGCGGCCGCACCTCCGCTGGCACGAGAGATCTGCGATCGGTGCGCCGCGCAGAGGGGTTCTTTCCGGTGCCCAATCGGGTGGACCCGCCGAGGGCGCCGAGCCTCGCCTCAGCCGACCCCTGGGGGCGTCGATGTCCACGTGCTGGCGAGCGTCCGTTCCGGGTAGTCACCAGTCCAGACGTGGCAAGGATGTCACCACGTGGTCCCCGACCCATGGGATGGACGACCGACGGCAGCGGCCACTCAGGAGGGAAACGACACCTGTGCCGCCTGTGCCAGGAGCGACGCGCGATCCGCCGGGAGGATGTACCCACCGGCGATGGCCAGGTCGAGGTCGGCCGTGTAGGCGGCAACGTAGCCGGCCTGCGACCCGTAGAGGGCCACCAGGGTCGGTGGACTGAACGGCACGGTCGACCCGAACAGGCCGCAGAGCTGGCTGCTGCCCTCCGGGGGTGCCCCGCTCAGCGTCGACACCGGCACGTCCACGGCCGGGGTACGCACACCGCCCACCACGTTCCCGTGGGCGTCCAGCGCCAGTTCGGCGGGATCGGTCGTGGCGAGGGTGAACGGCTTCGGCGAAGGGGGCGGTGTCCCGTCGTCCGCCCAGTGCTCGAAGGCGACGAAGGCAGCCTGGGCCACCTCGTGCTGGGGACCCGAGTTGACCGGGGTGGTGCAGCCGAGGAAGCCGGCGCCCACACCCAGCTCGTAGGCATCGGCGTGGGACGTCCCTGCCACCTCCCACGTCCGGACCTTCGAAGTGTTGGGTTGCTGGGCCGCGGCGTAGCCGAGCTGGATCAGGTCCGTCTGGGTCTCGAGCATGAAGACGGGGACGTCGAGGTCGGTCCGGATGCGTACGTTGCCGTCGACCGCCGAGGTGACGTCGTGGCCGTCGAAGTGGACGGCCCCGCCGCCGCGGGAGTGGATGAAGATCCCCTGGTACGCGGGGTCGAGCGGCTGGATGGCATCGGCATAGGTGGTGAGGTAGAAGGCCGACTGGGACTCACCGATGGCCAGCACGTGCGTCGGTCGCAGTCCTCCGAGGACCGACGGGGCCGAGGCCCGCAGCCCCTGACCGATCTGGGCGAACATGTCGAGGGAGTACTGGTCACCGGGGTGGTGCAGGCTCCCGTACCGGGCCGGTTCTTTCTGTCGTAGCCCGGGGCTCGACCCCGAGGTGAGGAGTGCCTTCCCGCCGTCGACGGCGAGCGCCTGGGCGGACACCCCCACGTAGGCGGCCCCCGAGTCCATGAGGGCCGGATCGAAGTAGTCCCAGTCGGGGGCGGACTCGCCGGCCGATACGTTCATCCACTCCACGACGACGTTGCCGTCGAACTTGGCCGGATCGCTCGGGCGCCGCACGATGATGCGTGTCCGATAGGACGCCGAGTGTGCGACGGCAATGGTCCACTTCCCGTCGGAGGGCGTGGACCGGCTGGTGAACGAGGACGCGGTGCCCGAGGCGAAGTACTCCTGCTCCACGTATCCGCCGGCGGCCAGATCGGTGGGATTGGCGGACACGGGCTCGATGATGTGCCCGGTGTCCGGCGGTGCGCTGAACACCGCAGGTGCCCGCCAGCCGGTCAGCTCCGCCGCTGACGTCGAGGGGGAGGAGGTGGCCGCGCTTCCGCACGCGGCCAGGGTGCCGGCGACGATCAGGAGTACGGCGCTCCAACGGCTCGCTCTGTACGCGGTGCGGTGATCCACGGTGCGTTCCCAGCCTCCCCCGGGGGTGCCGACGGATGCCACGACGTGGCTCGGACCCAGGGGCACAGTAGCGCCCGCGTCCGGGGCGCGGCGGGACGCCGGTGCATCGCGCGATCCCGTGGGTCACCGTCCACACACGGCCCCCTCGTCCGTGTTCCCGCAGGTCAGGGCCTGCCCGCCTCCGCATGACCGGGGCCGGTGAGCGTGGATGGCGGGTGGGGGAGGCGCGTGTGGGAAGCCTCAGAGATCACCGGCGTCGCCGAAGCCCCAGACGGGCCCGTCGGCCTCGACCATCCGGTAGCCCAGGCCATCGGGGGAGAGGGCCACGCCGACGACGTCGGCCACCGACACCCCCTGGCCCGGGAGCGACCCTTCGTAGGGCGCGCCGGTGCCGAACGAGAACGCACCGCCGTCGGCGCCCACCAGGAGGTACCCGCGTCCGTGGGGGGAAGGACCGACGCCCACGATGTCGCGGACCGTGGCGCCGATGCCGGGCAGCGACCCGTGGTAGCTCGCGGTCCCGAAGGCGAACACACCGCCGTCCGATCCGACCAGCAGGTACCCGACCCCGGACGGGGCGGGGGCGATGCCCACGATGTCCGACACGTGGATCCCCAGTGCCGGCAGCGACCCGGCGAAGCGGGCATCACCGAAGGCGAACACGCCCCCGTCGGCACCCGTCAGCCAATAGCCCCTGCCGTCGCCGGTCGGGACGATGCCCACGATGTCGTCGACGTGGACGCCCACCTGGGGAAGGGACCGTTCGTAGGAGGCGTCGCCGTAGGCGAACACGCCCCCGTCGGCGCCCACCAGCCAGTAGCCGTCGCCGTCCGACGTGGCAGCCATCCCCCGTACCGGTCCGGCCAGTGCCGACAACCGGGTGTCGCCGTGGAAGCTGGCGTTACCGTGCGGGGTCACCAGTCCGGCACCGTCGACCACCCAGTAGCCCGAGCCGACGGGGTCGGTGGCGATCCCCACGGCGCCCGGGTTGTCGACCGCCAGCGTGACCTGGACACCCGAACTGCCCTGGCGGTAGCCGACCGACGTGCAGCCGCCGGTCGAGCAACTCACGGCGCCCAACAGGGTGGAGACACTGCCGTCCGGGCTCGGAACGCTCTGGACGGTCCAGGTGGCGCCGTTCCACGCCTCGGCGAACGCGACCGGAAGTTCGCTGGTCGAGTAGCTCCCGACCGCTGCGCAGTCCGACGATGAGCTGCAGGAGACCGCAGCGAGGGCGGGGGCATCGACCGCCGTCGCCGGATCGGGTGTGTGCTCGATGGTCCAGGTCGTGCCGTTCCACACCTCGGCCAGCGACGACGTGCCGGCGGTGTTCTCGTAGCTGCCGACGGCCACGCAGGCGGTGTCGGTCGGACAGGAGACGCCCGCGAAGGAGTTGGCGCTGGCCGGTTGGTCCGGCGTCGCCTGGATCACCCAGTCGGCACCGGTGCGGCGGGCGGCCAGGGTGAGGCTGTCACCGGTCTGGCTGTAGTACCCGACCGCCGTGCAACTCGTGGCCGAGGAACACGACACGCCGAGGAGGATCGTCGACACGGCGCCGGCCGGCACCGGGATGTCCTGGATCGTCCAGCTCACTCCGTCCCACACCTCGGCCAGCGGTGCGGTCGGGCCCTCGCCCACCGCGGTGCAGGCGCTCGACGAGGTGCACGACACCCCGAACAGCGCGCTCGTCGTGGTGTCGGCCGGATTCGGTGTGCTCTGGATGCTCCAGGTCCGACCGTTCCAGGTCTCGGCCAGGGTCAGGCTGGCACCGGTGGCGTTCTGGAAGTAGTCACCCACTGCGGTGCAGGCGCTCGGCGAGGTGCACGACACGGCATTGAGCTCGGCATTGGTCGTGCCGACCGGGTCCGGGGTGCTCACGACGCTCCAGCTCGCCCCGTTCCAGGTCTCGGCCAGCGTGACCGTGGTGCCCACGTCGTTCTCGGTGAAGCCGACGGCGACGCACGCCGCCGCCGACACGCACGAGTCGCCCTTCAGGTCGCTGATGCCCGCACTCTCGGGCAGGGCTCCGGTCTCGACACTCCAGGTCGGTGCGCTCCAGGCCTCGACCAGGGGAACGGGAATCGAGTTCGTGCCCCGGTCGTAGGACCCGACGGCGACGCACGCCGCCGCCGACGTGCACGAGACGGCGAGCAGCCCACCGGCCGTCGCTCCCGCAGGGCCGGGCACGGTCTGGGTGCTCCACCCCGTGCCGTTCCAGACTTCGCTCAGCGGCGTGCTGGAGACGGTCTGACTCGCCGAATAGCCGACGGCCGCGCACGTCCCGAGGGTGCAGGAGACCGAATTGAGGGCCGCCACGTCGCCCGGCGCATTCGGCGTGCTCTGGAGGCTCCACCCCGTGCCGTTCCAACTCTCGGCCAGGGTGACCATGGCGCCCGAGTTCGTGTCGGTGGAACCGACACCGGTGCAGGCGGTCGTCGAGGTGCACGAGACACCGAGCAGCCCACTGCCCGTCGAGCCGGCCGGGTTCGGGGTGCTCTGGATGCTCCACCCCGCGCCGTTCCACGTCTCGACCAGGGTGAGGCCGACGCCGGCCAGGTTGCCGTAGCCCCCGACCGCGGTGCAGTCCCCCGCAGTGGGGCACGCCACACCCAGGAGGCGGTTGCCGGTGGAACCGGCCGGCTGGGGGACGACCTCGACGCTCCAGGCCGTGCCGTTCCAACCCTCGGCGAAGGACGTGGTGCCGCCGCTGCTGCCGTCCACCTCGCCCACCGCCTGACAGCTACCAATCGACACGCAGGCGACCGCCAGGAGCCCGCTCGCACCGGCGTCCGGCGGGGCGGGGCTGGGCCGGATCGTCCAGACCGTGCCGTTCCAGGTCTCGACCAGGGGGCTCGTGACGCCGGCGGCGGACGTGGAGAACCCGACCGCCGTGCAGGTGTCGGCCGACGGACATGCGACACCGAGCAACTCGCTGGCGGTGGCGCCCACCGGATCGGGCGTCGCCTGCAGCGTCCAGCCCGAGCCGCTCTCGCGCTCCGCCCAGGTGGACAGATCGCCGGCGGGGTCGACGTAGTCGCCGACGGCGGTGCAGCCCGAACCCACACACGCGTCGGCGGTGACGGTCCCCGAGGGCACCGTCGGATTGGGCGTTGCCTGGAGTGACCAGGGACTGGTCGCCGTGACGGCCGGCCGGAGGGCCCGGGTGCTCCATGCCGGACCGGCCGTTCCCTTGGCGGTCCACGGGTCGGACGAGAGCCCGGCCGCGCGCGCCTGTGCCGCCACCGCCCGGCCCGAGGTGGCCGTCGGCACCGGGTCGGCCCCGACGACGGAGGGCGTGGATGCGCCGATCATGCCGAGCAGTACGACCACGACGGCGACGGGCGCGACCCTACGGGCGGCGAACGTGGATCGACCACCCGCACGCCGGAGCTGCGGCTCCCCTCGACGCCGGCCGCCTGATCGGCCTGCGGGGGTCGGGTCGCCAGGTCGAGCGGAGGCACCTGGCCGAGAGGCCACGATGCGCCCGTCACCCGGTGACCGTGGCGACACGTCACCATCGGTCATGCGTCAAGGGTATTCCTCACGTGGCGTCGGGCTCAGTGCCATAGGTCCCGTTCTGTGGACGGGCGCCCGGTGACGATCACGGGCCGGCCCCGTAGGATCGGGAGGCAGACACGACTCCAATCCGGTGAGGCCGCAAGTGAACGACTACCCCCAGGCGATCGTCCCCGTGAACCACGTCGAGCCGGTCCCGAGGCGCATCCGGGCCACGCTGGGCGGCTCGGTGGTCCTCGACTCGAGGAGCGTCCGCTACGTGTGGGAGTGGCCCTACTACCCGCAGTACTACGTCCCGATCGCCGACATCGATCCCGAGATCCTGATCGACGAGGAGCACGAGGAACACCTGCGGCGTGGAACGGCACGGCGGCTCGGCGTACGGGTGGGAGCGGACGAGCGCCGAGGCGTCGCCCACCACTACCTGGAGTCGGACATCGACGGGATCGCCGGGACCGTCCGATTCGACTGGTCGGCTCTGGACAGCTGGTTCGAGGAGGAGGAGCAGGTATTCGTCCATCCTCGGAACCCGTACTCCCGGGTCGACGCCCTGCGATCGGGCAGCCACGTCAGGATCGAGTTGGACGGCGTCGTGTTGGCCGACTCGTCCCGCACCGTCATGGTGTTCGAGACCGGATTACCGACCCGGTACTACTTCGATCGCCTCGACGTGCACGTCGACCACCTGCGGCCGAGCGACACGGTGACCTCCTGCCCGTACAAGGGGACGACCAGCTCGTACTGGTCGGTCGCCATCGACGGGAGTGTGGAGCCTGATCTCGCCTGGGCCTACGACTTCCCGACCCGGCAGCTCCTGCCGATCGCCGGCCTGGTCGCCTTCTACAACGAGAAGGTCGACGTGATCCTCGACGGCACCCGCCTGGAGCGACCCGACACCCACGTTTCGTAGTTGCACCTGACCGGCACCGACTGAGCCCGCGGTCGGCACTCGGGAGGACATGGGCCGAGGCCCCTTGTCAGCCGCCGTGTCGCGCCGATGCACAGACGAAGCAGGTGCGGGTGGCGGGCAGCGCCTCGAGCCGCTCCCGGGCGATCGCACGTCCGCAGACGTCGCACACCGCGTAGGTCCCGGTGTCCAGCTTCGTCAGGGCCCGGTCGAGGTCCTCCAGACTGGACTCGGCGTCGGCAAGCAGCGCGGCCACCCGGGCGCGCTCGAAGGCGAGGGTCGATCCTTCGGGGTCGTGCTCGTCGTCGCCGTTCGCGTCCTCCGCATCGCCCGCCAGCAACGCGAACTCCGTCGTCAGCGTCCGGACCCGATCCAAGGCCGACACCCGCTCGGACTCGAGCACGGAACGGGCGGGCGGTTCCTCCATCCCTCCATTCGTCGTGCAGGCCGAAGGCGTGGCGTTGCCACCGCTCCGGGGCGTCACGGCAACCTGCCGGACGTCCTGTCCGGTGATCCACCGGCGATCGACTGAGCGGTCTGCGCCCGGCGCCGTCCGGCCCGGTGACCGCCGACCGGTCGCATCTGCCGTCGATCGGGCCAGGACCCCACCTCGCCACTGGCGATGAACAGGGAGTAGCCGGCCAGAGGCAGTTCGATCAGCGCCATGAGCAGCGCACCCAGATGTGCCCGGTCCACGGTGGTGACGACGTTGAACCACGCGTCGCTGAACAGGAGGGTCGCGGTGATCGCAGCGCTCACGGCGACGAATGGTGAGCCCCGGAGGAGGAGCCAACCCGTCGCCACCATGCCGACCAGCTCGAACGCGTCGACACCGACCCAGAAGAAGGTCAGGTTGTGGAGCTCGCCGGTCCGTTGGATGAACGAGAGCACGGTGATGAACCAGGGGGTCAGGACGAGTGCCGCCAGCACGCAGGCCGCCGGAATCCACCCGGGAACCGCCCGGTGCTCCCCGCGGTCCCGGGCCAGGCGGAGGGCCAGCCACAGGCAGAGCACGATCATCGGCAACTTGACGAGCAGGTCGTAACTCAGCGCCTCCGTGAAGGGGCCGCGTTTCGCCGTGACCGTGTTGAACCAGGCGGCGATGAAGAGGAACGTCGCCGTAGCGGAGGTCAGCAGGACCGTCTCGGGTGCTTGACGGCGACACACCGCTGCGGTCGTGAGCAACCCGACCACCACGAAGACCGACATCCCCAGCGACGTGAGACGGAGGTGGAATCCGTCGGCGCTCTGCTGCTGGATGGCGGCCAGGACGACGATCCACGGAGCCAGGACGAGCGCTCCGCCGAAGAACACCATCGCCGGGTAGTTGCCGCGTCGGCGTGCGGAGCGCGGGCGACGACCATCCACCCGGCGCGGCCTCGACGCCGGGAGGAGCACCGTCCGTCCCGATGGGTGGAGCGACCGGTCGGCGCGCCAGTGGTGCTCCCTCGTGCCCCGGTTCCCACCGCCCTCCGGGAGCTCCGTTCCCGCGAGCGGAGCTGAGGTCGCAGTCCCCGGGACGCGAGGACGGCTCAAGGTGCCACGGGCGGGATCCTGGTGGCGTCCGTCAGCGGGGGGTGGTGCTTGGTGAACCAGCTGCTCTCGTGCCGGGCGCACCATTTCGTGCTGTTGTAACGCGACAGCAGTACGCCGCACCCGTCCTCGTCGCAGTGCCGACCGGTCCCGTACTCCCTCGGCGCGGAGCTGTTCGACAGGCGCTCGCCCGAGCGCGCCGCGGTGGCGCTGGTGTGGAGGGTCGTCATGCGGCACCTGCCGACGGGAGCCCCGCATGCGGGCGAACGACGGCTGGGTCATCCGGACCGTCGACGGCATCCACGGTGGCGCCGCAGGTGTGCGTCGGTAGCTCTACTCCGAACAGGCTCATCAGATTCGTCCTCGGTACTCGCTCGAGTCACCAAGGGTCTGGAGTGACGCATGTTTCGTTGCCGTCCGCCCGACGGCACGAGGACGCAGGAACGTCCTGTCGTCGCACCGTACACCCGTGGTCATCCGGGAGGTAGTCGGAGGCGGTCCCGAACGGCCGGCCGTGTGCCGGCGCCGCCGCTGGTCGGTCCGACGCTCGGTCGTGGGCCACCGGCTGCGGGCGCGGGGGCGGGGGCGGGCAGCGGGTGTACGGTCGGATCAGGCCACGACCGTCCGGTCGTGTCCCGAGTAATCGGCCCCGCGATGCGTGGGTGCCCAGGAGCGTCGCCCCGGACCTCGGTTGCGCAGATGTGTTGTCGCCAACCTGAGGAGCTGTCGTGGTCATCGCAATCGTCGTCGCCATCGTCGTGGTCGTCCTGCTGCTGATCGGTCTGGCCCTGTCCGTCCGCATCGTCGAGCAGTTCGAGAAGGGCGTCCTGTTCCGCCTGGGCAAGGTGCGGAGCGTCAAGGACCCCGGACTGGTGATCATCGTCCCCTTCATCGACGTGCTGCACACCGTGTCGCTCCGGATCGTCACCATGCCCATCCAGTCCCAGGGAATCATCACCAAGGACAACGTGAGCGTCGACGTGTCCGCTGTCGCGTACTACAAGGTGGTCGACGCCGAGAAGTCGGTGATCGCCATCGAGAGCATCCAGGCGGCCATCGACCAGATCGCCCAGACGACGCTGCGCAAGGTGGTGGGCCAGCACAGCCTGGACGAGACGCTGTCGGAAACCGACCGCATCAACGTCAACATCCGCGAGATCCTCGACATCCAGACCCAGGACTGGGGTGTGCTCGTGACCCTGGTCGAGCTGAAGGACATCCAGCTCCCCGAGTCGATGAAGCGGGCCATGGCCCGTCAGGCCGAGGCCGAGCGCGAGAAGCGGGCCAAGATCATCGAGGCCGAAGGGGAGGCCCTGGCCGCCGCCGCGTTGGGTGACGCCTCCGACACGATGATGGCGCACCCCCTGGCGCTCCAGTTGCGCAATCTCCAGACGCTCGTGGAGATCGGCGTGGACAAGAACACCACGGTCGTGTTCCCCGCGCCGCTCATGAGCACCATCCAGGAGCTCGGTGCGTTCCTGACCCGGGAGGCCACCGCGGTCGCCGGTGTGGCGCCGTCACCGGTGGCACACGCCGCCTCCAACGGGGCGGCCACACCCGCATGAGTCAGCCGACAGGAAGCAGGATCCCCATGCCAGATCGTTCGTCGGAGACACGGCGTATCCACTCGCTGCTCGGTCAGCGGCAGGTTTCCGACGTCGTGATGGTCCTCATCCTGTTCGTCGCGTTCCTGGCCGGCCTGGTCGGCTTCCTCATCCACGTGCTGTGGGTCGTCGCGGTGGTCGTGCTCGCGCTCGGACTGGGCTACGCGGTCGCGAACGCACGCCAGGATCGCAGAGAGTCCATCGATCGTCATCTGGAGGACGACGAACGGAAGATCTGATGTCCGGGCGTAGCCGTCCAGTCGGTACGTGACCTGGGTCCCGCCCGACCCGGTTCAGTCGTCGTCCGACCAGCCGAGCTCGTCGGCCAGCAGCAGGAGCACCTTGTTGGGGAGGCGCTCACCCCGCTCGAGCAGCTTGAGACAACCCTGCACGTAGGCCTTGCGGGCCTCGGCGATGCCCCGGGGCTGGACCAGCGCCGGGGCGGCAGGCCGGATGCCGATGATGTCGGCCATGTCGTCGGAGTGCCCGATCGTGTCCGGCTCGTCGACCAGGACCTCGAGCGTGCGGACCATGTGCCGGCTGGGGGGCGAGCCCTGCTCCCACCGGGCGACCGACTGCTGGGTGACCCCCAGTTGGTCGGCCAGCTCGCGTTGGGTCATGCCGTGCCGCCGGCGGTAGGCACGGATGCTCGATGCGAGCCCGCTGTAGGGCTCCGGTGTGTACTCGTGTGTATCCACCACTTGTCAACGCTAGACCTGTGAGTGGTGTCCGCACAAGGGGTAGTCACGAACGGGCACACGGCCCTGGTCGAACTACACGATTGGCGTTCACACCCGGCGTGTACGGGTGCGAACGTGTGCGCACGGGTGTGTGCTCCGGTCAGTGGTTGCGGCCGGAGTCGATGAGCATCGGGAGCGATGCGCAGACGAACGTGACAGCCAGCAGCGGCACGGCGATGATCCACTCCATGGGCTTCCGAGCAGCGGTCGGGTGGGCTGCTCGCCTCCATCACCCACGGTAGGGAGGGAGTCCAAGAGCAGGATAAGAAGAAGTCAAGGGAACGATAGGAATGTGGTCGCCGCTGCCAAGGGCATGGGCCCCCTACTGCTGGCGTCGCCCGGAGGGATAGACGGACAGCGTCTGCACCCGCCGCCGGGCGAGGGACAGTGACCGCACCGTCTGCGGTGCGTACCCGTCCAGCAGCGATGCCAGCGCGATGAAGACCTGGGCGGTCGTGAGCGCGTCACCCAGTGCATGGTGGGGCCGGTGGACCGGTAGCCCGAGGCTGTGGGCGAGCTCGCTCAACGATGCCGCCTTCGACGGCACGCCCCGCTCGAGGGCCAATTGGTGGCCGAGGTCCCGGGTGTCGAGGATGGGCCCACGCAGCCGGATCCCCCGACGACGCAGGACCGGATCGAGGAACGACCGCTCGATCCAGGCGGCATGGGCCACCAGGATGCGGCCGGCCATGATGTCGACCAGCGGCGCAATCGCCTGGTCGAGCGGAGGGGCGTCGGCCAGGTCGACCGTCCGGATCCCGTGCACCAGCACCGACTCCTCCGGCAGCGGGCGGGTGTTCCTGGACAGGCCGTAGACGGCGTTGCCGGCGACGACACGTCCGGCGTCGATGGGCACTGCCGCGAACGAGATGATCTCGTCCCGCTTCGGGTCGAGGCCGCTCAGCTCCAGGTCGACGACGCAGAAGTGGGCGAGTCGCCAGGGGGTCCGGCCCCGGTTGGCGCCGTCGTCGGGGTAGGCCGACACGGTGGCCGGGTCGACCGGGCGGGTCCGGGGCGGCCGGCTCACCGGAGGGCCAGGCCCAGGTCGGTGGCGATGTGCCGCTGCACCGACGCCACGGCCCGGAACGCCTCCTTGAGGTAGTTCCGGGTCAGGGGGTTCAACTCGTCGGGATCGAGGAAGTCGTCGGGCTCGACGCCCGCCTGGAGCTGGGCGACCTGATGGTCGAGGCGCAGCTGGCACACCAGGTCGAAGGCCTCCTGCAAGGTGACGGCGTCGAACGGGGACAGTGTGCCCGAGGCACCGGCCACCCCGAGGCGGGCGACGGTCGACGCCGACGTCACGCCCGACGCCAGTCCGGCCCAGCGGGCGATGTCGACGATCGGCACGATCCCGCCGTTCTTGAGGTCGATCCGCCGGCGGTGCTCGCCGGTGGACTCGACGACCAGTCCGCGCAGGAACCCGGTCGGCGGCCGGTGCACCAGCGCGAACCCGGCCAACAACCGCAGCAGGCGTGGACGCGCCGTGGCCGAGCGGAACGTCTCGGCGATGAGCGGCTGGCTCTCGTCCCCCCAGACCGCCCGGCTGTCGACGAGTACGGACACCAGCACCAGTGCCTTGTCCTGGGTGGGATCGTCCAGGAAGGATCGGGCCGACCGCCGCCACGACGAGAGCGACCGGACGAAGAGTGGATCGGCGGCGCTGACCCGGTGCTCGTCGGGGTGGAAGCCGCAGCGCAGGAGCACCTCGGTTGTCCGGGTCGCCACGGACCCGAGGTACCGCCGGATGGTCAGGGGGTCGACCCGGTCCTCGTCGAACCACACGACGGCGCTGTCGAGGTCGGAGCTCGGCATGGCCTCACGGCGGGCCTGGCTGCCGAGCGTCAGCCAGGCGAAGCGCGTCGGCGGTTCGCCCGCGTCGGCGATGACGAGGTCGAGCACCTTGGCGGTCAGCGCGTCGGCGACGACCGAGAAGACCGACATGACCTCGGCCGCCGGCACCCCGCCCCGGCTCATGCCGACGACGGTGGGGCGCAGCGAGGACGCTGCCGTGACGACCTCGTCGATCGTGCCGGCCCGGGCGATCGATCGGCGGAGGAAGAACGACGAGCTCCGTTCGACGGCCAGGAGGTCGTGGTCCTCGATGATCCCGATGACCCGGCCCGCGGCGGACACCACGGGGAAGTGGCGGATGCCCCGGTCGAGCATGTCGACGAGCACCTCGCTCCCGGACCGCTCGCTCGGCACCGTGAAGGCCGGTGCGGTCATGACCGCCGAGACGGGGGAGTCACTCGGTAGCCCGCCGCCGACCACCCTCGACCGCAGGTCGCTGTCGGTCACGATGCCGACCGAGTCGCCGAGGTCGACGACCAGGGCGGTGGCACCGGCGTCGGTCAGCCGCTGGGCCGCCTCCTGGACGGTGGTGGCGGGTGGGCAGATCACCGGGGCGGTCCGGATGGCGGCGCTCACCGGTTGACGGAGTCGGTCCCGCGGGGCATCGGTGGCCGGTCCCGGGCCGAGGTGGTGCCGGTCCTCGAGCATCGAGCGGGTCAGGTAGCGGAGGCCCTGGGGCTTGGCGAGCACCTCGGACGCCGCGTCGGCGGGGATCCGATAGGTGAGCGTGTCTTCCGATGCGCGGGTGCCGAAGTCGGTGGGGAGACCGGACAGGAGCGACGCATACCCGAACATCTCGCCCGGGCCCATCAGGTCGAGGACCCGGCCGTCGTCGACGACCTCCACCGCGCCGGCCCGGATGACCCGCAGGAACTCGACCGCCTCGGCGCCCTTCGCGAAGATGGTCGCCCCCGCCGGGTGGAATTCGACCTCCACGGCCTCGGCCAGCCGCTCGACCGCTCCCGGGTCGAAGGCGTCGAAGGGCGGGCACTGCACGAGGAACTCGACGATGTCGGGTACGGCGGTCACCGGAGCCAGCAAACCACACCCGACCAGGGAGTGACAGGGGACAGGGGGCGGTCTTCCCGGTCGCCCGTCGGCACGCCCTAGGAGCCCACGGGTACGACCGTCCTCCAGTTGGGCTGGGACGGCTCGGTCCGGCCCGAGGGCCCCTGGCCGAACAGGCGCAGCACGTTGGCGGTCAGCGCACGCATGGTCGGTGCCGGGCACCCCGGGTCCGTGGCGGGGCACGGTTGCAGAGTGGCCACCCAGACGTTGTCGCCACTGTCGAACACCCCGGCACCACCGGTCGGCTCGGTGTAATAGGTGACGTCGGAGTAGGTGCTGCCGTTCCACCGACCCTGGTTGGTGTACGCCTCCGAGAGGGGAATCGGGGAGTGGGCCAGCACCTGCACGTCCTGGGGCAGGCCCGCGCTGGGCAGCACGTGGTCGATGTCGGAGTTGATGGCCGAGGGGATGACGCTCCCGTCGTGCAGCCCGGTCCCGGCGAAGAGCCAGGAGCCGGCGTCGAACACCTGCATCGGGGCGTTGGGCGCCCCGGACACCAGGTAGCCGCTGTAGGACTCACCCAGGAACGACTCGGCGTCGAAGTCCGTCGGCGGCGCGGCCCAGGTGTTGCCGGTCACGTCCACCGGGTCGCCGTGGCCGTTCAGCGGGTCCTCGGTCGAGTCCCGGTAGTCGACCTCCAAGCGGTCCGGACCCAGCGGCGTCGGCACCAGGCGGGCATGGCGCACCAGGGTGGCCGCTCCGAAGAAGGCCATGTTGACCCCGCTCTGCGCGCCGTGGACGGCGGCCTCGAGCTCGGCGCTGGTCCACGTCTCGTCGTGGTCCAGGCCGACCAGGACCTTGTGCTGGGTCACGACGTCGGGGTGGTCGGAGATGCAGATGTCCGTGCAGTAGGTGACGTCCAGTCCCTCCTCCTCCATGAACTCCACCATCGGGTACTCGTTGGTGAGGAAGTCCGAGGAGCCGGTGCCGGCGTAGGGCCGGTCGAACGACACGGCCCGGGCACGGTTGCACGGCGGGTACCCGGACGAGTCGAGGATGCAGGCGCCCTCGCCCTGGTAGAAGTCGTACCCGCCGAAGGAGTTCCAGCCCTGCTCGACCATGGACCGGTTCATCACCAGGTACGTGGCCTGACTGGCCGGCTGCCAGATGGTGAGCAGGACGTACGACTGGGCATTGTCCGGGGCGGTGAGCTTGAGCAGGTAGTCACCGGGGTCGAAGGCCTCGGTGACCTCCATGCTCAGCGACCGCGACCAGTTGGCACAGCTCACCGTGTTCGTGGCGTGCTGCACCGGACAGGCCGGTTGGACCGTGCCGGGCACGGAGGGCGACTGCCAGACCTCCCGGGCGCCCGCCCCGCCGTACCACCCCATCCGGTAGGCCGTCACCACGAAGCTGGGCTGGTCGGTCGACACGTACAGCGCGACGGTGTCGCCGAACCGGGCGTAGTCGTGGTCGGCGAACCCCTCGATCATGCCCGGCCCCTGGTCGGTGATCCGCCAGGCCGTGGTACCCGGACGTTCGTTCTCGTCGATGACCGCGGTGGACTGGATGCCGTCGGGCCCCGGGAACGTGGCGGGAGCCAGCTTCCTGATGGTCGGTCGGGGAGCGACCGACGTCGGTGGGCGGGTGACCGGTGCGGTGCTGGGCTGCGCCGAACACGACGCCAGCACGAGCACGCACGCCACCAGGGCGATGAGGCCGGAGACCCGGGCGACAGCCGGGACGCGGTGGGTCGGGTCGGACGCACCTCCGGATCGCACCTGTGTCGGCACCGTCATCGTTTCGCGTCGCACGGGTCCCCTGCGCCCTCGTGGGAGTCGTTCCCCCGTGGGGTGTTCCCGGAATGGTGAGCTCGGCCGGGTCCCGGCTGCTCGGCTGCTTCGTGGCTGAGGAGATGGTAGTTGACCGGATCGGACGCGGACCCTCGGGTGTGTCCGGGTAGGACTGCGGACCATGCCGGGGTCGGGTCCGCGTCACGGTCGAGCGTGCGGGCACCCCGGCGGGTCGCCGATGCCCCAGAGCCATCGCTACGTGGTCGGGAGCACGGCGGTCAGCGACGTGTAGACGACGATGTTCGAGAGGTAGCTCCCGGTCTGGTGGTCGAACACCCCACCGCACGTGACCAGCTGTAGGGCACTGGAGCCGTGTGATCCGTACACGCGTGTCGCCGGGAACTGCTGCTTGGAGTACTGGGCCACCGAATTCACGGTGAACTGCGCGGTGGTGCCGTCGGCCAGGTCCACGTCGACCTGGTCACCGGCGGCGAGCGTCCGGAGCTGGAAGAAGATGCCCGGGCCCTGATAGCTGTCGACGTGGCCGAGGATCACGGCGGACCCGACCTGCCCAGGTGTCGGCCCCAGTCGGAACCATCCCGGCTGGGCGGTGCCGGACGGGACCTGGACGGAGCCGTCGGAATCCAGCCCGAGGGACCCGATCGACACCGCCATCCCGAGTGCCGGGATGCGCAGGGTCACCGGCAGCGATCGACCGGTCGACAACGCCCCGGGCGTGGGTGGCACCGGGACCGCCGACCTCAGCGCCTCGGCGGACGGTGAGGGTGCCGCCAGAGGATGATCGCCACCCCGGAGGCCCACCACCAGGAGGGTTGCTCCGACGAGCAGCAGGGTCGCGGCCACGATCCACAGTGCATGCCGACTGCGGAGCGGGCTGCTCCGGGCACCTGACCCCGCACCCGGATCAGCCCCGCTCCCGGAACCGGTCACGGAGTGGTGGGGGGCACGGACGTGTCTGCGGTCTCCCGACGACGCCAGCCGGCCAGTGCCAGCGTTGCGGCCGCCGCGAACACCGTGAGTGCGCCCAGGCCGATCAACGTGTCGCTACGCGAGTGGCTGGCACCGCCCAGTCCGGTGTGGGGGGCACCCACTGGGACGATGGCCGCCGACGTCGTCGCACCGGTCGAACCGGTCGTCGCTCCGGTGGTCGCTCCGGTGGTCGCCCCGCTTGTCGCCCCGGTGGTCGCTCCGGTGGTGCTGCTGCCCGTGGCGGACGTGAGGCTTCCCGTACCGGACGTCGAACCGGTGGTGCCGGTGGTGCCGGACACGCCACCGGAGGTCGGCCCTGTCGTGGTCGTGGTGGTGGTCGTCGCGGCACAGGCGGGCGGTGTGGTGATGGTGTTGGCATCGAGGGAGACCTCGCCGTTGCGGGCCAGGACGCGGCCCTGGACGGTGGCCCCGGAATCCAGGGTCGCCGAGGTCAGCGCCATGATGGTGCCGACGAAGGTGCTACCCGATGCGAGCGTGGCCGAACTGCCCACCTGCCAGAACACGTTGCAGGCCTGGGCGCCGTTCTCCAACTGCACGACGCTGTCGGACGCGGTCACCAGATCGGACGATGCCTGGAAGACGAACACGGAGTTGGCGTCCCCCTCGCCGTTGAGGACCAGTGGACTGGCAGCCGTGATGTTGGCTGTCGCCGCGTGTCCGAAGGCGTAGACCCCGGCGGTCAGCGTCTTGCCGCCGAGCTGATTGTCACCGGAGGCGAACGTCGACGTCGGCGGCTGTCCCGCCGCGGACACGTAGGCCGTGGTGAGATCGTTCTGCGCCTGGGTCAGCAGTGCCGGATCGTCGACGTTGCCCGCGGGGCCGGTGCCGTTCGTCGAGTAGATGGTTCCCGTCACCTCGGCCTGGGTGAGGCCGGCGTAGTTCGTCCCCGCGGCCGGGCTCAGCCCGACGTCCCCGGTGATGGACGACGTGGGGATGTCGGTGACGGCGGTCGCGCCAAGTACCGCGAACGGTGCCGCCGTTCCCAGCTGCACGGTCTGCGCCGCGCCCGCCGTACCGGTCAGCACGGTCGCGATCAGGAGCGCCGACACGAGTGGGGTGCCGATGACGACGGACAATGTCCGCCCACGACGACCCGGGCGGAAGGGTCCTCCCGAGCGGCGACGCCGCGTCGTGGTCACGGCGGCTGAGACATGGACGGATTCCATGGTGGATCCCTTCGCTACACCCGAAATGGATAACCGTCGGTGACGGACGTCCGGGTATGCACTCATGCTACACCCGCAATTGAACACTAGCAATGTATTTCTATACATCTACGTGTAGCGTCGCGCTATGGCAACGTGGAACTTCCTCAGCAACCACGGTCGTGCACTGCTCTGCATCAGTCACGATCCCGGGGTGCGGTTGCGCGACATCGCCGCCGAACTCGGTGTCACCGAGCGCAGCGCCTATGCCATCGTGAACGACCTGGCCGACGGCGGGTACATCACCAAGGAGCGCGACGGCCGGCGCAACCGGTACGAGATCGTGCACGAGCTCCGGCTCCCGGAGGCACCCGAGCGGGACGTGGCCATCGGCGAGGTCCTCCGGGCCCTGCGCGGCGACGTCGGGAAGGCCCGGCGCAAGCCCGGTACCCGCTCCACCCGTGCCGGCTAGCTGTTCCGCCGACCCGGCGATCGACCCGACGGACCGGTAGCCAGGCCCCGACCTGCCGCATTCCCGTTCCCCGGCGGCGGATCGTTGGCGGCATTCGTCGGTCCTGAGCAGGGAATTCGAAGAAATCGAAACGGAACGGTTGCGTTCTACCGGTCGCCGGGTTATCGTTACTGGCACGGAACAGTTCCGTTCTCTTCCTGAAAGTGTCGCCGCCGTGGTCGTTACCGAGACGCAGAGCACAGAGTCAGCAGCCCGACCCTCCGGCAGCCATGCCGCCCGGCGCCAGGCCATCCTGGACGCGGCGCTCGCACTGTTGATGGAGGTCGGCTACGACCGGATGAGCATGGACGCGCTGGCCGAGCGGGCCCATGCCGGCAAGGCCACCATCTACCGCCACTGGTCGGGCAAGGCCGAGGTCGTCGTCGAGGCCGTCCGCTGTCGCAAGTGCGATGACTTCGCCGCATCGGCGGACACCGGGTCGCTGCGGGGTGACCTGCTGGAGACCCTCAATCACAGCCGCGAGTCCTTCACCGAGGAGGACGCGGCCCTGCTCATCGGCCTGGTCTCGGCGATGCACGACGACCAGGAGCTGGCCGGCCTGATGCGCGAGCAGATCTTCGAGGCGAAGCAGGGCATGTACGACGAGATCGTGGCCCGCGCCGTCCGACGCGGTGAGCCGGTATCGCTCCGTGCGGCAGCGGTCGCCAACGAGGTCAGTTCCGCACTCTTCTTCAACCGTGTCGCCATGGGCGGCGGCGAGATCGACTCGGACTTCGTCCTCCACCTGGTGGACGACGTCGTCATCCCGTTGCTCCGCTGCTGACCCGACACACCCGCAGCATCGACGTCTGAACGGTCCCCCGGCCGTCCAGTGCGTCGCGCCCGTACCCGCCGTCCCGCACTACCCCCCTGCAACTGCATTCCCTGTTTCCCCGCCCACCCTCCATCCCCCAAGGAGAACCCATGACCACCATGACCGACTCGACCGGACCCCCGACCCACCTCAATCCGCGAGAGGCGGACCCGAAGCGCTGGGCCGCCCTGGCCGTCATCGCCGTCGCCCAGCTGATGGTGGTGCTTGACGCGTCCATCGTCACCATCGCCCTCCCGTCGGCCCAGAAGTCGCTGCACATCTCTACCGACAACCGCCAGTGGATGGTGACCGCCTACACCCTGGCCTTCGGCGGCCTCCTCCTACTGGGTGGTCGGATCGCCGACTACGTCGGCCGGAAGCGCATGTTCATCATCGGCCTGATCGGGTTCGCCAGCGCGTCGGCACTCGGCGGGGCGGCCATCAACGCGCCGATGCTCTTCGGTGCCCGCGCCCTCCAGGGTGCGATGGCCGCACTGCTGGCCCCGGCCGCCCTGTCGCTCATCACCGTGACCTTCACCGAGGTGAAGGAGCGGGCCACCGCCTTCGGTGTGTACGGGGCGATCGCCGGCGGCGGTGCCGCCATCGGCCTGATCATGGGCGGGGTGCTGACCCAGTACGCCTCGTGGCGCTGGTGCCTCTACGTCAACGTCCCGATCGCCATCGTGACCGCGCTCGTGGCGGTGCCGATCGTCCGGGAGAGCAGGGCGGAGGGCAACACGAGCTATGACATCCCGGGTGCCGTGACCGTCTCCGCCGGGCTCGTCTCCCTCGTCTACGGCTTCACCCAGGCCGCCCAGAAGGGTTGGGGCGCGGTGAGCACCGTGTCCTACCTGGTGGCCGCGGTGCTGCTGCTGGCCGCGTTCGTGGTCATCGAGCTCCGGGCCAAGAACCCGCTCCTGCCGATGCGGGTCATCCTCGACCGCACCCGTGGCGGCTCGTTCCTCAGCTCGCTCATGGTCGGCTCGGGCCTGATGGGGATGTTCCTCTTCCTCACCTACTACTTCCAGGAGAACCTGGGCTACTCGGCATTGAAGACCGGATTCGCCTTCCTGCCCTTCTCGGCCGGGATCATCCTGGCCGCCGGGGCATCGTCGAAGATCATCCCCCGGACCGGCCCCAAGCCGGTGATGGTGACCGGCTTCACAGCCGCCGCGCTGGGCATGCTGTGGCTGACCCGGATCGGTGCGCACACCAGCTTCGCCGCCCACGTGCTCCCGGCCGAGATCCTCATCAGCCTCGGCATGGGCCTGGCCTTCGTCCCCATGAGCAGCACCGCCCTGTTCGGGGTGCCGTCCCACGATGCCGGGGTGGCCAGCGCCACCCTCAACACCACCCAGCAGATCGGTGGCTCCCTCGGGACCGCCCTGCTCAACACCGTCTTCGCCTCGACCACGGCGGCCTACCTGGCCACCCGGGTCGGGACGCCGGCGGTCCGTGAGGCGGCGCAGATCCACGGGTACACCGTCGGGTTCGCCATCGGTGCGGTGTTCCTGGCCATTGCCGCCCTCTCGGCGGGCTTCCTCATCAAGGCGAAGCGGGAGGACATGGCGGAGTTGGACACACTGGCGCTGGCTCCGGTCTGATCGCCCCGATGTCCGCCGGACGCCGGGCCCCTCGCCCACAGGATTCCGTGTGGTGACGGGCCCGGCCCGATGGCGTCGCCCGACGGGACGATGTGGTGCGCGGGAGCGCACTTGTGGCGGATCGCTCGTCAGAAGATCCCCGGCATCGATGGATGCCCCTTCTAAGATCTAGACATGATCTCCCGTCCTGATGAACTCGCCGCCGCCATGCGCGAGCTCCTGGACGCCCACGAGGGCGGTCGGCGGGAGATGGATCGTGCCGACCGCCTGCTGCGCGTGGGCATCGGGCGCCTCGAGTCCGGCAAGGACTTCGAGGCCACCATCGCCGGGCTCCCCACGGTCGACGAGCGTCAGGCCATGGAGGACGCGTTCAAGAGGATCATCGATGCCCGGCACGAGTTGCGCCTGCAGATCCTGGCGGTCTGTCTCGACAAGGGGCTGCGACCGCGTGAGATCGGTGAGCGGTGGGGTGTGTCGCGCCAGCGGGTGGCGAAATACCAGGCGGAGTTGAAGGAGCGGCAGGTCGAGGCTGACCCGGCGCCTCCGGCGCCCTACGTCCACGTGTCGACGATCCGGGGGTTGCCCGGCTAAGCGGTCAGCTCCGGAGGACCGGCCGTCACGGAGGCCCCGACGCGAGAAGTCGCCGGCCGGACACCTCGGGCGTCCGACCGGCGACTCTCACGACTGACCGACTCACGGTGAGTCGGAAGCGGGTGTTGCTACGAGCCGGAAGCGGCGATGTGTGCCGTCCCCAGGGGCATCCCGGCGGCGAATGCCGTGACCCCGAACGCCTTGTTGAGCGCGGTCGCAGCCGTCAGGGTCAGGTTGGCGATCGTGCCGTCGAGGTGCACGACCCCGCCACTCTCGCTGATCACGAGGGGACGCCCGTCGAGCTGCAGGAGTGGGACGTTGGCCGCCGGGACGGTGCCGTTGACGTTTCCGTAGAGGATGGAGTCGCCCGGATCGATCGTGAAGTCGGTGAGTGTCACCACGGTCGCACCCTTCGTCAGGGTCAGACCGCTGCCCTGATGCAGGATCACCCCGTCGACGTAGCCAGGTGCGTAGTGCTTGTTGGCGTGGATGACCGCGTCACCTCCGGTGATGGGGAACGTCACGGTGGTGCCACTGGCCGTTGCCGTTCCGGTGACCCCGGGGGTGACCCCGAGGCTGGTCAGGGCGGCGGCGGTGGTGGCATTCAGGTCCAGCGAGGTGGAACCGGTGACCCGGGGGATCTCGGCGACCTTGCCGGTGTACGTGTTCGCCTCACCCTTGGCCACGAGGTGCACGGTCCCGAGCGGAGTACCGCCCTTGATGGCCTGGGTGCCGAATGCGGAGTCCAGCGCGGTGGCTGCGGCGTTGGTCAGATTCGCCACCGTGCCGTTCAACACGACTTCGCCCGATCCGTTCTTGCTCACGGTGACCTTGCGGCCGTCGAGCTGCAGGAGCGGCGCGGCGTCCGGGACGCCGTTCACGCTGGCGTAGAGGTACGAGTCACCGGGATCCACGACGAAGTCGGACAGCGTCACCGTGGTGGTGCCGGCGGTGAGCGTCAGGCCGGAGCCGTAGTGCTCGATCGAGCCCTCGATGTAGCCGGGGTGGTGCTGCTTGTTGCTGTGGATCTCCACATACCCGGAGGTGATCGGGAAGGTGACGGCCGAACCGCTCGCGGTGGCCGTACCCTCGGGCGCCACCTTCACGCCGAGGCCGGTGAGTGCGGCAGCGGTCGCGGCATTCAAGGTCAACGTGGTGCCCACGCCGGTGAGGGCCGGAATGGCGGTGACGGTGTCGGGGGTGGTGGACGCACCCGATACTGCGGCCGGGGCCACGAGCGCCGCTCCTGCGGCGCCGATGGCGACGGCGGCGCCGAGTGCAGCGAGTCTGCGGTTGGAAAGGTGCATGACGGTTGTCTCCGATATCTGTTGGGGTTGCATGGTCTTCGTTGCCGTGCGGATTTGGGATGTCCCGATGTTGGAATTCGTCCATTCGGGTCCCTATCGCAGGCATCGATCCGGCGTCGCTCGCACGAAAGTGGCACCACCGGTGCCTCGGGGCACCGGTACGGATCCGCCACTGATGCCGACGTGCAGCCGCGGTCAGGACGGTGACCGGGAGCACCCTTTTCGGCATAGTGCCGCCAGGCGATTGATGGGCGACCACCGAGGTGTCGCACTCCGCATATGGCCCTCAGTGGTGCGCGGACGAGTGACCACGGACCTCCGGGCGCGGCAGGGCCGCGCCCGTCACCCGCCTGCGTCGTGGATGATCTCGAGCTGGCCCGGCAGGACGCCGACCACGAGGACCGTGTCCGTGCGAGGGTCCACAGCGACCGTGTCCGGCTGCCGGACGGTGGGCCACTGACCGATCACGCGGGGGAGCGGCCGCCCGAGCGAGAGCTCCACCAACCGGTTCGCTGCCGTGCAGGTGACCCAAAGGACGCCCCTGGTGGGATCGACGGCCATGCCGAGTGGGCTCCTCGGGACGGTCACGCTCCCGACCAGGTGGAGCCGGGGGACGGTGTCGAAGACCCGGACGCTGGTCCCCCCGGTGTCGACGACGTAGAGCTCGGTGCCATAGGCGGCGACGTGGGAGGGACCACCCCGGATCGGCACCGAGGCGACGAGGTGCAGCGACGTCGCGTTGAACAGCTGCAGTCTGCGGGCCCGTACCGACACCACGGCCACGTCGGCCCCGACGGCGACGAGACCGCCCGGTTGCTTCGCGACCTCGACCGTGGCGATCGGCCTCCCCTGCCTGATCACGGTCATCGTGCTGTCGTGCTCGTTGCCGACGAAGACGGTGCCGCCCACGTCGGTCAGGTCATGGGGCATCCGCCCGGTCGGGACGAGCGCGGCAACGGCTCCGCTCGGCTCGTCGACGAATCCCACCTCGGACGACGCTTCGGCGGGTACGAGGAACGGGCCGCCGGGCGCGGCCAGCGCGATGTGGCGGGGGGCTGACGGAAGGTCGACCGTGGCGAGGTGGTGTCCCGCCTCGTCGTAGAGGTCGGCACCTCCCACCTGACCCACGGCGATGATCCCGGTGGACGGGTCGACGGCCACCCCCTGCGCCGCCGGGCCGGCGCTCACGACCGTGCCGACCGGTGGGGCGGACGGCACGGGGGAGTCGGCCGGCTCGGCGGCCGGCGGGGGCTGGGTCGCCGCAGGTGCCGCACCGCTGCCCGCGCCGCTCCCGCACGCCGCGGTGGCCATGGCGAGCCCCACGACGAGGGTCACCGCGATCGGCGGGCGATGCCTCATGCTGCCGTCTGGCCGCGACCCACCGGTCGGATCCGCCACGGTGGATCCGTGAACATGACCATCGACGCGACGAAGAGCACGACGGCGGTGGCGATGGTGTCCAGGTGGGTCCGCAGGGGCCCACCGTCGTACATGGTGAAGCCCACGGCGACCAACGACACGGCGACGACGGCGACGAGCAGGGGATGCTGACGGCGCAGGCCGAGGACGATCAGCGCGGCTGCGACCGCGTACCACGTGATGCTGGCCGTCCCCATCGGATCGATGACCCGGATGACCGAGGGTCCCGTCGGCCAGGACGCCACCGATGTCCGGAAGAACATGGCACCGCAGTGGAGCACCAGTCCGACCGAGCCGACGACGAGGCACAGCGTGTCCACGGTCGAGAGCCGGCCGGTGTACCGACGGATCGGGAGTACCGGGAGGAGGAGCCGGGCGGCTACCGCGACCACCACCACCGCCAGGAGGCCGGTGACGTAGGCGTGGGACATGAACCGATGGTAGGTGGAGACGAACGGCGATCGTCCCGGGCGGTGGGACCTCCTAGAGCGTGCGGACGATCTCCCGCACCAGACGGCCGACATCGGCCGCCTGCCGTTCGCCCACGCCGATGATGTCCCGGGCGGAGATCTCCTCCTCCTCCATCCCGGCGGCCAGGTTGGTGACCAACGACAGCCCCAGGACCTCGGCACCCACCTGCCGGGCCGCGATCGCCTCCAGGACGCTCGACATGCCGACGAGGTCGGCCCCCAGGGTCCGGAGCATCCGGATCTCGGCGGGGGTCTCGAAGTGAGGTCCACCCACCTGCGCGTAGACGCAGTCCGGCAATGCCGGGTCCACCGCTCGCGCCACCGCCCGCAGTCGAGGTGACCAGGCGTCGACGAGGTCGACGAATGGAGTCGGGAGGCCGGACACCGCGGGATGCGCGGTCAGCGGTGAGCGCCCGGTCAGGTTGAGATGATCGGCGATGAGGGCCAACTCGCCGGTGCGCAGCTCCGGGCGAAGCGAGCCGGACGCATTGGTCAGGATCACCGTCGAGCACCCGGCCGCCACTGCGGTGCGGACCGCGTGGGTGACCTGGGCCGGCGAGTAGCCCTCGTAGAGGTGCAGGCGGCCCAGGAAGACGAGGATCCGGTGACCGTCCAGCTCCAGCGAGCGGAACTCGGACGTCTGGTGACTGACGAACGACGTCGGAAGACCCGGGAGCGAGTCCAGTGGATGGCGTGACAACGCCGGCCCGAGTGCGTCGGCGGCGTCCGCCAGTCCGGTGCCGAGTACCACGGCGACGTCATGGCGTGGCACGTCCGTGATGGCCGCGAGTGCGTCGGCGGCGTCCACCGCCAACCGGTGGGCGTCTACGTCCGACCAGTCGGTCGCGGTGGCGGGACGGATCTGGGGCTGGTCCACCGGCCCATGCTCGCAGATCCCCCGGATGATCGGACCATCGACCGTCCGGACCCACCGACCGTCCCGAACGGCCGCAGCCGATCGCTGCCTACTATCGCCGGTATGCCCATGACCGCCCCCCACCGGCTACCGGTCCCATGAAGGTGCTGCTCACCGGTGCCTCCGGCTTCATCGGCGGTCACGTCCTCCGGGGCCTGCTGGCCGCGGGCCATGACGTGGTGCAGGTGGACCTCCTCCTGCCGTCGGCCCACGGCGAAGGGGCTCCCACGCCCGACGGGGTGCACCGGGTCGATGTCCGGGACGCCGACGCACTGACCCCGTTGGTGGGCGACGTCGACGTGGTGTGCCACCAGGCGGCCGTGGTGGGGGCCGGCGTCGACGCGAGCGACGCGCCGGCGTTCGCGAGCCACAACGACTTCGGGACAGCCGTCCTGTTGGCGACCATGGAGGCGGCCGGTTGCCGGAGGCTCGTGCTGGCGTCGTCGATGGTCGTCTACGGCGACGGCCGCTACAGCTGTCCCGAGCACGGCACGGTGACGCCGCTCCCCCGACTCGAGTCCGACCTCACCGCCGGCGACTTCGACTGCAGGTGCCCGCTCGACGGATCCGTCCTCGCCTGGCAGCTGGTGGGGGAGGAGGCACCGCTCCGGCCACGCAGCCTCTACGCCGCGAGCAAGCTGGCCCAGGAGAACTACTCGCTCGCATGGTCACTGGCCACCGGCGGTTCCGTCACGGCGCTCCGCTACCACAACGTCTATGGCGACGGCATGCCACGCGACACCCCCTACTCCGGCGTGGCGGCCATGTTCCGGTCGTCGCTCGAGGCGGGCGGGGCACCCCAGGTCTACGAGGACGGCCGGCAGACCAGGGACTTCGTCCACGTGCACGACGTCGCGGCGGCCAACGTGGCCGCAGTGGGACAGGAGCTCCCGGGCTTCCACCCGCTCAACATCTGCTCGGGCCGACCGTGCACGATCGGAGGGATCGCCGACCTGCTGGCCGGGCTGCACGGTGGTGCCGCACCCGTGGTGACCGGTCAGTTCCGTCCGGGGGACGTGCGACACGTCGTCGCCGATCCCGGCCGCGCCGCCGAGCTCCTCGGGTTCCGGGCCGAGGTCTCCATCGAGGACGGCATGGCCGGGTTCGCCCACGCGCCGCTCCGTGACGCCGTTCCCACGGCGCGCCCACGTGTCTGATCCGGTCGGGGTGCCGTCACGGCGCGGCGAGCCGGCGGCGGCCGAGGTGACGGTGGTGATCCCGTGCCGGAACGAGGCCGGTTCGTTGCCGGACGTGCTCGCCGCCGTCCCGGCGGGCTACCTCACGCTGGTCGTGGACAACGGTTCCGACGACGGGACGGCGTCGGTGGCCAGACGCCTGGGTGCCGTCGTGGTCGACGAGCCGGTTCCCGGCTACGGGGCTGCGGTGCAGCGGGGCGTGGAGTCGGCGACCACCACGTTCGTCTGCGTCCTCGACGGCGACGGATCGCTCGACCCGGGTGAGCTACCCGGCCTGGTGGCGCTGCTCCGGTCAGGTGCCGACCTGGCGGTCGGGCGACGGGTGCCCGAGCGTGGTGCGGGCTGGCCGATGCACGCGCGGGTGGGCAATGCCGTCGTCGCCGCCAGGCTGCGCCGACGGTTCGGGCTGCACGTGCACGACATCGGCGCCGTCCGGGCCGCCCGGACCCGCACGTTGCTCGACCTCGGAGTCGAGGATCGTCGCTCGGGCTATCCCCTCGAACTGCTGGTCCGGGCCGGGCGGGCCGGGTTGCGGGTCGAGGAACTGCCGGTCTCGTACCGGCCGCGCACCGCCGGCCGTTCGAAGGTGTCGGGCTCCGTCGTGGGCAGCGCGCTGGCGACGTGGGACTTCCTCAAGGTGATCCGATGAGCAGCATCCCCTGCACCGTGCTGGTCGTCGCCAAGGCGCCGGTGGCCGGACTGGCCAAGACCCGCCTGGCCGCGTCCGTGGGCCCGGAGGCCGCCGCGGCCTTGGCTGCAGCCGCGTTGCTCGACACGCTCGACGCGGTGCGCAGGGTCGACCTGGTGGGCCGGGTCGTGGCCCTGACCGGAGACCTCGGGCGGGCGCACGGCTCGGACGAGCTGGGCATGATGCTGGCTGACTTCGTCGTGCTGGCCCAGCGTGGCGCCGGACTGGACGAGCGGCTGGTCGCGGCCCACGCCGACGCCGCGGGGGCGGTGCCCGGACCGGTCCTCCAGATTGGCATGGACACGCCCCAGGTCACTGCCGAGCTGCTCGGCGCCTCAGCGGAGCGCCTGGTCGGGGACGACGTCGACAGCGTCTTCGGGCCGGCGACGGACGGCGGGTGGTGGGCGCTCGGGATGTCGGACCCGGGACTCGCGTCGTTCCTACAGGGGATCCCGATGTCCCGGCCCGACACCGGTGCACGCACCTTGGCCGGCCTCCGGCGGACCGGGGGGACGGTCGTGGAGCTGCCGGTGCTGACCGATGTCGACACCCTCGCCGATCTCTGGCCGGTCGCCGACCTCCTGCCGGCCGAGAGCCGCTTCCGGCGGGCCGTCGAGGAGCTCGGCCCCACACGCTGACCGGTGTCCGCCGACGGTGGAGGCCGGTCGCCAACCCCTACCAGTTGGTGAGCAGCAGGCTGTTGATGACGATGGCGCCGGCCGCTTGGGCGACGAGGCAGAGGCGGTGGCAACGGGGTGGGAGGAGTGCGGGGGCGGCCACCAGCCACACGGCGAACGGGAGCCAGATCCGCTCGGTCTCCGCCTTGCTGAGTCCGCTGACGTCGGCGAGCAGGACCACGACGACAAAGGCGACGAGCAGGAGGTGCAGTCCGGATCTGCGTCGCAGCGCGTCCCGGTCGAAGGCGCGTCGCAGGCCGACTGCGGCCGGGATGCCGATGGCGCACGTGAGCGCGACGAGATCGCCCCAGACCCAGTACGCATACGGACGGGCGCCGGCGATCCCGGCCCAGTAGCGCTGCCGCAGGAGCGACAGTCCGTGGAACCACCAGAACCCGCAGGCGGTGAAGGCGACGGCCACCAGAAGGCCGCCGGCCAGCGCCCCCACCACCGGGCGGCCGTTCCGGGTGACGAACAGGATGGCCACGGCGGGGATGACGAGCAGGATCAGCCCGTAGTCGAGGTAGACGCTCCACGCGAGCAGCAGTCCGGCGGCGACGGCCACCGGCACCGGGTAGGTGGTGGTCCGGCCGGCGGCCATCGCCAGCAGCGCCAGGCCCCAGGCGGCGACCCCGGCGTAGTAGCCGTCGGACGAGACGCCGATCCAGACGGCTAACGGGGCGAGCGCGACGAAGGGGGCCGCACGACGCGCCATCGCCTCGTCGCCGAGCGCCCGGACCGCCACCAGTACGGCCGCCGCCGAACTGGATCCCACCACGACGCACAGTGCACTCGCCCACCAGGGGCCTCCGAGGCCGATCCGGTCGAGCCCGAAGAACGTGAGCAGCGCGCCGGGCGGATTGCCGGCGATCGAGATGTCCCACGGCGTCGGCGAATTGCCGGGGATGTGGGCGGCGAACCCGTGGACGAGTGCGTAGACGCTGCCCCCGTGGGGGAGTTGGGCCAGATAGCCACCGGTGCCGTTCATGCGGCCGACCCAGCCCCGCTTGACGCCGTCGATCAAGGTCAACGCCACCGTCCAGGTCAGGGCGGTCAGCCAGGCGACGAGGACGAGCGGTCGCCAGGGCAGCCGGCGGGCCACCCTCGGACCCCAGGCCACGACGGCGATGGCGAGGACGATCGCACCGGCCGTGGCCCAGTTTCGGTGGGGGAGCCAGACGCCGAGGATCGGTGCCGTGCCGGCGAGCGGGTGCTCCTGCTGGGGGTTCTGGGGAACGAGGGGAGTGAGCCACGACAGGTGGAGGTGTGGCACCTCGAACGCGATCACGACCACGACGCAGATCGCGGCGGTCCACACGAGGTCGGCCCGGTACCGGCGCAACCAGGATGCCCCGTCGCCGCTCCCGGGACCCGGCTGCTGTGGAGGAGCGTCCGGGGCGAGCTGCATCCGGGCACAGTACCCCCGGTCCCGAGGGGGAACGCCGGAGCGGTGCGTGTCCCGTGGGGGATCGCCGTGGAGGTCATCCGATACCGGCTCGGCTCCGAATCACCTTGGATGGGACCAATGGGAAGCACCGGTGACCGGGTGTCCGAGGCGCACGTTGCTGTAACGCTTCGTGACGAACGGGGACTACGGTCCATGGAGCCCGGTGGACGGACGTGTCCCGAGTGCGTCGACGTGGTCGACGGGTGACGGTGGACGGGACCGGACTCGGGCAGCCGGACGAGTCGGATCAGGGGACCCCTGCGGCCACCGAGGTGGGTGGTGCGCCGGTGACGGAATCGGCGCCGGACGGGGCGGACGGCCCCGACGAGGGAGCGCACGGCCCTGACGAGGCGCCCTTCGGGTTCCCGGACCGCCTCTGGCGGACCATCGCCGAGCACCGGCCACCGGGTCTGCCGAACCCGCGGGCGTTCCGGAGTCCGTTGCGAGGTCCGTGGCTCACCTCGGTCTTCGGTTTCCTGCTGCTCATCTCGCTGCCACTGGTCGCGCTCACCGGGCTGCTCGACTACATCGCCTACGGTCCCCGGCTGCACCAGTCGATCCCGGGCAACGTCGGCGTCCTGCACCTCCCGTTCTTCAACTGGCCGACGCGCCCGGTGTGGCTGTTCCAGGTGACCGAGGGCCTGCACGTCACGCTCGGGTTGGTCCTGGTGCCGGTCGTGCTGGCGAAGCTGTGGTCGGTGATGCCCAAGCTGTTCACCTGGCCGCCGCTCCGGTCCGTCGCCGAGCTGCTCGAGCGGCTGTCGTTGGTGATGATCGTCGGCGGCATCGTCTTCGAGATGGCGACCGGGATCCTGAACATCCAGTACGACTACCTGTTCGGATTCAACTTCTACACCGCCCACTACTTCGGGGCCTGGGTCTTCATGACCGGCTTCGTCGTCCATGTGGCGCTCAAGCTGCCCACGATGGTCCGGAGCCTCCGCTCCCGCTCGTTACTGGGCGAGTTGCGGACACCGTTGGCCGAGACGGAGGCAGAGGCGCCCGACGCAGACGGTCTCGTCCCGACGGACCCGGCACCGCCGACGGTCAGCCGCCGGGGCGCCCTCGCACTGGTCGGTGGTGGATCGCTGCTCGTCGCGGTCCTCACCGTCGGGCAGAGCATCGGTGGCGTGGCCCGGGAGTCGGCTCTGCTCATCCCGCGAGGCCGTTCGTACGGGGACGGACCCACCGACTTCCAGGTCAACAGGACGGCGGTCGCCGCGTCGATTGAGCCCTCCGCCACCGGTCCGGCGTGGCGTCTGTCGCTGGTCGGCGGGTCGAACGAGGTCACCTTGGACCGGGTGACGCTCATGGCCATGCACCAGCACACGGCCGACCTGCCGATCGCCTGCGTCGAAGGGTGGTCCACCACCCAGCGGTGGACCGGGGTCCGGTTGGCCGACCTGGCGGAACTCGCCGGTGTCCCGCACCCGACCAAGGCGCACGTGCAGTCGCTCGAGGGCGGCGGCGGCTTTGCCGAGGCGTGGCTCCAGTCGAATCAGGTGCTCGACCCCGATGCCCTGCTCGCGCTCTGTGTCAACGGCGTGGACCTCTCGCCGGACCACGGGTTTCCGGCCCGGGTGATCGTGCCGGCGCTGCCCGGTGTCCACTGCACGAAGTGGGTCCGATCGATCGAGTTCGTGCGCTGATGACGGGCGCGCTGACCGAACGGGCCAGACGTCTCTATGGCGCCCACCCCCTCCACCTGCTGTCGCTCCTGGCCAGCTTCGCCCTGGTCGGTTACGCGATCAGCCTCCTCGGCGTGCATTCGCTGTGGAACGACCGGGTCTGGTGGCAGTCGATCATCGTCTGGTTCCTCGGGGCGATCGTGCTCCACGACCTGGTGCTGTTCCCGTTCTACGCACTGGCCGACCGGTCGCTCGGGGCCGGGTGGCGCGCCGTCACCGGTCGGGCACCGCAGGCGACACCGGTGGTGTCGCCCCGCAACTACCTGCGACTGCCCACGATGGCCAGCGGGCTCCTGCTCCTGATGTTCTTCCCGGGGATCATCCGACAGGGCTCCGGCTCGTACCTGCGTGCGACCGGGCTGACCCAGCAGCCCTTCCTCGGCAGATGGCTCCTGTTGACGGGCGCGTTCTTCGGCATCAGCGCGATCGCCTACGCCGCCCGGACGATCACCGTCCGCCGTCAGCGGTCGGGATCGCCCGCGTCGGATCCCGTGGTCCCGTCGGAGGACGCCACCCCGGCGGAACTGCTCACCCACGATGGGGATCCGCAATGGTGACGGTCGAGACGCACATCCCCCGGTGCGGGACAGGCCCGGCCCGATGCGTGCACGACCCGGTGCCCGTGCGCCGGGTCGTGGGAACCGATGACCTGTACCGGCACATCGCGACCGGTCAGCCGTGCTGGATCTCCACCTCTGACGGCGCCCGTGTGCCACTCACCATCGGCCGATGGCTGGGCGGTGCCCGATCGACCCGTGCGGACCGCGCCCTGGACGAGGCCCTCCTCGACCGCTGCACGGGCCCCACGGTCGACGTCGGGTGCGGGCCGGGCAGACTCACCGCCGCGCTGGCCGAACGGGGGGTCCACTCGCTCGGTGTGGACGTCTCGGCGGCCGCCGTCGAGATGACCCTGCGACGGGGTGGTCGGGCCATCCACCACGACGTGTTCGCCCCGATGCCGGATCCCACCGCGTGGACGCACGCACTGCTGGCCGACGGGAACATCGGCATCGGAGGCAACCCGGTGCGCCTCCTGCGGCGCATGCGCCAGCTGCTCCATCCGTTGGGTCGCATCGTCGCCGACGTGGAGAGCCGTCAGTCCGGGGTCCACCGCGAGGAGCGGCGGTGGGAGACCCACCATGCGGTCAGCCGCTGGTTCCCGTGGGTGCTGGTCGGCGCCGACGCCGTGGGAGCCCTGGCCGAGGCGGCCGGCTTCCGTCTGGTGAGCACCGAGGAGGTGGCGGACCGGTCCGTGGTGGTGCTCCAGGCGGTGTGACGGGTGCCGGCGGGCACCGCGTCACCGAACGCCTGGGCGACGAGCGTGCTGCCCGCCGTCGACAGGTCGGCACCGGACGGGTCGAGGAACGGCGCGCCCCCATGGGCGACCGACGTGGCGACGGCGCCCTGGAGGTCGACCAGGATCGAGCCCGTCTGCGCTGCATCGGCCGCGATGGCCTGGTCGTAGGCGCTGGTGGTGGCGGCCAGGGTCGCCGGGTCGGGTAGCGCGACGGGGCAACGCAGTCCCCGACCGGGTCGACCGGCTCCGTCGCGGCAGGCCGGGTAGCCGGGCAGCTGGTCGAGCGGCGGCGCGTTGCCCACCAGCACGGTCGCACCCTGGGCCCGCAGCGACCTGAGGAGCTGCAGCAATTGTGTCGCGTAGGTCGACGCCGGGGTGCCGTCCAGGAGATCCGCCGAGACCAGCCACACGGTGACGACGGTGGCACGCGACGAGGAGGCCAGGGGAGCCTGGTCGGTGATCGCGTCCGCCACGGTCGACCCGGGGACGGCGGCGTTGACGAAGACCGCCTCCAGGGGCAGGGAGTGTCGGAAGAACTGCTGCGGCCACGCGTCGAGCAGCGGATCGTCCGTGCCGTTGCCGACCGAGTCACTCCCGCCCACGGCCACGTAGGTGGTCCGGGGCCCGGTCACCGCGGGCCGGGTCGACGTCGTCGTGGCGGTCGAACCACACGCGGCGAGCACCAGGACGAGGACGACCGACGCGACGACGGATCGTGCACGCCGCGCCGTCACAGTTCCACCGCCTCGCGTGCGGGCAGACGTGCCGCCCGCCGGGCCGGCAGGGCGCCCGCCGCCACGGCCAGCACCGTGGCCCCGACCACCGTGGCGACGGCCAGTTGGTAGGGGGTCGAGACGTGGACGCCGGCCAGCCCCTGGCTCGTGAGGTAGCCGTCCACGATCGCCGCCACCAGGCGGGCCAGCGCCAGCCCGAGGACCGTCCCGATGACGCCCCCGAGGGCGCCCATCACCCCGGCCTCGATGAGGAAGGACCGCAGCACGTCACGGTCCCGGGCCCCGACGGCTTTCAGGATGCCGATCTCCCGGCGACGCTCACGGACCGCGGCCAACAGGGCGTTGGTGATGCCGAGTGACGCGATGGCCAGGGCGATGACCCCGATCCCGGTGAGCACGATCTCGACCACGTGGACGTAGCGCTCGACGGTGGCGATGAGGTTCTCGGGGGCGCTCGTCGAGTAGCCGACCGCCTCGATCGCCGCCCGGACCGACGGGACCGCGTCGAGCCCCCGGGCGATGACGAACAGCCCGGCATAGGGGGACCCGGCGGCATCGGGGTCGACGCTGAGGTCGCCCGCCGCCGTCCATCGCTGGTCCGCCCGGACGAGGCTGAGCGAGGCCAGGACGCCGCCGGACCCCGCCTGCTGGGTGACCACCCCGACGATCGTCGCCTTCGTCCATCGGCTGCGGAACACCGGTGTGCCGTCGGCGCTGCGGAACCCGCGCGGTGCACCCAGGATGATCTGGGACCCGACGACCGACCGGGTCCGGGTGCCGGTGATCCCGTAGCGGGCCAGCAGAACCGGGGTGACGTCGACCTGGGTCACCGAACCCGGCGACGGGAACCGTCCGGCCGACAAGGTCACCGGGAAGTCACTGAGGCGCGACAGGTTGACGCCCACCAACTGGTCGAAGACGACGCTGCCGGAATTGTTCGGGCCCACGACGTTCCCCCCTGTCGCCGTGTGACCCGGCCACGCGACGAGCGACTCGGCCGTCACGATGGGCAGCACGACGTCGACCCCCGGGATCCGGGCGATCCGGTCGACCGCCGCCTGGTCGATGGGTTTGGCGGCGCCCCGGGTGGGATTGTCCACCCCGGCCTGGGACGGGTCCGGTGCTGCGGCCGCGACCTGGATGCCGGCCAGGGGACCGCCCTTGGCCAGCTGGTTCAGGACGCGACCCTGGGCCGTCGCCGCCATGGTCAACATGGCGGTGAAGAGGGCGGCCGCCAGGGCCACGGCGACCACGGTGAGGGCCGCCCGCCCCGGGCGTCGCAGCACGCTGCGGGCCGCCAGTCGGAACGCGTCCGCCCAACTCATGGACCGGCCGCCCGTTCGCCGGTCGCACCGGTGCCCGGTGTCGGCGCCGACGTGATCCGTCCCCGGTCCAGCACGAGCCGCTGCGCCGCCCGTGCCGCCAGTGCCCGGTCGTGCGTGACCACCATCAGCGTGCACCCACGATCGCGCCGCAAGGATTCGAGCAGCTGCATGACCTCCTCGGAGGTGTCCGCATCGAGGTTGCCCGTGGGCTCGTCGGCCAGGATGAGCCGGGGCGAGTTGACCAGGGCCCGGGCGATGGCCACCCGTTGCCGCTCGCCACCCGAGAGGGCCCCCGGCCGGTGGGCCGCCCGTGGAGTCATGCCCACGGCGTCCAGCAACTCGGCGGCCCGCCGCCGTCGGACCGCGGACCGCTCCCCGGCCAGCACGGCGGCGAGCTCGACGTTCTCCGAGGCGGTCAGGGCCTCGAGCAGGCCGAAATTCTGGAAGATGAACCCCACGGTCGTACGTCGGTAGGCGGCGAGCTCGTCGCCTACCAGGGACGCCACGTCCCGGCCGCCGACCTCCAGGGTCCCGGTCTGGACCCGTTCGAGCCCTCCGATCAGGGACAGGAGCGTGGTCTTGCCCGCGCCCGACGGTCCGACGAGTGCGGCGTAGCCGTCACGGGGGACGGCGAAGGTGGCGCCGACCAGCACGGGCACCGCCCCGGACGGTCCCTCGTAGCGGTGGGCGAGTGCCGTCCCCACCACGGCAAGTCCGTCGGTGCCGCCGGCCGGGGCGGCGGGGGCACGGTCACCTGATGGCTCGCCCGTCGGCACCGGCTCACGTCGGCGCACGATGCCCATCGACCCACTGTGCCACGGGTGCCCCGGCGTTCAACCGCGCCCCGGGGCGGCCGCGGCCCACCTCCGGTACCGTGAGCCGGTGCACGTTGCCAAGGTGTTGACGGTGTCCGACTCGGTCCACACCGGCGACCGGGTGGACAAGACCGGACCGCGGGTCGTCGCACTCCTCGAGGGGAGCGGCTTCACGGTGTCCACGGCGGACGTCGTCCCGGACGGGGTCGACGCCGTGGCGGAGGCACTGCGGTCGCTGGCGGACGCGTTCCACGGACTGATCGTCACCGCCGGCGGTACCGGGTTCGCGCCGGCCGATCACACGCCCGAAGGGACCCGGGCCGTCCTCGACCGGCTCGCCCCGGGACTGGCCGAGGCCGTGCGCTCCGCCAGTCCGCTGGGACGGCTGTCACGGGGAGTGGCCGGCACCATCGGGGCGACCCTCATCGTCAATCTCCCGGGATCGCCGGCCGGCGCCGTCGAATGCCTCGAGGCGATCATCGATGTGGTTCCCCATGCACTCGACCTACTCGGCGGGGGTCGACCCCACTGATGCGGGTGTGCCGGTCGGTCGGCCCCGCACGCCCGGCCGTCGGCCCGAGCCGGGTCGGTTCGTAAGATGGGTCCACGATCGAACGGTCGCACCGATGACCGGTCGCAGGACCAGCGGGGGAAAGGAAACCGAGTGCCGCCTCCGGACGACCGGACCACCGACTGGATCGACGTCACCGACCTCCCGTTGTCGGTCGACCGCGCCGTCGCCTGGGCCAACGTGCCCGACTGCGGGGCGGTGGTCACCTTTTCCGGCGTCGTCAGGGACCACTCCGACGGGCGGCCCGGGGTGACCTCGCTCGAGTACGAGGTCTTTGCCGAGGCGGCCGTGCCACGGCTGGCGGAAGTGGCCGTGGCGGCCCGGCACGCCTGGCCCTCGATCGGCCGTCTGGTGCTGCACCACCGCGTCGGGCGGCTCGACGTGGGGGAGACCAGTGTCCTGGTGGTGGCCTCGACGCCCCACCGGGCCGAGGCGTTCGAGGCCGCCCGCTACTGCATCGACACGCTCAAGCGCACCGTGCCCGTCTGGAAGCGCGAGACGTGGGCCGGAGGCACCGACTGGGGCCTCTGTGCCCACGACATCGAGGACGTCGCCCCGTGATCGGCCTCGACGAGGCTCGGGCGTTCGTCCTCGGCTCGTGCACCACGCTGTCCCCCCGCCCGGTGGCGGTGGACGACGCCCTCGGGCGTGTGACCGCTGTGGCGGTGGTGGCCACCGAGCCGGTCCCGCCGTTCGTCAACTCGTCGATGGACGGGTACGCCGTGCGGTCGGCGGACCTCGCGGCGGCGTCCCCGGAGCATCCCGTCCGTCTCGAGGTGGTCGCCACGATCCTGGCCGGATCGGCGCCCGACGGAGTGGTCGGGCCCGGACAGGCCGCCCGGATCATGACCGGTGCACCGCTTCCACCGGGAGCCGATGCGGTCTGCATGCTCGAAGTGTGCACGACCGATGCCGCGGGAGCGACCGTCGTGGTCGACGGTCCTACCGCCGAGGGGACCTTCGTGCGGACGGTGGGCCAGGACGTCGCCGTCGGTGACACGGTGGTGTCGGCCGGTACGACCCTCACGGCGGCACACCTCGGGAGCCTCGCCAATCAGGGTGCGGCCGAGGTCGTCGTCCACCCGCGCCCCCGGGTCGGGGTCCTGTCGACCGGGGACGAGCTCGTCGAGGTCGGCCTCCCCCTGCGCCCGGGTGGCATCCGGGACGCCAACCGCCACTCCCTCCTCGCCCTCGTGCGCCAGGAGGGCTGGGAGGCGGTGGACCTCGGGATGGTCGGCGACGACGAGGCGGCCGTGGCCGAGGTACTCGACGATGCCGGTCGGCGGTGTGACGCCGTCCTCACGAGCGGTGGGGTGAGCGTCGGAGACGCCGACGTGGTCACGTCCGTCCTCCGTGAGCACTGCGGCGGCTCCATGCGCTGGATGCAGGTCGCCATCCGGCCGGCCAAGCCGTTCGCCTTCGGTCTCCTGGACGCGTCGGCCACTCCGGTGTTCGGGCTGCCGGGGAACCCGGTCTCCGCCATCGTGAGCTTCGAGCTCCTCGTCCGGCCCGCGGTGCGGCTGATGGCCGGGCATTCCGTGCTCGACCGCCTGACGGTGCCAGCCACGGTGACGGCCCCACTGCCCCGCCGATCTGACGGCAAGGTGCACTTCGTGCGTTCGGTGCTCTCCCTCGACGACTCGGGCGCCTGGTCGGTGCGTCCCCTGGTCGGTCAGGAGTCGCACCAGCTGTCGGTGATGGCCGACGCCAACGCGCTCATCGAGCTGCCCGACGGCGACGGATGCAGCGGAGGGGACGTCGTCCGGGTGAAGGTCATCGCACCCGATCGGCTCGAGGTCGTGCGGGCTGCGACGGGCAGCGGCGCATGACGGTCGTTCCGGTGGTGCTGTCCCGGCGCGGCGATGCCCGTCCGTCGACGGTGCAGGAGCGGGCGGAACCCGCTCCCGGGATGCCCTCGACGGGTCCCCTCGTGGACACCTTCGGTCGGGTGCACGACGACCTCCGGATCTCGGTCACCGACCGCTGCAACCTGCGCTGCACGTACTGCATGCCGGAGCAGGGCATGACCTTCCTGCCGAACGCGTCCCTGCTGTCGTTCGACGAGATCGTCCGGGTCGCCTCCGTCGCCCGCTCCCTCGGGGTCGACGCCGTGCGACTGACGGGGGGCGAGCCGCTGGTGCGCCGGGGCCTCGATCGGCTGGTCGGTCGCTTGCGCGACCTCGGGTTCGCCGATCTGTCCCTCACGACGAACGGCATGCTGCTCGCACCCGTGGTGGACGCGCTCGTCGCCGCCGGCCTCACGCGGGTGAACGTGAGCTGTGACTCGCTCCGTCCGGAGCGGTTCGCCGCCATTCGCCGACGCGGGGAGCTGGCCACGGTGCTGGCGTCCATGGACGCCGCCGAGGCGGCGGGACTGCCGCCGGTCAAGGTGAACATCGTCCTGGAGCACGGGACCAACGACGACGAGATCCTCGACTTCGCCGCCTTCGGGCGCACCACGGGCCGCATCGTCAGGTTCATCGAGTTCATGCCGCTCGACGCCCAGGGCGCGTGGCGTCGGGACCGACTCGTGGCGGGTGCCGAGGTCGTGCGGCAGATCGCCGCCCGCTGGCCGCTGGCGGCGGTCGAGCGGGTCGACGACCACGCACCGGCCGACCGGTTCCGGTTCGTCGACGGTGCCGGCGAGATCGGCGTCATCTCCAGCGTCACCGAGCCCTTCTGCGGCACATGCAACCGTCTCCGATTGACGGCCGACGGTGCCGTGCGGAACTGCCTGTTCAGCGATGACGAGCTGGACGTCCGCCAATCGCTCCGCACGGGAGCACCCGACGAGGCGATCGCGCTCCAGTTGCGTCGGGCCGTGTGGGGCAAGCGCCCGGGCCACGGAATCGACGAACCGGGCTTCCTGCGTCCGACACGTTCGATGTCGATGATCGGGGGCTAGTCCCGGTGCCCGTGCTGCGCCTGTTCGGACCCGCCCGCAGTTGTGCCGGGACGGGTCGCGCCGACGTGCCGGGGGCGTCGGTGGCGGAGGTCATCGACGAGGCGACCCGCCGGTTCGGGCCGTCGTTCGCGGAGGTCGTGGGTGTGTCCCGCCTGTGGGTGAACGGCGAGACGGCTGACCCGGACCGTGCACTCGACGACCGCGACGAGCTCGCCGTCCTCCCCCCGGTGTCCGGCGGATGACGCCACCGACGCCCGGTTCACGACCCGCCCCCCGTCTCACCCACGTGGACGAGCACGGCCGGGCCCACATGGTCGACGTGTCCGCCAAGCCGGTGACCCGGAGGGTGGCCGAGGCCCGCTGCACGGTCCGGAGTGCCAGTGACGTCACCGCGGTACTGGACCGCCCTCCCGGGGGAGTCGATCTCCTCGAGACGGCGCGCGTCGCGGGCATCATGGCGGCCAAGCGGACCCCGACCCTCGTGCCGCTGTGCCATCCGCTCCTGCTGGACGGCTTCGCCGTCGATGTGGCCGTCGTGCCCGGCGGATTCGCCGTGCGTGCCGTCACGTCGGTGGCGGACCGCACCGGCGTGGAGATGGAGGCGCTCACCGCCTGCGCCGCAGCGGCGCTGGTGCTGGTCCAGGCCCTGCTCGAGGTCGATCCCTTTGCCTCGGTCGAGGATCTCACCCTGTGGCACAAGTCGGGCGGGCGCTCCGGGGTGTGGGAGCGCCCCGCCGACGATCGGATCCCCGAGGACACCTGAGCCCCGGGCCGGCCCCGTTCAGGACGCGGGAGGTTCGCAGATACGGCGCTACGGATCCATAAACCTGGTGTTTACCAGCTTTGATGGGTTAGGGTCGGCTCATGGCACAGTACCGACCCGGCCAGTTGGCCGATCTCCTCGGGGTCAGCACGGACACCGTCCGGCGCTGGTGTGACGAGGACAGGCTCGCGACGGTCCGCACCGAAGGTGGGCACCGGCTCGTCGAGGGTGCGGAGCTCGCCCGCTTCGTCCGTGAGGAGGACGAGGCCTATGCGCCCGAACAGTTGCACCTCCAATCGGCGCGGAACCGGTTCAACGGCGTGGTCACCCGGGTGGAGCGGGACAAGCTGACCGCCATCATCGAACTCCGGGCCGGACGGTTCCGCATCGTCTCGCTCCTGACCCGCGAGGCCGCCGACGCCCTGGAACTCGAGGAGGGTGATCTCGCCAGTGCGGTCGTCAAGGCGACGGACGTCATCATGGAGGTCACGCAGTCATGACGCTCCGGTCCCTCCGCAGATGCGCCGTGGTGGCCGTGGCGGCCGTGGCGGTGGCGACCGCCGCATGTTCCACGTCGACGTCCACGGCGACCACGGCGTCGACGACGTCGGCGCGGTTGTCCGGATCGATCACGGTGTCGGCCGCCTCGTCACTCACGGGGACGTTCACCCAGCTGGCGACCGGCTTCCGGGTCCTACACCCCGGGACGTCCGTCACGTTCAACTTCGGGTCCTCGGGTGCCCTGGCCACCCAGATCGTCTCCGGTGCCCCCGCGGACGTGTTCGCCTCGGCATCGCCGTCGGACATGACGACCGTGCAGGCCGCCCACCTCGTGTCCGGTGCGCCGGTGACGTTCGCCCGCAACCGGCTGGAGATCGTCGTGAAGCCGGGCAATCCCCTCGGGATCCACTCACTGGCCGACCTGACCAAGGCCTCGGTCGTGGCCGTCTGCGTGTCGACCGCACCGTGCGGTGCGACCGCGGACGAGGCACTGGCGAAGGCCGGGGTGACGCTGGCGACGTCCAAGGTGTCACGGGGGACCGACGTGGATGCCACCCTGGCCCAGGTCACGACGGGTGACGCCGATGCGGCCATCGTCTACGTGACCAATGCCGCCACCGTCGGCACCCAGGGCGTGGCCGTCTCCATTCCCCCGTCGCAGAACGTGGACACGAGCTATCCGGTCGCCGTCCTCACCACGACCACGGACCGGGCACTCGCCTCGGCATGGGTCGCGTACGTCCTGGGTCCGGTCGGTCGGGTGACCCTCCTCCGGGCGCACTTCCTGCCGCCCGGCTGACCCGTGGCGGCGTCCACGTCCAGGGTGGGTCGGCCACCGGTGCTCCTGCTCGCCTCGGGAGTGGTGGCCGTGGGGCTGCTGGCCCTGCCCATGATCGGTCTCCTCGCCCGGGTCTCCTGGTCGACGCTCGGATCGGACCTGACGTCACCGGTGGCGGTGGACGCACTCCGCCTCTCCCTCGTCTGCTCGCTGTGGGCGACCGGGCTCTCGCTGGTGCTGGGCCTGCCGCTGGCCTGGCTGCTGGCCCGAACCGAGTTCCGCGGCAAGTCCGTCGTACGGGCGATCACCGTGCTGCCGCTGGTGCTCCCACCGGTGGTCGGGGGTGTGGCCCTGCTCCTGGCCTTCGGCAGGGCCGGCATCCTCGGACGACCGCTGTTCGACTGGTTCGGCATCCAGTTCACCTTCAGCACCGCGGGGGTGGTGCTCGCCGAGACCTTCGTCGCCATGCCGTTCCTGATCGTCACCGTCGAGGCCGCGCTCCAGGTGATGGACGTCCGCTTCGAGGAGGTGGCCGCGTCACTCGGTGCAGGGCGATGGGCGACGTTCCGACTGGTGACCGCCCCGATGATCCGGTCGTCCCTGGTGGCCGGCGCGGCACTGACCTGGGCCCGAGCCCTCGGGGAGTTCGGCGCCACCATCACGTTCGCCGGCGACATCCAGGGGCGTACCCAGACCCTTCCGCTCGCCGTCTACCTGGCGCTGGAGGGGAACGAGCGGGTCGCCGTGGCGCTCTCCCTCCTCCTGCTGGTGATCTCGTTCGCGGTACTGGTCGCACTGCGCGGTCGGTGGCTCGGTGCAGTCCGCAGATGACGCTGACGGCCGACGTCGAGGTGCGACTCGACGAGTTCCACGAGGACGTCCACCTCGACGTGACCGACGGCGAGGTGGTGGCGGTCCTGGGCCCCAACGGCGCCGGCAAGACGACCCTGTTGCGGGCGCTGGCCGGCGTGCGGCCGCTCACGGGCGGACGGATCGTGCTCGACGGCCGCGTCCTGGACGATCCGGCCCAGGGCATCCTGGTCCCTTCTGCGCAGCGGCCGTGTGGTCTGGTCTTCCAGGAACACCTCCTCTTCCCCCACCTCGACGCCCAGGCCAATGTCGCCTTCGGACCCCGGCGGCGTGGCGCGTCACGCGCGGAGGCGACGTCCGTGGCACGGGACCTGCTCGACCGACTGGGGGTCGGCGACATCGCGCACCAGCGACCCGGCACACTGTCGGGAGGTCAGTCACAGCGCGTGGCCCTGGCCCGGGCGCTCGCCATCGGGCCCCGCCTCCTCCTCCTCGACGAGCCGATGGCCGCGCTCGACGTCACCCAGCGCACGGCGGTGCGCCAGCTGCTCCGCAGCCACGTCGGTGGATCGGGGAGCTCGTGCGTGCTCGTCACCCATGATCCGCTCGACGCGACGGCCCTGGCGGACACACTCGTCCTCATCGACGACGGCCGGGTGGTCCAACGCGGCACGGCCCCCGAGGTGGCGCGCCGCCCCGCGTCCCAGTGGGTGGCGGGGATGATGGGGGTCAACCGTCTGGAGGGTCACGTGCGGGGCGGCTGGTTCGACCTCGGTGCGGGGCTCGCCGTCCCCGTGGCGGGTGCGCCGGAGGGTGCGCGGTGCGCCGTGCTCGCGCCCCGCGATGTGTCCGTCACCCCCTACGGGGCGGGGCCCGGGTCACCGGTCGCCCGGAGCGCGGCGACGCGGACCGAGTGGTCGACGCGGGTCACGTCGGTGCAGCCGACCGGCGATCGCGTGGTCCTCGGCCTCGAGTATCCGACAGGTCTGACGGCCGACGTGCCTGCCGCCGGCCCGGACGGGAGCCGATGGGACGAGGGAATGGCCGTGACCGCGTCGGTCGATCCGGCAGACGTCGAACTGTTCGAGCCGGCTCCCGTGTAACGCATCCGGTCCCGGGGTGACTGGACAGGGTGACGACCAGTCGGAAGTTCCGGGCCCGTGCCGTCGTCGCGCTCGCCTCCGGCGCGGGTGCGTTCCTGGCACTCGTGGGTGGCGTGGCCGGCGCGGTCGGCTCGGGGTCGCCGTGGCCGATGGCGATGCACGATGCAGCGCACACCGCGACCTCCTCCGTGGTGGGCCCCCGCACGGGCGCCGTCCTCTGGACCCGTGACCTCGGCGGGAACGTCACCCCGAGTCCCGTCGTCGGGGCCGACGGGACCATCTACGTGGCGTCGAATGCGGGCGTGCTCCATGCGCTGGATCCGATCACGGGCGCCGACCGGTGGACGTTCGCCGGCACGGGTCCCTTCAGTGGCGAGACCGATCTGTCGATCAGTCCGCTGGTCCTGCCGTCCGGGTCGATCCTGTGGCCCGGACCGGGGCACGTCCTCGACGAGCTCACGTCGTCCGGGACGGAGGTGTGGTCCCACGGATTCGGCGGCAACGTGCTGTCACCCGTGCTCGTGGGCTCGACGGTCTACGTCGTCTCGATGTCCGGCACCGTCTCGGCCGTCCGCCTCGGCGGCCCGGTCCCGGAGGTGGCGTGGACGCTCGGTGTCGGCAACCGCTCGTTCGGGGCCCCCGCCGTGGGCCGCGACGGTCTGATCGTCACCACGGTCGACCGGTCGGTGGTCGCGGTGGCCGACCACGGCTCCCACGGCGCGGTCGCCTGGCGGCACGCACTCGACTCCGACATCGAGGTGTCGCCGTCCCTGGATGCCCGCGGTGACGTCTTCGTCACCACCGACGGCGGGTGGGTCGATGCCTACTCGGCCTCGGGCCGCCCACTCTGGCACGAGAAGGTCGGCGTCGAGTCGTATTCGTCGTCGTCGGTCTCGCCCGCCGGCCTCCTCTACTTCGGCGACAACCGGGGCGAGCTCCAAGTCCTGCGGACCTCGGACGGCCACCAGGTCGCCGAGCACCGACTGGGCACCCGGGGGCTGTGGGGTGCCCAGGTCGTCGACCACGACGGCGACGTGTACGCCGGCACGCAGGGCGGGGCCGTCTACGGCATCGGTCCGGGTGGCCACCAGCTCTTCCGTGTCCAGGCCAGCGGCGCCATCGACTCCTATCCGGCACTGACCGGCAGTGGGGTCCTGGTCGTCGGGGACGAGTCGGGGACGGTCTACGCCATCGGCTGAGCGGGCGGGTCCGGTCCGGTGAGCCGCCACGATCCGGGACGCTCCCGGGCAGCCGCCTCAGACGGTGACGGACCCGCCGACCGGCAGGATGGTCAGTGGCACGGTCGACAGCATGTCGGGACTGATGAACCGGGCCACCGCCTGTTGGCCGAGCTCACTGAGCAACAGCTCGTGGATCTGGATGACCTGCTCGGGCGCCACGGCCCGGACGAAGTCGACGGCCTCGGCCAACTTGGTCCACGGCCCGCTGGTCGGCAGAAGCAGTGTGGTGACGTCGGCGGCCGGCACGTGATAGGCGTCGCCCGGGTGGTAGAGGCTCCCGTCGACCAGGTAGCCGACGTTGGCCACCTGCGGGATGTCGGGGTGGATCACGGCGTGCAGGTCGCCGAAGACGGCGACGTCGAACCCCGCCACCTCGAAGCGGTCACCCGCGGCCACGGCGGTCACCTGGCCCGGGTTCCCGTCCCACCGGTCGACGACCGCGGCCGGACCGTAGACCAGCAGGTCGGGCCGGGCCCCGATCGCTGTGGCGATCATCTGCTCGTCGAAGTGGTCGAAGTGCTCGTGGGTGATGAGCACCGCCGCCGCGTCGGCCACGAGCGCTGCGGCGTCCGGTGTCAGCGACCCGGGGTCCATGACGATGCGGTGGTCCCCCTTCTGCAGGGTGACGCAGGCGTGGGTGTGTTTCGTCATCTCCATGAGGAGCCTCCGTTGCTCGGTGCCGGATCGGATCCGCCGTTCCGAGGTCTACCCGCACGCCGTCCCGCACCGGACGCGGACCCGGCCGGGCCGGTCAGCTCGTGGCTTGATGCACCACGTTGACGCCCTCGAAGTCGGGGTTCGCACGCCAGCGCTCGAGGTAGCCGACGTAGTCGAGCAGGCTGCCCGTGTACGTCAGGTTCCTGGCTGCCCGACCGTCGATGGCCTGCTGCTCGCTGTTGTAGAAGCTGGGCGTGCAGTTCTGGAAGTAGCGGGCGTTGCCCATGCCGATGGCGAGCAGCACGGCGAGCCACTCCTCCTCGGCGGCCTCCTCCGGCTCGATCTCGATGATGCCCTGGTCGGCACAGGCCTCGATGATGTGGGCCACGTGCTTGGCCGACTCAGACAGCAGGTGCGAGAAATTGGTGCCGAACCCGCCCTGGACGAGGCTGATCAGCAGCAGGTTGGGGAACCCGCTGGCCAGCACCCCGTGCAGCGTGTGGGCGCCCTCGGACCAGCGCTGCGACAAGGTGACACCGTCCCGTCCCGTCAGGTCGAAGCCGAGCCGATGGGTGAGGTCGGTGGTGACTTCGAAGCCCGAGGCGTAGATGAGAAGGTCCACCGGGTACTCGACGCCGTTCACCACGGGTCCGCGCCGGGTCATCTCGGTCACGCCCCGGCCATTGGTGTCCACCAGGTGCACGTTCGGCTGGTTGAACGCCGGAAGGTAGTCGTCGTGGAAGCAGACCCGCTTGCAGTGCTTGCCCCAGTACGGCTTGAGCTTCTCGGCGGTCTCGGGGTCCTCGACGATCTCGTCGATCCGCCTCCGGATGGTCTCCATGGCCTCGAAGTCGATCCGCTCGAGCTCCGCCGCCTCCTCGGCGCTCGAGGAGTGCTGGGTGTCGACCCACAGCAGTTCGGTCCAGCCGTCGTCGACCAGGTTGACCTCGGGTCGGGCGCCGGTCACGGCCTGGGTGAAGTTGACGATCCGGTCGTGCTGCCAGCCGGGCTCCAAGCTCTGGAACCATTCGACGTCGGTGGGTTGCTGGTTGCGGACACCCACCGCGCCCGGGGTCCGCTGGAAGACGAAGACCTCCTTGGCGTCCCGGGCGATCTGCGGCACGACCTGCACGGCGGTGGCGCCGGTGCCGATGATGCCCACCCGCTTGTCGGACAGCTTGTCCATGGGCTCGTCGGGACCGCCGCCCGTGTAGTCGTAGTCCCACCGGCTGGTGTGGAACGCCTTTCCCTCGAAGTCCTCGATGCCGGCGATCCCGGGCAGCTTGGCCTTGTGCAGGATCCCGCCGGCCAGCACCAGGAAGCGGGCCGACAGCCGGTCGCCGCGACTGGTGGAGACCTGCCAGCGCAGCGCGCCGTCGTCCCAGTCGGCCCCGGTCACGTCGGTCTGGAACAGGGCCTTGGGGTAGAGGTCGAACGTCCGGGCGAGGAGTTTGGAGTACTCGAAGATCTCCGTGGCACTCGCGTAGTGCTCGGTCGGCATGAAGCCGGTCTCCTCGAGGAGTGGCAGGTAGACGTACGACTCGACGTCGCACATGCAGCCGGGGTAGCGGTTCCAGTACCAGGTCCCGCCGAAGTCGCCGGCCTTCTCGACGATCCGGACGTCGTGGATCCCGTGCCTGCCGAGGTCGATGGCGGTCAGCATGCCGGCGAAGCCGCCACCCACGATCACGACGGTGGTCTCCTCGACCACCGGGTCGCGGGTGAAGCCGGCCTCGACGAAGGGGTCCCGGTCGAGCTCCTCGCCCAGATCGCGGAACTGGGCATTGCCCTCCGGGCGGAGGCGCTTCTGCTGCTCCAGGCGGTAGCGCTCACGCAGCTCGTCGATCGACGGTTCCGCGGCGCTCGGGTCCTGCTCCATTGCTGTCGTCCTTCCCCTGTGGACCGCACCGGTGGATCGGGTCGGTCCTGGCGACGACGATCCTGTCACGTGCGACGGCGGAGGGATAAACCGGCGACCGCCCGGGGCCGACGTCAGTCGCGACGGAGGATGCCCCGGAGCCCGCCGAAGATCAGGACGAACGAGGTGACCGTCCAGAGGATCACCCAGAAGAGGGACAGCGAGTCGGCGGCGGTGGCGCCGACGAGGAGGACCACACCACCGAGCAGCACCAGGATGACGCCCCGCCGGTGCCTCCGGTCGGCCCGGCTCGGCTGGAGGACCTCGCCGTCGGGACCGATGCCGGTCACGCCGTCCACCGAGGTTCCCTCCAGCAGGTCCTCGACGATGTGCTCCAGGCCCAGGGAACGGGCCACCGCGATACCGAGCGGGGGGCGCGCCGCGGTCAGGTCGCGCAGCTGCAGCACGTAGGCCTTCCCGCGTGGGCTGCCGTCGAGGAGGTCCCGCTCGGCCGCGGCCACACACCGGGCGCTGGTGCCGGCGACGAGGTCCGGGTCCTCACGCTCGAGCGTGGTCGCCGCCTCCTTGAACCCCTCGATGCGTGACGGCGGAGCGTCACCCTGCGGCGCGGACATGCCCAGACATTAGGACGACCACCGGCTCCTCCTGGCGGCGCCCGCATCACCGGGCACCGTCCGGTGCGGTCAGGGGACCAGGACGATCTTGCCTCTCGTGTGGCGGTGCTCGAGCACGCCGAACGCGTCGGCCACCCGGTCGAGCGGGAACGTGGCGGCGATCGGCACCTCGATGGCGCCGGAGGCCGCAAGTCCGGCCATCTCGTCGAGCACCGCGGGGGTGGACGCCGTGCCGCTGCCGTCGGCCCGGGCGCCGACCTCTGCGGCCTTCGCGAACGAGATGATGGTCTCGACCCGGTCCGGGCTGACGTCGAGGTCGACGGCCAACTGGACGTACTCCGGTCCGAACAGGTCGATGAACGCATCGATGGGACCGTCGGCCGCCTGGCGCAGCCGGTCGGCCAGACCGTCGCCGTAGGCAACGGGAACGACACCGTGGGCGGTCAACCATTCGGCGTTCGATGCCGAGGCGATGCCCAGTACCCGGGCCCCGCGGAGCCGTAGCAGCTGCACCACGATGGAACCGACGCCGCCGGCCGCAGCCGACACCGCCACGGTGTCACCCGGGCCGACGTCCACGGCCCGCACGGCAGCGAACGCGGTGCACCCCGCGACGTAGAGCGAGCCGGCGACCTCCCAGGTGAGCCCCGGTGGCTTGCGGACCAGCTGGTCCGCCGGGACGGCGACATGGCTGGCGTGGCTGGAGCGGTCCCACGAGAAGCCGAGCACCTCGTCGCCGGCAGCCCAGCGATCGACCCCCTCGCCGACCCCGGTCACCACACCGGCCAGGTCGCTGCCCTCGCCGGACGGGAACGCCCCCGGGAACTGCTCGTGCAGCCGACCCTCGCGGATGGCGATCTCGCCCGGGTTGATGCCGGCGGCCTTGACGGCCACCACCACCTGGCCGGGCCCGGCGACGGGCATCGGGATGTCCGCCACGTAGAGGACGTCACGGTCGCCGTACTCGTCGAACCGCACTGCCCTGGCGCTGTCGGTCATGTCGTTCCCTTCCGGCGCAGGCTCTGCCGCCCGCCTGGGTACAACTTATTGACCCGGGCGGTCCAGCCATCCGATCCGGGGCGCTGTGGGCCGGGTGGGGCCGGCGACCGGGTCCGGTGGTGCGGGCGGGCCACGGACCTCAGGTGCCGGCCGCGAGTACCCGGCGGAAACAGTTCCGGGCCGGATCACTCCGTAGCCGGCGCTGGTGTGCCGATAATGGCCCGGCGGTCAGACCACGGGGTCGGACCGGACCGCTCCGGGAGGCGATGGATGAACGTACTGCGCTCGAGGCTGAGGACCCTGCAGGTGGTCGGAGTGGGGCTCCTGCTCCTGGCGTCCGCCGGACTGTCGGTGGTGACCGGCGTGCAGCGGGTGGTGGCGGCGACGACGGCGACCCGGGCGACGGCGCCGACGGTGGGCGATGAGATCGTGGCGTTCGCGGCCGCCGAGGCGGGCACGCCCTACTGCGACGGTGGTGGAGGGATCAACGGACCCACCAACGGCGGCGTCGTCGAGCAGGGGTGCGGCCCGGGAGTCCCGGGCTTCGACTGCATGAGCCTGGTGCAGTACGCCGTCTACCAGGCGACCGGGATCGCGCTGCCGGGCGACGGGAGCCAGCCCGCAGGCGTCGGGACGGTCATCCCTCCCAGCGGGTCCACGCCGGCCCAGTGGGCGTCGGACCTGCTGCCGGGTGACGCCACCTACTGGGGTGGGACCCTCGACGGCTACTCCCATTCCGGGATCTATGCCGGCAACGGCGAGGTGTGGGACGCCATCGGCGTCAATCAACCGGTGCAGGAGCACTCCCTGGCCTACCTGTCGTCACAGTACGGGGGCGACTACGACGGCGCCGTCCGCTACTGGACCCCGTCGACGGTCACGTCGGGCGGCCTCGTCACACCCGTGGTCGGCATGGCCTCGATGCCGAACGGCCACGGGTACTGGCTGACCGACGCCGCCGGGGGCGTGTCGGCCCACGGAACGGCCGGGAACTACGGATCGCTGGCCGGGCATGCGCTCAATGCGCCCATCGCCCACATCGTGTCGACGTCGGACGGGCTCGGGTACTGGCTGGTGGCCGCCGACGGCGGGATCTTCGCGTTCGGTGACGCGCCGTTCCTCGGCTCGATGGGAGCGAGCCACCTCAACGCCCCGGTGGTCGACATGGCGCCGACACCGAGCGGCCACGGCTACTGGCTGGTGGCATCCGACGGCGGCATCTTCTCCTTCGGTGACGCCATCTTCCACGGGTCGATGGGCGGCCAGCGCCTCAACCGACCGGTGGTGGGCCTGAGCGCCGACGGTGTCACCGGCGGCTACTGGCTGGTGGCCAGCGACGGGGGCATCTTCGCCTTCGACGCGCCTTTCCTGGGCAGTACCGGCTCGATCCGGCTCAACCAACCCGTCAACGGGATGACCGCTCTGGCCGATGGGCAGGGCTACTGGTTCGTCGCCTCCGACGGCGGGGTGTTCAACGAGGGATCCGCCAGTTTCCTCGGGTCGATGGGCGGGACCACGCTCAACGCTCCCGTCGTCGGCATGGCGGCCGATCCGGCCACCGGCGGCTACTGGCTGGTGGCCAGTGACGGTGGCATCTTCAGTTTCGACGCCCCGTTCCTCGGCGCCGGTTGATGCGCCCGGCGGCTCGTCCGCCGACACCGGCGCCCGGGGCGCGCCGGCGGTGTCCGGTTGGGAGACGATCGGTGCAGGTCACGGTTCCGGCCGTCCGGTGGGGAGGCCCGACCAGACGTGACTCCCGGGAGACCTGTACAGTCGTCCATCAGTCGATTCGAACAACCCTCGACGTTGAGGGCCCTCGAATTCTCCGACCACCCGGACGGGCGCGTGGCATCCGTGCTGCGCCTGCCCCATCCGCTCAGCGTCCTACGACATGCCGTCCCGGTCATCCTCGAGAGCATCGTGGCGCCGGTCGCCGCCTACTACATCGTGCTGGTGCTGGCCGGGTTCCGCGGCGCGCTCCTCGGAGCGCTCGCCTGGTCCTACTTCCTCGTCGGTCGCCGCCTGTGGCGCCGTGAGCGCGTCTCGACCATGCTCTGGCTCGGCACGGCGCTGCTCACCGTGCGCACCGTCATCTCCTTCGCCACCGGCAGCGCCTTCGTGTACTTCATCCAACCGACGGCGAGTGCCTTCCTGGCGTCGCTGCTCCTGGTGCTCAGCGCCCTCATCGGCCGGCCGTTCACGCAGCGGTTCACCCACGACTTCTGCCCGCTCACCCCGGAACTGCTGGCCCGGCCGAGTGTCCACCGCTTCTTCGTCCGGGTGTCGTTCCTCTGGGCCGTCGCCATGTTCCTCAACGGCGCCATCGTCCTCACGCTCCTGTTGACCGCGTCGAACACCTCCTTCCCGCTCGAGCGCCTCGGCGCGTCGCTGTCCCTGACGGCGGGGGCGATCGCACTGTCGATCACCTGGTTCGCCCGGAGCATGCGTCGGGACGGGGTGACCGTGCGGTTCGGCGGCACGCCGACGGTGGCCAGCTGATGTCACTGGTCGAGACGGGACCGGGGGAGGGGGCGGCCCCTGCTGCGGAGGCGTCGTCGAGGCGCGCCGACTTCGCCGAACTCTCGCGCCAGGTGCGCGACGGCGGTCTGCTCCGCCGCCGCGGCGGCTACTACGCCATCAAGATCCCGATCGTGATGACCGCACTCGTCGGACTCGTCGTCGCCGTGGTGCTGCTCGGCAACAGTTGGTGGACCCTGCTCGCCGCCGTGGGCCTCGCCTTCGTGCTGGCCCAGATCGGCTTCCTTGGTCACGACGCCGGCCATCGCCAGGTGTGGGCCCGCCGCCGGGCCAACGACACGATCGGACTGATGCTGACCAACCTGCTGAGCGGCTTCAGCTTCGGCTGGTGGCAGGCCAAGCACAGCCGGCACCACGCCCACACGAACTCGGAGGGCCGGGACCCGGACATCGCTCCGGGAGCCCTCGTGTTCACGACTGCCCAGGCTGACGACTGCGGGCGGTTCGGAAGGTGGTTCGCAAGATTCCAGCAGTTCATGCTGGTGCCCCTGCTGTTCCTCGAGGCGCTCAACCTGCACATCGCCAGCATCCGGGCCCTGGCCGCCAGGAGGGACCGTGCGGCTCTGGTCGAGGCCGGCCTGCTGGCGGTCCATGCCGGCATCTTCTTCGTCGCACCGTTCCTCGTGCTGTCGCCGGTGCGTGCGGTGGCCTTCATCGTCATCTCGCAGGCGCTGTTCGGCTTCTACCTCGGGGCGAGCTTCCTCCCCAACCACGTCGGCATGCCGACGCTGGCCGGTGACACTGACCTGGGGTTCCTCCGCCGCCAGGTCCAGTCCTCCCGGAACCTGTCGGGTCCCGCCGTGGTCGGGTTCCTGTTCGGCGGTCTGGACAGCCAGATCGAGCACCATCTGTTCCCGACCATGCCGAGGGCCAACCTCCGCCGGGCACGTGTCGTCGTGCGGGCCTTCTGTGCCGAGCAGGAGATCCCCTACGTCGAGCAGAGCCTGGTCCATGCGTACCGCGACGTCGTCGTCCACCTCCGCACCGCCGGGGCCGGCGGTGGTGGTGCGGTCGTCCAGTAGGCCGCCAGGCCGACCGCCGAAGGGATGGTCGGGGGCGGGCCCGTCGGCGGAGGATCGGTGGCGCTCCACCCGGGCATCCTCGGGGTCGTGATCGTTCCGGACCAGAATCGCACCATGCAGGGAACGATCGTCGTCGACGGAGCCGTATCGGATGCCACGGTGGAAGCCGTCACCCGGTGCCTTGCCGCGGAGACCCCGTTCTGGCTCGATCTGGACGGTCTGGACGACCAGTGGGCGCAGCTCATGCGGGACACGCTGGCGCTCCACCCGTTGGCCGTGGAGGACGCCGAGCACTTCGGCCAGCGGCCGAAGATCGACGAGTTCGACAACTTCACCTACTTCGTCGTCCACGGCGTGCGGCCCGACAGCTTCGCCACGTCGGAGCTGCACGTCTTCCTCGTGCCGCACTGCGTCATCACGGTGCACCACGGTGACTGCCCGGCACTGGACGAGGTGCACGCCCGGATCGCGCGTCGCCACTTCGTGGAGGACGTCCCCCCGCAGATGTTCCTGCTCTACCTGATCGTGGACAGCATGATCGACACGTTCTTCCCCGTCCTGAGCCAGTTCGACGACCGCATCGATGCACTGGAGGACGAGATCCTGCAGCAGCCCACCGAGGAGCAGCTCGGCGTGCTGTTCGACCTCAAGCGGTCGCTCATCGGGATGCGCAAGGTGGTGACGCCACAACGGGACATGTTCGCCGGGCTCGCCTCGGGGGTCATCGAGCTGCCCGGCATGACGGCCGAGGGGCAGCGGTACTTCCGCGACATCTACGACCACCTGATCAGGATCGCCGACGTCGTCGACGGTTACCGCGACCTGCTGTCCGGGGTGATGGACACCCACGTGTCGACGGTGTCCAACCGGCTCAACGTGGTGATGAAGCAGTTGACCATCATCGCCACCATCTTCCTGCCGTTGAGCTACCTGACCGGGTTCTTCGGGCAGAACTTCTCGTACCTGGTCGGGCACATCACGGGACGGGCCCCGTTCCTGCTCTTCGGTCTGGGCATCGAGATCGTGACGGTGCTGATCCTGCTGTACTTCTTCAAGCGTCGTGGCTGGATCGGCGGTCCGACGGCCTGAGGGGCACCCGGATCGGTCAGCCGTTGCCGAGCGCCCCGGCGGGCACCGGGCCGGCAGTGCGCACCCGGCCCGTATCGAGGGCCTGGTAGCCGGTCATGCCGGGTTCGAACGGCACCCGGTCCCGCAGGGCCGGGAGGAAGTAGCTCATCGGCTGTGCCGTCGTGACGGTCGCCGTCGTCGGATCGCCGTGGAGGTAGGCGGGACCGACCGACCGCCGGTCGATGTTCCCGGGCGGCACGGACTCGGTGCCACCGGCGATGACGTCGGCGGTGTAGGTCGAGACGGCGTCGGTGGTGTTCGTGGTGTCGAGCGGCACGATGACGTTGCCGTAGAAGCGGACGTTCCCATCGGGGACATTGGAGTCCAGCTCCACCCCGCCGTCGATGGCCGGGCTGTCGGTCCGGAGGTTGCCGACCGCCGTGTTGAAGTAGCCGTCGACGTTGACCGAGTTGAAGACGTGTACGGCTCGGCCCCCGTTGCCGGCCAGCACATTGCCCTCGATCAGGCCGGGTTCGGTGTAGGCGGCGAGCCCCGGGACGTAGGGCACCGACAGGCTGTCGATGCTGATGCCGTTGCCGTCGGTCACGTAGGGATACGTTCCGGCCCCCGACGTCGAGTCGACCTGGCAGATGACGTCGTAGACGTAGTTGCCGACCGCCCGGTAGCCGAATCCGTCCAGGGTGTCCGTGGAGGTGGCGACCGCTCCGTAGAAGGAGATACCGGAGGTGTTGGTCGGGTTGTACCTGCTGGTGTCGTGGATCGTGTTGAACGAGACGTCGACCAGGTCCCAGCCACCAGCCGGTAGGACGTTCCCGTCGTAGGTGGTGGCGGGGGAGTAGAAGTCGTTGACCCCGCCGCCCGGGAAGTCGTGGATGTCGTTGTTCCAGATGAACACGTGGTCGGAGTCGCGGAACACGGCCACGCCCGACGGATTGGGGCTGGGCGACGTCTGCAGCCCTTCGACCTGGAACCCGTAGAGGCCGACGAAGCTCGACTCCTGGATGTCCACGCCGTCGTCGCCGGAGCCGTCGGCCACGTCGATGACCGGTCGGACGCCGGCGGAGACGCTCTGGATGGACAGCCAGTGGGTCGCATCGCCCCGGTAGCCGTAGACGCTCAGGTAGCCGTAGGTGCCGGCGCCGACGAGGATGCGGTCACCGGGCCGGGCGACGTCGACGGCGTGCTGGATGGTCGCGTAGGCGGTCTTCTTCGAGTCGCCGTCGGCGGCATCGGATCCGCCCGTGGCCTCGACGTAGACGGTGCGGGTGCCGGACACCACCTGGCGCTCGTAGGCCGTGAGCAGCGCCTTCGGCAGCTGGGTCGATGGCGCACTTGTCGCTGCGGCGGCACGGTGGGCCTCGCCGGCGACCCCGCTCCCGCAGGCGACGAGCAGGACGACGCCCAGGACCGGACCTCGAAGGACGGATCGTCGCACCGGGCACCTCCCCCCACTCGTCGGCTGGTGATTCCGAGCCATCGCCAGCATCCCACCCGTGGGTGCCGGTGGGACAGGGGCAATCCCGGGGACCCCCCGCCGACCCTTCGGTCACCGGGCAGGGCGCCCGGTGTGTTTGAGTAGATTTGCACCGGTGGGGGTACCCGTCGACGCGCACGCGTCCGGCGTTGGCGGCGAGCCTCCTCCAGCCACCGCAACCGACAAGGAACTCCTGTGACTCCTCCGACCAACCCCGTCCGCCTGATCGGCCACGAGCGTCGCTTCACCGAGGCGGTCGCCCAGATCGACACCGAGCTCGAGTTCGCCCTCGGAGCTGTCGTGGCGGCGCGGCGTGACGAGGTGGTGGCGGCAGCCCTCGCTGCCTACGGGCAGAGCGAGGACTATCGCGGGGTGCGCGACGCCTGGGACGCCGTCTTTCCGGACGGCGTCTACAGCGCCTCCGGTCTGGCCGAGGCCAAGCGCCTGTCCTAGCCGGATCGGAGGCGGACGGGACCGGTCGGGTCAGTGCACGCCAGGCGTTCCGGTCCCCTCGAGCGCAGCCTGCTCGGGTCCGGTCAGGACCCGCGACCGGGTGATGAAGTGGCGACCGTCGCCCGCGGCCAGTGAGAAGCCTTCCGGGTCGCCGGTGCCGACGTCGAGGATGAGCTGGGTGTGCTTCCAGGCTTCGAACTGCCGGTGGTCGATGTAGAAGGGGCTGGCGGCGACCGTGCCCAGGTGGACGTCGTGACTGCCGATGACGAACTCGCCGTCGTGGAAGCAGATCGGCAGACTGCCGTCACAGCAGCCGCCCGACTGGAAGAACATGACGGGACCTTCGCCGGCCCGGAGCCGATCGACGGCCTCGATCGCCGCCGGCGTGGCGACGACCCGCGCCACCGTCGCCTCCTTGCCGCTGCTGGCTCGAGTCACTCCGACCTCCGATGTCCGCCGGTGGCTCCTAGAAGAAGCCCATCGGCTCGTCGCTGTAGCTCACCAGGAGGTTCTTGGTCTGGGAGTAGTGCTCCAGCATCATCAGGTGGTTCTCGCGGCCCACACCGGAGATCTTGTAGCCACCGAACGCCGCACCGGCGGGGTAGAGGTGGTAGCAGTTCGTCCACACACGCCCGGCCTTGATGGCCCGGCCCATGCGGTAGGCCAGGTTGCCGTTGCGGGTCCACACCCCGGCACCCAGTCCGTAGAGGGTGTCGTTGGCGATCCGGACGGCGTCGGCCTCGTCCGTGAACGTCGTGACCGCCAGGACCGGGCCGAAGATCTCCTCCTGGAAGATCCGCATGTCGTTGTGGCCCTTCATGACCGTCGGCTCGAAGTAGTAGCCGTCGACCAGGTCGCCCGACAGGGGAGTCCGCTCGCCACCGATGAGGACCTCGGCACCCTCCTGGACCCCGATGTCGACGTAGCCGGTGATCTTCTCGAGCTGCTGGGCCGAGTTCTGGGCCCCGAGCATGACCGTCGGATCAAGGGGGTTGCCTTGGGTGATCCGGCCGATCCGCTCCAGGCAACGCTCCATGAACTGGTCGTACATCGACTCCTGCACCAGGGCACGGGACGGGCAGGTGCAGACCTCGCCCTTGTTGAAGGCGTAGAGCACGAGCCCCTCGATGGCCTTGTCCAGGTACCGGTCGTCGTGGTCCATGACGTCGCCGAAGAAGATGTTCGGCGACTTGCCACCGAGCTCCACCGTCGAGGGGATCAGGTTCTCCGCCGCGTACTGCATGATGAGCCGACCCGTGGTCGTCTCACCGGTGAAGCCGATCTTGGCGATCCTCGGGCTGGAGGCCAATGCCTTGCCGATCTCCCCACCGGGCCCGGTCACGATGTTGATCACGCCGGGCGGCACGACGGCGGCGATGACCTCGGCCAGCTTGAGAATCGACCACGGCGTGGGCGACGCCGGCTTGACCACCGTGCAGTTGCCGGCCGCCAGGGCGGGAGCGATCTTCCACGCCGCCATCAGCAGCGGGAAGTTGAAGGGGATGATCTGTCCGACCACGCCCAGCGGCTCCTGGAAGTGGTAGGCGACGGTGTCCTTGTCGATCTCCGTGGAACGTCCCTCGAGCGAGCGGGTGGCCCCGGCGAAGTACCGGAAGTGGTCGACGGCCAGGGGGATGTCGGCCGCCAGCGTCTCGCGCACCGGCTTGCCGTTCTCCCAGCTCTCGGCGACCGCCAGCATGGTGAGGTTCGCCTCGATGGCATCGGCGATGGCATTGAGCACGGCCGCCCGCTCGGCGAGCGACGACCCGCCCCAGGCGTCCCTCGCGGCATGCGCCGCATCGAGTGCCAGGTCCACGTCCTCCGCGGTGGATCGGGCCACCTCGGTGAAGGGGTGCCCGGTGACCGGGGAGATGTTCTGCATGTACTGCCCCTTGGTCGGCGGCACCCAGCGCCCACCGATGAAGTTGTCGTACCGGGGCTTGACGTCCACCAGGCTGCCCGGCTGGCCGGGTGCGACGAACGCGCCCTCCGATGTCATCCCGTCCGTGGTGACTTCCTCTACGACAGCCATGGTGGCCTCCTCGATCAACGGGCCTCGCTGCGCCGCCGGCCATCCCACCCGTGCGGGACTGCGGCACTTCCGGCCTCCGGTTCGAGGGTAAGCCGGTCCGATCCGACCGACTAGGGGCGAAGGACAGGTAGTCCGTCGCGGGCGCCGACGGGCCCGGCCAGCACGTTCCGGTGCCGTCCACGCGGGGGTATACTGGACGGAGCACGCATCCAGAGCGGACGAGGCACATGGGCCCCTGACTCCGCCGCAACCGACCCGAAGGGGCACGGTGCGAACGCCATGTTCGATGGGAGCAGTACATGAGCAGTCGCCCCGGCACCGCCGTCCGCACGGACGTCATCCGCACGATCCCCCCGGACCTCCACCGGGCCCGCCTCCTCCAGGGGCGGCTCGACGAGGCGTTGTCCGGTCTCGGCCTCGGTGGCAGCGTCCCGTCGAGGTGGGTCACCCCGGCATGCAGCGGGTGGTACTTCTCGCCCTTCAACCACCATCAGGCGGGCAGGCTCGTCACGGCCCTGGAGGAGCTGGTCACCCGCCTGCACGAGGTGGGCGTCGACGAGGCGGGTGAGGGCGCGGCGGCAGTCGACCAGGACCTCCGGACCGGATCGTGCCCCGGCCCTGATCAGCAGACATTCGAATTCGGCTCCGCCGCATGAGTTCCCCCACGGGGGCATCCCGGAACCTGGTGGACGGAGTGTCCGCGTCAGATGGTTGGTCGAACGATCCGGACGACAGTAGGTCCGGCGGTCCGCCCTGCGACCTGTACCTGCCCGGGCACCAGGTCCACTACATCCAGTCCCGCTTGGCGATGGCGGATGATGCGGCGGCTGATCGGGTGCGGGCCACGCTGGTCGAGGTCACCGACGGGCACGTCGTGGTCCGCCTCGACGACGGCACCTTCGCCCGATACCGGAATCACGCCACGGACCGGATCCGTCGCGTCGCCGCGCCGGGGGACGAACTGATGGTCTGCGAGAGGTTCGGGATCCTGGGGATACCCGTGTCCCGGGGGACGAGCATGTTCTGTCTCGCCCCCGAGGGAGATGATCTGCGGTCCTGCGACGAGGCACCGTCCGTGGTGGCTACGACGGAATCCCTGGTCGGGCAGCTGGTCAGCCGCGGAGGGTTCATCGTGCGGGCAGACCAGCTGCCGGGCCTGGCGGACAGAGGGACCGGGCCGGTCAACGGGCTGGAAGAGGACGTCGGCGGGCTGAGCTGAGTGTGGTCCGAAGACCCTCGGTCCAGGGACGGTGGATCCCCCGGGCAACGTCCTGATCCGAAGCCTCCTACTGTCGGCACTCGGATTCCTCGTTGCCGCCATCGGATTCTGGATCGGTTCGATCACCCGATCTGCGCCGGTGGACTCGCCATCGACCTCCGACCCAATGGACGACGCGCCGTTCGGGCCCAGGTGGAGGACAGCGCGCCGGTGGCACACCCGTTCCAACTCGTCACAGGTTTCTCCATCTGCAAGGGACGACGACGGCATGGGGCCGCGTCTCGCCAACGGGAGCGAGTCACACCGCGCCGGTCCAGGTGCGGGCGGCCGGGCTCCGGTCGGCGGTACCAGCCATAAATTGGCAGTCGTAATCACCCACTACTCCGGAGGCTGCCATGTCCCACGTCCGTGTCCACAACTTCTCGATCTCCCTGGACGGGTTCGGGACCGGCGAGGGCATCACGCTTGACGCCCCGTTCGGCCACGCCGGCCGTCGTCTGAGCGATTGGGTGTTCGCCACCCAGTTCGGGCACTCGATCATCATGGGTCAGCCAGGTGGCTCGACAGGCGTCGACAACGCGTTCGCGGAACGCCTCAATGTCGGGTTCGGCGCCGAGATCATGGGTCGGGGCAAGTTCGGCCCGCAGACGGGCCCATGGACCGATGTCGGCACCGACGACGAGTGGCGTGGTTGGTGGGGGCCGAACCCCCCGTTCCACACACCGGTCTTCGTGCTCACGCACCATCCGCGTCCGTCGATCGAGATGGAGGGCGGGAACGTCTTCCACTTCGTCGACGCCTCGCCGCAGGAGGCGCTCGACCTCGCCCGGGGGGCCGCCGGTGACCTCGACGTACGCATCGGCGGCGGTCCGACGGTCGTCCGCGAATTCCTCGCCGCCGACCTCATCGACTCCCTCCACCTCGTGGTGGTGCCGATCCTGCTCGGCCGCGGTGTTCGACTCTGGGACAACCTCGAAGGTGTCGAGGAGCGCTACGACGTCGAGGCAGTCTCGTCACCGAGCGGCGTCACCCATCTGACCTTCACACGCCGATGACCGATCGTGCGGACCATCTGACGGTCTGCCCGTTGCCGACTCGGCGGTGTTCGTCAGCCGGCTGAGGATTGTCACCTGCCGCGCAGCGCCCATCCTCGGGCCCCGGTCGGCCGCCCGGTTCGACCCACCACACTCAAGGTAGCCAGCCGACACGACGATATTCCTAGGCATGGATGTCTATTCATTGGCGCGCGCGGACAATGCACCGTCGTCTGACCAGGCCGATCAGGTGGAGCGCAACGAGCTGGCCCGTGCGCTGATGTCGAGGAGTGAGGACATCCTGCGGACCTGTCAGACGAAGTACGTCGCCCAGGCGCCGGATATGACCCTCGAGATCGCCACCCGCCACCCGATGTGGGACATCGTGTCGGTGGCGGTCACGGCCATCGTCGAGTGGTTGGAGACCGGCCTGGGCGCCAGCGCCCGCGCCCGTCAGCGCATCGACTCACTCGGCAACGCCGCAGCGATCGACCAGGAGACGGCGATCGCGATCCGCACCGCGGAGAAGCCGGCACCCGGTCCGGTGGTGCCGGAGCGCGAGCAGGGCCCGTCCGGCGTCCTCAGCGTTGCGCTCGTCACCAAGCTCAACCTCTGGTGGAAGGACACCACGTGTCGTGTCCTGGAAGAGGAGGCTGCACGGCTCGGGATCAGAACCGCCACCCTCGACGCTGCCACCGAGATGGTGGAGCGGAGCTGCAACTCCAGCATCGTCCGCATGGCCAAGCAGTACGACCTCGAGCTCCAGGATCTCCACGCCCGACTGGTCGACCTCGCCAGCCACGATCAACTGACGGGTCTCGCCAACCGGGCGGTCTTCCTGGCCCGCCTGGAGACGGCCATCGCCCGTATCGAGCGGCACCCCGCCGGACTGGCGGTCGTGTTCATCGACCTCGACGACTTCAAGTCCGTGAACGACGCGTTCGGACACAGCAGTGGTGATGAACTCCTGACCGCCCTGGCCGACCGGTTCCGAGAGGCGATGAGACCGGAGGACACGGTCGCCCGGTTCGGGGGTGACGAGTTCGTGGTGCTCTTCGAGGATCTCGTCAGTCCGGCCAGGGAGGCGAGGGCACTGGCCGAGCGACTCCACCGGGCGATCGCGGAGCCGATCAACGTCGCGGGCGAGCCGCTCTACATCACCGCCAGCATCGGGGTGGCCGTCGTGACCGATGTGAGCTACCAGTCCGAGGAGGTTCTCGCCCAGGCGGACATGACCATGTACGGCGTCAAGCGGTCCGGTCGCAACCACGTGGCCCTGGTCGAGTTGGGCAAGGAACTGCACCCCGCGGCGTTCGCCATGGCCAGCGAGCTCCATCGTGCCCTGGACAGCGAGGGACTGAGCCTCGCCTACCAACCCGTCTTCGACGCCCGATCCGGTGGCCTGGTCGGATTCGAGGCGCTGTGCCGGTGGCAACATCCCGACCGGGGCGCGATCTCCCCGGTCGACTTCATCCCCATCGCCGAGGAGGCGGGACTCATGCCCGCGCTCGGCTCCTGGGTGCTGGCCGAGGCATCACACCAGTTGGCCGCCTGGAGCGAGCTGTCGGACACCTCCCTGGCCATGGCGATCAACGTGTCCGGTCGCCAACTCGCCGACCCCATCTTTCCGACGCTCGTGGACGAGTCGCTGACCCGTGCCGGCATCCGGCCCCATCAGGTCGTCCTGGAGATCACCGAGAGCGTCCTGCTCGGTGAGCATGCCAGCTACGAGGTCGCCCTGGCCGAGCTGAACGAGGTCGGTGTCCGGCTCTCGATCGACGACTTCGGTACCGGGTACTCCTCGCTGGCCTATCTACGGAGGTTCCGTGTCGACCAGATCAAGGTCGACCGAGGATTCGTCCAGGATGTGGCCGAGCACGGCGACACGAGGATCATGGGTGCCGTGGTTCGGCTGGCTCACGACCTCGACCTCGAAGTGGTGGCCGAAGGGGTGGAGACCGAAGCGCAGCGCACCATCGTGCAGCAGTTGGGCTGCGATCTGATGCAGGGGTTCCTGCTGGCCTATCCGCTCGCCCCGCAGCTGATCGAGGAGACGTTCTTCGAGGCACGGTCACCGTCGGCCTGATCGGAGGAGGGGTCGTGCACGAGCATGCGAACCCCGGCCCACGGGCAACCGCCGCGCCGTGGTGGCTAGCGGGCCATCCCTACGACGTCGGTGATCCCGAGCGACGCGAGACTTCCCCGGAACGGAGCGTCACCGTAGGCGAAGACACCGCCGTCCGAGGCGGTGAACCAGTAGCCCTTCCCGTCGGCGGACGCCGTCATGCCGACGATGGGCTGGTTGAGCGTGATGTTGCCGGTGGATCCGTAGAACCCCGCATCGCCGAAGGCGAAGACGCCGCCATCGGACGCCACCAGCCAGTAGCCCTTGCCGTCGGGGGTGGCGGCCATGCCGACCACCGGCTTGTTCAAGGCGTGGCCCCCCATGGAGCCGTAGAACCCGGCATCACCGAAGGCGAAGATCCCACCGTCGCTGGCCACGAGCCAGTAGCCCTTGTCATCGGCGGTGCGGGCCATTCCCACGATGGGATCGTTCAGCCGGATGTTTCCGGTGGATCCTTCGAAGGTCGCATCACCGTAGGAGAAGATCCCACCGTCAGCGGCGACCATCCAGTAGCCGTCGCCGCTCGACGTGCTCGTCATGCCGACGATCGGTTGTTGGAGCTGGATGTTGCCCGCTGAACCGTGGAACCCGGCATCCCCGTAGGCGAAGATCCCGCCATCGGCTGCCGCCATCCAGTACCCGGCCCCGGTCGGCGTGGTGGCCATGCCGACCACCGCGGCATTCAAGGTCGGCGGGTCGAGACCGTTCACGTAGTTCACGTAGTTGTTGTTGCCGAACCCGGTGACCGAGCCGTCGTCCCCGAACAGGTAGTACCCGGTGGTCGGGCTCGGCTCCAATCCGAAGGCGATCGTGCCGATCGCAATACCGGGGTTGTACGGATCGGTTCGGACACATTCGAACTGGATGGCGGCAGACGTCACCGTGCTGGGATCGGACATGGCGAGCGCGTCGAGTTGACCTCCGCCTCCGCCTTCGCCCACGGTCGAGTCGCAGAAGCCGAGGCCACCGGGGAGGGAGACGTTGACCGATGCCGAGGCACCGACCGTGCTGGTCCGGATCCCGATCGAGTAGTGCTGGTCGGGTCCGAAGCTGATGGTCACGAAGCCCGGTTGCGACGAGGCTGTGATCCCGGTAGTGCTGGTGTAATCGATCGGTGTGGTGGCGTTTCCGAGATAGGTCTGGAGGTTGACCTCGGTGAGCGGTGGCACCGCGTGCGCCAGGATGCTCGGCGCCGGGACGGTCGCCGCCCGAGCCGTCGGTGCGACGGTGGCGCCACCCGCCGAGGCGACGAGCGTCAGGCAGATCGTTGCCAGGGAGACGATGAACAGGCGACGCGATCTCGGCCGAACTCCGCTGCCCGGGTGGGGGTGTCGAACTGCTTCGGTGCGCATGGTTCCTGCCGTTTCTCGCATGGACAGCCTGATGACGGGGGCAAACTAACTGTGGTCACGGCGCGGGCGCAAGGAAGCACCTGGAGACCGGTCGCCACGTCGTCGGTTCGAATGACCGACGGAGCGTTTCCGTCTGCACGGACCCGGTCGACGATGGACCCCTGTCGTCCGGGTTCGGCAACGTCCCACATGACGCCTGAGGTGGGGTCGGTAGCCTCGGGAACCCCTCCAGTCCTCAGCGCATCCTCAGGACGACGGGCGAGGGCGGCAACGACGACCACCGGCGGGGACCACGGATCGAGAGACCCTGCATCCGAGCCCAGGCGATCGGGAGAGGTCGGCGTCGAGGAGGGGACGACGCCGGAGTTGTGGACTGCCGCCTATCGGCATTTCTGCCACACCCTTCGGACCCGGTCGTTTCGAACCCCAGCGGCTTGGGTAGCGCGTAGCTGTTGCCGTACATCGGTGTGAACGGATCGGTGAACTGTGAGGCAACAGTTCAGGAGAACCGACCAATGACCGCACCGACGCTCGCATCCTCAGCTGTCGTCCGCCCATTTACCGTCGCGATCTCCGACGCCGAGATCGAGGACTTGAAGCAGCGACTCGCCGGAACTCGGTGGCCCAATCCGGCAACCGTCTCCGACTGGTCGCAAGGTGTCCGATTGGAGAATGCCACGTCGCTGATCGAGTACTGGGAGCGAGAGTACGACTGGCGCCGATTCGAGGCGGAGCTCAATCGGTTCCCACAGTTCCTGACGACGATCGATGGGCTCGACATCCACTTCATCCATGTCAGGTCCAAGAATCCGAATGCGATGCCCCTCATCTTGACGCACGGATGGCCAGGTTCGATCGTCGAATTCCTGAAGATGATCGGCCCACTCACTGACCCGGTGGCGTTCGGAGGGAACGTCGAAGATTCATTTGACGTCGTCGTTCCGTCCCTGCCGGGATTCGGGTTTTCCCAGAAGCCGACCGAGACGGGATGGAATATTTCTCGCATCGCAACCGCGTGGGTCGAACTCATGGAGCGTCTTGGCTATGAGCACTGGGCCGCTCAAGGTGGTGATTGGGGTGCCGTCGTGACCTCGGCCCTCGGGGTGATGCGGCCTGACGGCCTCCTCGGGATTCACTTGAACACTCAGTACGCGTTTCCCGCGCAGATTCCCGACACGCTGTCGCCCGAGGAGCGCTACGCCGTCGACACCCTCGCCCTCTACGTCGGCGATCTCGGTGGAGGAAACCACCTCCAGGGAACGAAGCCGGAGACCGTCGGATTCGCTCTTGCGGACTCTCCGGCTGGCCAGGCGGCTTGGATCTACGAAAAGTTCCAGTCCAAGACGGACAACCACGGGCTCGCTGAGGACGCGCTCAGCACCGATGACATGCTGGACGCAATCTCCCTCTACTGGTTCACAAACAGTGCAGCGTCGTCCGGCCGTATCTATTGGGAGAACAAGTCGGGCAGCTTCGCTGGTCCAAAGCTCACACTGCCGGTAGCGGTGACCGTATTTCCCCGCGACATCCCGCGCTTGCCACGAAGCTGGATCGAAGACACCTACTCCGATTTGATTCACTACGGCGAGGCCGACAAGGGCGGACACTTCGCAGCCTTTGAGCAACCCGAGATCCTGATCAGCGAAATCCGGACCGGCCTCAGGAGCCTTCGTCCTTGACGCGACAACTCGGCTACAGCCGACCGAGAGCATGACGTAACTGTGAACCGTCCCCGAACGCCTACTACGCGTACGTTCCATCTGGCATCTCAGTGGATTCTGTCCAGCGCCGGAAGAGTGGCGCCTACGCAGTGTCAGCCGACCACTCGATCAGCGGGGGTCGCACTGCTGCACAGGTCGGGTTGCCTTTCGGGTCGGTAAGGCCCAACCGACCTATGAGCACACTCGATTCCCGGGATGCCGCCATCACATGAGCAGGGATGCCGTCAAGCATGATCTTGGCGCGCCTGAACATTGCAAAGCTTCCTGGACCTTCGACGACACCCCATGCCAGGTAGATGAATCTGGCTCCTGGTGGTCCGGAGATGTAGGGACCTCGGAAGTCGACGATCGTCGTAGGCGCGGGTGTCGCCTCCACCTCCCAGACGACTGACTGCACATCAGCGCTCACCTGGCCCATCAACTCACCAGGCTTGTTCCTGCGCTGGATGCCCACCTCGATCCCGTAATGACCCCCAGGACGTTCCGGTGATGGCCCGCAAGATCGGCCCGGCAGATCGTGCGCTTCGATGCGGATCAGCATGTCACCAGTATGTGCCTCGCCTGTCCTTCGACGTCAGGAGCGGGGGACCACCCGGGAGTCGGGGCTATCCAGCCAACCAAGGAGTGACGAGCTCAATACCGATGCCGGCGAAGTCCTTCTCGTTTCTGGTCGCCAAGGATGCGTCATTGGACCGGCAGATCGACGCGATCTGAGCGTCGTAGCCGCTGATCGGCGTCCCCTGGCAATCGCGATGGTCGACGATCTCCGGGTAGATGGTGGCTGCGGCAGCATCGAACGGGAGGACATCCTCAGTGAACCGGCTGAACACGTCCACGGCGGCCTCCCGCAGCATCTCTTTCCGCGTGCCGCTCGGGAGCCGCTCGATGCCGTAGAGGATCTCGGCCACCGTGAGTGCCGTGATTCGCAGCTCGTGATGACCCTGCACCAACACCCAAGCTCGAACTGCAGGTGAGGGATCGACCCGCATCAGCTCCGAGACCACATTGGTGTCGGCGACGATCACCCGGTGAAGTCGACAGCTCGAGGTGCCGTGGAGCGGGGCGGCAGGTCGAGGTCGACGCCACCGAGCTCACCGAATCGGGCCGCGAGCGCGTCGAGGAGACTCTCGTCATCGGTCGGCTTGAGGACGGCTTCGACGAGAATGGCGCGCATCTCGGCCTCCATCGACCGACCGTGGGCGGCTGCCCGGACCCGCAGGCGCTCTCGCACGGTGTCGTCCAGGTTCCGAATCCTCACTGCTGCCATCGCCACCACCTCCGCTAGCGGCGCTAGCATTTTCAATCACCTGTCGGCCGCGGGCGCCCGAGTCTCATGTGAGGTCTGGTGCACCGCCGTCCAGCGGCTTGCCATGTGGCCATCCGGCCGTTTCACCACACCTAGTCCAGAACGTCCCTGGAGCTCCGAATCCGTCGCCGAACAGCCCTCGAGAAGTCCTCAGATCCTCAAAAGGTCCCCAGAGTGTGAGGACGTCCGTGGACGCCAACGGACAATTGAAACCCCAGGTAGAGGCCCATAGTGGACAGTCTCGTGCGGGAGGGTGACGGTGAGCCGGCCTGTAGGCGGGATTCTGTACGTCCCTTGCGGGGCGTGGTGGCCATCCATCTGAGCGGTCTACCTGGGGGTGGTGCCCGTTGCCGGGCGCCGGACGGGCCGCCCATGTCCCCTGTTCGACCTTGCTCCGGGTGGGGTTTACCGAGCCGACCGGGTCACCCCGGTCGCTGGTGCGCTCTTACCGCACCGTTTCACCCTTACCTGTGCGCCTCCTTGCGGCTGCGCCATCGGCGGTCTGTTCTCTGTGGCACTGTCCTGCAGGTCGCCCCGACTGGCCGTTAACCAGCACCCTGCCCTGTGGAGTCCCGACCTTCCTCGACCTGCCGCCCTCGGGGTTGCCCCGTCGGACCCAGGCCGCGACCACCCGGCCGGCTCACCGTCGCCCACCATCGTCCCACAGCCGGGCCGCCCCGGCGCTGGGGACCTCTTCGCACCGATGCATACTCCGGCCATTGTCCGGAGGCACGCCACCACGACCCACCCGGGCGATACCCTGACGACGTGTCCCTCGATGCCCGAGCCAGACGTCTGGCCGCCGAACACGGTGGCGCGGACGCGCTCACCGTCTCCCAGCTCTACGACAGGGTCGACCGCGCCGTCCGGGGCGCCTTTCCTGATGAGGTGTGGGTCACCGGCGAACTGCGGTCGATGAAGGTCCTGACCAAGGGCCACTGCTTCCTCGACCTGGTCGACCCGGCCCAGGCCGACGACCCCGGGGCTCCGACACTGAGCGCCAAGTGCTGGGCCGGGACTTGGCGGACCGTCCGGACCGCCCTCGACCGCCTCGGCATCGCGCTCGAGGTCGGCATGGTGGTCCGGGTCCGGGGCGAGGTCGGCCTGTACAAGGCCCGTGGCTCGGTCGACTTCACCGTCCGGGAGATCGATACCGAGGCCCTCATGGGCAAGGTGGCGGCCGAGCGCGCCCGCCTCGTCCAGGCCCTCGTCGACGAGAACCTCTACGACCGCCAACGCCGACTCCCCATGCCCGCACTGCCGCTCCGGGTCGGCATGGTGGCGAGCCCGGGCACCGAGGGCTACAACGACTTCCTGGGCGGCCTGCGCGGCTCGGGGCTGGCCTTCGATGTCACCGTCGCCCCGACCGCCGTCCAGGGCAAGGACGCCCCGGCCATGGTGGCCGCCGCCCTCGTCGACCTACAGCGCCAGCCGCTCGACGTCGTCGTCGTGGTCCGCGGCGGCGGGTCCAAGGCCGACCTGGCCGCATTCGACCAGGAGGCGGTGGCCCGGGCCATCGCCAACTGCGACGTTCCGGTGTGGACCGGCATCGGTCACACCGGCGACCAGTCGGTAGCCGACGAGGTGGCCAACCGGGCCTGCATCACCCCGACCGAGTGCGGCCAGGAGCTGGCCCGGGTCGCCCTCGACTATTGGCGGGGCATCGAGGAGACCAGTGCCTTCCTCGCCCGGGTGGCCCGCGACCGCATCCTCCAGGCCGACAAGTCGCTGGCCGCCCATCAGCGCGCCGTCTCGACCGGTGCCCGCAACCAGCTCGACCGGCACCGGGACGGCCTCGGCCACCGGGCCGGCAACCTGCGCACCGTGGTGCGGGGCCAGGTCGACGCCCACGCCGTGCGGTTGACGGTGGCGGCGACCTCGTGCGCGGGCAGTGCCCGTCGCGCGGCACAGGCGGGGGAGTCGGACCTGCTCGCCCGGTCACGTCGTCTGGCCGGTCTCCCGACCCGCCGCCTCGAGGTGGAGGAGCTGCGGGCCGGCCAACGCCGCCGGCTGCTGTCGGCCTACGACTACCAGCGCCAGCTCGACCGGGGCTACTCGGTCACTCGCGACGCCAGCGGGGCCGTGCTGCGCTCGGTGGGGGGGCTGCTGCCCGGCGCAGTGCTCGCCACCCAGCTGGCCGACGGGACGGTCGAGTCGACCGTCACCGCGACGAACGACTCGCACGACACAACGGAGGGAACCAACTGATGGCCACACCCAAGGGAAGCGACGACAGGGGAGCGGCCCCGGTCGGCGACCTGAGCTACTCCGATGCCGGAGCCGAACTCGACGGGATCATCGCCGAGTTCGAGACGGGGGTGGTCGACGTGGACCGCCTGGTCGACCAGTTGGAGCGGGCCACCGAGATCGTCGACGAACTCGACCGACGACTGCGCCGCACCCGTATGCGGGTGGAGGAGCTGGTGCCCCGCCTCGAGGCCATCGGCCAGGAGGCGGGCGACGACGCCGACGATGACGAGGCCGAGGACGCCGAGTCCGACGCGCTGTTCTGACCTGTCCGGCCCGCAGCCCCCGGGTCAGCCGATGTTGCGGGCCCGGTCGTCCCAGTAGGGGGCGCGCAGCTCGCGCTTGAGGACCTTGCCCGACGGGTTGCGGGGCAGGGCGTCGATGAAGTCGATCGACGTCGGGCACTTGTAGTGGGCGAGCCGGCCACGCGTGGACGCCAGGATGTCGGCGGCCAGTGCCTCCCGGTCGTCGGGGGACCGGCCCTCCTCGGGGACGGCCACCACGATGGCCTTGACCGTCTCGCCCCACCGATCGTCGGGCACCCCGATGACGGCGGCATCGGCCACGCCGGGGTGGGACAGCAGCGCGTTCTCGACCTCGGCGGGGTAGATGTTCTCGCCACCGGACACGATCATGTCCTTGATCCGGTCGTGGAGGAAGAGGTAGCCGTCCTCGCTCAGCCAGCCGGCGTCCCCGGTGCGGAACCAGCCCTCGGCGTCGAGCACTCCCGCGGTCTCGTCCGGCTTGTTCCAGTAGCCGAGCATGTTCTGGTCCGAGCGGGCCATGACCTCGCCGACCGCTCCTGCCGGCAGCTCCTCGCCGGTGGCGGCGTCCACGATGCGGAGCTCGACGTGGGAGAACGGCTTCCCCGCCGAGCGGAGCAGGTTGGCCCGCGGCCCGTCAGGATCGTGGTCCTCGGGGAGCAGTGAGGTGATGGCCCCGGTGGTCTCGGTCAGTCCGTAGACCTGGGCGAACTGGCACCCGAGTGCGGCGATGGACTTGACCAGGACGTCCTCACTGATGGGAGCGGCCCCGTAGTAGATGGTCCGGAGCGAGCTCATATCGGTGTCGGCCAGCTGGGGTGTGGCCAGCAGGAACATCAGCACGGCGGGCACCACGAACGCATCGGTGATGCGGTGCACCTCGACGACCCGGAGGATCTCCACCGGGTCGATGTCCCGGACGATGATCGAGTGTCCACCCCGCGACATGCCCGACAGCGCCCACCCGGTGCCACCGATGTGGAAGAGCGGCATGGCCACCATCGACACGGTGGTCTCGTCGATCCGGAACACCTCGGTGGCACCGCCCAGGATGGTGGCCAGGTTGCGGCCGGAGATCATGACGCCCTTGGGCAGGCCGGTCGTGCCCGAGGTGTAGAGCTGCGTGATGACGTCGTCGGGGCCGGGCTCGAATCCCGGGTCCGTCGCCGAGCCGGCGTGGGCGTCCCGCCACTCGTCGAACGCAGTCAGCGGCACGTAGGAGCGCACGCAGCTGAGCGACGGGGCGATCTCCTTGACGGCCGCCTCGTAGTCTGGTCCGTAGAGGAGGACGGGCGAGCCGGCGTCCTCGATGATGGCGGCCAGCTCGGCCGGTGCGAGACGCCAGTTGACGGCGACACTGACCGCCCCGAGCAGCGAGCAACCGAAGAAGACCTCGAAGAACTCGATGCCGTTCCGGTCGAGGAAGGCCACCCGCTGGCCGGTCGTCACGCCCTCCGCCACCAGTGCGGCGGCCACCGTCACGGCCCGGTCGTAGCACTCGCCCCAGGTCACGGTGGTCTCGCCGAGGGTCAGCATCGGCGCATCGGGCTGCACGGCGGCCCAGTGGCGGAGCATGGCGGCCGGCGAGTTCGTGAAGTCCCGCCCGGTCGTGTCGGTCAAGGTGTCGGTCATCTCAGCGCCATCCCCCGGTCGCGTCGTCGGTGCGGGCGGGACCGCGTGGGCGGCTGCCGACCCGCTGCGAACCCTACAGTGGAGAGGTGACCGACGCCTCTCCCACCACCGCCACCGCCGGGACCGACCGGCTCTACTTCCGGCAGCTGTTGGCCGGTCGGGACTTCGCCACCTCGGACCAGGTGGCCCGCCAGATGGTCAACTTCGTCTACCTGGTGGGGGACCGGGAGACCGGTGAGGCGGTGATCGTCGACCCCGCCTACGGCATCGACGACCTGCTCGGCATCCTGGCCGCCGACGGCATGCGGTGCGTCGGCGCCCTCGGCACCCACTTCCACCCCGACCACGTCGGCGGCAGCCTCCAGGGGTGGGCCATCGAGGGGATCACCCGGCTGCTCGAGGTGACCGACGTGCCCGTCCACCTCCAGGCCGACGAGCTGCCCTGGGTGGAGCGCTCGACCGGCGTCGGTGCGGGCGACCTGGTCGGCCACGTAGGCGGCGACATCGTGACGGTGGGCGCCGTGCCGATCACCCTCGTGCACACGCCGGGTCACACCCCGGGCAGCCAGTGCTTCCTGGTCGACGGCAAGCTCATCGCCGGCGACACGCTCTTCCTCGACGGCTGCGGCCGGACTGACTTCCCGGGCAGTGACCCGGCCGCCATGTACGACTCGCTGATGCACCGGCTCGCCCGAGTGCCCGACGACACGGTCCTCTACCCGGGGCACTTCTATTCGCCGCCGGACGCCTCGGCCACCATGGGCCAGACCCGGGCCCAGAACTACGTGTTCCGGCTCACGTCCCCCGAGCAGTGGATGACCATGTTCGGGGGGTGACGGCCCGCCGACCGTGCAGCGTCGTCCGCCACTGCTGTTGCATCGACGCCCACGTCGTCGCCAACAGGGGTGTCACCTGCGACAGCGTCCGTGCGAGGTGCCGATGCCGTACTGGATCCCAGGCCAGAGGGTGGTTCCCCGCGGGACTCCCGTGGAGCTCATTGCGGACTTTCGGCCCTAACTGCAAGGACGCGTGTCGACGTACCTTGACGTAACCGAGGAGTGTCGACCCTGTGTACAGGCGTGGGCTCCGGCGGTCGGTCGGTCGAGCGAAGGCGGTGCGGGTGTGACGATGGAAACCTACCGGCGAGAGGTAGCGGAGCGGGACAACACGAAGGCGATCGCGGCACTCGAGCAGACGCTCGATGCGTCGGCCGCGCTACGTGGGGAACTGCTCCGGAACGAGGCGTCGACCAGGCGGTTGGTCCACGAGCTCGCGACCGGTGTGCCGTTTGCCGATGCCGTCCAGGATCGGGCCGACTCGGCCATGGAGCTGCGCGAACGGGTCAACGATCCGTTGGACCGCTACCGGGAAGCCCGCCGCCTGGTGCGGATGGCCATGATCGAGGACTGCCTGAGGGCCGGCCTGTCGCGCGGTCGTATCGCCGCCCTGCTGGGGGTGACCCGACAGCGGGTGACGATGCTGGCCAAGGACGTCGACTACCGGGAGCCGCCCTCGGCCGACCTGCGCATGCTGCGGCACGCCTGAGCATCCCTCTACCATTCGCTCCATGAGCGAACCCGTGTCCCCGGACGGAACCGTCGTCATCATCGGCGCCTCACTGGCCGGGCTGCGGGCGGCCGAGGAGCTACGTCACGAGGGTCACACCGGACCGGTGATCGTGGTGGGCGAGGAGGTCCACGCCCCCTACGACCGACCCCCGCTGTCCAAGCAGCTCCTGTCGGGCAAGTGGGATGTCGAGCGCATCCACCACCACACACCCGATGCCCTCGACGCCATCGGTCTGGAGTTCCGCCTGGGCCGCCGCGCGACCACACTCGACGTGGACGGGCGCATCGTCTCGTTGTCCGACGGCACCGAGCTGGCCTACGACGGCCTCATCGTCACCACCGGCGCCGCCACCCGGAACCTGTCCGGCGCGGAGGGGATGGCGAACGTGTGGATGCTGCGCACCCTGGATGACTGCCTGGGCATCCGCGCCGACCTGGCCGCCGCAGGCGACGAGCCACGGGTGGTGGTGATCGGTGCCGGCTTCATCGGCTCCGAGGTTGCCGCCACCTGTCAGGGGATCGGCGCCCACGTCACCCTGCTCGAGGCCTATCACACGCCACTCGCCCGGGTGCTCGGCGATCGCATGGGTCAGATGTGCGCCGACCTGCACGTGGCCAACGGCATGGACCTCCGCTGTAACGTGGCCGTCGACCACCTGGAGTCCGACCCGGGGGGCGCCGACCCGGTGGTCGTGTGCCTGGCCGACGGCACCCGGCTGCCCGCCGACGTGGTCGTGGTGGGGATCGGCGTGTCACCTTCTGTGGGGTGGCTCGAGGGCTCGGGCCTCACCCTGGACAACGGGATCGTCTGCGACGGCGCCCTGTTCGCTACCGACCGGGTGGTCGCGGCCGGTGACGTGGCCAACTGGGTCCGGCCCTCGACGGGCCGACCGGCACGGGTCGAGCACTGGACGAATGCCGCCGAGGGCGGTGCGGCGGCGGCCCGCAACCTGCTGGCCGGATCGGCGGCCGCCGTGCCCTACGACCCGGTCCCGTTCTTCTGGTCCGACCAGTACAAGGCGAAGATCCAGATGATCGGGCTGCCGGACGCCGGGGACGAGGTCGAGGTGGTGAGTGGCTCGGGATCCGAGGGCCGGATGATCGCCCTCTACCGTTCGGGCGACCGCCTGAGCGGTGTGCTGGCCATCAGCCAACCCGCCAAGCTCATGGGCTACCGTCCGCTGCTGGCCGCCGGTGCCTCGTTCGACGAGGCACTCGCCCACGGCGCGTCCTGACCGACCGGGGGGCCGCCGGTCGGTCCCGTTCGTCGCTCCGACCGGTCGCGCCGCCGACGTGGCACCGAACGGATCCGATGGGTGACGCGTAGGGCGTCGGCGATCTGGTCGGCGCTCGGCTCGACGCCGCCGTAGGTGGACCGCTCGACCAGGAGCGTCACCTCGGCGATGGCACGGGCGTGCTCGGGCAGCGCCCGGCCGAGGTGTCCGCCATAGGCGGTCAGCGTCTCGTCCGTCCGCCGGGGCACGCCGGTGCGGACGCCGGCCCGGGCGAGGTCGGCCGCCACCTGATGGGCCCACGTGGTGGGCCGGCGGGCGCGCCGGGCCCGCACCACGAGGACGACGACGACCACGCCCGCCACCAGGCTGATGGGGATCCACGGCAGATGGGCGAGCCCCCGGCCGATCGACGACGCGAGCACGGTGCCCGGTGCGGGATTGGCCAGCGGCACGTCGGCCGTGGGGTCGAAGTTCTGCCAGCCGTAGCCCGGGAACCACACCTGGACCCAGGCGTGGGCATCCTTGGCCTGGATGTCGTAGAGGTCGGTGATCGGGTTGAACGGGCCGGGCACGTAGCCGACGGCCTCCCGGGCCGGGATGCCGAGGCTGCGGAGCATGACCACCGTGGCGGTGGAGATCTGCTCGCAGTAGCCGCGACGGGTGCCGAACAGGAACGAGTCCACCGCGTCGGTTCCGGCCGCCAGCGGCGGGATGTCGGTGGTGTAGTGGATGTGGGTGGCCATCCAGGCGTCGATGGCCTCGACCTTGGCGTAGGAGTCCGGGTCGGCGTCGCCGGGCGAGCCGATGGCGCTGGTGATCGACTGGGCGAGCGCGGTGACACGGGCGTCAGCGTGGGGGAGTTGGAGGTAGCGGGCCTGTTCTGCGGGGCTCCAGCCGTCGCGGTCGTCGGCCTGGTCGATGGCGACCGGTGCGGTCGCCGCCTCGAGCTGGGCCGGGGTCGCCGTCGAGTCGGCCGACACCACGGTGTAGATCGTCCCGGGTCCCATCGACGTGGCCGACGTGATCGTCCCGTCGGGGGTGACGGTCACCGAGTGGGTCTCCAGGTAGACCCGCTGGGCGTTGTCGGCATGGAAGACCAGATTGGGACCACCCTGGGCGAGGTAGAAGGTCTGGATGTCCTCGGCGCCGGACGCCAGAGGGGCGACCTGGTCCGGATAGTTGGGGATGAGGAACGGCGACCCGCCGGTCACCTTCTCACTCTTCGGGCCGTCGACGGGGTTGGCGGACTGCGCCCAGGACTGCCCGTTCCACTCGTCGTAGGTCTGGCCCACCCAGTAGTTGGGCCGGGTGGCCCGCACCCGCATGACCACCTCGTTGCCGAGGGTGACCCGGTCGGCCGTGTCGAGGGACTTGGCGAAGCCGAGGAAGCCACCCACCCCGGTCCGTCCGTGGGCACTTGCCGCGTGGGCCGGCAGCGCCGCACTGCCGTCGGTCAGCCCCGAGGGCGACGTGACCGGCGCGGCGTCGGCCGAAGAGGCGGTGAAGATGAGCGATGTCGAGACCCGGGGGGCCGGCAGGATCCCCACCAGGAGGATGGCCGCCACCGCCACCAGGCCGCCGGCGACGACGAGTGCGCGCCACGGCACGCCGTCGGTCTCGGACACCGACTGCCACATGGCCACGAGTCCCCACACGCAGCACGCCACCCACGCCAGCACCCAGCCGCCCAGGGCCAGGTCGACAGACTGGGCGGCGGCCACGGCGATCAGGGCCGTCGAGCCGGCCAGCGAGTAGGCGACGTCCCGGCGGGACGGCACGTCGAAGGCGTGGGTCGACAGGACCCAGGCGAACAGGACGGCCAGTGGCGCCTCGACCGAGGCGATGTCGCCCGGGGTGGCGTGGTGGGTGACGGTCACCAGGAACCACACGAAGCCGCCGACGGCGCAGGCGGCCAGTACCGGCTTCACCCCCGGCCACGGGTTGGCCCGTCGTCGGTAGGCGAAGATGTTGCCGACCACGGTCGCCACGACGGCGAACAGCGACACGCCCGGGCTCAGCTCACCTTCGGACCAGCAGGCCCCGATGCCCAGGAGCACGGCCAGCACCGAGGCGGTCCGGAAGGGGATCGAGTCCTCGGGGGGACCCGGCCGGTTGACGTCGACGAAGCGCTGCCAGAGCGTCACGCCGGCACCGCCCGGGCCAGGCGTCGCCCGAGGTCGATCCGGTCGACGACGGGCCGCGCCACGCGTCCGTCCGCCTCCCGAGTGACGAGCACGACCGGTCGGTGTCCGTCCAGGCAGTTGCCGACGGCTGCCATCATGCGCTCGGCTTCCGCCTCGGCGGCCGTCGGGTCATCCGGCAGCACGAGTTCGACGAGCACCGGGTCGTCGGTCTGGCGCTCGGACTCGCGGACCATGAGAGTGCCGGCGTGTGCGGTGGCGGGCCAGTGCACGGCCCGCCGGGGGTCGCCCGGTGCGTAGGGGCGCACGCCGCGCGGTTCGCCGACGACCGAGTTGACCCGGAGCGAGGCTTCGCCGTGTGCGTCGTCCGCGGCGGTGAGCGGTGCCCCGGGCTCGCCCGTGCGCGGGGCGACGTGGAGCAGGCGGGGCAGCGGGAGCTCGACGTCCCGGGCCCACCACAGGATCCCGAACGGTGCACTCGAGGCCACCTCGACGGCGACGGCGTCGAGCACGCCGCGACGGCCCGGCGTGCAGGTCAGCACCACCGAGCGGGACCCACGCTGGCCCCCTGCGGCCTGCCGGTCGGGGCCGGTCGGCCAGCGGGGGCGGATCCGCACGGGACGGTCCGCCTCGAAGATGAGTTCGACCGGGCGTCCCGCCTGTGCATCACCGGGGCACGCCGTGCACGTCACCCGGGCACGACCGGCCGGGACGACGGGCGCCACCATGCCGACGAGGAGGAACGCGCCGAGGAGCGCACCCACGGCCTGCACCCAACCCGAGCCGCTCGAGTGTGCGACGCCGGCCCACGCCACCATGGTGATGATGCTGCCGGCCACCGGAGCGATCCACGCCACGGGGTGGACCCGTCGGCGGAGGCGGAGCCCGCGGGGCAGGGTGGGGGACGCGGGTGGACGGCGGAAGCGGTCGAGGCGCCACGATGCCACGGAGCCGAGCACCAGGGCCGCGGCGCCGATGCCGATCCCGATCGGGGCGGCCGCCGGGCCGAACAGGAAGCGCGAGATGGCCACGCCGACCATGCCGGCGGCCACGCCGACCATGGCGGCCTGGACCGCCCGCCACCGGCCCGGCCGGGGTCGGGGGTCCGACTCCCGGCTCACGTCGTGGGCGCGGGGGTGTCGGCGATGATGCGGCCGACGAGCGCCGCCGTTCCGCCGTCGCCGCCCTCGACGAGCAGGCGGTGGGACAGGCAGGCCACGGCCACGGCCTGGATGTCGCCCGGTGTCACGTAGGCGCGTCCGGCCAGCACCGCATAGGCCTGGGCGCTGCGCAGCAGCGAGATCGCGGCCCGGGGGCTCGCTCCGAGGCGCACGCTACCGGTGGCCCGGGTGGCGCGCACCAGGGTTACGGCGTAGGCGGCCACGTCGTGCTCGACGTGCACGAGCGCGGTGGCGGCGATGGCCCGTTCCCACCGGGCGGTGTCGGCCACGGGCGCCAGTGAGTCGAGCGCGTAGCGACCGCCGCTGTGCAGCACCAGGCGGGTCTCCACCTCGGCGTCGGGGTAGCCGATCGACGTCGACAGCCCGAAGCGGTCGAGCTGGCTCTCGGCCAGGGGGTAGGTGCCCACCTGTCCGACGGGGTTCTGGGTGCCGATGACGAGGTTCGGCCGGGGAAGCGGCCACGACTCACCCTCGACGGACACCTGCTGTTCCTCCATCGACTCGAGCAGAGCCGACTGGGTGCGCGGTGGCGTGCGGTTCATCTCGTCGAGCAGGACCACGTGGGCGAAGACGGGTCCCGGCCGGAACTCCCAGGTGGCGGTGTCGGGGGAGAACACGGTCACGCCCGTGATGTCGGACGGGAGCAGGTCGGGGTGCCCCTGGACCCGCGACAGCTCGGCGCCGAGGGCGGTGGCCAAGGCCCTGGCCAACACGGTCTTTCCCACTCCGGGCACGTCCTCGATCAGGAGGTGCGAGCCGGACAGCGCGGCCACGACCGCGGTGGTGACCGCCTCGGGGGTGCCGAGGAGGACCGCGGACAGCGCGGCGTGCAGGTTGCGGGCCAGGTCGACGGCGTCGGCGATGGCCGCATCGGCACTTCCTCCGTCACCCACCGCGGCGGCGGCTGCGGCCGTGCGGGCAGCTGCCGCCGCCCCGACCTCGGGCACGGCGACAGGCGGTGGGACCGGCAGATCCCCCGGACCCCGTGTCTCGATGCCGGTGCTCATGGGGTCTCCTGCTTCCCCGGCCTCGGCCGGTGGGGTCGGCGATGGCGCCGCGGCTGCTCCGACCACCCAGTGTAGAGGGCCACTCTGCGTGACCACAATGCACCCCGTCGGGTCCGACGGGCCCCGAGGTGCTGGTCAGAAGTCGATGCCGGACAGCTCGGGCACGGCGCCCTCCGCCCGGCTGCGGGCCTCCAGCCAGCGGGCACGCGTTGCCGTCCGGTCGGCGTCCGACCAGGTCGGGAGCACCTCGACCCGCGGGATCCACGCCGCGGCCACGTCGTCCTCGTCTGCCCACGTGCCGGTGGCCATCCCGGCCAGGAAGGCAGCACCCAGGGTGGTGGCCTCGAGGATGGGCGCCACCTCGACCGGTCGGCCGCAGGCGTCGGCCAGGGCCTGGGTGAAGACGGGGTTGGCGGTCATGCCGCCGTCGACCCGCAGCGCACCGACGGGCAGGCCGGAGTCGGACTCGGCGGCCTCGAGCAGGTCGGCCCCGCGGTGGGCGATCCCTTCCAGGACGGCCCGGACGAGCTCCGGCCGTCCACTGCCCCGGGTCAGGCCGGTGATGGTTCCCCGGGCCCCGAAGTCCCACACGGGGGTCCCGAGGCCCAGGAGTGCGGGAACGAACCATACGTCGCCCGTGTCCTCGCACGCCCCGGCCACGGTGGCCGAGTGGGCGGCGTCGTCGATGACGCCGAGGTCATCGCGCAGCCACTCCACGCATGTCCCGGCCGACAGCATGATGGCCTCGATCCCCCAGGTGTCGACGCCGCCACGGCGCCAGGCGATGATCGGGATGGTGCCCGACGGACCCCGCACGGCCTGGGGTGGACGGGCCGGCCCGAGGCACTGGTCGAGCATGCCGCCGGTGCCGAAGGTGGCCTTGGCCTGTCCGGCGGTCGTGCAGCTCTGTCCGATGAGCGACGCCTGCTGGTCACCGGCCATGCCGGCGATGGGTGGCGCGCCGTCGAGCGAGGAGGCCGTGCCGAGCACGCCGGACGAGTCGACGATGGACGGCAGGACCGCCTCAGGAATACGCAGTACCTCGAGCAGCGACGTGCTCCAGCCCCGACCGTCGCCGTGGATGAGCCCGGTCACGCCGGCGTTGGAGGCGTCGGTGACGTGCAGCTCCCCCTCGGAGAGGATCCACGCCACCCAGGTGTCGATGGTGCCGAAGGCCAGCTCACCCCGTTCGGCGCGGGACCGATCCGGGTCGACCACGTCGAGGATGGCGGCCAGCTTCGTGGCCGACGCGTTGGGGGCGATCCGGATGCCCTGGGCCTGCAGCTCGAGGCAGGTCCCGACGGTGCGCAGGTCCTGCCAGCCGAGCCCCGGGCCGACGGGCTGTCCCGTCGCCCGGTCCCACACCAGGGTGGACGCCCGCTGATTGGCGATCCCGACCGCCTCCACCGGACCGCCGTCGGCCAGGCTGCGGGCCGCCACTTCGGCCACGGCCGAGGCGATGGCCGTGCCGTCGAACTCGACGAGGCCGGCGAAGGGGGTGTCGGGCAGGACCACGACGTGGTGGATGTGCTCGACGGACGCGTCGGGGCGCACGATGGCTCCGCGCACGCCCGAGGTGCCGACGTCGACGACCAGGATGCTCATGGCCAGGGCACCTCGCCGTAGGGGGTGGGTAATCCGAGCTTGCCCGGGTTGAGGATTCCGTGGGGATCGAGGGTGCCCTTGACCGCCACCAGGACGTCGAAGGCGCCACCCAGGGCGTCGTGCAGGAAGCGCCCCCGGTTGAGACCCACGCCATGGTGGTGACTCAGTGCACCCCCGGCGTCGAGCGTCGCCCGGGTGACCTCGTCCCACGACCTCCGGTAGTAGTCGGCCACCCAGGCATCCCGGCCGGTGACGTCGTCCTGCAGCTCCTCGGGTGGCCGGCCGGCGAAGGTGAAGTAGAGACAGGCGCCGTCGGTGTAGGCGTGGCTCTGGTGGGAGGAGGCCGCCAGCGTGCCTGGCACGCGCCCGAGCGCGTCGACGACGTCGCGGTAGAGGCCGGGCAGTGCGCCCCAGCGGCCCGACACCTCGACGGTGTCGACCACCACCCCGGCCCGCCACAGGGGTGCCAGCGCAGACACGTCGTTGCGGTGGGCCAGCCAGCGGTCGACGAGCCCCGCGTCGAGCGAGGCCGCCGCCGCGCACTCCTGGTCGACGACGGCCAGGGTGGCATCGATCAGGGCCGGGTCGGCCTCGTCGAGGACGATCAGCACGTTCGTCTCAGGCTGGTCGAAGTTGCGACCGGACTCCGTGGCGTCGTACAGGCGCAGCACCGCGGGGGAGGCACCGCGACGGAGGATGCGCCGGCAGGCGTCGAGGCCGTCGGCGAACGAGGTGAACCCGAACGCCCGCCGACCTTCGCCCTCGGGCATCGGGTGCACCCGGAAGCGTCCCTCGGTGATGACGCCCAGCGTGCCCTCGCTGCCCACGAACAGCTGGGTCAGGTCCGGACCGGTGGCCGAGCGCGGGCCGTGGCCGCCGGTGCGGACGATCCGGCCGTCGGCCAGCACCACCTCGAGGCCCAGCACCATGTCCTCGATCTTGCCGTAGCGGTTGGAGTACTGGCCCGCCCCCCGGCAGGCCAGCCAGCCGCCCACCGTCGACAGGTCCATCGACTGGGGCCAGTGGCCGAGTGTGAGCCCGTGGCCATCGCGCAGGCCCGACTCGACGTCGGGGCCGAACGTGCCGGCCCGCAGGTCGGCGACGAGCGACGTGTCGTCGACGTCGACGATCCCGTCGAGACCGCACAGGTCGAGGGCCACGCCCCCGAAGAGCGGGATCGAGGCACCGCAGACGCCGCTGCGCCCGCCGGCCGGGGTGACCGGCACCCGGGCCTCGTCGCACAGGGACAGCACCGCCGACACCTGGGCGGTGTCGGTCGGCCGGGCCACCAGCGCGGGGCGCGAGGGGACCTCGCCGGCTGCCGCCCAGCCGATGGCCACCGGCCACCAGTCGCGCCCGGCCTCGGCCCGGTCCTCGTCGAGTTCGGAGACGGAGTCGCAGACGTCACCCAGTCGCCGCGCCAGGTGGGCGTCCACGGCCACCTGCGCTGTGGCGAAGTGGTCGACGACTCCCGACGGGCCGGCGTCGATGGGGGTGACAGGTGTCGGTCGGGTCACGACTCCACCACCGCGGCCGCGGCCTCGGTCGTGACCGTGCCGGTGGCTACGGCTGACGCGGCCCGTGCGGCCGCGTTGCTCACCGGGTCCGGGTCGAGCCCGGCCCGCGTCAGCTCGGCCGACAGCCGGGTGGCGTAGGAGTCGGCCTCGGCGCGCTGGCGTCGGTCGTCCCAGCCCAACTCGGGCCCGATCAGTGCGGCCACCTTGCCGGCGGCTGCGGCCGTGGCCCGCGCGTCGCGGTAGGCCGCCTGGGTGCGGCGGTCGAGTACGTCGGACACGGAGCCGGCCATCTCGTGGCGGACGGCCCACAGCGCCTCGACCGTCAGGTAGGGGAGACCCTCCACCAGTGGCTCCAGCAGTTCGGGCCGACCTTCGGCCATGGCCAGCACGGCTGCGGCCTCGGTGCCGTAGCGACCTCCCAGGTGCACGGCACGCGACGCCTCGGGGTGGGCCGGGTCGGCGCGCACGTTGGCCCCGACGCCGCCCGCCTGCGGGGCGATGCGACCGCCCGGGGGCGCGCCGTGCAGGCGCAGGTTCTTGGTGCGACAGCGCAGGCCCTTGCGGCCGAGTACCCCGGCCGCCACGTCGACCGTGTCCTCGGCCATCTTGCGGTAGGTGGTCAGCTTGCCGCCGGTGACGCTCACCATGCCACCGTCGGAGGTCCGCACCGTGTGGCGTCGGGACAGGTCGGCGGTGCGCTCGCTCGACGCACCTTTCTGCTCGGGGGCGAGTAGGGGCCGGAGCCCCGACCAGATGCCGGTGATGTCGGCCCGGGTGAGTTGGCGGGTGGAGACGGCGTTGGCCGCGCCCAGGATGTACTCGACGTCCTCGGGTGTGGTCGACGGGTCGTCGAGCGGCCCGTCCCACGCCGTATCGGTGGTGCCGAGGTACACCTGGTCGCCCCACGACACGACGAAGATCGACCGCTTGTCCTCGCGCACCGGGATCACGGCGGCGATGTCACAGGGGAAGGCCTCTTCGGGCACGGTGATGTGGATCCCCTTGGCCGGCCGGATGGACCGTGGGTCGTGGTGCTCGTCGAAGGTGCGCACCTCGTCGGACCAGACACCGGCGGCGTTCACCACGACCGAGGCCCGGATGTCGAACGGCTCACCGCCGACCGGGGCCACCGTGGCGCCGCGGACGCGTCCGGTGGTGTCGGTCACCAGGCCGGTCACCGGCGTGTGGTTGGCCGCGGTGGCGCCATGGTCGAGGACGGCGGACCGCAGCACCGTCAGGGTGAGGCGGCTGTCATCGGACCGGGCATCCCAGTAGAGGAAGCCCGCGGCCAGTCGGTCCGCCCGCAGTGTCGGCATGTGGGCGAGCGCCTGCTCGCGGGTGACCTTCTCGTGTCGTCGACCGATGCGCACCCCGCCGGTGAGGTCGTAGAGCCAGAGGGCGGTGCGGTAGACGCGGGCGACGCTCTTGTTGACCACGCCGGTCTTGCCGAACAGCGGAATGAGGAAGGGGAGCGGGGTGACGAGGTGGGGGGCGTTGTCCAACAGGCGCTGACGCTCGGCCAGGTTCTCGTAGACCAGTCGGTACTCGTGCTGCTGGAGGTAGCGCAGGCCCCCGTGGATGAGCTTCGAGGACTTGGACGACGTCCCCGAGGCGAAGTCGTCCCGCTCGACGAGGGCCGTCTTCAGGCCCCGGCTGGCGGCGTCGAGCGCCACACCGGCGCCGGTGATGCCCCCGCCGACGACCAGCACGTCGAACGACTCGGAGGCCAGGCGGGCCAGCGCCCGATCGCGTGAGAAGGGATCGGTGTCCGGAGCGGGTGCGGCCATGGCGAAAGCCTGCCACACGTGGATGGGGGCCACTCCGGTCGGGCGGGTCGGGGCCATCCCGACCGGGGCGCATGGACAGGGTGCCAGTAGGGCGGCCTCGACACCGGAGCGCGCGCAGCCGGGGCCGGACCCGGATTCCCGACCGTCGGGAGACCGACGGATATCACCAACGATTGTTGATTGACAATAGGTGGTGATACGGTCACCACCATGCGCAGTCCCGACGAGTTGACCGAGCTGTTCCGGTCATCCGGACGCAAGGTGACGGCCCAGCGCCAGTGCATCTTCCGGATCCTGCAGGGCGACGAGACCCACCCGTCGGCCGAGGCCGTCCACGCCGTCGCCGTGCGGGAGATGGAGACCATCTCGCTCAAGACCGTCTACCAGACGCTCAACGACCTGGCCGAGTTGGGGGAGATCAGCGCCCTCGACGTCGGCACCGGGCGCACGCGCTTCGACCCCAACGTCGATGACCCCCACCACCACCTGGTGTGCCGGAGCTGCGGCAGTGTGCGCGACCTGGTCGTCGACTTCCCGGGCCTGTCGGTCCCCGACGGTTCGGACCTCGGCTTCGAGGTGGGCACCGCGGAGGTCATCTTCCGCGGGCTGTGCCCGACGTGCCGTGCGGCGTCGGGACCCAGGTCCCGCACGGCCACCGCACACTGACCCTTCGATCACCACCAGCACCATCCACCCAGAAAGGAACACCATGCCCGACCTGAAGGACAGCAAGACCGAGGAGAACCTCAAGGAGGCCTTCGCCGGCGAGAGCCAGGCCAACCGCCGGTATCTCTACTTCGCACAGAAGGCGGACGTCGAGGGCTACCCGGACGTGGCCGCACTCTTCCGTTCGGTCGCCGAGGGCGAGACCGGACATGCGTTCGGCCACTTCGACTTCCTGCGTGAGGTTGGCGACCCGGTGACCGGTGCCGCCGTCGGCCCGACCGAGGACAATCTCAAGTCGGCCATCGAGGGGGAGACCTACGAGTACTCCGAGATGTATCCCGGCTTCGCCCGCACGGCCCGCGACGAGGGCTTCGAGGAGATCGCCGAGTGGTTCGAGACCCTCGCCCGGGCGGAGAAGAGCCACGCGGGTCGCTTTACGGAGGGTCTCACCTCCGTCTCGTGATCACGTCCGCCGCAACCGGCCCCCGGAACCCTCCGGGGGCCGGCACGGCGCCGGGACGGGCAAACCCGTCCCCTGCACCGACTGCCCCACCCGCCTGAGCCATCCCCCTCAGCCGACCCCATCCCCTCGAGCCGGACGGACCGCTGCCATGACCACCACCTACAGCCCCGACGACCCCGCGTACTTCGACGAAGGCGATTTCCGGGTCGAGCTCGAGCGGGTCTTCGACCTCTGCCACGGGTGCCGCCTGTGCTTCAACCTGTGCCCGTCCTTCCCCACGCTGTTCGACCTGATCGACGCCAACGACGGTGTCGTGTCGGCACTGACCGCTGCCGACCAGGACCGGGTCGTCGACGAGTGCTACCAGTGCAAGCTCTGCTACCCGAAGTGCCCCTACGTGCCGCCGCACGAATGGCAGCTCGACTTCCCCCGCCTCATGATGCGGGCCCACGCCATCCGCCACGCGGAGCGCCAGCCCGTCCTGGAGCGGGTGACCGACCAGGTGCTCGCCCGCACCGATCTCGTCGGTCGCGTCTCGACGGCCGCGGCACCGCTCGCCAACGCGGTCACCGGGAAGCCGGGGTCCCTGGCCCGACGGTTGATGGAGAAGACGACGGGCATGGCCTCCGAGCGCCTCCTCCCCCCGTACGCCCGGACGCGCTTCTCGACGTGGTTCCGCCGCCGGGACGCCGGGCGGGGTCCGAAGGCATTCGTGACCGGCGCCCGACAGGGCGAGGTGTCCGTGTTCCCGACGTGCTTCGTCGAGTACATGGAGCCGGCTATCGGCCAGGACCTCGTCAAGGTCTACGAGCGCAACGGCGTCTCGTGCTCGCTGCCCGAGGGCACGGCGTGCTGCGGAGCGCCGTGGCTCCACCAGGGCAACGTCAAGGAGTTCACGAAGGCGGCCGAACGCAACGTCACGGCCCTGGTGGCCGAGGTCCGCGCCGGCAAGGACGTCGTCGTCGCCCAGCCCACGTGTGCCTACGTGGTCCGGAGGGACTACCCCCTCTACCTGCAGCACACATCGCTGGCGGCGGACGCCGCGCTGGTGGCCGAGCACACGTCGGACCCGGCCGAGTACCTGGTGGCGCTGCACAAGGGTGAGGGGACCGAGCTCGCCACCGACTTCATCGGCCGGGAGTCTGGCGCGGTGCCCGACACGGTGACTTACCACGTCGCCTGCCATCTCCAGGCCCAGCACATCGGATTGAAGAGCCGGGACCTCCTGAAGGTGGCCGGGGTGAAGGCCACCCTCGTGCAGCGTTGCTCCGGGATCGACGGCACCTGGGGCTACCGGGCCGAGAACTACGACCAGGCCCGCAAAGTGGCGGCCCCGATGGCCAAGGAGATCCGGGCCGCCGGCAACGACGTCGTCTGCGGCGACTGCCACCTCGCCAACGGCTCCATCGAACAGGAGACGGGAACACGACCCGTCCACCCGATCCAGCTGATGGCTCGGGCCTACGGGATTCCCGAGGAGGACTCGTGACCGCACACCCGCTGACCCTCGCCGACATCGCCGACCAGCGTGCGTACGAGCGCGAGCGGGACTCGTTCCGTCGGGACGTCATCGCACACAAGAAGCTCCGACGGGTGACCGTCGGCCCGGTCGTCACCCTGACGTTCGAGAGCCGCATGACCATGCGGTTCCAGGTCCAGGAGATGGCCCGGGCGGAGCGGATGACGACGGACGAGCAGATCCAGCAGGAGCTGGACGTCTACAACCGGTTGCTGCCCACTGCGGGCGAGCTGTCGGCGACGCTGTTCCTCGAGCTGACCACCGAGGAGGACCTCCGCACGTGGCTGCCCCGCCTGGTGGGCGTCGAGCGGTCGGTGGTGCTCGAGATCGGTGCGGGCGCCAACCGTCACCTGGTGCGGTCCGTCCCCGAGGAGGAGCACCAGACCCAACTGACCCGCGAGGAGGTGACCTCCGCGGTCCACTACGTGCGCTTCCCCTTCACCCCGGCCGAGGTGGCCGCCTTCGGAGCCGGGCCGGTGACCCTGCTCATCGACCACACCGGCTACCCGGACGGCCTGCCCGGTGCGCTGCTGTCCGATGCCACCCGGTCCGAGCTGTCCCGGGACCTGGCGGGGGAGTAGCCGACGGGCCCGACGGTCTCGACCGGCTACCCGCCGGTGAGCCTTCGGGTGTAGGTGGCCGACTACCCGCCGGTGAACTCGGGATCGCGTCGGGCGAGCGACGCGGCGATCCCCTCACGGAAGTCCGCGGTGCCCATCAGCCGAAGCTGCTCGGTCCGTTCGTGGTCGGCCACGTCGCCGAAGCGGGCCACCAGGTCGGACCGCAGCGTGCGCCGGATCGACCGCACGGCCTGGGGTGCCGACCCGGCGATCTCCTCCGCCAGTGCGTGCGCGCCCGCCCTCGGGTCGTCGTCGATCCGGTCGACTAGACCGATGGCGAGCGCCGCTGATCCGTCGATGCGCTTCCCGGTGGTCAGCAGTTCGAGGGCGACCTGCCGTCCCACGACCGCCGGCAGGGTGAGCGAGATGCCGAATCCCTGGTGGAACCCGAGTCGGGCGAAGTTGGCCGTGAACCGACTGGAGGTGGCGGCCACCCGGAAGTCGGCGGCCAGGGCCAACCCGAGCCCACCGCCCACCGCCGCACCCTGGACGGCGGCCACCAGCGGCAGCGGCCCGTCGATCAGTCGCCGTGCCGTGCCGTAGAGGGTGGCGAGCGCTTCGGGCTCCGGGCGGTCCGTGGACCCGAAGTCGAGTCCGGCGCAGAAGTGCCGGCCCTCCGAACACAGCACGACCGCCCGTCCGCCGTGGGCATCGGTCCACGCGATGGCCTCGACCACCGACGCCAGTAGGGCGGCGTCGAAGTAGTTGGCCGGTGGCCGGTGCAGCTCCACCTCGGCGACGTGGCGGTCGTCGAGGGTGACGGTCACGTCACCGAACACGGCGTCGGCTGTGGTCGTGGTCATCGGTCCTCCTCGATGGTGGTGGCGCGGTCGGCGCGGCGTCCGGCGTGTGCCGCGGCCCATCGGGCGACCTCCGCCCGGACCTCCTCGTTGTGCTCACCGCTGAGGGCGGCGTGGCGGTGCACGGTGGGCCCTGGGTGGTTGGCGAAGCGGACCGGCTGGGGGATGACCTTGTACCGGCCCGCCAGGGGGTGGTCGTCCTCGGGCAACTCGTCGACCAGTTCCTCGAGCGTGGGCACGGCCGAGGCCGGGATCCCCTTGTCGGCGCAGAACTCGAGCCACTCGGCCGTCGTCCGGTCGACCAGCACCGCGGCCACGTCGGCGTAGAGGCTGTCGGCATGGGCGATCCGGGAGCGGGCCGACAGGATCCGCTCGTCACCCACGAGGTCGTCCCGGCCGGCGGCCCCGAAGAGGTCCTCGTAGTTCTGGCGGGTGTAGGCGAGGACGTTGATCCAGCCGTCCTGCGTGCGCTGGGGCCTGCGCTCCGGGTTCAGGATGCGCGCGTAGCCCGGCGGTCCGAGGGGCGGCACCGTGGTGGCCGGCCCGGCGTGCTCCACCAGCGTGAAGGCGGTCATCACGTCGATCATCGGGACCTCGACTCGCTGGCCCTTCCCGGTGCGCTCCCGTTCGAAGAGCGCGGCCATGACGGCGTAGGCGATGGTCAGTCCGCTCACCTTGTCGGCCACCAGCGTCGGCACGAGGACGGGCACGCCGCCCATGCGCCGGAACGTGTCGGGTATACCCGAGCCGGCCTGGATCACGTCGTCATAGGCCGGCGCGTCAGCGGCGGGGGAGTCCGACGGGTAGCCCTGGGCCTGGCAGTAGACGACCTCGTCGCACACGGCCCGCACATCCTCGTAGGCAAGGCCGAGCCGGGTCAGGGTGCCGGGCCGGAGGTTGGTCACCACGACATCGACGGTGGCGGCGATCTCGAGTACCTCACGACGCCCCTCGGGGTCCTTCAGGTCGAGGACCACGTTGCGCTTGTTGCGCAGGAGGTTGAGGGCCAGGCCCGACAGCGTGGGCACGGGACCGGCCGTCATGACCCGGCTGAGCGTGCCCCTCGGGTCCTCCACCGTGATGACGTCGGCGCCCAGGTCGCCGAGGATCTGTGTGGCCAGCGGGCCCATGATGACCGAGCTGAGGTCGAGCACCCGGACCCCGTGGAGCGGCCCGGTCGGCGTCGGTGGCATGGTGGCGTCCTTTTGGTGCGGGGCCTGCGGCCCGGACTCCCGGGTCAGGTGCAGTGGTGGGTCCCGCGGGCGGAGGTTCCGGCCCAGGGGAATGGCCAATGGTACCGAGCGCACCGGCGGTCAGGTCACCCCGGCGAGCGCGGATGGTGCGGGAGACTGGGCGGCGATGAGCGATGCGGACCCGACACCGACGAGCTTCTGGGGCGAGTTCAAGGACGCGGTGACCCCCCGCGCCGTGTTCCTGGTGATCGGTGTGGCCGTCATCCAGGTCGCCTTCATCACCTCCTATGTCGGGGCGTTCCACCACCCGGAGCCTCACGGCCTACCCCTCAGCATCGTGGCACGGGCCGACGACGCGCCGCAGCTCGTGAAGGCGTTGAACGGGATCCCCGGGCATCCGGTCCAGGCCACTGCGGCACCGTCGGTGGCCGCGGGCACACAACAGCTGCTGCGCCGTGACGTGTTCGGCGTACTGGTGGTCGACACCACGGCCCCGAGCGAGCAGCTCCTCGAGGCGAGCGCGAGCGGGGTGTCCGCGGCCGTGGCCGTCACCGACGTCCTCGAGCAGGTCGCCGCCCGCTACCACCGGACCGTGGTGATCCACGACATCCGGCCACCGTCGCCCGGTGACCGGAACGGCCTGACGTCCTTCTACCTCGTGATCGGGTGGATCGTGGGCGGCTATCTCGTCGCCTCGATCCTCGGCATCAGCACCGGCTCCCGCCCCGCGAACGTCCGGAGGGCCACGTTGCGGCTGGGGGCGATCGCCGTCTACGCGCTGGTGACCGGGATGGTCGGTGCGGTCGTCGTCGGCCCCGTCCTCCATGCGCTGCCCGGGCCGACGTTCCAACTCGGGCTGCTCGGCGCCCTCGTCATCTTCTGCGCCGGAGCGTTCGCCATGGCACTGCTGGTGGTGGCCGGCACCATCGGCATCGGCCTGGCCATCATCGTCTTCGTGGTCCTGGGCAACCCCAGTGCGGGTGGTCCCTATGCCTGGCAGCTCCTCCCACCGTTCTGGCGGGACATCGGCCCGTGGCTGCCGTCGGGTGCCGGCACCGCCGCGGCCCGTGGCATCGCCTACTTCGGCTCGACGGCCATCACCTCGAACCTGCTCGTGATCCTGGCCTACGGGGTGGTGGGGGTCGTCGTGGTCTATCTCGTCCTGCTCGATGTGGGCCACCAGCTGGTGGACCTACCGAGGGCCGCCCGACGGGTTGCCGCCGGTGACGACACGGGTGACCGGGCCGAGGCCCCGGCGCAGGACTGACCAGCTCCCCGGGGCAGGGGTCGTGCAAGGTGGTGCCGAGGTGGGAGCCGGGTGTCGTGCAAGGTGGGGGGCACATGGTGGCGGCGCCGCCCGTCCGGGTGGTCCGTCCGGTGCCCCGGTGCCGACGGCGACGCACTCCGGTGCACCGAAGGGACCATCCATGAGCAGTGCCACCACCACCACGATCGTCGGGAACCTGACCCGCGATCCCGAGATCCGCTACACCCGCGAGGGCCAGGCCACCTGCACGATCGGCGTGGCGGCGAACCGCAGGTGGCAGAACCGGGAGACGAACGAGTGGGAGGAGTCGACCTCGTTCTTCGACGTCGTCGCCTGGCGGGACCTGGCGGAGAACGTCGCCCTGAGCCTGACCAAGGGGATGCGGGTCCTCGTCACCGGACGGCTCGAGCAGCGCAGCTGGGAGACCGAGGACGGCGACAAGCGCTTCAAGATCGAGATCGTCGCCGACGAGGTCGGCCCGGCGCTCCGCTTCGCCACCGTCGACGTCCACCGGGTCGTCCGCCCGGCCGCCGATGCCGGTTCCTTCAGCGAGGACGGGGTCGGTGCCTGACCGTCCCGGACGCCCGACCCGCCCGACCGACCCGACCCGCCCGTCCGCCGGAGGTTCACGTCCGGTGCACTTCGGCGTCCGGGTGATCCTGTCCAAGGAGGAGGCGTTCGGCGCCTGCCAGGCCCTGGCCGATGCCGGCCGCGTCCTCGTCCGATCGGGTGGCCTCGAGGAGGCCGACTCGCTGGGCTCCCTCTTCGAGTTGTTGGAGGAGCGACTCGTCAGCGGCTGACCGGGACGTCCGCAGTCCCGCCCACGCGTTTCCGCCCCCGGCCGTCACCGTCGGGGGCGGAAACGCGTGACGGCACGGACGGTCGATCCGTGCGTCCGGGGCGTGTTGCGGCGACGACCGCGGCGACGCGTCAGCCTGCGGTGGACTCGAACTCGAGCGAGAGCGAGTTGACGCAGTAGCGCAGACCGGTCGGGGCCGGTCCGTCGGGAAAGACGTGGCCGAGGTGGCCGCCACACCGGGCGCAGGTGATCTCGACGCGGCGCATGCCGAACGACTTGTCCACGTGCTCCTCGATGGTGCCATCGGCCAGTGCACGGGTGAAGCTCGGCCAGCCGGAACCGGACTCGAACTTGGCGTCGGTCGGGAACAGCGCGGCTCCGCAGCCGGCACAGGTGAACATGCCCGATCCCTCGACGTGCAGGAGTTCGCCGGACCAGGCCGGCTCGGTCCCCTTCTGGCGGAGGACGGCATAGCGCTCCGGGGTCAGCCGGGCCCGCCACTCGTCGTCGGTCAACTCGACTTTGTCGCCAGTGGCGTCGGTGGTGCGGGGGGTGGGGTCGGTGGTGCTCATGGTCACTCCTTCAGGTAAGTCGACGGACCGTGCGGGTGCTCCCGGGGTCGGGTCCTCCGTCCTTCGAACAATTGAACGTCTGCCGGTGCGGGGGTGTTCCCTCCCCGGGGGGCGGGAGCGGCCCTGCGGCACACGTCGGAGTGCAGTCCCGCCGGGACCGGTCGACGTTTCACCGTAGGGCGCACGAAGTCGTACACCGTACGTGTCGCAGTCCTTCGTCCCATCGGGACCTGCCGGCTCCCACTCGAGCCCACCGGTCGATCGCTGAGCCCCTGACCTGCGACAACGAAGTAGGGCAGCACGCAGCGGACCCGGGAGGGCGCCGGGTCGACCCGGAAACCCGTTTTGCTAACGTCGCGTCAGGTTTCCATCCGCCTCGTCGTCGCCGACACGGTCACCCGCCCGGAAACGGACCTGATCACCGTCGCAGGACGGGGCACCTTGCCCGCACCGACCACCACACAGGACGCCACCCATGGACCTACGAGACCGACCCGAGGACGAGGCCTTCCGTACCGAGGTCCGGTCGTGGCTCGCCGACCATAACGTCGGCGACTACGCCGCACTCGGCGGACGGGGCGGCTCGGGTGACGAGACGT